>Ga0163144_10005506_pt1 | contig 28119 bp, 25 predicted proteins | sample OliLak19BULKMAT1_FD_123175 | JGI IMG/M metagenome (GOLD analysis project Ga0163144, IMG submission 123175) | Freshwater microbial mat bacterial communities from Lake Vanda, McMurdo Dry Valleys, Antarctica - Oligotrophic Lake LV.19.BULKMAT1 | ecosystem: Environmental > Aquatic > Freshwater >... | reverse complement strand
TCACGACCACGCGCTTCGCCCGCCCCTCAGCTTGGACGGCTCGTGCGGTGATGGCCGCATCGTTGAACACGCAGAATCCCTCACCGTGGTCACGGCAGGCGTGGTGCGTCCCGCCCGCCAGATTAACCGCGATACCGTCGCCATCCAACGCCGCCCGCGCCGCCGCAAGCGTCGCGCCAGATGACCGCCGCGAACGCTCAATCATCTGGTGCGACCACGGAAACCCGATTCGCCGGATTTCAGCCTCGGTCAATTGACCCGACTTGGCACGGTCATAATACTCAGCATCGTGACAACGCAAAATATCTTCATCGGTGGCCGCTGGCGGGATGTAAAAATCTTCTGGGCGCAGAATCCCCTCAATCAACAGCCGTTCGCGCAGACGAGCGTATTTCGGCATTGGGAAGCGGTGTCCATCCGGCAACGGCAAGATAAAATGGTCGGCGTAAAAGGCTTTCATCGGGGCGAAATATCCTCAAGCGCCAGTTCCGCCGCAACCTTGCCAGACAGCGTGACCATCGGGACGCCGCCGCCGGGGTGAGTCGTCCCACCCGCAAAATATAGGCCGCGTACATCGGGGCAACGATTATGCGGGCGTCTAAATGCCGTCCATTTGCTGTTGGCTGATGCCCCATACAGCGCCCCACGGAACGCGCCGGTCATAGATTGCAGGTCAACTGGCGTCAGGATGCGCTCAGATGTGATTTTATCGCGCACATTAAACCCAAATTCCGCGATTCGATTCAAAATCAAGTCACGATAGCGCGGCGCGTAATCGACCCAATCAAACCCATCGGTTAAGGCCGGGGCATTGACCAGCACGAACCAGTTTTCGCACCCCTCCGGCGCATGGGAAGGGTCGCTCTTAGAGGTGATGGAGATATATATTGTCGGGTCATCGGGCGGAATACGGTCTTTGAAAATCTGACGAAACTCACGCGGGTAATCGCGGCTGAATAAGATATTGTGATGGGCGAGTTTTTCGTGTTGCCCCTCAACGCCCAACATCATGACGAATCCGCTGCATGACGGCTCGTGCTTAACCAGACTCGCCAGCCGCCGCCGAATCGGCTCGGTTTGCGGCAAAAGTTTTTGATAAGCCGTCGCCACATCGACATTACAAATCACCGCATCAGCGTCAATGTCCGTGTCGTCGTTGAGCGTTGCCCCCACGGCTTGCCCGTCTTTCACGCGAATAGCCCGCGCCCCATTAGACGTGATGATTTCAACGCCCACCGATTCCGCTAGGCGTTCAAACGCCCGCGCAATCGCATACACCCCGCCCTGTGGATACCACACGCCCCCGACCAATTCGACATACGCGATCACGTTTAGCGTCGCGGGTGCTTCGTATGGACTGCCGCCGACATACGTCGCAAATCGCCCCAACATCTGCCGCATCTGCGGTGAGCGCACATGCGCCCGAATCGCCGCATCCATCGTGCGGAATGGGTCGGCTTTGAGCCAATCGGTCAGCGGGACTTTCAGAAAACTCTGCGGGCGCGGCGGATGGTCATAAATGAACACCGACCCAGTGATGCGGTGAATCTGTGCCGCATACGCTAGATAGCGCAAATATCCCTCGGCATCGCGCTCATCAAAACGGGCGATTTGCGCCGCCATTTCCGATAAGCGGGCATCCGCGTCCAGACTCGCCCCATCCGGCCAAAAATAGCGCGTTAGCGGGTCAAGTGGGAGCAACGTCAGGAAATCTTCTAAGTGCGCGCCGGCGACATTAAACAGTTCTTCCAAGACATGCCGCATCGTGATGACCGATGGCCCGGTATCCCAACGGAAACCATCGGCGCTGATTTCGCTCATTTTGCCGCCGACTTGGGGGTTCTGTTCAACCAGCGTGACCTTCCAGCCGCGCACGGCAAGCCGAATCGCCGCGCTCAGGCCGCCGATTCCCCCACCGACAATGACCGCCCGCGTCATGTCCCACGCCCTGCCTGCTTGACGACCCGCCCCTTCCAGACCGAGCCGCCATAGCGCTGATTCCAGATGAGCGCTTGCGCCGCAATCGCGGTCATCAACAAGGCGGAGACTGGCATGAGTAAGGCGTCTAACCCGCGTTGGCGCGTCCAAACCGCCGATAGCGCCCGGATGGTCAATCCCATCACGACCAATCCCAACGCTTGGAATCCGCCGCCAGAAATCAGCCATAACCACGGGAATAAGAAAATCAACCAGTGAAAAACCGTCGCCAACATCAGCGGAATCGTGCCGCCGTACCCAGCGAGGATGTTCTTGGCATATCCGTTGCGGACGCTGGCCCAATCGGTATACATCCGGCAGCTAATCCAACCTGCGCTATCCGCCATCCGTAGCCGTAAGCCCAATTTTTTGACCAGTCGCGCTTGCGTCACATCTTCTAGGACAGTATCGCGGACGGCCTCATGCCCGCCGACCTGTTGATAGGCCGCCCGCCGCCACGCCATACATTGCCCAGTGGCCGCCGCAAACAGGCTTGATGGGTGGTCATGAACGGCTTGAATCGGCAGATACGCCAGCACGACCATCGCCATCAACGGCACGGTCAGGCGCTCTGACCATGTGACGGTGGCCTGAGTCGGCCAAATGGTCAGCAGGTCGGCTTTTTCGGCCAGCATGTGGGTGACGAGGACGCGCAACGCCCCCGGCTGCCATCGCACATCCGCGTCGGTGAAAATCAAAACCTCTCCCGTCGCGGCTTGCGAGAGTTGATGACACGCCCAATTTTTTCCCGCCCACCCGTCCGGCAAGTCCGCCCCCTTCAGGACATTGACCTTGCGGGATGCAGTGCGGGCGAGGTCGCCCGTCCGGTCGGTGGAATGGTCATCCAAGACCATGACATCGAAATAGGGATAATCTTGTGCAATCACGCTTTGGACGGTTTCGCGGATGACGGCTGATTCATCACGCGCTGGGATGAGGATAGACACACGCGGGCAGAGTTCTTCTGGGTTTTTGGTCGTCGCCAAGCGCGGAAACCTAAACACATTAAAAATTAGAATCCCGCTGATGACGCTCAATGCGCCAAAAATGAACAACACGAGCAGGGTTAAGAGGGTCATGGGCGCAGTAGTTTCACCAAAGGAGGAGGCAGGCGGAATCGGATGGGCTGAGTCAGGTCGGCACGGTGACGGTAGATAATCACGGCGAGGTTGAGGAAAAATATCGCCAAATGTTCCCACGGGGCATGAGTCAATAACAAATACGCCAAAATGCCCGCAAAAGTGAACATCACAGCCCACCCGCTAACGGTTACCACAAGATACCACATAACCAGCATCAGCAAGGCGATAAGCGGCAACGGCCAAATGGTCAAGCCAATCCAGACGCCAAACGTGACAGCGATGGCTTTTCCGCCGTGAAAACCTAAAAACGGAGAGAAGGCATGACCGAGGATAGGCGCGATTCCGCACGCCACCAAGCCCCACCCCGTAACCCCAAATTGCCCCGCAGCTAACCCTACCGGCAACGCGCCTTTCGTGATTTCTAAGACAATCGCCAGCCCGCCCCATGCGAAACCGCCAGCCCGCAAAACGTTGAATGCGCCGGGGTTATGGTCGCCATAGGCGCGGATATCTTGTTTGAGTCCCCGCCGCCCTATCCAGACGGCCAATGGCAACGACCCCGATATGAAGCCCAAAATCGTCAGCGCAAGCGCCACGGCATCCCCCTCAGCGCGACGTACAACAGCGCCCCCATCGCCATAAACCCACACAACGCCGGGCCGACCTGACCCCAGAAAACGGCTAACCCGACGGCCTGAAATGCCCAAACAACCCCATAGATGACCAACAGCGGCGTGGTCGGTAAGCGGATGGGTCGCGCCGCCGCCGTGACCAACGCAGATACCATCAGCCAACCCAGATAATTCGACCACGGGATGCCGAAATATCCGCTGGGATTGCCCCACACCCAAAATCCCCATGTCACCATCTGCGGATCGAGGTATAAATCCCACGCCGTAATCGCCAGAGCGCTGAGACCGATGAAGGCCAGTCGCCGCCCCGGACTGTCGATGTCACCGCCCAAAATCACCTGAGCCACCGCCCACGATGGGGCTAACATCATCAGCCATGCCAACGGGATGAGCAACGGCACGCCAAATGCTTGTGGCTGAAGAGTCTGGGTGTAGTCATACGCCCCGAACGGGAATCCGGTGGTTGACCCCAGCCATTCCGCCGTGAAGGTCAACACTGCAATCAAACCGATTGTCGCTAGCGTTCGATTCGTCCCCCATGCTCGCCATAAGATGACGCCTACCGCCCCAGCCTGAAAAATCGCGCTGACCGTCGTCACGCCGGGGATGATGTCATCGCCCCATGTCCAGCGCAGTATCGGCAGCGAAATCATGCTGACGATCCACGCCGCAATGCAAAGCGTCTCAACCCGACGCCAAGGCATCCGCAGCATGTCAGACAAGGTTTGCATCGAAAGCACCAACCCTGTCACCCTGTCACCAGTTTTTCGGTCTGGCCGTGGACTTCTAAGGCGGTGCAGTCGCCAGAATCCTCCAAAATCACTCGCCCATCTTTCCCTGTGAGTTTGATTTTGACGATGGATTGCATGGTTTCATCGACGCGCTTGTGCATCTCTGTACGAATCGGCGCTTTGAGCAAGCCGCCACTCCCACGTTCGGCCTCCATGGTCAGCGTAAACCCGCCGCCACTAACAATCCATGTCACATGACTATCCGAAAGCACAAGTCGCTTGATTTTCGCGCCAGTATAAGTCGCCCAACGGTACAACCGCCCCTCATGCCACAAGGCGATGATAAAACCGGGGAACTTCAGGCCATACAGCGGAATCATCGCCACCGACGCCGACAGGCTTGTGCCGGGGGTCGTAAAATGGTTGGACTGCATCCAGACATACGCCGAGGGAAAATTCGTCCCCCAGTCCTTTTCGATATAGCCACGCCCGCCAGAAAAATCCCACGCCTCGCCGTCTACTGTCAGCGTCCCAGTCAAGTGATGGTCGAGACTGATGAGGCCGTGATAGCACTCCATCGCCGGAATCCACGCGAACGGCCCCATAATCCCCGGCATCCACAAGCTTGATGGGAATAACGCTTGTTGGGTAAACCGGATTTCACCCTGTACGCGCCCCTGTGGGCTATCAATGTCTAGCGTTATCGACTCCGATGTAAAATGGCTGTTTCCAAGCCGGACATCGAAGGTTTCGGGCTGCGGGACGAACGCCGCTGATGGGTATTCGTGATAACTGGCGCGTCCGGTCATGCCGTCCAAAATCTGGATAAAGGCGTGATTTCCCTTCTCATCGCCCTCAGCCATGAAAATACCGGGGATGACGGCCAACCGCCGATCCCGTTCGGCATTGATGAGCTTGAAATACCAGCCTTCAAAATAAGGTGCTTTCCGCCCGAATCCGTGATAAATCTCCGGGTGCAACACCCCTCTCAGATACCGCCGCATGAACTTATTCCTTATTCGCTAAAAGATGCGCGGCAAACTTGAGCGCCGCTTTTTTGACATCCGGCCATGAGGAGAGGTCAGCGCGGTTAATTTCGTGTTCGCCATCAACGTCCACCCACTGAGACGCGCCGCCCAATCGCGCCGCCAAGAGGCGGGTGTTTTGCGGAAGGACTAATGGGTCGCGCCTGCCCTGAATCACCATCGTCGGGACATCAATTTTCGGGGCATTGGCATACGCTTTCAGACCGGCCTCGCGTACTTGAGCCAAAACCCGTACCGGCACGGCAAATTCCCTCACAGCGGCCTGATGCTGCGGGTTATCAAAGTCAAAGGCGGGGACAAACTTGCTCACACCATCTCTGAAAGCAGGGTCGGCAAAATCAGGCTTAAACAGTTTGAATGGTTTAACCTGAGGGGAAACCCTCTGAAGCATCGGCAGCATTGACCACAACACATGGTTAATTTTGTAAAACGGCGCGAGCAGCAGAATCGCATCAACTTGAATTTCTGCCGCAACATTGATGCTCAATGCCGCGCCCATCGAGTGACCAATCAATAATACCGGCGAATGATGGCGTTTGAGGTCATTCAAGTGTCCTGTCACCACGCCGAGCCAATCCTTAAGCCCATACTTGGAGACATTGCCGATCTCGCGACCAAATCCGGGCAACAACGGGTTATCGGTTGTCCACCCTTCGGCATTGAGCGCCTCAGCCAGCGGGCGTAAATCATTGGCGGTGCCGGGGAATCCGTGGACGAGCAACGCGGCGGGCTTACCGCCGGACAGTGTGAAGGGAAGATGTTCCGCGCCGGTAAACGCCTCAATCTGTGGCAGCATGATTGGTTGCCTCTGATTTCACCGATTTTTTAGGTCTAGCGCGTTTGATAATCGGCTTAAGCGCAACGATTTCGCGCAGCATCAGCGAGTCAAAAATGAACAACAGCAATCCTTGTAGCATAATGCCCGCACCGATTCCGGCGCGTGTGGATTCGTGAGGTTTCGCCCCGCGCAAAAATCGCCAACCGCCCCAGATATACAACAGATCGAGCGCCCAATTGATCCCAAGCACGTTCCTGAGATTGGTCTTTTCTTTTTCAAAGACTTCTACACTCTCTGGGTCTGACAGTGAGGCGTGGCGCTTGCGCCCAACATGTGAGCCAATCACCGCGATTATCCAGTTAATCAGCCCCCAGCCCACCGCTTGAGAACCAAAACCGCGCCAGAATCCGCGCTGTTTTCCAAGCATTGCCCCTAAGGCAATATTGGCCGCATTCCAGTTGAATAACAGTGTTGAAACCCGTTCTTGAAACGCCCAAATGCCGCGCTCAGGGGTGCTGGATGTAACGCGCTTTGAACTGCTCATATCCCGCCCTCATAAATGCTGGTAGACGTTTTTCGCTCTCTTTGGACAGCACCAACGTCACGCCAAAAATCAACAACAGATTGGTCAGGAGGAAAAACAACGCTTCTTCAAATGGCAGATTCGGGATGACATCAACCCCAATAGTCTTTTTGGGGCTAATGTGCCATGTCCCAGCTTGGATAGCTTGACTATCGGCAATGCCCAAATAGCATGAGGCTGGGATGAGTGCGACTGCAATCAGTTTGCGATGTCGCCAAAGGATATCGCCACCAAACGCGGTTTGTAGCATGATCGGCGGCAGCGCCCAACTGGTAATCAAGCTGAGATAGCGGCGGCGCGAGCCACCTTTCCACAGGCCATAAATCGAGGTGAGCCACAACGCGCCCAAACCGCCCGTCACAGCGGCACGTCCGGCGGCCATCGTATCCTCCGTGGGGGGGTCTGATGGGATGGAACGCGCCAAAAACAAGAACCACGAACCGGTTAAGAGGGGTTGAAGCACAAAAAATGTGTATTCCTCAATCGGAACCCAGCCCAACTTCACGCCGCTGACCAAATCCCGGTCATAGCCCCAAATCCCGCTGGCGACCAGATAATTGTCCCAAATCGTCGTATACGTCACAGCGAGGGCGGCGTGCGCGAGCAGAACTTTTTCTTCCGGCCAGTTGCTTAATTCATCCGGCAGTGTTTGACCGTTCCGATTCCGCCACGCCAACAACGCCCGCAGAATCGCCAACGGTAAGACCACATATCGCGCCAAAAAACCAAAATAGCTCACAGTAGGACCGCCTGCTTGTGCGAATCGGGGCGGCGGCTCATCCACCAGATTTGTGGCAAACGAACCAACTTCGCTATCGCCCCCAGATGAGACCGACGGTTGAACACATCATAGTCATGATTCTGGATGTCGCCTAGAATGGCGTTATACAGCTTGCCAGCCGCTGTAATCGCAAATCGCCCGTCGCGGTCAAGTTTACTGATGCCTGACCATGACTCCTCATACAGCATCCGGTTACGCTCAATTTGGAAGCGCATGAATTTCCGCCATGCCTCTGTGACCTCCCCCGATGCAATCGCCTCGTCGGATAGGCCAAAGGCGGCCAATTCATCTTGCGGCAGGTAGACTCGACCATAGCGCCAGTCCTCGGCCACGTCGCGAAGGATGTTGGTCACTTGTAGCGCAACCCCCAAGCGCACTGCATACGGGATGGCGTCCGTGCCGCTGTAACCGACGATGTGCATCGCCATCAGCCCAACCGTAGAGGCAACCCCATAGGAGTACTCGGCCAACTGCGCGAAATTAGCGTAGCGGTTTTGGGTCAAGTCGCGCCGCACCCCATCAATCAATTGATCGGCGTAGCCGGGTGGAATCTGGAATCGCTGACGTGCATCCGCCCATGCGTACAATATCGGGTCGTCGTGATGCAGATGCGCGTTTTGTACCCGCACGCGCCACGCTTCTAACTCCGAGAGCAAATCTGCGCCCTCATCAGGCCGGTCAACCAGATTATCGGTGACGCGGCAAAACGCATAGAGCGCCCGTGCAGCGCGACGCTTTTCCGGCGGCAACAGTGCCGACGCCAGATAGAAGGTCTTACTGTTCTGCCGCGTGAGATGAGTACAGTAGTCATACGCGGCAGCCAACCGATCATCATCGGTGTGGCACGCGGCAGGCGCAGAATGGGTATCCTGTGCCTGATGCGCCAGCAAAATTAAGTTTCTTTCCCATGTTTGGGGTAGATAGGTTGTCATTGGTTATCCGGGTATGCCCGACCTCAGCATCAAGGTATACTAAAATGCTTAGAAGAGCTAATGAATTTGCCCTTAACGCAAGATGAAAGCCGATTCGTCAGCATGAGGTCGCACGCTGTACAATTTGCATAATTGCCCTACTGCATAATATTCGGCATAGTCTTAGGACTGTGCATCTGAAAGGATCCCATAAGCCGTGGCTCAAAACCTCATCAACGCTAAGAAAACCAAAATCGTTGCAACGATTGGCCCCAAATCAAACGACGACGAGACGATTCGCCAGCTCATTCGGAGCGGCATGAATGTCGCTCGCATCAACTTCTCACACGGGGCGCACGCCGACCACGCAGACCGGATTACGCGCATCCGCCGGATTGCCCAAGAGGAAAACGCGGTTATCGCTATCCTCAGCGACATCCAAGGCCCAAAAATCCGAATCGGCAAAGTGACCGACCCGGGTTTGACCATCAAGGCTGGTGATAAAATCACATTAACCCTTGATGAAGGACACACTGGCGAGAATAACATTATCACGCTCCCTCACCCTGAATTTACGGTGGATGTACGCGCCGGGATGCAACTTTTATTGGATGACGGCAATCTTGAACTCAAAATCCTGCAAACCGACGGGCGCACACTATTGACCGAAGTCGTCATCGACGGCGTGCTGACTTCCCGCAAGGGCGTGATGGCTCCGGCTGCACGTCACCAGATGCGTGCCATCACCGACAAAGACCGCGCTGATGTTGAATTCGCCCTTAAACAGGATACCGACTTTATCGCAATGTCGTTTGTCCGCACGGCAGATGACATCCGTGAGATGCGTTGGCTCATCACTCATCTGGGCGGCCAAGCGGCCATCATCGCCAAAATCGAAAAACACGAGGCGCTGGAAAACATCGCGGATATCATCGCCTGTGTCGATGGCATTATGGTCGCACGCGGCGACATGGGTCTGGAGATCGGGCCAGAGCGCGTGCCGTTTGAGCAAAAGCGTATCATCGAATTGAGCAATCGCGCCGGTAAGCCGGTCATCACCGCTACCCAGATGTTGAGTTCGATGGTTGATAGCCCCCGCCCGACTCGCGCCGAAGCCAGTGATGTCTATAACGCCATCGTGGACGGTTCGGATGCCGTCATGCTCTCCAATGAGACGGCCAGCGGCAACTACCCAGTAGAATCGGTCAGCACGATGGCGCGTATCGCTCAGAACGCCGAGAGTCACTTGACCTCCAACCCGCGCGGTATCCCTCAGATTCGGATGGGGGCAGAAGCTATCGCCGACTCGATTGGCGCATCAACCTTCACCATCGCCGAAGCCCTCAAAGCCCGTGCTATCATCACGGCTTCACTCAGCGGCGCGACGGCTCAGCGCGTGGCCGCCTTGCGCCCGTCAACGCCGGTGCTGTGCGTCACACCGGATGAAGTCACCTATCGCCGTCTGGCGCTGGTTTGGGGCGTGACACCGATGCTCGTCCCACAGTTCACCACCATTGATGAAATGCTGCGTGAAGTCGTCACCCACGCCCGCAAACTCAATCTCGCGCAAGATGGTGACATCCTCGTGATTGTGGCCGGCGTCCCATTCGGGCGTGCAGGCGCTACCAACCTGATTAAAGTTCACCGTGTCGGCGAACCTTTCACCTCGATAGTATAAGCCATACCCGTAAAACGTAGGGACGCCCTTTCTGGGCGTCCGTTAGGCTTTTAGGGAAACGTACGGCAAAAATGCCATCCCTACTGATGTCATTCGCCGTCTACGAATTCCAATGATGAACCGGCATCAGTTGTGCGCGGGGATGGGCTACCCTCACGGGTGGCGCGTCTCCGCGCCCGTTGCTCGGCCATCGGCGCACGGTTGCCAAAATCAGCGGCGGTGCGGGCGGCAGACCCATCATCCGCCGCCATCATCGCCTGCGGGGTCGCGCAATACGGGCAGATGTTCCACGCCATCTCCAACGTCTTGCTACACCGCACACACGATTTCTTTAGGCGGGTATGGCAATGGGCGCACACCAGCCAATCGGCATGGACGCGCTGACCGCACCCCGGACAGGTCGGTTTTTCTTCAATCTCTTGTAGCAAGGCTTCTTCTTCAAGCGAACGCTCATAGGCCTCGGCCAATGACTCGCGTGGGCGTAGCAACAAATAGATTAAGAGGCCGGGGATGTTCAAGACCGCCACAATCAGAGTCACGAATAGCGTCGCCAGCACATCACGGCTGCGGGCGCGCATATCGCGGTATGTCCACAGCGTCATCGCGACCCATAGGGTAATCAGCGCCACGCCGCCATAGACGGTCAGCACAAGGCCAAAATCAATAGGCATAATTGTGTGAGTTCCAATGTGTTCGCATTATCAAACACAATCATATCAGCCGTTGCGGGCGGGCGCTACTCAGCGGCGACGGACGCGGCGTCCCAAGCGCTTGCCGACCAGAATCACCACCGCACGCGCACTCACATGGATGGTGTCTTGGTCATCCAGCAGAAATTCTTCTCCCGGCACGCAAATATCATACGGGGAGAAGGCATGGGTATCTGCAAACTTATGCCACGCCATATCATCCGGCAGAGTCGGGATGACGAAATCGTGGTCATCCCAATGCATATTCATAGCGATATACACATAATCATCGCTCTGAGCATCGGGGACGCCGGTGCGCGTGCCGTGTTTTCCGCACAGCAGCAGCGCCAAAGTCCGGTTATGTGCCGACCAGTCGGTTGCCCATGGGACGGTGGTATGCCAAGAGATGTCCGGGTAGCCGCTACCGACCTCATCCTTGTGGCTGAAATGTTCGCGCCGCCGCAATATCGGGTGAGCCTTACGGAAGGCAATCATCTGTTTGAAAAACCGGAACAAATCCGCGTTCTGCTCGAATAACGACCAATCCAACCAATTCAGCGCGTTATCGTGGCAATAGGTGTTGTTATTGCCCTGTTTGCTGTGACCGACCTCATCACCCATCATAATCATCGGCACGCCCTGACTGATGAGCAGCACAGCGGCGGCATTCTTGATCATCTTGCGACGGGTATGCAAAATCAGCGGGTCGTTGGTCTCGCCTTCTATACCGCAATTCCAACTGTGATTGGCATTGCTGCCGTCGCGGTTTTCCTCACCATTGGCGGCGTTATGCTTGCGGTTATAGCTATACAAGTCCATCATCGTGAACCCGTCATGGCAGGTGATGAAGTTGATAGACGCCCGCGTGCCGCGTGTGCCGTACATATCCGGCGACCCTTGAATCCGCTCCGCCGCATCCCAAGACTGCTCGGCTTCGCCTTTCAAGAAGCGCCGCATCGTGTCGCGATATTTGCCGTTCCACTCCGCCCAACGCCCATACGCGGGGAACGACCCGACTTGATACATCCCGCCCGCGTCCCACGCCTCTGCGATGAGCTTGGTCTTGGCGAGGATTGGGTCATAGGCCAGCGCCTCCAACAGCGGCGGATTCGCCAGCGGCGCACCGTTGAGGTCGCGTCCCAGAATCGAGGCGAGGTCGAACCGGAATCCGTCGATATGATATTCCGACACCCAATAGCGCAGACAATCCAGCACCATCCCGCGCACCGCCGGATGGTTACAGTTGAGCGTATTGCCCGTCCCGCTGAAGTTGTAATAGCGCCCGTCAGGGGTCAGCATGTAATAGGTTTTGTTATCGAGTCCGCGCAGGCTGATGGTATGCCCGCGATGGTCGCCCTCAGCGGTGTGGTTAAACACCACATCAAGGATGACCTCTATCCCGTTGCGATGTAAGTCACGCACCAACGTCTTGAATTCATCGACTTGCATCCCGAGTCGGCCAGTGGCCGCATAGCCCGCCTTAGGCGCGAAAAACCCTAGCGTGCTGTAACCCCAATAATTCATGAGTTTTTCGCCACTGAACGGGTTATAGCGGTTATATTCCCATTCATCGAACTCAAAAATCGGCATCAACTCAACGCAGTTGACACCCAACTCTTTCAGATAGGGGATTTTGTCTCGCAACGCGGCGAATGTGCCGGGATATTTGACCCGCGAGGACGGGTGACGGGTGAAACCACGGACATGCATCTCATAAATGATGAGGTCTTCCAGCGGAACGTTCAACTGGCGGTCATCGCCCCAGTCATAATCGTCATACGGGATTTGGGCGCGGTGCGGGTAAATATCATCGCCATCGGACGCATCGCCCCAGACATCACGCCCGTTAATCGTCCGCGCATACGGGTCAAGCAGCACCTTAGACGGGTCAAAACGATGCCCACGGTGCGGCTCATACGGCCCATCAACACGGAATCCGTATTCGATATGCTCAGGGTCGAGGTTAAACACAATCATCGCCCAGACATTCCCGACACGGAACTCTGGCAGGAATGGGATTTCGACCCACGGCGAAGATTCACCCTTACGGAACAACACCAACGATGCAGCCGTGGCATGGGCAGAAAAAACCGAGAAATTGACCCCACCCGGCACGATGGTCGCGCCGAAAGGATACGGTTTCCCCACGCGCAAACCGATTTCTTGGTAGGTGTGGGTCTGTTGGAGGTCTATCGGGCTGGGGATATTCATCGGTGAGGGCGCGGGTTATCGCAGCAGAGCCACAGCCGTCGCACGGTCTTTGTAGGTGCGGAACAAATCGCCGAACCCGGTAATGCTGAGGATGTCATTGACTTCATCGCTCATCCCCGCCAGAACCATCATCCCGCTACGACTGTCAATCACCCGATACAGCGACAGCAGCAACCGGATCGCGGCGCTCGACAAATACGTAACACCTGATAAATCCAAAACAACACGCGGGCGTTTGATTTGGACTTGGGTGAGAATTTGGTCATAGATATGTGCGGTCACACTGCCGGTCAAATGGCCGACCAGTGCGACGAGGGTACAGTCTGGGAGTTGCTCAACATCAAGAACCATAATGAGGGAAACTTTCGAGATAAATTACGGACGGAAACGTTTTCATAGGATATGTCTAATTATAACGTCTCGCCATAAAACTACGATAAGATTTGTATGAAATCTATAAACACTCATCTTTATCCCATGTGTATGTGATAAGAAGCACAATCAAAAGCCGATGGCCTCCCCTCGGAAACCACCGGCTTGGGTGCTGGTTGTGCTTACTGCCCAAGAATGGCCGATTCAGCCGCTTCCAACAAGACATCATCAGTGGGGAACAGGGTTTCACGGGTGATGGGGATACGCAACGTCGGCGCGACGCCCGTCCCTTCGATGTGAATATTGCCGTTCATATCCGTCGAACGCACCACCGTGATGCGGATGGTCACGCCACCCGGCATACTGAAATCCTCCACGCCGCCGCCCAACCCCGCCGTAGGATAAAACCCGATGACATCGGCGCGGCCTTCAATCGTCATGTTATAGGCGAAACGCTCGCACGCGCTGGCGCAATCTGGCCCGATTAAGACCGCGACGGGGCCAAGATACTGCATATCCGCCGAGGGTGGGTACATAATCGACTCGCTGCGCGGGTCAAAGAAGAACTCGCCGAGGTCTTTGTTATATGCGCCGCGCTTGCCGATGACCTTTTCCTCGCTAAAGAAATAGGCCGCCATCTGATCAGCCAAGAAGCTACTGCCGCCGCCGTTCTCTCGCATGTCGATAATCAGCCCCGCCCCGCCCTGCTCATTCAATTGGCGCAGCATCCGCTCCCAAAGTTGAATCGAGAGCAATTGATTGTCGAAGAAGCTGAACACCTTCACATAGACGATGCCGCTGTCCAAGATGGTGTATTCCACTGGTAACTCCCAGCCCGTCAGTGGCTTGGCCGGGGAATAGAAGAAACTGTCAAACTCGGTTGCAACCGTCAGCGTGGTGGTTTGCACGCCTGCGCCGGGGTTGATGTATTCGACAGTGACGGGCGGCGTACTCAGTGGGAAGCGAGTCGCCCACCGCACCTGCCCCAATCGCAAGTTATGTGGCGTGCTATACGTCTCACTTACAGGGTTAACCCGCGTGATCCAATCCGCTATCGGGCGTCCATTGATTGAGATGATTTGCGCCCCAATCTGAAGCCCAGTTTGTGCCGCCGCGCTATTCTCGGTCACGAACACGACATAGCTCTCGCGGCTGTCAGTCTCACGAATGGCGAATCCGAGGCCGCCTTCTACTGCCGTCCGCACGCGGTCAACGAACAAGCCAAATGGTGAGACGTTGACATGACCGTCCGGCACGCTCCAAATCACATCCGCCAGCGAGTCGAGATAGGCTTGTGTATCGCCATTGCGTTCAGCTTCCTCGAAACGTGGGCGATATTTACGGACGACTGAATCCCAGTCCAAATGTTTGAACTCGTTGAAGGCGTATTCGGTGCGGAATTTCTCAATCATGCTGTCGAAGGCTTGGGTATAGGTCTGCCCGCTGAAATCGACCAGCGCCGCGCCTTCCGGCTCGAACAGTTCAATATTTTGCGTGTGTGAGCGGTCAAACGTGAACGGTTCGGCGTCCAAATTAACCACCGAATAGCCCTGCGGGATGGTCACAATCGGGTCGTCAGCGGTGAACAGTTTTTCATCCGCGCCGAAGCCAGACGGGAAGCCTTGACCCTCGTCCAGCGCATAAATCAGATATTTGCCGCCGACGATTTCGCGCAGTGTTTCGGGGTTATTCGAGACGACGGTTGAGGCGTAAGCGGTAGACCAGCCGCCGCCCTGTTGGTCGCGTTTCTCTAGGAACGGGTCGCCCCAGATATTTTCCCAATAGGCAATCGCAAACACCATCACGCCACTATCGGTCTGGCCGTCTTGGTCAATATCGCGCAAACTGCCCTGTGGCTCAACCGGCAGCGCGAGGCTGTAGGTGAACGGGGAAGTATAGAAATCAGAGGTAATCTGCCCCAACGCCTGCGATTCTGGGGGGAATAAGAAACTTTCGTTACGGTCAACAAACCCGGCTTGGTCTTCAAGGATAATCAACGGCGCAGCCGAGCCAGCCGTGAAGAACGGATTGGTATAAGTCACAATCCCGTTAATCTCTACGGGGCCGCCTTCATCGTTAATTACATTGGCAGGCGGGAACTGCTGTGCGAAGGTGGGCATCGCACACACCCCCACCAGCATCAAAATCAAGATTGCCCCACGAATCCTCATCGTCATCATCATCCTCTAGTGGCTTCACACTAAAAGCCCATTATCACGCGCTATCTGATTTCTGCAACAACACTATTAGATACGCCTAATATTGCAATCTTGGGTATACTCCAATCAAATTCCAACTATTCTCACGTTGAGGGGGTATTGCTATGGTCGAGTGTATCGCCATTATCCGAGGGATACCACACATCCCATCCGTCACTGAGGTCAATGTCCGCACAGGGCCGGGGACGGCCTACGCCCTCGCCTTCTTGATGCCTGTCGGCGCAGACACCGTAAATATCCTCGACATCAAGCCCGACGCTGAGGGTAAGGCCAAAGACGGCAAAATCTATCAATGGTTTCAATTGACCTTCCGTAACAGCACTGTCGGCTGGGTGCGTGATGACCTGCTCGACATCATGGGGGATTGCGTCTCACGCGGGTATGGGAATTATTCTCAGCGCACATTTGTCTTTCCAATCACACGCGCCGCCGTCCCCACCACACCCGTGACCACGACCCCGGTAACGCCTGCACCTGTAGCACCTGCTCCCGTTACGCCCGCGCAAGTGACCCCGACTCCCGTCGCGCAAGTTGCACCAGCGCCCGTGACCCCGATTGCCACTGCGCCCGCCCCTGTGACACCTGCGCCTAATCCCGCGTCACCCTCGCCTGCCCCCTCCGCCCCACTGGATGCTACTGGCTTGGAACGAGTGCGTCGCGCCTCTTTCGCCATCACCCAGACCTTTGAGGGCAAAGGCTACTCGGCTTATCAAAACTACGATACCGGCATCGTCAGCTATGGCCGCTTCCAATTCACATTGGCGGCTGGCAGCCTCGGCACAGTGGCGCAACGCTACGCAGAGCGCTCACACACCCCCACCGCCAACGAACTCCGCAACAATTATTTGCAGCGCATTTTGGGGCGTGACGCTCAACTGCGAAATGATGCCCGCCTGAAAGAGTTGTTACTGGCCGCCGCAGAGGACGAAATCATGAAGCGCGTCCAAAACGAGGTCGCCACCGAAGGCTATTGGACGCGCATGTACACCTTGAGCGCCCAACCGCGTGGGATTGGGCTGCCCCTTAGCCTCGCGTTATTGTTCGACATCGCCATCAACTTTGGCGTGATGCACGGCCTACTCACCGCCGCAGAGGGTGAGCTTGGCGTGCCGCAGAAAAGCAAGGTTAGCGAGAACGGAATCACCGAGAAGCAACTCATCGCCAGAGTAGCCGACATCCGTAAGCGCGGCCATGACAAACAAGCTGACAGGGATAACCTCCCCGGCCTGAAAGTGCGCGGTGATTTCTGGGTCGGTTTGGTCGCCAGCGGAGATTGGGACTTGGCCGGCGACGCCAATGGCGCTATTGCGGTCAAAGGTCGCCCGTTACAAGTCCGCACCCCATCAGAGTTCTAAATCTGAGTTTGAAACCAAAAAGCGCGTCCAACCTGATCACAGGTGGGTGCGCTTTTTTTGATGGAGTGATGGCTTGCGTTAAGCGGGTTTGGCCGCCAATACCCCGCCGCTGCCTCGTAAATCCTTGAGCAGTACGAACGCCAGCGCCGCAGCCGTCACCGCGCAAACGGCAATCGAGACGCCCGCAATCACAGGGAAGGTATCAACATGGCGGACATTAATCGCCCAGACCGCCCAAATCACCACGAACCCATAGGCGTAATCGCGGCGCGTCAAGGTCATGAATACGCCCAACACGCCAGTGATCGCCAACATTATGATCGCCCAAACAACATCGCTGTCTAGGGCCACATTCGCGGCGCGGGCATTCAAGACCACATAACTGGCGTTGGTGACGGTGGCCGCTGTAATCCAACCCAGATACAGGCTGAACGGGATATGAATCAGCCACTTGGTCGCACGGCTGACCGCCTTGCCGCCGATGTCCAACACGAGATAAATCCGCAGTAGAGTCACCAATAAGCCCAACATCATCGCCATGCTCAGGGCGAAGGCGTTGTAGTGGAAACAGGTTAGCCACAGGATATTGAAGATAGAGGTCATCACAAACAAGTAACCAATCTTACGGAGATGCGGATTCTCACGCTGCGACGGCAATGCCTGATAGACCGTGAATGCGATCAAAAAAGTATAGATAATGCCCCAGATGCTGAAGGCATAATTGGCCGGAAAATATAGGTTATTGGAGAAGCGATTGGCGATGTCCGCGCTGGTCTGGTTGTTGAGTGGGAGCGTTTGAGAGAGCGCGTTGAACGCCAAAACGACGCTAACAGAGATAATGTTGGCAAGCTGACGCCACATATCACGGGTCATAGGACACACTGCTTTCCGTGCGAAAGATAAAGATAGAAAAAGGTTAGCACAACAAACTAAAAACAACCACTGGTTTCTCAGCGGTTGTTAGGGATTCTTTGTACAGACGTTAATTTATGCGTGGTCAACGCGCCATGCGGCGCATCGTCAACATGCGGATACGATCTGCCACCATATCAATCGCCGGGTGGTTATAAACCATCTCTGGGATGATGATGTCTGCGTAACGTCGGCTGGGTTCAACAAATTCCATGTGCATCGGGCGCACAGTGGTCAGATATTGGCTGATGACGCTCTCCATCGTCCGCCCACGCTCTTTGATGTCGCGCTGCATCCGCCGGATAAAGCGAATATCGGCATCGGTATCGACAAAAATCTTGAAGTCCAACAACTTCCGCAGTTCCGGCTCACCAAAAATCAGTATGCCTTCAACCAAAATGATTGGATTCGGGTCAACGTGGATGGTCTGGCCGGTGCGCGTATCGTTGGCAAAGTCGTAGATGGGGATATCCACCGGCTCCCAAGATTGGAGTTGGCGCAGATGCTCAATCATGAGCGTATTGTCGAGGGAATCAGGGTGGTCAAAGTTGATGGCGGAATGCTGACTGTGCGGCAAGTGGCGCAAATCTTTGTAGTAGGCGTCGTGCGGCAAGTAGGCGATTTTATCGCTCCCCACCCGCTCGATGATTTCTTGAGCAGCGGTGGTTTTGCCGCTACCCGTCCCGCCAGCGACCCCAATGGTAAACGGACGATCCAACCCCTGGGTTTCCATACGCAGTCCGCCTCCAACCTACAAAAAAGCCTGCAACCATGGGGTTTGCAGGCTATAATCAGAGCCACCGAAGGGATTTGAACCCTTAACCTGTCGCTTACGAAGCGAATGCTCTACCGTTGAGCTACGGTGGCAACATATAAGAAATGATTATAGCAAAGACATCGCAAAAGTTCAACCCCAAAACCTGACTAACGAGGTACTTCAAATTCAATTTGTTTCGAGAATCAAACAACACTGCCACGCACGACGAATTTTGCTTATAATAGTCGGCGGGAGCGCACATTGATGACCAGCTACGACGATACACGACGACAAATCCGAACGGCGATTATCGCCATCATGATTATCTTACCCACGGGTGTGATTGGCTTCATGGTGATTGAACGCCTGTCGCTGATTGATTCGATATGGATCACAGTCGTGACGCTGGCAACCGTCGGGTATGGCGACATCGTACCGAAAACTGACCTCGGACGCCTGTTCACCATCGCCATGCTGCTGACCGGACTCGGCGCTTTCGCCTTTGCCGGTCAAGCCTTCCTCACCTTGCTGTTTAGCCCAGACCTGATCCGGTTCCGCCAGCGGGCGCGTACTGCTCGCATCGTCTCAAAGTTGAAGCGGCATTATGTCATCGTCGGGCAAGGTGAACTGACAGACCGTATGGTCGAGTTTTTGGCGCAACGCGCCCAGATGCGCCGTGCGGCGGAAGCCCGTCGTATCGTCCAGCGTATCGACAGTTATATGCCTTCGTTCCTCTCAAAAATGCCCATCCTGCGCGAATTTCGGACGTGGACTCATAAACTACTGCTACAAACCTTTCGCCATACCACCCTAGCTGATCTCGTGGTCTGCGTCACACAAGACCCGGCCTGTGCTACGGCCATCCGCTCTATGGGCATGTTGGCGATTGAAGGCGATCCCACCGACGATGCAATCCTCGTCTTGGCGGGCATCGACCACGCACAAGCGCTGATGGTGATGGAGGACAACGATACCGAGACGCTGCTCGTCGTCCTGACCGCCAACACCCGCAACCCCAATCTGATGATTACATCCGGGGTAGAAGAAGAAACCTTCTCACCTAAATTGCTACGCGCCGGGGCGAATCATGTCATCAGCCCGTCCGAAATTGCGGCGCAATTCCTGAATAACCTGACCTTCCGCCCCGCAGTCAACGAATATTTCTCGTCAATCCTATTTGACCAAGAGGCCGAGGGCTGGCACGTCCTCCAGATATTCATGTATGACGATTCGCCGTGGCTGGGTCGCCCGGTCAGCGAGTTGAATCTGCAAGGGCGATTCAATGGCGCGGGATTGCTGGCGGTCAGGCGTGGCGACGGGACGTATGCCTACTCATTCACAATCAATGACGTCTTTGAGGAAGACGAGGTTGTCCTCATCATCGTCCAAGAGGATTCGATCACGCCCATCCTCAAAGACAGCCGCCCGGAAAAAAACTATCGCACCATCAGCAATGGCTGGCAGCGCTTGGTCAATACCGAGGCAGAAACGACCTCCGACACCCCGTTAGCGCTCATCGAATCCGAGGCGGCAGCCAAACAACTGCGGAACCACTTCATCATCTGCGCGGGCGGTGATGTGGCCGAAAGCGCCCTGCGCCGAATCGCCCCAGAACGGCCATTCGTCGTCATCAGCCCGGATAACCAACTGACATCTAACCTGCTCAAGCGCGGATTCAGAGTCATCCACGGGCGCACCACCGATGATGAGGTGCTACGTAAAGCGGGTGTTGACCGCGCCCTCGCCATCATGATTGCCACCGATGACAAGGCGTCTAGCGTCATGGCGACTCTAACCAGTCGGACGATGAACAAGCGCGTCCTCATCACCGCCACCGCCCAATCAGATGATATGGTCGCCAAACTCTACCGTGCGGGCGCTGACCGAGTCATCAACCCATCCAGAATCGCCGCCCAGTTTTTGCTTTTGGCGACAACACGCCCCGTCGTTAGCGATTTTATGAACTATGTCCTGTATAATCGTGCCACAGGACTTGAGACAACCGAACTCTACATTGAAGATGATTCGCCGTGGGCGGGGCGCTCAATCGCATCCCTACAAGTATCACAAAACTACGATGCGCGGATTATCGGGGTGCGCTTGACCAATGCCTTACTCATATACACCCCAACCGAATCGCATATCATTGAGTCAGGTCAAGTTATCATTGCAATCACGACCATGCAGAAATCTGATTCCCTGCGTGAGTTTGCTTATGGTGCGGCACACCGCCGCCCGCAAACGCTGAGGACAACCCTGAGCGAAAAACGCCCACGGCGGATGTAAGTGCTGTGTTCTATCAACAAGCTGGAGAGTCACAATTATGGCAGAAAAAATCCTCGTAGTGGATGACGATGTAGAGAGCCTCAAGCTGATAAGCATGATGCTCAAACGTCAAGGCTACGATGTTGTCATGGCGAATTCGGGCAACCAAGCCCTAATGAAGGCCGGAATCGAAAAACCACAGTTGGTCATCCTCGATGTCATGATGGCCGATATGGACGGCTACGAGGTCTGTCGCCGACTACGTGGCAACCCCGATACTCGCGCTATCCCCATCATCATGTTCACCGCCAAAACCTTAATTGACGATAAGGTCGCGGGCTTCGAGGCCGGTGCAGACGACTACCTGACCAAGCCAACCCATCCTGCCGAATTAGCCTCGCGCATCAAGGCTGTGTTGGGGCGCAACGCCACCGCCAGTCAGCACCTGCGCCCGCAAGGTATCTCCGTCGGCATTTTGGGCTGCAAAGGCGGCATCGGCACAACCACCGTCGTCGTCAATATGGCCGCCGCCCTCGCCCAGACCAAGCAACGCCCCATCGTCGCGGACTTTCAACTCGGCACGGGGTCAGTCGCCGCGCAATTCGGCTTAACCGGGAAGCTAGACGGTATGGCGACGGTTCTCACCCGCCCCATCCCTGAAATTCGTGGCCCACTGGTGATGCAACACCTCTTAAATCACAGCACCGGCGCACGGATTCTGGCCTCGTCGGCCGACCCCAAAGAGGCGCACACCAAGTACCAACTGGATGCCGCTGTCGCCACGCTCAAGGCGCTAAAAGGCTTGGGGACGCATATCCTGTGTGACCTCGGCACGGGGTATACCGAAATGACGGCAAAACTGCTCTCGTCGCTAGACCGACTGGTCGTGCTAGTCGAACCTATACCGATGGCGATGAGCGCCGCCGAACAACTGCTGACCGCCCTCCGCACCGACTTTGCTGGTAAACCCATCCATTTGGTCGTAGTCAATCGTAGCCCTTTGGCGCGATATACCATCACATGGACGGATGTTGAAGCGCGGTTAGGCCAATCGGTAGCCGGCATGGTTTCCGCCGCCCCAGAAGTGGCCTATCAAGCGCTAGAAAACGGTCAGCCCATCGTGGTCTTACAGCCCAACGCTGTAGTCTCTAACCAACTGATTAAGCTGGCGCAGACTGTCCAAAATTAATGGATTGCGGCTGTATTGCCAAATCATTAAGGGCAGTGAGTAGTCGGAACGTGCGCTCTCTGATACTATCTATCCATCAAGTCACTTTTTCACCGGCACAGCACAAGGTCTCCCATCTGTGACGACAACTCTGGAACTAAAACTGGAAGCCTACCGGCGCATCCTCGATATAAGCAAGCAATTGAACTCGACTTTAGAGTACGGTGCATTGCTCCAACAGATTGTGGCTTCGGTGGTCGAGATCCTCAATGTCGAGGCCGCGTCCATCATGCTCCAAGACCCCTCGACGGGCGAACTGCGCTTTGAAATCGCCTCGAATCTCAAGACCCACGAGACCGAGCGCATTGCCGTCCCACTAGACCGCAGCATCGCGGGCTGGATTTTCACTCACGGCGAGCCGCGAGTCATTGAGGATGTGACCAAAGACCCCAAGCACTATCGCCAAGTAGACAGCGATACGCACTTCATCACGCGCAATATTTTGGGCGTGCCGCTGCGGACACATACCAAAGTCATCGGCGTGGTGCAGGCGTTGAACAAAAAAGACGCCGAAAAATTTAGCGGTGAAGATATCAGCCTGCTGACCGTCCTCGCCTCGCAAGCGGGGGTCGCCATCGAAAACGCCCGCTTATTCCAACAAAGCGACTTCATCGCGGAAATCGTCCACGAGCTACGCACGCCGCTGGCTGCCCTACGCGCCAGTACGGTCTTGCTCAAACGCCCCGATCTCAGTAAAGACAAGCGCGATGAAGTTCACCTATTGCTAGAAGAAGAAACCGAACGGCTCATCGCCTTAACCACCGATTTCTTAGACCTTGCACGTCTGGAATCAGGGCGTGCAGAGATGGACAGGCGGACGTTCGACCTCGTGCAGTTGATTCAAGATTGCGCGACGCTCGTCCAGCCACAGGCGGCGGGCAAAGATATCAGCATTGAAACGGATATCCTCGACTTCGATATCACCGGGGACAAATCAAAACTCAAACAGGTGATCTTAAACCTGCTCACAAACGCCATTAAATATAATCGTCCCGGCGGGCAAGTCTATATCACGGCATTTATCAACGATATGAATTATATACAGATAGATGTGCGCGATACCGGCTACGGAATCCGCCCAGAAAACCTCCCCAATATGTTCCGCAAATTCTACCGCGTGGCAGATACGGCTGGGACGGTTCAGGGGACAGGCTTGGGCTTGGCAATCTGCAAGCACATCATCGAAGCGCACGGCGGCAATATCTGGGTCAACAGCATCGCGGATGAGGGGTCGGTTTTTTCATTCTCCTTGCCGATATAACCTATAACGGATCACATCTCTAAGAGGATTTTTAACGTGCCGGGTTTTGCAGCGGTCTGTATTGCTTCCAGTCCGGCGGACAACGGATAACGGCCTTCAATCAGCGGCGCAGTATCAATCAAGCCATTTTCCAGCGCCCGCAATGCCACGTCGAATGGGCCACATCGACTGCCAACCAACCGTATTTCATTGACGACGACGCGAGCTAGGTCGACCTGCGGCAATCCGGTATAGGTGCTTTTCAACACAATTGTCCCACGCGGGCGCACCAGCCCTAATGATGCCGAGAATCCCTCAGATGTGCCAGTACAATCGACCACTACATGAGCGCGATTGCTGGGTAAATCGGCCAGTTGCACCGCCTCAATCCCCCACTGCTCAAGTATTTTGGCAGGGCGTTCGCGTCGCACCACCACTTTGACCCGTGCGCCGGTCAATTTGAGGACTTGCGCGCATAGCATCCCTAGTTTTCCCGCACCCATCAGGACAACCTCATCAGACGGTGAGATATGGATGCCTTCAGTGATTTGGTAAGCAGCTGCCAACGGTTCGACGAACACGGCTTGGTCATCGGTCACGCTGTCAGGGATACGGTGGAGCGTTGAACTATGCAGCGCCAATTGATCAGCAAATGCGCCATCATGCTGTTTGATGCCCACTGTCACGCGGTTACGGCATTGAGTCCGCATCCCCTCGGCACACAGGTCACACGCCCCGCACGCGACGTTGATTTCACCAACCACCCGCGCACCCAACCACTCTGGTGAGCCTTCAATCACCTCAGCGGCGAATTCATGCCCTAGCACTCCCTGAAAATTCAAATACCCCTTTATCAATTCGAGGTCGGTATTACAAATGCCCGCCCGTCGAATCTTCAGCCGCACCTGTCCCGTCTGAAGCACCGGGGTCGGCCAGTCGGGGGTATATATCAAACCACTGTCAGAGAGCGCTAGCGCACGCATAATCAAACCTTAGATTCCGTTATCTTCCGTAGGGCGTGGGGCTGGCAGCATAGCGCCAATCCGCGACATGAATGGCAATTCGCCCTTCTCCCACGCCACCAACAACGGTACAGCGGTGAAGATTGAGGAATACGTCCCCGATACCAACCCTATGAATAGGATAGCGATAAATTGCTTAATCGTCTCGCCGCCGAACAGCAGAATCGCGGCCATGATGAAGAAAGCATTCAGCTGAGTCGCCAATGAGCGGTGAATCGTCTCCCAGATGGATCGGTTGACAATCGTCTCGTAGGGTTCGCCCAGATACTGCGGGATATTCTCGCGGATGCGGTCAAACAACACGATGGAGTCCTGAACCGAATAAGCCAAGACGGTCAAGACCGCCGTCAAGAACAGTGCATCGACTTCCCAGCCGAAGAACAGTCCCATAATCGAGGCCAAGCCCATGACCACCAAAACGTCATGTACCATCGCCGCAATCGCGCTCATGCCATAGCGTAGCGCATTTGGCACGGTGCGGAAGGCGATAATGATGAAGAATGACACGATGAAGCTGGCAGCCAGCACCGCGAAGAAGGCCGCACGCGCCACCTCAGAGCCGATAGTCTCACTCACACTCTCAACTTGTGTGCGCTCTCGATCCAACGGACTGATTTCGTTCAGGTTATCGAAAATTGCATCGCGTTGCTCTTGCTCAAGAAATGAGCCGCGCACCGACCAACGCTCTGAACCGTCATCCAGCGTCAAGCGCTGAACCGTCAAAGAACGGTCATCATATTCTGCGAAGGCATCGCGGATGTCGCCTTCAGTGATGCCCGGTTGGGCGAACGCGAGGTCATAGATGCTTCCGCCTACGAAGTCAATGCTCAAGCGGAACGGCGCACCCGTGGTAGCGGTGCTGTAAATCATCGCCACTACACCGGGGATGATTAGGAAAGCCGAGATGATGAAGAACCAACGGCGCTTCTCTACAAGATTAAACATGGTTTATCGTCTCCCTCGCCTTAAGCGCCCAACAGCCACTTCTTCTCGGACAAGGGTTTTTGCAGCCATGACGCGAGGATATACAGGAATGTGCGGGTGACAATCACCGCTGTGAATAGGTTAATCACCAAGCCCAAAATCAAGGTGATGGCGAAACCACTGACAACGCTTGCGCCGGGGGTCTGCCCGAAGAAGAACAACACCACGCAGATGATGATGGTCGAGATGTTGGAGTCGCGGATACTGCCCCACGCCCGGTTAAAGCCCAAGTCCAACGCCATCCCAAGCGGTTTTCCAGCGCGGAGTTCTTCCTTCATACGCTCGAAAATCAAGATATTGCCATCCACCGCCGTGCCAATCGAAATCAAGAAGCCGGTGATGGCCGGCAACGTCAACGTGACCGGGATGAGCTTATAGGCGGCAAAATTTAACAGCGCGAACACGATCAGCGCCAGCGCAGCTGCCGTCCCCGGCACGCGGTAATACAGAACCATGAAGGTCAGCACCACCAATACGCCGAGTATGCCTGCGCGGACGCTCAAATTGACCGATTCTTGCCCCAATGTTGCACCGACATCAGAAGCGGCTTCTTCCCGCAGTGGGATGGGCAGCGCACCAGAGCGCAATTGCAGCGCCAGCGAATTAGCCTCATCTTGCGTGAAGTTGCCTTGAATAATGAATTCCGACCCCAATTGTGATTGGATGACCGGCGCAGACAATACCGTGCTATCCAATACAATCGCCATCGGCTGACCGACCCGCGCCCCCGTGAAACCGGAAAAGGTGGCGGCGGCACTGTCATTGAGTTGCACCGAGATGAAAAAATCTTGGGATTGCGGGTCAAATTGCGCGGAGGCGCTTTCGAGGTCTGCGCCGGTCAGGACGGTGGTGAACGGCTGACCATTGTCCGGGCGGCGCTGCAAATCGCTGGGCGCTTGTTCGCCACGCGCCTTGAGCAACTTGTCTTGTTCGTTGGTCAAAATACGCACATCTTCGAGGTTGTCCACGCCGGGGATACCGGCAAAATCGACGAATTCCAACAACGCCGTGGCCTTAATCGTATCCACAGCTTGCTTCTTATTGGTCACACCCGGCAGTTCGACCAAAATACGCCGGTCTCCCTGCACCTGAACCGTCGCCTCGGTCAACCCTAAACCGTTGACGCGCTTGTTCACGTTGTCCGCCGCACGTTGCAGGTCTTCTGGGGTGAATGACCCCGGCGGAAGTTGTGCTTCCAACAAGACGCGCACGCCGCCCACGAGGTCGAGGCCGAGTTTTTGCTCGACCACGAGGTTCATCTCCCCGTCACCATCCCAGTCCAAACCGGTTGTACCCGGCAGACTGACCCACACACAAAATGCGACCAGCAGTGTGATAACTGCCAGCCACCGATAATGTCTCGCCATCGTTTTCCCTCAATCTTGGGTGATACTACTCCGCAGCCGGGTTTTGATCTTTCATCGCCATTTGAATGTTGCGTGCCAATTCTTCGGGGTCAAAAGGTTCTAGTAGCGAGGCCGTGACCGCCCGAACTGTGACCCCCGGTGCGATTTCGACAATCGCAATCCCTTCTAGGCCGCGGATTTCGAGGACGCGCCCAATCAGCCCGCCCGCCATTATCACTTCATCCCCCTCGTTCAAGGTGCGGACGAACGTCTGCCGTTTGCTGAATTCGCGCTGCTTGGGGAAAACAATCATCGACCAATACGCGCCCAATATCAGCAAAAACACAACGCTGAAGACTACAAATTCCGTTCCCATACAACAACCTACCTCATTGCCTTGAACGCAAAAGATGATACGCCCATTGGTTGGGGGTTACAACGGTGAACGCGCTCCTATTTGAAGGTATAGGAGAGACCAATAATACAGGGGCGTTTGGCTTATTTGGCAGCTGGCTCGTCTATGTAACGCAATTAAAAAACGATGCAATTAATTCCCGAATGTTAGGATTAAGACTTGCGCTTCTCCCCCCCCCCCGATATATGATGTGCAGATGATGGGATTATAGAGGTGTACTATCCGATGCGTGGTCGTTTATTCGGTTTGATGATTGGTTTGATTGTAATGGCGACTGGCGGCTTAACACTCTTCGGCAGTACCTCTGCACAATCCGATTTGCTATTGCCAACTTCCGCGCCGACAAGCACGCCAGAATCCGAGATATGGCGCAGTGTGCAGCCGACAGCGGATCCCAATCTTGTCCCTCTGCCGAGATTAAATGAAAGTTTACCTAACCCAACTGCTGCGCCAGATTATGACAGTGAACATTATATTCATTCAGTCATTCCCCGCAGTTCGGGAAATGTTATTCGCTCGGTCAATTTTGGTGATGAAGATGAACTATTGGCAGCATTAAATGACCCCGCTACACACAATACCTTCGCCAATTTTGAAAACACCATCAAAATCACGAAATGTATAGCAAAATTCGGGTAACTACTCAGCCATCATTTCTTCCCTCAATATGATGATGTAGAGCGTCAAATTGGCTGAGGCGGGGGAAATTCTTCCCTCAGATGATTGGACTGAGTACCGGTCAAAACCTTGTTTTTCCCTCAAATAGCGGCTAAGTAATCACCTAAAACCCCTCTGTGCCACAATAGGTGAGACAACTTCGCCTTAGAAGTTTAGTAAAGAAATGACAGGCGAAGAATGAGGAGAATCACCCATGTACCCGAACCGTAAGACCAACCCAGAAGTCC
>Ga0163144_10005505_pt1 | contig 28125 bp, 29 predicted proteins | sample OliLak19BULKMAT1_FD_123175 | JGI IMG/M metagenome (GOLD analysis project Ga0163144, IMG submission 123175) | Freshwater microbial mat bacterial communities from Lake Vanda, McMurdo Dry Valleys, Antarctica - Oligotrophic Lake LV.19.BULKMAT1 | ecosystem: Environmental > Aquatic > Freshwater >... | reverse complement strand
GGCCAACATCCGCGCCTTCGCCAAAATGCAGCTCCCCAAGCCAGCTAGCGTCGAAGTTTCCCCTGGCCTCAAGCTCGGCACAATCATTCGGCCTCTCGATACCGTCGCCGCTTATGTCCCTTCCGGCCGCTACCCTCTGCCCTCAACATTGCTCATGACGACTCAGCCGGCCCAGGTCGCGGGCGTGCCAAACATCTGCGTCACCAGCCCGCGCTTCGTCCCTGAGATTTTCGGCGCCGCCCATCTCCTGGGCGTCACGAACACATTCCTGCTCGGTGGCGCACACGCCATCGCCGCCTTTGCCTTCGGCACCAGAACCGTTCCGAAAGCCGATCGAATCGTCGGCCCGGGCAACATCTATGTCGCCGCCGCCAAAAAGCTTTTGGCTGGCGACGTCGGCATCGACTTCGTCGCCGGTCCCACCGAGATCCTGATCATTGCTGACAAAGGCAACCCACGCTGGATCGCCGCCGACATGCTCGCCCAGGCCGAACACGATGCCGACGCTGCCGCCATACTGCTCACCACCTCATCGAAGCTGGCAGAGCAGGTCGCCGCCGAAGTGGATCGCCAACTCGAAACCCTCCCCACCGCCGAAGTCGCCCGCGTCGCCATCAAACGTAACTCAGCCATCCTCATGGTCGACACCCTCGAAGAAGCCTGCGAGCTATCCAATCGGTTCGCCCCGGAGCACCTCTCCATCCCCAGCGAAAAACTCTTGAAGCATCTGAAGCACGCCGGTGGAATCTTCATCGGCGGCTACTCGCCTGAAGCAGCCGGCGATTACGCCAGCGGGCCCAATCACGTCTTGCCTACCAGCGGCGCTGCCCGTCTTCGTGGCGGCCTCTCGGCAGCCGACTACGTCAAGGTGATCACCACCCAACAACTCAGCCCCGAGGCACTTGCCAGGCTCGCACCCTCGATCACGACACTCGCCCGCGCCGAGGGCCTCGAAGCACATGCCCGATCTGTCGAGGAGCGTTTCCGCTAATGGATTTCCCCCGTCTCAAGCCCAGGCCCGCCATTGAAAAGATGGCAGCCTACCACCCGCCCAGCTCCGGCCGCGCCGGCAAGCTGCGCCTCGACTTCAACGAAAACACGCTCGGCGCAAGCCCCAAAGTTCTTGCCAAAATCCAGGAGGTGCTCACTGCTGATGCCCTCACCGTCTATCCGGAATACACCGAGGTACTTCCCACACTCGCGAATTTCTTTGGCGTCGCCGAAGACGAAATGGTGATGACCAATGGCACGGATGAAGCGATTCAGGTGATGGTCAATGCCTACGTCGACAACGACGATGACGTCATCATCCTCACACCCAGCTACGCGATGTACCGCTTCTACTCCGAAGTCGCTGGTGCAAATGTGCGTACGCTTTCCTACAGGCAGGACACCTTGAAGTTCCCGGCCGAAGAGCTGTTGGCCGCGATCCGGCCCAACACCAAGGCAATCTTCATTTCGAATCCGAATAACCCCACCGGCACCGCCATCAAAAGAGACGGAATCGAGCGCATCCTCGACATGGCCCCTCGCGCCGCCGTCTTGATCGATGAAGCCTACTACGAATTTTGCGGCATCACCATGCTGCCTTACCTCAACGAATACCCCAATCTGTTCGTGAGCCGCACCTTCTCCAAGGTCTACGGCATGGCTGCTCTCCGTGTGGGCTGCCTGTTTTCCTGCGCCGACAACATGTCCGCTATCCACAAATCCCACTCTCCCTACTCGGTCAACTTCATCGCCGCCATCGCTGCCAAGGCTGCCGTTGAGGACACAGGCTTCCTGAAGTCCTTCGTCATTGAAGTGCTGGCCGCCCGTGAGGTGCTAACCGCCGGCCTCGAGAAGCTCGGCGTACCCTACGTTCCCTCTCAGGCCAACTTCGTGTTGATGCACATCGGGGCCCGCGCTCAGGAGGTCTGCGACAAACTCAAGGCCGCTGGCATTCTCGTGCGCAATCGCAGCTATGAAATTCCCGGCTGTGTTCGTGTGACGGTCGGCGACCAGGATCAGACCCGCCGCTTCCTCGCGGCCTTCGAACCACTCTGGAAGGAGATCCAGCGATGAGCAAACCCATGCTGGTTTTCGACATGGATGGCGTCCTCGTCGAGGTCAAAGAATCCTACCGCGAGACCATCCGCGCAACCGTGCTTCACTTCACCGGGCGCCGCGTCGAACACTCACTGATCCAGCACTACAAGAATCAGGGCGGCTGGAACAACGACTGGAAGCTCAGCCGCGAGCTCTGCAGTGTCTACGGCAAAGAGATTCCCTATGAGACGGTAGTCGAAGTCTTCAATCAATATTTCTTCGGCCACGGCGGCACACCAGGCTTGATCGAGCGCGAAAAGTGGATCGACACTGCCGATGTGCTCGCGCGACTCAACCAGCGCTATGACTTCGCCATCTTCACCGGCCGTTTGCACGAAGAGGCGCAGATCACGCTGCGCCGGTTTGCCAAACATCTCAAATGGGTGACTGTGATTGGCGACGACAATGTCACTCAATCCAAGCCCAACCCGGAAGGCTTGCTGACCCTGAAGGCAGCGCACGAAGTCGCCTACTACCTTGGCGACACCGTCGATGACGCCAAGGCTTCGAAGGCCGCCAAAGTTCCCTTCATCGCCATTACTGCCCCCGGCGGCAATTTCGCCGCTTTCAGCCCCGCTCACTTCATTCCGACCATCATCGACCTGGAGACCATCCTCTAATGCGCACTGCCAAAATCGAACGCATTACTAAAGAAACGCAGATCCGCGGCTCGCTCAAAATCGAAGGCAAAGGCAAGTACACGATCTCAACCGGTGTGCGATTCCTCGATCACATGCTTGAGCTCTTCACCCGCCATGGCGGCTTCGATCTGACGCTCGAATGCACCGGCGATCTCGATGTCGATCAACACCACTCCGTCGAGGACGCGGGCATCGTCCTCGGCCAGCTTTTCAATCAGGCCCTCGGTGACCGCAAAGGGATCAATCGTGCCGGCTACTTCGTCCAAGCAATGGATGAAACCCTGGCCGTCTGCGCCGTCGACCTCGGCGGGCGTCCCGCCCTGGTCTATAAAGACCTTGTCAAGGTAGTCCACGTCGGCGACCTGCAAACGGAACTGCTGGTCGATTTCTTCGACGGTTTCGTCACCAACGTCAAAGGCAACTTCCACGCCAAAGTGATGTACGGCCGATCCAACCACCACAAGATCGAAGCGATCTTCAAGTGCTTCGCCCGCGCCATGAAGTACGCCTGCTCGAAGGACATCCGCATGAAAGACAAACTCCCCTCGACCAAGGAGCTGCTGTGATTTCAATCATCGATTACGGGGCCGGCAATCTGCGCTCGGTGCAGAACACCCTCGCCGAGCTTGGCGCTTCATACAAGCTCATCGATACCCCTGAGGCAGTCCGCGCCGCTGACAGGCTGATGCTGCCCGGTGTCGGTCATTTTGGTCAGCTCATGCAGTCCCTCGATGCGCTCAGGCTGCGCCAGCCCATACTTGAGAAGATCGCTGCCGGTAACCCCTTCTTCGGTATCTGTCTCGGCATGCAGGCATTGTTCTCGGCCAGCGAAGAAGCGCCCGACCTCGAAGGCTTGAACATTTACCCCGAGCGAATCGAACGCTTCCCGGCCGGCGCACGCGTCCCTCACATGGGCTGGAATTCGCTCACGCCCCGCCCCGATTCCAAACTGCTAAAAGGGCTGAACGAACCCATCTACGTCTACTTCGCCAACAGCTACTACGCCCCGCCCATCGAGGCGACCTCGGCCACCTGCGAATACCAGTTGCCCTTCAGTGCAGTCCTTGAGCGCGACAACATCTACGGCGTCCAGTTCCACCCCGAAAAATCCGGTCCCGTCGGCCTCAAGATCATGCGCAACTTCCTGGAACTCGTCTAATGCTCGCCAAACGCATCATCCCTTGTCTCGACGTCACAGCCGGCCGCGTTGTGAAGGGCATCAACTTCGTCAACTTGCGCGACGCCGGCGATCCGGTTGAGCTCTCCCAGCGCTACAACGAACAGGGAGCCGACGAAGTCGTCTTCCTCGACATCACCGCAAGTTCGGACGAGCGCAACACCATGGTCGATGTCGTCTTTCGTACCGCCCAGCGCGTCTTCATCCCCCTCACAGTCGGCGGAGGCATCCGCGAAGTGCGAGACGCCCGCCGCATCCTCGTCTCGGGTGCTGACAAAGTAAGCGTCAATACTGCCGCCGTCCACCGTCCCGCCTTGATCACGGAACTCTCGAACGAGTTCGGCGCCCAGGCAGTTGTGCTGGCAATTGACGCTCGCCGCAAAGGCGATTCATGGTCGGTCTTCACCAAAGGCGGCCGCGTCGATGAATCGATCGACGTCATCGAATGGGCTCAGCGCGGCGAAGCCCTTGGCGCAGGCGAAATCCTGCTCACCTCGATGGACACCGACGGAGTTCAGAAGGGCTTCAACTGCGAACTCACCCGCGCCGTCAGCCGCGCCACCCGGATCCCGGTCATCGCCAGCGGTGGCGGCGGTACCCCCGAACATTTCCTCGAAGTGCTCACCTACGGAGAAGCCGACGCGGCCCTCGCCGCCAGCATTTTCCACTACGGAACCTACACCGTCAACGACCTCAAAGAATACCTCGATAAACATCAGATTCCTGTCAGAAAGAACGCATGATCGTACCCTGCATTGATCTACAAGACGGCAAAGTCGTCCAACTCGTCCAAGGCAAAGAGAAGGCCCTTGAAGGCGAAGAGCCGCTGGTAATGCTGGCGAAATTCGCCGGCTTCCCTGAAATCCAGGTCATCGACCTCGACGCCGCCATGGGCCGGGGAGCCAACGACGACATTGTCGAACTACTTGCCGGCCGGGCCCGCTGCCGCGTCGGCGGCGGAGTGCGTTCCCCCGAGCGCGCTCAAACCCTGATCGATCAAGGAGCAGCTCAAGTCATCGTCGGCACCGCCGCCTTCACTAAAACCGGTATCAACGTGCCCTTGCTCGAATCCATCGCGGCTCAGATTGGACATGAAAAAATCTTAATCGCCCTGGACTCTAAGTACGGCAAGATCGTAGTCAAGGGCTGGCAGGAATCGACCGACCTCACCGCCGTTGAAGTCCTGAAGCAGCTCGAACCTTATTGCGGGGGCTTCCTTTGCACTTATGTCGATAAAGAAGGCATGATGCAAGGCACCGACCTCGATTGGTTCGCTAGCCTCCGCGCCGCAACCAACCTCCCCATCACCGCCGCCGGCGGCATCACTACCCTCGACGACGTAAGGGCACTGAAAGCATTGAACATCCACTCCGCCCTGGGTATGGCGATCTATACCGGCCGCCTCGACCTCAACGAATTACGCCAATTGCTCTAAGACTCACCCGCCGAAGCCGATAAGAGCTTTGAGCACATCAAAGCAGTGAGCAATATCAGTAGGGCCGTAATCGAGCTGTGGAGAGCCAGCATGATGAGTGTGAGCGAAGCCATTCCGCCGACCCCAAGGCAGATCGCTGACCCACACCGCAAGAGCCTCCTCCAACTGGTGGACGAAATGCCAAACCAGCCGGCCCAAAACATCATTGAACAGCACCGCTTGATGACAGCCGAGATTCTGAAAAGTTATGGCTCACAGATGGGCGCCTTCATCGCTTCACAGGACAAAGAAGCCAAAACCGTCGTCAATTCGGTTGCCCAGCTCACCGAGACGCTATCCAGCCTTGAGCAGCGCTACAACGTCAAGTTCCAGGGCATCGCTAAGAAGCTCAGGTTGCTGGCCGCCTCAAGCGACCTGTCAGCCGAACTCACGCAGCTAGAGAGAACGCTCGAAGAGCAGCAGCGCGATACTCGTTCCGCAATAAATCGTCTAAACGAAGCCGTCTCAACGAGCGAGGTTCGCAAACAACGCGCCATCCCCGGCCCCGGTTCACAGCACGCCTCCGACAGCCTGCTCGCCCTCGACCGGGCCGTCAACGGATGGGATCGTTATTGTCTCGTTCGCTACGAGTTCCAGGCCCGGCCCGGTGTCCCGATGAATTCCAATGCCTGGCAGTCCAAGGAGGGTCTCCTGCTTGAAGCGATTCCAGAGCGTGTCGGCCACAATGTTCGAGTCGTCATTCCAAAATCCGGAGTCATGTTGGCGGCCATCCATTGCCAGTTACTCGAATACGCGGGTCAGGCCGAATCAATGGAAAAGTCACTCAGCCAGTTGACTGGAGCGCTCTGTTCGTCGAGAGTAGTCGAACCACAACGCGGCGAGGAAATGCGGGAAGCCATGGTCCGGCTCGAAAAAGCCGGCTAGTTTTGGCCCACCAACTCGGCGTAGCCAATCTGGCCGTTCAACCTCTCGTCAGGCTTCGGAAGGTTCCCCCCGCCAAACCAGATGCGAGCCTTGCCGCTTTCGACGAGCACGGTCGCGTCACAAACAACAGCCGAGTTCCATGGTTGATCGCCTCTCAACACCGGCGCTCTCTGCCTGACCCAGTTGCGGCCATCCGTTGAGATTGCGTAACCCATCGCCCGCTTCTCCTTGCGGTCTCGCCCCGTATACAGCATCACCCATCCGCCGTTGGCCTCAAATACAGCGGGTTCGCCCAATCCGTTCTCGTCAAAGTCTCCCGCCGCCCCAAGCTCGAGAATCGGCCCGCGCAGCTTCGTCCACACGACACCGTCATGAGACTTGGCGATCCCTAACCGTTGCCTTCGGGCACGATCCTCGCCGAGATAGAACAGATACAGATCGCCACCCGCCGCGATCAGGTAAGGGTCACCAAGACTAATCTCATCCCAACTCATCCTGGGGCCGGTGGAGAGGATCGGGGTTTGCTGCCGCGTCCAGTTCCGGCCATCCGTTGACCGGGCCAGGCCAATGATGGTCTTCCCCTTTTGACCCATCTGGTAGGCGTACAGAAGCTCCTGGCCAAACGCAATTACGCCCCCATTTGCAGCGATGTAATCCTGCCCGGAATCGAGGGCGCGGCCTTGTCGCCGCCAGTTGAGGCCGTCTTCAGAGGCCGCGATATCGGTGTGCCAGCCCTTGCCATCAAAGACCGAGTAGAGGTTGAGGTAGCTGTTCCGCCAGCGAACCACCGAAGGGTTCAGAACATCGATCGAGTCCCCTCGTGTGATGACGGGTTCAGCACGAAGCTGCCATTCCAACTTGAGTGCCGGCGCAGCTTGAGGCCGAGGTAGCGAGAAGTCATCGTACCGGGCACAAGAGCTGAGCAGCAAAGCGCTCAGTGCGAGGTACTTCATAACGGAATGCGAACACGGATGGTTGCGCCGTGTCCGGGCCGGCTATTGACAACAAGATCCCCGCCAAGGCTCCGCACACGGCGCTTGATGCTTGCGGGTCCAATGCGCAAAGCTTCGAGCTCGCCTAAGTCATAGTTGCCACTAAAGGGAAAGCCGGTGCCATCATCCTCAATTTCGATGTGCAGCATTTCGCCCTGCATGGTGAGCGCAATTACGACCCGCGAGGCCTTGGAATGCTTCTGAACGTTGTTGAGGGACTCACGGACGATCTGAAGCACTTCGAGGAAGCTCTCCGGCTCGCCAGTGACTTCCTGGCTTGAGTAATTCGCCGAGATCCCAGTGTCCTTCTTGAAGTTATCCACCAGCCGGCGAATCGCAGTCGACAGGCTTTCGCCTTCGACTTCGAGCGGACGCATACTTCTGACAAACGCCCTGAGTTCTGAAACCTGTGTGCGGCAGATCATCTGTAAGTCCTGCAATTCCTTGAGGCCAGTTGAGAGGTCTCGGCCCAGCATCTGCTGCACAACATTGAGTCGCATCTGGAAGCTGATGAAGCTTTGCAGGGGGCCGTCGTGGAAGTCGTCAGCGATACGCTGACGCTCGATCTCGCGCAACTTTTCGGCCTCAGCCCGAAGGATGATGACATCCTGTTGAGCCTCCTCAAGGCGGTCAGAGAGGATGCGCTTCTCAAGGGCAAGAGTGCAAGCAAGGATGCCCGAAAGCATGACCAGCGGCTGGAGGATGTCGAATTGCGAAGGTCGCAACAGCAGGAAAAAACCCTGGCAGACCACGAGAACCGTAAAGACTTCGCGCCAGGTGTGCAGGATCGCTGCTTCGAGCAGCAGATAGACGAAGAACAGCGAGTTGAACCAGATCGTCTGGTCGGCAGAGAAGTGGGCAAATACCAAAAACAGAATGACGTCAATCGCCAGACTAAGGATGGGCGGCCAACGGCGCTCGACATCGCGCCATAGCAGCGCAAGCAGGCTATAAATTGTGAACAATGAAGCCAATGCCATCACCGGCCAGGGCAGCGGGCGGATGGAGGCACTACCCACGGCAAGGAAGGCCAACGCGAGGATGGTGCGAATGACGGCGAGACTCTGCCACCAAAGCGGCGACAAGTATTTGGGTTCGGATTGACTCATCGCTTAGCGCCTGTAGAAGAAAAGCGTATGGCTTCGTCCCTCGGTGTCTTCTATGACTTCGGTCTTTTCAGGGTTCCACTCAGTGAATTCAAAGTCGTGGCAAACGATGCGTACCCCCCGCTTCATCTTCTTCTCGAGCACCGGCGAGAGCCGAATGTTCGTTACTGGCAGCAGGTACACCGTGATCAGGTCCGCGGTTGAATAATCCTGCAGAAAGAGATCCCCTTCGATGATGCTGGCTGAATTTTCCAACCCAAGCTTGCCGATGCGTTGGCGGGTTTGAATTACCAGACCCTTGTCGAGCTCGACGCCAACTGCCTTCGCCCCGATTTTTTGGGCCGCTGTGATCACAATTCGACCGTCTCCGGAGCCGAGGTCAAAGAGCGTCTCGCCTTTCTTGAGCTCACCCAGCTTGAGCATGCGCTCGACAACTACCTGTGGAGTCGGGTAGTAAGGCGCGGCGCGTTCCGGAGGCTTGTCGTGATCCTGGAAGGCGAAGGTGAGCATTAAGAAGAAGAGGCGCATGGTGATTAGCGGATCGGTGAGTAAGCCGTCGGGCTGAGCATCGAGTTCGAAATGTTGGACACCACTTCGCCATCGCTGAGGCCGGGGGTGTTCTTGAGCTTGTCCCATTCCGGATGGGTGACAAACTTCTTCCAGTTCGCCTCTCGCGCAGCTAGATTGTCATACCAGAGCATGTAGGTGAGGTTTGGCATGTTCGAGCCAAAGATGGTTTCGCCAAAGAAGACCGGGTTGAGGCCAGTCTTGCGGAAGACCGAGATCTCGCCTGAGTTGAACATGCCGATCTTCTTGCCGAGCGAACTGAAGGTGTTGGATTCATAGGTGCGGAGTTCGAATACGCGAGCGGCGCGGCCTGCTTCGGCGGCTGGCATCTCCAGGGCGGGGAAGCCATCGAAACTGCGCAAAAGGCTCGATTCGATGCGCACGTAATCAGCGACTTCATGGCCCACCGACTGCCAGGTGGCTTCGAGCTGCGCAAGGTCTTTGAATTCGCTTACCTGCAGGACATAGGGGCCTGCCGCGCCGATCAAGTTGCCGAAGAATCCAACTTTCGAGATGCCGGCCTTCTTGAGCGCTGGCAGTTGTTTGTTGGCGAGGAAGTCGTTGAGGCGCTTGGGCATGCCGTCGAGCGTGTTGCGCAACTTGTAGTAGCGCAGCTCGATCAAGCTGTTGGACTTCTTTTGTGTCGGCTCGTAAGCCGAGGCGCTTAGGGCTGCGCTGCTAGCAAGAAATAGACGTCGGTTCATTCATGTTGATCGTACAACGACCGAAACGGCGCTCGCGGGTTTGGAATTCGGAAATGGCTGATTCCAGGTCAGGTTCGGCGAAGTCGGGCCAAGCGACCTGGGTGAAGTGGAACTCAGCGTAGGCGCATTCCCAAAGCAGAAAATCGCTCAGCCGCTTTTCCCCGCCAGTGCGGATGAGAAGGTCAACATCGGGGCCGAGACAACGGCTGATCTCTTCTCGATTCATGCCAGGGCGCAGGGCTGCAACCAGCATGTCACGTGAGGAGTAGTCGAGCGCAATTCGGACGTGAAGCCGGTCGCCAAAGGAGGTCTCGCGTTCTGCCTGCTCCATCATCGGAACCAGATGGGAGGGGAGCCGGTCCCGGCGTCCGATGAATTCGAGTCGAACTCCATTCTGGCGACACTCGGCGACTTCTTTGTCGATGAAGTGAGCGAGCAGGCGCATCAGACCGGAGACCTCTTCCGCGGGACGCTTCCAGTTGTCGCTTGAGAAGGCGTAGAGGGTGAGGACGCGAATGCCGAGGTTTGGCGAATGGCGGATCACGCGCCGGACTGTTTCAGCCCCTTGTTTGTGTCCCGCGAGGCGAGGCCAACCGAAACGTTGGGCCCAGCGGCCATTGCCGTCCATGATGATTGCTACGTGCAAGGGTTACTTCTCCTTAGGCTTCATGGCCTGGACCAAGGCTTCCATGTGATTGATGTATTTTTCAAAGGCCTTGCGGCCCACGGTTGTCAATTCGAATTCTGTTTGAGGCCTGCGGCCGAGGAAGAACTTGCGGCAGGAGACATAGCCGGCTTCTTCAAGCTTGCGCGCATGGATGCTCAGGTTTCCATCGGTCAGATTCAGGATTTCCTTCAGCTCGCCAAAGCTAAGTTTGTCGCTGACGGCCAAGGCGCTGACGATGCCCAGGCGAACGCGCTCGTGGATGAGTTGATCGAGGTTGACTGCCTTTTGGGGCAGCGGGACGAGATCGAGTTTTGCATTAGCCGCCATGTTTCCTCGCAATCCATATGCCGAAGACAATGTGCAGACCGCCGAAGCCTGAGGCAAGGCAAAAGTCATTGAACTGGACAGGCAAGAAGAGCGTGAGAGCGCCGAGCGCCATGAAGGTAAAGCCCATCACGAAGACCGCACGGACACTGGACATGCCGCCGGTGATTACGCCCGCGCCATAGAGGAGGAGCCAGAGGCCAGCGACTTCGGAGTAGTGGTTCGATCTTGCGGCGGCGGCAGTTAACGCTGCGCCAGCAAGAAGCGGCGGAGCGAAGCCAAGCCCGAAGCGGCGGGCGGGGCTCGATAGCAGCGAAACGCCCGAGTGGTTAGCCTTCCAGATGAGGGCAATGAAGCCGAGGAGAATTGCGGCCATGCCTTCGGCGGTCCAGATCGCGAGCCAAGCTTCGCGGGACTTTGCGCCGGCGCCGAGCCATGCGGCCACAAGAGCTGAGCAGCCGACCAGCATCATGCCGTAGCCGGGGACGGCGGTGAAGGCCGTCGTGTTCTCCATGGTGGAGCGGATGTATTTGAGGTTGTCGAGCGCGTGCTCGTGCATGTCGGCGCGTAAGCCCATGATCAGATCATAGAGTACTTTGTATTGTAAAGCAAGTGCCGTTTTCGCGGTAGCCTAGAATTCTGACCATGACCCGTCTCGAACAACAATGCTGGCTCAGCACAGCAATGAGCCGATTGATGTTGGGTGAGTGGTGAAGATGTTGCTGGTGCATGATCTGGTTGAGATCGATGCCGGGGATACGCCAGCCTATGGGAATCAAGGGGGCAAGGAGGAACTTGAGGCTACAGCTGCTGTGCGGATTTTTGGGCTGTTGCCCGAGGAGCAGCGGAAGGAGGTTTTTGGTCTGTGGCGTGAGTTTGAGGCGCGAAGCACTTCAGAGTCGCGGTATACGAATGCGATTGACCGCATTCTGCCGCCGTTTCAAAACTTAACCAACGAGGGCGGGTCGTGGCTGGATTTCGCGGTGACGCGAGCGAAGGCGGATGCGCGATTGAGTCCAATTGGAGATGGCTCGGCGGCATTGTGGGATGTTGTGCGGAAGGTGCTGGATGAGGGTGAGGAGCTCGGCTACTTTGCTGACTCGGGGGCAGGTTGATCCTTGTCGCGTACGAAGACGGAGAAGTCGGATAGCGTGCCCTTGAAGACCTGTCGGAGGCGATTGCGATTGATGAAGTTTTTTTGCAGGTCGGCGGGAAGGACGTAGATTTATCCTGTTTCGGAGGTCTTGTCGTCGTTGGGAAATTCGTCCATTGAGGTTGACTTGGTCAGGATGCGATAGAAGTTCAAGCTGGGCGTGTAGTTGAGGTCGCTGACGACCTGACGCGCGCCAGTGCGTCGGCATTCCGCTTCAATGACGGGGAAGGCGGTGCGGATGTCCGCGCAGATGGACCATTCCTTGAAGTGAGTGTCGCGGATTGCTCCTACGAAATAGACCGCAATCAGCGCGAGCACGGCAGTAGCGGCTGTCCGCAGCATGCTTTCAAAGCCGGGATGTAACAAGGCCGCAGTCGCGGCGCCAACGATCGCCGTGAGCATTGGTATAGAAAACAGCGCGGTTCGTTCGTAGGGCAGAGGAATCTGAAAATAATGGAATTGAAGCCAGTGGCAAAGTGCCGCGAGGCTCAAGCAAGTTGACACACTGAGGGAAAAGTTGCGCCGCCAGTTTGACTCGCTCATTTTGAAGGCAAGCGCTGGAATCGCGAGCAGGAGCAGACCTAGGATTGCCCAATGGGCATTTCGTCTAAAGGGTTCGACCAGTTGGACGAGCAGTGGGTGTGCGAAGTGAGGGTTGAGCCGGTCAAAACTGCTGCGCTGCAACTCAATAAGTGTCTCGTGAAGGCTGGTGGAGCCCCAGAAGAGCTGGTGTCGTGGGAAGTTCCAGAGGGCGGAGCCACAAAGGAGGACGATAATCGCAAGACCCGGTAGAAGGCTGGCAGCAATGAACCGGAATGGGGAAGGGCGGCACGTCCATGCGAGGGCGGCTAGACTGGCGAGGAAGAGGAATGCCTGCGCGTAAGCCCAGGAGAAGTTTGAAGCAAGGCCGAGAGCGGCGAAACAGGATAGCGCCATAGCTGTGCGGATTGGAGGTTGTGGCGACTCAAGGGTGCTCGCCAGCGTATCGAGGGTGAGCGCGAGAAATCCGAGAGCCAGCCCGTAGCCACGGGCGGCGACCATGTAATCCATTACGAAGGGATTGAAGACAAAACATGCCAGCAGGAGTGAATGAATGAAGGATTGAGTTGGGAGCGAGCCGGCGGGAAAGGCGGTAGGTGGCGAGTATATAGATCGCTCCTCCGAGAAGCGCCGGGGCGCGAGCGCTGATATGGCCAAGTCCCACTAGCCAGATCGAGACGCGCATCAGGACGGAGTTTAATATGTGGTTGTTTGAGTGAGGTTCCCAGTGCGTTGGGGCAGAGGGGTGGACCCAGAACAAGAATGTTAGCGCTTCATCGAGCGTTATGGATTGGACGGCGGCGCGGTGGACGATCCAGGACAGCGCGATGGCGGCGATGATACGTGCTGCCATTCGCTTAGTGTAACTTACTCAAGTTAGAGCGCTAAAGATAGTTGGTTGCCTTGCTCCCAGTCGGGAGGGAGGTATGGTGTGGCCTTGCGGCTCAGGTTGTTTGCCAGGCGGATTGCGTCGAAGCGTTGCTCGATTTGCTGGTGGTAGTCGCGGGTCGGGCGGGCTGATGTTGCGTACGTGTTCTGGTAGCGGCGGGCCAAGTGGGGGTGTTCGCGCTCCAGATAGTTAAAGAAGACTTCGCGGGTTGGGCTCTTTAGGAACAGGACCCCGCCACCGAACCACTCGGCCCCGCTGGCTTTGGCGCTGGCTGCCAACTGGTTTAGGCTTGCTTCGTCATCGTTGATGCCGGGCAGAACTGGAGAGGCCATGACTCCGCAGCGGATGCCGGCTGATGAGAGGGCCTGGAGTGTGGCGAGGCGGAGGTCTGGCCGGGGGGCTTTGGGTTCGAGTCCGCGGGCGAGGTCGGCATCGAGAGTCGTAATTGTGAAATTCAGGTAGAGAACATTGCGGCGAGCTACCTGTTGGAGAAGACCGAGGTCACGGACGGGGAGGTCGCTTTTAGTGGTGATCCAGAAGCGGCGGCCACTGACAGTCGCGAGCACTTCAAGCATGCGGCGGGTGAGCTCGTAGCGGCGCTCGGCGTGCTGGTAAGGGTCGGTTGCGGTGCCGATGGCAATTGCTTGAGTGACTGGGATCTTGAGCAGCTCACGGCGGAATTCACTGGCGTTCCAGACCTTGGCGAAGATGCGGGTTTCGAAGTCATCGGGTTCGCGGAGTTCCATGAACTCGTGGGTGTATCGGGCATAGCAATATTGGCAGGCCATTTCGCAGCCGCGATAAGGGTTGATCGACCAGTCGAAGGAATGGCGGGAGGGCGCGACCCGGTTGATCCACTTGCCGGTCGCGAGGTGACTGTAAGAGACCTGCCGCTTGGCTTCAAGCAGTGGTGCTCCGTGAGCCGCCTTCGCGATGCCGACGAGTTGCATAGGGAGAATGACTTAATATTCGCCATTTCTTCGCCTCTTGTCAAGAATATTCCTCCAGTACAATTAAGTTGGCTCAAGCTATGACTGTAAGCGTAATTCTGCCCGCCGCCGGACTTGGCACGCGGATGAGCAAGACAGCGAAAAAGCAGTTTCTGCAACTGGACGGGGCGCCGATCCTGATTCATACTTTGCGCCGTTTTGCCCAAATCGAAATGGTTGGCGAGATCATCATCGCCTGCCGCGCGGAGGACATGGAAGATGTGCGCGCGATGCTCGATGGCGCTTCGGTTGCCAAGCTGGTTCGCCTTGTCGAGGGCGGTGATTCCCGGCAGGAAAGCGTTGAGCATGCGCTCGCGACTGTGTCGGATACGGTTGAGTTGGTGGCGGTACACGATGCGGTTCGGCCATTCGCGGATGAGGGGATGATTCGGAAGGTGATTGCCGAAGCTGCTGAGTTTGGTGCGGCTATTGTTGGAATCGTGCCAGTCGATACGGTGAAGCAGGTGCATCTGACGAAGATCCAGACGACGATCTCGCGTGACCGGCTGGTGCTGGCTCAGACTCCGCAGGTCTTTCACACTTCATTGCTAAAGCGCGCGTTTGCCAAGGCCCGTGAAGACGGATTTATTGGCACCGATGAATCGAGCCTGGTGGAGCGGCTGGATGCGGTTGAGGTGCATGTTGTGCCAGGGAGCGACCGCAACATCAAGATCACGCGGCCGACGGACCTCGATCTGGCCCGGCATTATTTATCGGAAGAGAGCGGAAGCTAGGTGAGCTTCGAGTACCGGACGGGGCTGGGCTGGGATTCACATCGCATCGCGGCGGGAAGGCCGTTGTTGCTTGGCGGCGTGCTGGTGGAGAGCGAGTTTGGACTCGACGGCCACTCCGACGCCGACATACTGCTTCATGCCATCACGGACGCTTTGTTGGGGGCTGTTGCCCTGGGCGATATCGGCATGCATTTCCCGGATACAGATCCTCGATGGAAAAACGCGGAGAGCATGCAGTTTCTGATTCATGCCCTGAGTCTTGTGAAGGCGAAGGGGTATGAAGTGGTGAACATCGATACGAATGTGATTCTCGAAAAGCCCAAGCTGAAGGATTACCGATTGAAAATTCGGGAGCATATTGCCGGGAATCTGGGGCTTGAGCTGGATGCGGTTTCGCTGAAGTTCAAGACGGCAGAGAAGGTGGGGCCGGTGGGTGAGGGCAAGAGCGCAGAAGCGCAGGCAATGGTCTTGTTGCGGCGAACCTCCTAGTGGATGACGCGAGCGGAGTCACACAGCATAGCGGCGAGTTAAAGAAGGAATTGCGGTTGGCTGATCTGGTAGCGATCCAGCTACTGACGATCGCGGGATTTTCGTGGATTGAGGTAGCCGGTTGGGCTTGTGGGCGGGCTCCATCTGGCGGGCATTCTCTTCTACCGGCGGCGAGTGAGAGAATGGTCGATAGCTCAGCAGGCTGTAACAGTTAGCCAGAAACAGGAATCATAACGAATGTCGGGAATGCGAATACTGCCCATATTACTTTTGCTGGCCACGGTAGGCGCTCGCGCGGAGGTTACCTATACGAGAGAGGTTTCTCGAATTCTTGCCGGGCGATGCCAGCAGTGTCACAGGCCGGGTGACATCGGGCCAATGAGCTTGCTTACCTACGAAGACGCCGTGAACTATGCTCCCGACATCAAGCGGGTTGTCGAGGCAGGGATCATGCCGCCGTGGAAGCCAACGGAGGGGCACGGGAAGTTCAAGGGTGCGTTTGCGCTGAAGACTGAAGAGAAGCTGGATTTGTTGACGTGGATCGACAATGGCACTCCGCTCGGAAATGAGGCGGATCTGGCTCCCAAACCTGAAGACAAGGGCGCCTGGTTGTTAGGCGAGCCTGATCTGACAGTGAAGATGCCTGTCGTTTTTACGCCTGCGCGGGGCAAGGATGTGTACCGTTGTTTTGTGTTGCCCACCGGGCTTGAAGAGGACCGGTTTGTAAGCGCGATCGACATCCTGCCTGGCAACCGGAAGATCGTTCATCACGTGATCGTGTACCTGGATAGTTCAGGAGAAGCCGAGAAGCTCGATGCGAAGGATGAAGAACCGGGCTACGACTGTTACGGCGGGCCCGGCTTTGATCTCGGTGGGAGTAACCTGTTGAGCTTGTTGTTGAATGGATACACGCTGGGGGGCTGGGCACCCGGGGCGCGTCCTGAAAAATTGCCCGAGGGCATCGGCATGAGGTTGAACAAGACGGCCAGGATGGTGTTGCAGGTTCACTACTACACCGGCGGACGGACGGGTGAGGATCAGACCTCCGTTGGCATTTACTTCAACCAGGAGAAGGTGGAGAAGTCGCTTTACTATTTGCCGGTGGTGCAGACCAATCTGAATATCCCGGCCGGGGAGGCAGCCCACGAAGCTACGGCGAGTCTTTCGGTGCTGCCTGGGCTTGAGATGCGGATTATCAACGTGTTTCCGCATATGCATCTGTTGGGGACCAAGATTGAGCTGAACAAGAGCTATGCCGGAGAGAAAGAACCGCTGATCCAGATTGGTCAATGGGATTTCAACTGGCAGGGCACGTACACGTATGAAACACCGGTAAAGATGCCGGCTTTTTCGAGGCTGGGTTTGCGGTGCATATTCGACAACTCGGTGAACAATCCGAAAAACCCGAATAATCCCTTGAAAGACGTGAAGTGGGGAGAAGGAACGGAAGACGAGATGTGTTTGGCCTTTGTGGGCGTGATCTTCGAACGGTTTTAGGAAACTATGATTGCAGACATTCGGGCGCGAGTATTGGTCGTTGACGATGAAGAGAATCAGCGTAGGGGATTGTCGAGTCTGATCGGGGCCTGGGGCTACGAAGTGAAGGTGGCGGAGAACGGAGCTCAGGCGCTCGAAGTGCTTGAAGGCTGGCCGGCGCAATTGATCGTCACCGACATGATGATGCCCGTGCTTGATGGGCCCGGATTGCTGAGCCATCTGCGAGAGCAGGAGAACCCTCCGGTGTCGATTGTCGTTACGGCGTTCGGCAGTCTTGAAATTGCACTCAAAACGATCCATGAACTGGGCGCGTTCTGGTTTCTCGAAAAGCCGATCGATACACAGTCGCTGAAGATGTTGCTCGAAAGGGCGCTGGTTTCGCGCCGCTTGAGCGAGGACAAGTTGATCCTGGAGCGACAGCTTGGGCATCAAGGGAAGCTGGCCGGCCTAGTGGGGCAAACGCCAGTGATGCAGGAATTGTTCGGGATTATGCAGCAGGTGGCGCCAACGAAGGCTTCGGTGTTGATCACGGGGGAAAGCGGCACCGGCAAGGAAGTTGTGGCCCGCGCTATCCACAGTTTGAGTTCCCGCTCGAATGCCCCCTTCGTGGCTCTGAACTGCGCGGCACTGCCCGAAAGTTTGATTGAGAGCGAACTGTTTGGCCATGAGAAGGGTGCGTTTACTGGAGCGCTGGAAAGGCGCGCCGGGTGTTTTGAGTTAGCGCACCGCGGGACGCTGCTGCTCGATGAGATCGGTGAGATGCCGGTGAGTACGCAGGCAAAGCTGCTGCGGGTGCTGGAGGATGGAAGGGTAAGGCGACTCGGTGGCAAGGTGGAAATGGATGTCGACGTGAGGATCATTGCGGCGACAAACCGCAAGCTTGAGGATGGGATTGTTCAGGGAAAGTTTCGCGAGGATCTGTTCTACCGGTTGAATGTGTTTCGGCTCGAGCTTGCGCCGTTGCGCGAGCGCATGGATGATCTGCCTTTGCTGATCGAGGCTTTGGTAGCGGCGATGAACGAGCGGCACGGCGTGAAGGTGGTTGGCGTCGATGATTCCACTATGTTGGCGCTGAAGCGAAAGTCCTGGCCGGGCAACATTCGGGAACTGCGCAATGTGCTGGAGCGGGCGGTGATCCTTGCCGGCGAAGGAATGATACGGACCACGCATTTACCGACGCAGAGCAGCGATGCAGTGGTATTAGCTACAGATCCGGATGCGATTCTGGTGCGGGTGGGCATGACTGTGGATGACTGCGAGAAGGCGTTGATCCTGAAGACGCTCGAACATGCCAAGCAGAACAAGACGCGGGCCTCGGAAATATTGGGAATCAGCTTGAAGACCATGCACAACAAGCTGAAGCAATATGGGGAGATGGTGGAATCCTAGGGGGCGATGACATTAAAAAGCCGGTTGCGGCTGACGATACTGCTGCCGTTGCTGGCGGTTGCGGCAGGATATTCCCTGTTGAGTCTTTCGACCGGTGCGAGTGTGTTGTTTCGCGAGGCGGCTGAACACGCCATGTTGCTGGCGAGCCAGACGCAAACCCTGCTGGTGCAAAGAGTGGATGGTTATGGCCGCGAGAACGATCCCAGGTTGACAGAGAAACATTGGGTGGAAATGGCAAGGCGCGATGAAGCGCTGGCCAAGATGCTGGAGCAGACGATGGCATCGACTCGTACCGCCGTCGAGATCGACATCAGGGGGCAGGACGGAAATGTGTTGTCGAGCTCGAACCCGATCAGCAGAGGCAAGAAGGCGCGTGCCGCGCTGGACATGCGGGAGTGGCTGGAGATGGGGCGGGCGCGACAGATCTGGCGCGTGTTTACCAAGAAGGAAGAGTACGAAACGATCATTCCGCTCGGATTGCCGGGGAGTAAACAGCCTACGTTTGAGGTGCGAGTCCTTGTTTCGAGCGAGCTGTTGAGGAATACGCTGGAGCCAGAAGTCGGGAACCTGCTTTTTGCGCTGGGCATGTCGCTGTTGATGTCTATCGCTGTGGCGGTGCTGACGGCAGACGTGGCTTTCCTGCCCATAAGGAGATTAAGCGAGGCGATCGACAAAGTGTCGCGTGGGGAGGCATTGAGCGAAACGGTGCAGCGTGAGGCGCAGGAAGTGCAGGCTGTGGAGAGCAAGCTGAGTATGCTGGGTGCGCAGGTGAGGGGAGCGCGCCAAGACTTGAAACAGATGCAGGGCAATGTTCAGGAATTGCTTGAGCGGATGGAGGATGCGGTGTTGTTGTTCGATCAGCAGGAAAAGCTGGTGAATGCAGGCAGGGCGCTTGAAAAGTTCCTGGGTAGAGGGCGGTGGGAGACGACCGGGGCGCATGTAAGCGAGCTGTTTGAGACTGGCAGCGCCGCAGGGGACTTGATTCAAGGAGCGATGGCGTTGAGCCAGCCGATCGTGAATGGAGAAGTGACGCTTGGGGCGCGGCGAGTGGTGATGGATCTTGAAATTCTGGAGGCCAAGGGTTACTTGTTGACGATCCGCGATGTGGAGGCCAAGCGAAGTATTACGCGGCAACTGGACGTATCGCAACGGCTGAGCGCATTGAACAGGCTGACGGGAGGAGTAGCGCACGAGATCAAAAACCCGTTGAACTCGATTGGTCTGCATCTGGAGATATTGAAGGAGCGGGTGGCCGGTACGGATGAGATTGCCGAAGAGGAGTTGCGCATTCTCCGCGATGAGACACGGCGGCTGGACCGGGTGGTGAAGACGTTTCTCGATTTCACCAAACCGGTGGAACTGAAGCTGAAGCCGGTCGACCTGGGAGAGATACTTGGAAGTCTCTGCCAGTTTCTGATGCCGGAGGCGCAATCGAGAAATGTGGAACTAGTTGTGCATGCACCAGACCCGGCTGCGCGGATAAGCGGAGATGAGGATCTGTTGAAGCAGGCGTTCCTCAACCTATTGCGCAACGCGATGGAAGCGATGCCACAAGGCGGCGTGATGGATGTGAAGGTAGTGCGGGAGCCGGTGGAATTCATTATTTTGATTCGCGACAACGGCGTTGGGATCCCGAGTGAGAGCCGAGGCAAGATCTTTCAGCTTTATTTCACGACCAAGACGCAGGGCAGTGGAATTGGGTTGGCGGTGACTTATCGTGTCGTGCAGTTGCACAATGGAAGTATCCAGTTTGAGAGCAAGCCTGGAGAAGGCACTGTATTTGAGCTGCGCTTTCCTGTGCTGGAGGAAGTTTAATGCGAGACATGCGCCGATGGAGGATCAGCCGCGGATTGGTGCTGATGGCCAGCATGCTGCTGGAGCAGGCGTGTCTATTCAAGAAGGCGCCGCCAAAAGCATCGATTGTAATTCCGCCCGCTCCGCAGCCGCAGGCGCCGAAGCCGATGGCGGCTCCACCACAGTTGCCTGCCGAGATTACCACCAAGCAGACCGTTACCGCAGAGGGGCTGCCAACGTTACCTCCACCAGTAGAGGCCCTGGAGGCCCCGAAGCCTGTGAAGCCGCGCCCGTCGCGAAAGACTGGACAGACAGCGAATCCCGTGGAGGCCCACACAACTCCGCCGGTTGCCGAGCCTCATGAGAATCCAACAGTTCAACCTGGATTGATTCCGAACCCGGAACCGAGCTTGCAACCCATTCTGGGGTCACGTGAAATCCAGGAGCGCACACGAAGGATACAGTCGTATCTCGAGAAGGCAAGATTGACGGTATTGAGAGCTGAGAGGTCAAATCCAAATGGCGTACAGAAGGAATTGATTGCGCAGGTGAGGACTTTCCTGCAGCAGGCCGAGGATGCGAGACGGGTTGACTTGGCGCGCGCGGAGAATCTGGCGGAGCGGGCAGAGGTGTTGTCGAGAGGATTGAAGCGCTAAGGAAAAAGAAAGCGCCAGCCGATTGGAGCCGGCTGGCGAGAAGGGTTTAAAGGAGATGTTTGGAAATGTTCCGGTTGTTAGTTGGACGAGCCAGGGATTGAAGAGACTGTGGAAGTGGCTTGATCCGCGGGGACATAGATCTTCAATTCGACCCGCCGATTCTGCTTGCGTCCGTCGCGGGTCTTGTTATCGGCCACCTGATTCTCAGTGCCGAAGCCGGCGACAAAGATGCGATGGAGCGGGATATTGTGCTTGACGGACAAGTAGCGAACGACTGCATCGGCGCGTTTGCGACTCAATTCAAGATTGAGCTGCTTGGATCCGGTGGTGTCGGTAAAGCCTTGGACTTCCACCAGGAAGTTCTTAAGCGATCCGGACTTGGCCACCATTGCATCGAGGGTCTCCATAGAATCAGCATCGAGCTCGTGTTTGCCTGAGGCGAACAGAACCTGATCGTTGGAGACCATTTTGACGTTGTGAATGTTCTCAAGCCGGCCGTTGATGGTAGTGCCCATTGTCGTTAAATTCTTGCCAACCGCCTCGGCTGCGCTTACGCCTTTTTCAGCGATGGTGCGGCCTTCGGCGGCTTCGCGGCGGGCTAGTTCAGCTTGGGCATTGGCGGCATCGGCCTTGCCCTGGGCTCCCTGGGCGCGTTCGTCAGCACGGGCTACTCCGCGTTCGAGTTCCTCGATGGACTTGCCTTGGGCGATGGTGGTAGTGCCCAACTCGCCTACTTTTTGTTCGACTGGGGCGACTGATGTGCGGACATACTTCTTTGTAGCGCAGCCGGTAATGAACGGCGCCATTGCGAGAGCCGCGATGGAGGTGGAACGAAGCAAATAGTTCATGGTTATTCTCCTAGTTTATGTGGCGCGTTGAGTTTCGTCTGAGGCAAAGGCTCTGACGGCGACCCATGGTGAAAGGCGGCCGTCAGAGGCTCCACCCACGCCACCGGCATTTTGCTGCCGATTGCTGCCTCCGAGCGTGAGTAGAAGCGAAGTCATTGCACTTTCATTGAATGCACGTATTGCGCCAAAGTGTAGCATGATTGCAAGTCGTTGATTTCATGGAGTCTGGGTGGGGCTGGTTGGTGGTGGCGGGTGGGTAAAGCTTGCATGGATTGCGTAAAAGTTACTTAGAGCATATGCCCTGACTCGCGTTTTTATGCGACCAACGGGTCGGTGAAGCAAATGCCGGGGCGTAGCGAGCGTTGTCATGTTTGGGGGATGCGAATCGAGCCCTAATCAAGATGCATGGCGCCTGTATTCTCAACCGGGCTCCAATGTTTCTTGATTGATTGGCGTCTCTTATGAGCTGGCTTTGGGTGATGGACCAGGATCGCGGGCGGTGACGCTATCGAGATTATGGAAGCAGCATTGAATCAGAGTCTTGGGTTTGATGAGGTGCGTTGGGCCACGATGCGCAAGACGAGCTATGACACGCGTTTGTCGTTTCAGGGCATGCCCATCAAGACATTGTTGCCGTTGGGGACCAAGCTGTTTCGATTGATGCGGCTTGCGGCGGGTAGCTATTTCGATGGCGTGTGGTGGATGCCGGAGGCGGTGTTTCGTGAGTTGCACGAGACGGCGGACCGGAGTACGCATGGGAGTGGGCGGTTGTTTAGAAATTACGTAACGCAGGCGATGGCCTTGCCGGTGGGAGATGTGCAACTCTGCGTGGCTGAGATTGAGCTGACACGTGGTGTGTATGGATGGGTTGGGAAGTCAGCGCCCTTGTTTGAAAGGCCTGGCGGGTTGGAGCAGGTGTTCCTGCCGAATCTTGCGGAGCGGGGGAATCCGGGTTCGAGTGTCGTAGCGAAAGTGGTTCGGACGTATTGGTTGAAGTTCTAGTAGACGCTGATCGCATCGAGGCATGGCCTTGCCGTCAATATAACGCGCGGTCGCAATTGCAGCCGGCTGGCAGCGGACCCAGGCGGCGGTTGAGGTCGTCAGGGAAATTGCTTACTTTTTTCACGAATCCTGGTTGGAGGCCGGTTTGAGGCATGGATTGCGCCCGTTGTTAGATGGTGCGGCGTTCGGAATCTCAGAGCACGAAGGTGATGCCCAAGTTGGTTGAGGAAGGCGCGCCGTTGCCGGTGTTGTGGGGCTTGCCCTTGCCCATGGTGGTGATTCAATAGAGGGATCATGTTGAAGTCGAAAGTGGCGGTGTTAACCGCTTATCAAAGTCCGCTGGAGATCCGCGAGTATGAGGTTCAAGATACGCTGGCACCGGGGGAGGCGCTGGCTCGCGTGGATATGGCGGGGATCTGTGGGACGGACGTGCATTTGTGGAAGGGTGAGTTGCCGATTCCACTGCCGGTGATTCTGGGCCATGAGAGCGCGGGGCGGATCGAGAGGCTTGGTGAGGGACTGACCACGGACTGGACTGGGCAGCCGCTTTCCGTGGGAGACCGGGTGGTGTGGGCTAGCAGTATTGTTTGCGGTGAGTGTTACTACTGCCGGATCAAGCGTACGCCGACGCGTTGTCTGAAGAGGAAGGCATACGGGATTTCTTACTGCGTGGATGAGGCTCCGCACTTGAGGGGCGGCTATTCGCAGTGGATTTTACTGCGGGCAGGGTCTTCGATTTTCAAGCTGCCGGATGAGGTGCCGTTTGAGTCGATTGTTGGCGCGGGCTGTGCGTTGAATACGGCTCTGCACGGCATTGAGCGGATTGGCGTGGAGATGGGGGATACGGTGGTGGTGCAGGGAGCGGGGCCGGTGGGCATGGCGGCGCTGGCGGTGTCGATTGAGTCAGGGGCGTCAAGGACGGTGGTAGTTGGAGGGCCGGCGCACCGGTTGAAGATGGCTCTGGAGTTTGGCGCGGATATGGTGGTGAGCCTGGATGAGTTTAAGACAATCGAGGAGAGGCGGAAGGCTGTATTCGACGCGGTGGGGGAGTTTGGGGCCGATGTTGTGCTTGAGTGTGTCGGGCATCCGAGTGCGGTGCCGGAGGGATTTGAGCTTTGTCGCGATGGAGGGAAGTATCTCGTGCTGGGGCAATATGCGAATGCGGGGAATGTCGAGTTCAACCCGCACATCATCACGAAGAAGCAATTGACGGTGATGGGGAGCTGGGCGTTTGAGGCGCGGCATGTATGGGGGGCGGTGGAGTTTCTGGCGCGGTCCGCGAAGTGGCGGGATCTGTTTGCGCGGCAGGTGACGCACCGGTTTACGCTCGATCAGGCGGATGAGGCGCTGGCAACAGTGAGGCGGCTTGAAGCTGGCAAGGCAGTAATTATGCCGCAGCTTTAGTCCTGCCGCAGGGCGGTTACCGGATCGATGGTACGAGACGAATCAGCCCAGGGCGGGTAGCGCCGATTGCGGCCCGGATTGGCGGCTGGCGGAAGCCTGGGCTGACACGGACACCTAAGTGAAAACACAGGAAATCTGAACAAGAAAGGTAATTCGGCGGTACCATGTGGGATTGGGGTTTGAATGTTCCGCGCTCGATGGGCGCTTGTATTTATGGGTGAATCGCGAGGCTGAAGAGCTCCGGCGGATGTTGTCGGGCATTGGTCTTGGGAAGGTGAAACTGGAAAAGGGATTCGTCTGGATGCCGGACGAGAATGGGACATTAACTGCCATTGAGAAGCCGGTTGTACCGATTGGCGTGGATACGTGGGCGCGGTTGTGGCCGGAATGGTTGAGGGATCAGGCGGAGCTTGGGCAGAGCTCGGTGTATTGGGCGCATGGGAGTTTGTTTGCCTGGCACCTGATGGAGACCTGGGGCTATCTGCCGGTGTTGACGCGGAGCAAGGAGGGGTACGAGGCTAGGTGGGCACCGAGGTTTGTGGGTGCGCAGCGGCGGTTGTTTGAGGAATACGTGGAGCGGATGCCGGATGTGGCGCGTGCGCTTAGTTTTGATCCCGCGCAGCCGCCCCGGTTGGAACGGCGGAAGCTGATCGAGCAGACGCTGGGCTGGATGCTGGATACTCAGGCGCGGCGAATTGCGGGGAAGGTCGGGCAGCGGTTTCCCTCTTCTTCGATATACAGCAAGTGGCAGACGGCGCTGAGCCATCCAATTGCGCTGGTGCAGGGGGAGAAGGGCACGATTGAGCGATTCCATAGCGGAATTCTGGGTTGGCAGCGGGGGATTGATCTCGAGGGTGTTTGCGGGTACCGGCTGGCCTTTCGTGTTGTTTCGCCACCTGATGGGTCGCGCGAGGGTTGGATGGTGGCGCCGTTTATTCAGGATTTGCTTGAGACGGAGCGCGAGTATCCGTTGCGTGGGGTTGAGGATCTGGACTTGCGGGGAGGTGGACTGGTGGCTGAGGCGGCCTGGCGGAACTTTGAGCTGGCGTCTCAAATTTATCCGGCGTTGCAGAGCTATGAAGAGCAGCAGGGGGAGGGTTTGTACCTGCCGGGTGAGCGGGTGATTGAGTTCCTGACGCGGTTTGCGCCGCTGCTGGAACAGGCCGGGTTTGCGGTGGAGAGACCGGACTGGTGGCGAGATGGCGATGGGTTGAAGGTGTCGGTGACGGGGCGGTTGCATTCGGACGAAACGATTGTGGATGAGCGGACGGCGATGTCAAGCAAGGTTCGTCTCGACTGGGCGGCACTGCTGGGAGACGCGCCAGTTACGATTGCGGAGTTGAATGAGCTAGCCCGGCACACGGGCGAGATGCAGCAGGTGGGTGGCAAGTGGATCCGGATCGATCCGCATAGCATTCGCGATGCGGTGAAGTTCCTGAAGACCGGGCAGAAGCGGGTGATGACGGCACGCGAGGCTTTGCGCGAGGTGCTGGGCATGGGGGGCGGCCGGGCGCTGGATATTCGGGAGATTCAGACCGAGGGTTGGATTGGTGAGCTGTTGAGCCGGCTGCGATCGCCGGGCGAGATCAAAGAGCTGCCGGTGCCGGCGGGTTTGCAAGGTGAGATGCGTCCGTATCAACGCCGCGGGTTTTCGTGGTTGCAGTTTGTGACCGGGTTTGGACTCGGGGCGTGTCTTGCGGACGATATGGGTTTGGGTAAGTCGCTGCAGATGCTGGCGCTGCTGGCGTCGAGGCAGGGTGTAGGCAAGCCTGTTTTGATGGTGTGTCCGACTTCGGTGATCGGCAATTGGGAACGGGAGACAACGAAGTTTTATCCGAGTTTGAAGCTGATGGTGCATCACGGGATCGCGCGGATCAAGGGCGAGGAGTTTGAAAAATTGGCGCTACAGCATGATCTGGTAGTGACGAGCTACAGTCTGTTGCACCGCGATGCCGAAACGTTTGCGCGCGTCGAGTGGGATGGGGTGGTTCTCGATGAGGCGCAGAACATCAAGAATTTCGAGACGAAGCAGGCGAGGGCGGCTCGGCAGATCGCAAGCGGGTACCGAGTGGCGCTGACGGGTACGCCGGTTGAGAATCATGTGGGCGATCTGTACTCGCTGATGGAGTTTCTGAACCCTGGTTTGTTGGGTGGGCCGAAGGACTTTCAGGTGCGGTTCTTCAAGCCGATTCAAAATCAGGGCAACGTGAAGGCGACTCAGCAATTGAGGGGTTTGACGGCGCCGTTCATCTTGCGCCGGTTGAAGACGGACAAGAACATCATTTCCGATCTGCCGGACAAGATGGAAATGAAAACGTACTGCAAGCTGACACGCGAGCAGGCGAAGCTTTACGAGGATGTGGTGAATGGGTGTTTTGTCGATCTTGAGGGGCGAACGTCGATGGAGCGGCGGGGGCTGATTCTGGCGACGATTTCGCGCCTGAAGCAGGTTTGCAATCATCCGGCGCAGATCCTGAAGGAGCGCGAAGATCTGGCCGGGCGTAGTGGAAAATTGAGCCGGCTGACGGAGATGCTGGAAGAGGTGCTTGAGGCGGGAGAGAAGGCGTTAATTTTTTCGCAGTTCGCCGGAATGGGGGAGATTCTGGAGAAGCACTGCTCGGAGGTGTTTGGGCGGAAGGTTTCATTCCTGCATGGCGGGACGCCACGGCTAGAGCGCGAACGGATGATTGCGGATTTCGAGCAACCGGATGGCGCCAGTCTGTTTGTTCTTTCGTTGAAGGCGGGCGGTACGGGGTTGAATCTGGTGGCGGCCAATCATGTATTTCACTACGACAGATGGTGGAATCCGGCCGTTGAGAATCAAGCGACGGACCGGGCGTTTCGAATTGGGCAAACCAAGACAGTGCAGGTGCACAAGTTCATCTGCATGGGGACGCTTGAAGAGCGTATCGATCAGATGGTGGAGGAGAAGCGTGAGCTGGCCGAGCGGGTGGTGGAAGCGGGAGAGGTCTGGTTGACCGAGCTTTCCAATCAACAACTGAAGGACTTGTTTTCCTTGTCGCGGGAGGCATGGGAAGACTGATGAGAGTCCACAGTGCAAGCAGTCAAGTGCCAGAGACCATGTTGGTCCATGTATGGCTGGATTGGCTGGACTTGTATCAGGTGGGAATTGAGCGGCACACCCAGGGCGTTTTATTCGTTAGCGCGGGGCTGGTGGATGAGTTGAGTGTGGATGGCGGTACTGTCGAGGCGTTTGTGCGCGATCAGCCGCCGTGCCGTGTGGTCTTGCACTTCTTGCCGGTAGATTCGGCACAGTGGGATCTTTTTTGGAGTCTTTTGACTCCGGAAGCGATGAAGGAGTTTCGCAAGGGAGCGGTGAATCCTGTCATTCGCAACGCATTCGCCGTCGCCGATATTCACATGCTTCCTGAGCGGTATAAGGAATTGAAGATGACGTGTACATGCCCGGACTGGATCAAGCCGTGCAAGCATGCCCTGGCGGTACTTCGTGTGTTGGGTGAGGAGATCGAAGCGGATCCGATGCTGCTGGTGCGTTTGCGTGGTGGTGGGTCGCGCGAGGCTATGCCGGAAGCTCCCGTCGAACTCGAAGCCGGAGAGCCGCTGCGGACGGATGGAGGCAGTTATTGGGGAGAGGCGAAGGATTGGGGAGAATTTGAGGAACAGTTGTTGGGTGGCGGTGCGCCGGCCAGGTTGCTTAAGCGGCTGGGGCCGGTGTCGGTATATGGTGTGAGGATGGAGCCGGATTCGATGTTCAAGCCGGTTTATGAGGGTGTGGCTGCAGAAGCGAAGGTGATGCTTGAGGGCATCCGGAAGAAGGTAAAGGCATGAAGCGAGTATTGATGATTTTGGCGCTGGCTGGCCTGGGCTTGGCGCAAGAGAACGCGGAATTGGAGCGGGCCAAGAAGACACTTGCGGATTGGGCCAATCTGGCGCGGTATTCGACCGACAATGCGAAGCTTTCGCCGGAGAAGAATCGAGTTGTATTCATGGGGGATTCGATCACCGATGCATGGGGGCGCAGTGGTGGAAAGTTTTGGCCTGACAGGCCGTATGTGAATCGTGGCATTAGCGGGCAGACGACGCCGCAGATGCTGATCCGATTCCGGCCGGATGTGATTGCACTGGCGCCGAAGG
>Ga0163144_10005504_pt1 | contig 28128 bp, 14 predicted proteins | sample OliLak19BULKMAT1_FD_123175 | JGI IMG/M metagenome (GOLD analysis project Ga0163144, IMG submission 123175) | Freshwater microbial mat bacterial communities from Lake Vanda, McMurdo Dry Valleys, Antarctica - Oligotrophic Lake LV.19.BULKMAT1 | ecosystem: Environmental > Aquatic > Freshwater >... | reverse complement strand
TTTTCTCCTCTCGAAAAAAATCCGCTCCCATCGTCCCCGGCAAGCCCCTCGAAAGCCTCCTCCTCCAACGCATCGCCCACGCCAACCCGGCCCTCCAGATGCCCCCGCCCCAGACCCACAAAACCATCTCCGCCAAGCAACGCGAAACCCTCGCGCGCTGGGTCGAACAAGGCGCCCCCTGGCAGGAACACTGGGCCTTCGCCCAGCCCGCCAAGCCCTCCCTTCCCTCCGTTCGCGCCACCGCCTGGCCCCGCAACCCCATTGACCAAATCCTCCTCGCCCGCATCGAAGCCGCCGGCCTCGCCCCCGCCCCCGAAGCCGACCGCCGAACCCTCGCGCGCCGCCTCTCCCTGGATCTCACCGGCCTCCCGCCCCAACCCGCCGACGTCGAAGCCTTCGTCGCCGATCCCTCCCCCGACGCCTACGACAAGCTCATCGATCGCTACCTTGCCACCCCCCAGTATGGCGAGCACCGCGCCCGCTTCTGGCTCGATGCCGCCCGCTACGCCGACACCCACGGCCTCCACATCGATAACTACCGCGAAATGTGGCCCTATCGCGACTGGGTAATCCAAGCCTTCAATAAGAACCTTTCCTTCGATCAATTCGTCCTCTGGCAGGTCGCCGGCGACCTCCTGCCCAACCGCACCATGGAGCAGCAAATCGCCAGCGGCTTCCAACGGTGTAATGTCACCACCAACGAAGGCGGCGTCATCCCCGACGAGGTCCAGGCCATGTACGACAAGGACCGCGCCGACACGACCGGCGCCGTCTTCCTCGGCCTCACCATCGGCTGCGCCACCTGCCACGACCACAAGTTCGACCCCATCTCCCAAAAAGATTTCTACGCCATGACGGCGTTCTATCGCAACACGCTCCAGAAACCCCTCGACGGCAATATCTACGATACGCCGCCCATCCTCGTCATCCCCCGCCCCGAAGATCGCGCCCGTTGGGCCAACCTTCCGGAAGTCGAAAAGGCCGCCGAAGCCCACCTCGCCGAAGCCAAATCCGCCGCCGCCCCGGCCTTCACCGAATGGTTCCGCCGCGGCAAATTCAAGGGTGTCAAGGCACCCGTCGAAGGCGAAAGCTTCCGCCTCCCCGCCGGCGAAAAACAGTTCGTCGCTAAGCAAGCCCTGGAGCTCCCGAACCAACCCCTCTTCGCCCGCGCTCAACCCTTCTCCATCGCCGTCCGCTTCTTCCTTCCTAAGAGTGAAGCGAACCTCACCGTTCTCAGCCAACTCCAACGCCTCCCCGACGACAAAGCCCGCGGCATTGCCGTCGAAATCAACGACCGCCGCCCCTTCCTCCGCCTTGTCGGCGACGATAACAAAGCCATTCAAATCCGCGGAACGAACAACAACCGCCTGAAGGTCGATGAGTGGCACCATCTCACCGTCACCTACGATGGATCCGGACTCCGCGACGGCCTTTCCCTTTTCGTCAACGGCCAAGCCGTCTCCTTCGAAGGTCCCAACGAAAACTTCTTCGACCTCATCGGCGAAATCAAAACCACCGCCCCTCTCCGCCTCGGCGGTGACGGGGCCAAGCGCTTCTTCGCCGGTGGAAAAATCAGCGATCTCCGGTTTTATCCCCGCGCTCTCCGCGTCGAAGAAGCCCGCAGTATCACCCTCTGGCCGGATCTCCAAACGGCTGACCGCGCCGCCTGGGAACACTACTATCTCCTCAACCTCAGCCCCACCGTTCGGCCCGTCTACCAATCCCTCGTCGCCCTACAAGATGAGCACCGAGCCATCCGCCGGCGTAGCGCGATCACCCACGTCATGCAGGAGAAACCGAACTCCCCCGCCATGGCCAATATCCTCTTCCGTGGCCAATACGACCAGCCCCGCGACAAGGTCGAACCCGCCGTCCCCGGCGTCCTCCCGCCCCTCCCGCCGGACGCCCCAAAGAACCGCCTCGGCCTCGCCCAGTGGCTCATCCACGAAAACAACCCCCTCACTGCCCGCGTCACCGTCAACCGCTTCTGGCAGGAACTCTTTGGCACCGGTTTAGTCAAAACCGTCGAAGATTTCGGCAGCCAAGGCGAAGCCCCCTCGCATCCCGAGCTCCTCGATTGGCTCGCCGTTGAATTTCGCAACTCCGGCTGGGACGTCAAGAGTCTCATGCGCCTAATGGTCTCGACCGCCGCTTATCGCCAAGCCGCCATCGCCACCCCGGCCAAACTGCGGAAGGATCCCGACAACCGCCTCCTCGCCCGCGGCCCCCGGTTCCGTATGGACGGCGAAATGATCCGCGACTACGCCCTCTCCGCCAGCGGCCTGATGACTTCGGAGATCGGCGGCCCCAGCGTCCGCCCTTATCAGCCTGAAAATGTCTGGGAAACCGTCGCCATGGACGGCAGCAACACCCGGTTCTATAAACGCGATACCGGTGCCAGCCTCTACCGCCGCAGCCTCTATACGTTTTGGAAGCGCAGCGCCCCTCCGGCCAACATGGAGATTTTCAACGCGCCGACTCGGGAAACCTGCACCGTCCGCCGCGAGCGCACCAACACCCCGCTCCAAGCGCTCGTCACCATGAACGATCCCCAGTTCGTCGAAGCCGCTCGCTCGCTTGCCCAACGAGCGCTCCTCGCCGAAAAGAATAATCCCGCCGCACAACTCAATCTGATCGCCCTTACGGTGCTTGCTCGTCCACTCGAGCCCCTAGAGCAAACGATCACGCAAAGCGCCTATCGCGATTACCTTCGCTACTACGACGGGCATCCCGCTGACGCCAAAAAGCTGCTCGCCATAGGCGAGTCCAAAGCGGACGCCGGCCTCTCCACGGCCGAATTCGCCGCGCTGACCATGGTCACCAATCAACTTCTGAATCTCGACGAGGTCGTCACCAAATGAGCCTGCTCCCTTTCTTTAAATCGAACCCGGACCCGACCGATCAATGCGTCATCAACGAAGGCCGCCGCCAACTCTTGCGCGGAGGGCTCGGCGCGGTCGCGCTTTCGCAACTCCTCTCCGGCGCGACGACGAACCCAGAAGGCGGCCTCCCTGGCCTCCCTCACTTCGCGCCGAAGGCCAAGCGAGTCATTTACCTCCACATGGTCGGCTCCCCGCCGCAGCACGATCTTTTCGATTGGAAGCCCAAAATGAAGGATTGGTTTGACAAGGACCTCCCCGAGTCCATCCGCAGCGGCCAGCGCCTCACCACCATGACCTCCGGCCAGTCACGCTTCCCGATCGCCCCCACGGTTTTCAAGTTTTCCCAGCATGGCAAGAGCGGCATGGAGCTGTCGGAACTTCTCCCCTGGACGGCCAAAATGGCCGATGACATCACCCTGATCCGGTCGATGCACACCGAAGCCATCAACCACGAACCGGCCATTACTTTTATCCAGACCGGCTTCATGATCGCCGGCAAGCCCTGCATCGGCTCCTGGGCCTCCTACGGCCTCGGGAGTATGAATAAGGATCTCCCCGCCTTTGTGGTCCTCAACGCCAAGCACACCCATCCCAAGGCCAATGTGCAGGCCATCTCGGCCCGCCTCTGGAGCGCCGGCTTCCTCTCCGGCCAATACGCCGGCGTCCCGCTCCGCAGCGGCGGCGACCCCGTCCTCTACATCAGCAACCCCGACGGCGTCCCCACCCAGATGCGCCGCCGCATGTTGGACGCTCTCGGCGAGATGAACCAGCTCACCGCCGAGCGTCTGAGCGACCCCGAAACCCGCACCCGCATCGCCCAGTACGAAATGGCGTTTCGCATGCAGGCCTCCGTCCCCGAACTTACTGACATCAAGTCCGAGCCGGAATCCACGTTTAAGCTCTACGGCGAAGCCGCCCGCGAGGGGGGGACGTTCGCCAACTCCGCCCTGATGGCCCGTCGCCTGGTCGAACGCGGCGTCCGCTTCGTGCAGCTGTATATGCGAGGCTGGGACGTCCATGGTCTTCTACCGGAAGTACTCCCCGCCCAATGTAAGGATGTCGACCAAGCCTGTTTCGCGCTGGTCCAGGATCTTAAGCAGCGCGGCATGTTGGACGATACGTTAGTTATTTTCGGCGGCGAGTTCGGCCGCACGATTTACTCTCAAGGCAAGTTGACGGCGACCGACTATGGCCGCGACCATCACCCCCGCTGTTTCAGTTTGTGGATGGCGGGCGGCGGCACGAAGGGCGGTTACACTCATGGGGAGACCGACGAGTTCAGTTACAACATCGTGAAGGACCCGGTCCACGTTCGCGACTTCCAGGCGACGATGCTCCACCTCCTGGGAATCGACCACGAGCGCTTCACATACAAATTCCAGGGTCTCGATCAAAAGTTAACCGGCGTCGAGAAAGCTCATGTCGTGAAGGCGATCTTGGCCTAGGGCGTCCAACTCACTGTTCAGATCACAGAGTGGGTAGGATGCCGATACCTCGTTAGCTGGCGTTCAAACCCTCGCCTTGGCACCGCTCGAAATAATCGAAAATCTGCTTCGCTTAACCCCATTTGGGGGATGACAAGCTTCTGCGGCTCATGATAGAGTCGTGAAACATCAAGTCTAGGCGGCGGAGCAATGTCGGGTACAGCTAAGAATTTACTAAGTCTGATTGCCCTATTGGCGGTTGGAATAAACCTCTGGGCCCAATCTCTTCCCGCCGACGCCGACACCACACTCCTGCTCCGCTTCGACGGCAACCTCAATGGAGTGCAGGGAGAAACCCCCGCCTCGGCGAATGCCACGGGTGTCGCTTACGTCCCTGGAGTCTTCGGCCAAGCCATCCTCCTCACCGCTGGAAACCAGATCTCCTTCGCCGCCGCTAATAACATCAGCGCCTCGGCCGGCACTCTGGAATTCTGGATCAAACCAAACTGGTCTGGCGCCTCCACGGCGAATCAATACTGATTGAGTTGGGGCACCTCCGGCGGCCTGCTCTTTGGTAAGGACGCTGCCCCGAACTGGCGGGCCATTTTCAATCGCTTAACACTCGAGCAGGGAGTTGCCGTCAACGCCAACACGTTCCCGGCCAACCAATGGCGCCATGCAGCATTTACGTGGGAGGGCACCGCGATCCGAATCTATCTCGACGGGGTACAAGTCAACCAGACGACGCTCACGTCCGCCCTCCCGGCGATTGCCGCCGCCAACTTTGTTCTCGGCAGTGACAACTTCACGAACCCGATTGATGCCGCAATCGACGAACTCCGCATTTCGAGCCGCGCCCGCGCGGCCATTGAGATCAACGCGTCCTACAACCGCGCCCGGCCGGGCATCTTCGGCAAAATCAGCACGTTCGCGGGCAACGGCGTCGGAAGCTTCGGCGGAGACAACGGGCCCGCGACAAACGCATCACTTTCCACGCCCATTGGAGTTGCCACTGACGCATCGGGCAACGTTTACGTATCCGACTTCGGAAATAATCGCATTCGTCGAATCGATACCAACGGCAACATCGTTACTATCGCCGGAACTGGAGCCGCCGGGTATTCGGGGGACGGAGGGCTCGCCACCCAGGCCGCTTTGAATAACCCTCTGGCTGTTATGGTAGACCCAATCGGCAACGTCTACATCGCAGATTACAACAACCATCGCGTCCGTCGTATTGACGCTGGAACAAAGGTGATTCGAACCGTCGCTGGCACCGGCGTGGCCGGGTTTTCGGGTGATGGCGGTCTGGCAACGGCAGCGCAGGTTACCCAGCCGAGAGGGATGGTGATCGACCCAGCCGGGAATCTTCTCTTCTCTGACGCCGGAAACAATCGCCTCCGACGGGTTACTCCTGCAGGTCTCATAACAACCATAGCCGGCACCGGGGCTGGAACCTCCACCGGCGATGGCGGGCTAGCCACGGTCGCAACTCTCGCTTGGCCTCAATACTTGGCCATCCGGCCCGACGGTTCCATCCTGGTGGTGGAATATTTCAGCAATCGAGTGCGATCCATCTCGCCCGCCGGAACCATATCGAATTTCGCTGGTCCGGGCAGCTGCCCTACTGTCGGCGACGGTGGACCCGCAACGGCCGCGTGTTTAGTCGGCCCCAATGACGTCATGGTCGACTCCGCAGGCAACACCTACATCTCTGAATACAATTCCTCTCGCATTCGAAAGGTCGGCCCCGATGGAATCATCACAACCATCGCCGGAAATTCCACCTCTGGCTTCTCCGGCGACGGTGGTTTCCCCCAGTTGGCTCAACTGAATCGGCCCTCTGGATTTGCCCGTGACACAAACGGCAACATAGTCATCGGCGACAGCGAAAACCACCGTATCCGCCGCATCACCATCTCCGCTCCGACCCTCACCGGCCTCTCCCCCGACTCCGCTCTCCTCAACTCCCCCAGCTTCAACCTCATCGTGGCCGGCACCGGCTTCGACGGCCCCGGCTCCGTCTTCTGGAACGACGTCCCTGTCGGCACCTACATCGGCACCCAAAACTCTGACAGCGTCACGGTCACCATCCCCGCCAACCTCCTCGCCATCCCCGGCCCCGTCCTTATCACCGCCCGCAACAACGGCCAACTCGCCGGCCCCGGCCTCTCCTTCAACCTCTCTGGCTCCGCCCTCACACCCTCCCTTGTCGCCGCCGCCCCCGACTGGGGTTACGGCGACGTCCTCAACCCCACGCGCCTCCTCTTCATCGAAGGTACTCAGATTCAACCCAACGCCACCGCCGCCTGGAATGGCCTCCTTATGGAGGCTGATGCCATAACCTCAGGCACCAAGAACGTCGCCCAACTTCTGGTCACCATTCCCGCTGGCCTCACACAGGTCGCCGGCCCCGTCGCCGTCACGGTCAAAAACCCCGGCGGCACCCCGTCCGCTCCGCTCACCTTCAATATCCCGCCCCCCCGCACCGTCAACTTCGCCACGCCCAACGTCGTCCCCGTCAACACCGCCTTCCCCCTCGTTCTCAACGGTACCAACTTCGACGCTCAGGACTACATCCATCTCCTACGCCCCAACTCCAGCCCCTTCACCGGCACCATCCAGCGCCTGAGCAGCACGCAACTCCGCCTCGCCGTACCCGCCACCGCCGTACCCGTCGTCGGGACGTACCAGGCCTGGCTCGGCTACACCGCGCCAGCCGCCAATAGCCTCGGCTTCTACGCCAACCCGCCCCTCAGCTTTATCGTCGCCCCGCCTGGCACCTGCGGCTACGACCTCTTCCCGTCCGCCGCCACGTTACCCGTCACCGCTGCCGTCGGCTCCGTCACTCTCGCCGCGCCCCCCGGCTGCGCCTGGGCTGCCACCAGTCCGGTCCCGTGGATTGCGTTCTCCTCCGTCGCCGCTGGCTCCGGCCCCGCCAACATCACGTTCAACGTCCAGGCGAACAACACCACCGCGGCCCGCTCCGCCCTCCTCACGATCGGGGGCCAACCCTTTTCCGTCAACCAATCCGGACCCGTCGGCCAGTTCGGCCTCACCGCCTCCGTCACCGCAGCCACCGCCGCCGGCCTCTCCGGCACGGTCGCCATCGGTGCATCCAACAATCTCTGCGCTTGGACATCATCCTCCTCCGCGCCGTGGCTCCGTCTCACCTCCGCCTCCACCGGCAACGGAAACGCCTCGCTCTCCTTCGTCGCCGACCCCAACCCCTCCTCCTCTGGCCGCTCCGCCACGGTCACCGTCAGCGACCAAACTCTAGCCTTCACCCAGGCCGGTTTCGCCCCCTGCACCTTCGTCCTCTCCCAATCGACGCAGTCCAACTCCTTCGCCACCGCGAACTTCAGTGTCGACGTTACCGCCAACGCCGGCGGCGCCTGGACGGCCTCCAGCCCCGTACCCTGGGTCACCATTCCCTCCGGCGCATCCGCGTCTGGAAAAGGCGTTGTCGCCATCTCGGTCCTTGCCAATCCCACCTCCGCCTCCCGCTCCGCCTCCCTCACCATTGCTGGCCAACCCTTCGTCGTCACCCAAGCCGGAGCCACCGCCACCGCCGCCTGCACCTTCACGGCCACCCCCGCCGCCGTCGCCGCCGAAGGCCGCACGGAGCTTCTCGGCGACCTGCTTCTCACCTGCACCGCCCTCCCCGCCAGCCTCGTCGCCGACCTCGAACTTACCCTCAACTCGAACGTCACCAACGGTGCCGACCTGCCAGCTCTCTCAGTCAACAGCGGCCCGCCCACCTTGGCCCAGCTCACCGGCTATAACAGCGTTCGTTGGCCCTCCGACCGCCCCCCGGCTGGCTCGGTCACCTTCCGCTTCTCGAACCTCCGCGCTGACGCGAGCCTGATCGCCCCCACCGCCACTCTCACCTCCGCTCTTCTCACCGCCGGGCTCCGCTTCAATGCCACTCACCCCATCCCTGTCGCTAACCCTCTCGTCACCGCTGCCATCGTACTCCCCGGCCTCTCTCTCCAACAAGGTGCCCCCCTCACCACCTCGAACGCTAACCTCCGCTCCGTGCCCATCCTCTTCCGCGAAGGCTTCGCCACCGCCTTCCGCGCCGGTGCCGACGTCGCTGCCCCGACGCGCCTCATTCTTACACTTCGCAACGTTCCCGCCGGAGTGAAAATCTTCGCCCCCACCTTCCCCTTGCAAGGTCCCGGCAGGGCCCAACTCCTCTCCGCCGGCCCCACGGGACTCGGCGGCTTTCCCATCATCGGCACCGACTTCGCCGGCGGAGTTTCGCAGGAACTCGTCCCCGTCTCCGGCACCGTCACCGCCGTCTGGCAACTCCTCTCGGCCGATCCCGCGCTCATCGAAACGCTCACGTTCCCCCTGCTGATTCAAGGGGCCACCGATCCGCAGATCACGACCCTCCTCCCCTTTCTCAGCGGAGGCCTCGGCCCCTTCAGCGCGGTCGGCGTCGCCCGCGGCAACGCCCCAGTCCCGCGCTACCGGGAGCCAGCCGGCGTGCAGCGCCGCATCAACCTCCGCCTCTCGACTGTCCTCTCCCCCGCGCCCGCGTCATCCTCTGCGAAGGCGCAGGGGCACCGCGCTCTCTTCGCCGTCAACGCGCCCGTTGCGATCGCCGCCACGGTCGCTAATGAAACAGAAGTTGCCTCCAACAACACGCAGATCCGCAACAATCTCCCCACCGGCCTCCTCTTCCGCGGTTGCTCCGTTCCCTGCACCGAATCCAACGGCCAGGTCACCGTTGCTCTCGGCACCATCCCCCCCGGCGAGTCTCGCGCCGTAGTCATCAACACCACCGTCGGCCCCACCCTCAACGACGGCTTCACTCTCAGTAATTGGGCCACCACCGACAGCGACGACCCCACTGCCGACCTCGCCGCCGCCTCCTCCTCCGCCAGCATCGGCGTCGCCAATGCGCCCCCCTCCATCTCCCTTGATCTCCCCATCAGTGGCTCCGGCCTCACCAAAACCTTCGTCCTACCCTTCTCTAATCCCAACGGCTTCCAACGCCTCGGAGTCCTCAACGCCCTCATCAACAACGCCCTCGACGGCGGCAATGCCTGCTACATCGCCTACTCCGTCCCCGCCGGCGTCCTCTTCCTCGTCAACAACCTCGGCCCCGACGACGGCCTCTCGGCCCCCCTCGTCCTCGGCACCTCCAACTCTGTCTCAAACGGCCAATGCACCGTCAACGGCACCGGCTCCTCCGCCGTCGGCTCCGGCAATAGCTTTACACTAACCCTCAACATCACCTTCAAATCCACCTTCACCGGCAGCAAGATCGTCTACCTCGCCGCCCGCGATGACCAAGGCCTCAACTCCGGCTGGTCCTCCAGCGGCTTTCATCAAGTCCCCGGCGGAGCCACCACTTTCCCGAATCCAGCGGCCATGACCCCACCCGCCGGAAACTCCTCCAACGGCATCATCACGTTCGCCTACGACGATCAAACCAGCAACGCCAATCTCCAAACGCTCTGGATCCTCGTCAACACCGCCCTCGACGGACGCAGCGCCTGCTACCTCGCCTACTACGCGCCTGGCAATCTAATCGGGCTCTACCCGGACAATGGAGACGGAGCGGTCGTCAATTTCATCCCCCTCTCCGGCAACGCCACCCTCTCCAACTCCCAGTGCCAACTCAGTACCAGTAGCTCTTCGGTCACCCGCACCGGCACCCGCATCACGCTCAACCTAAACCTGGCCTTCAAACCCGCCTTCGCCGGAAGCAAGATCGTATGGATGGCCCTCCAAAGTCTCACCGCCGTTACGAGTCCCTGGAAAACAAACGGCGCTTGGCAAGTCCCGCCCTAGACAAATCGACCGCTGCCTCTGTTTTTCTGCCGAATCACAATTCCGCTCGTTCAGCGAGACCGAGTCAGCCGAAGGGTAGAACTGGCCGGCCACAAATCCGAAGGTAAGACGTCGCCTGATTAGGTAAAGGCGCTAGCAAATATACTTGCTATACTTGTCCCATGCCGCAACTAAATTTTTATCTCCCTAAAGAAGACGCGGAACTCCTACGCTCCCGGGCAACTGCCGCTAGCTTGCCGCTCTCTCGGTACATCGCTAAGGTCGTCCTGGGCGATCAACAGCGCGGTTGGCCGGCCGGGTATTTCGAAAGGACCGCTGGATCCTGGGCGGGAGACGTCGGCGAACCGGCCGATCTCCCGTTGCAAACGCGGGCTTCCTTAAAGTGACCCGCTATAGTCTCGATACAAATATCTGTATCGGGTTTCTAGACGGTGACCAATCCATCGTGGCGGCACTTCGGGCGCTTGAGCCTAAAAATGTCGTTGTCTGCACCGTCGTCCGCGCGGAGCTGTACTTTGGCGCTCGGAATAGCGCTCGTATCGAGAAGAACCTGAATAGCCTCTCCGCGTTTCTGGCTCCCTTGCAAGCGACCAGCTTCGACGAGGAATCCGCGATCGAGTACGGTATCATTCGTTTCGAGTTAGAGCATCGCGGAACGACGATCGGCTCAAACGACCTCCTCATCGCCGCTATCACGAAGCGAAACGATGACGTACTGGTCACCCGAAACGACCGGGAGTTTCTGCGCGTTCGGGGACTTCGCGTTGAAACGTGGCGGGATTAGTTCCGCCCGTTCAGATTTATATTTCCCCTTCTTTCAGTGACTTATGAAAATCGATCGTCAGCTTACTCCCAAACCACCCGGCAGACTATTGGCATATCGTACTCTCTCGGGCATCCGCCCAATTCCACAAATCACAGTCAGGGCCACCCCGATTCCCCCCACCGTGGGAACGGCGCGTCACCCGCCCACCCGGAAATAAGTAGCATGATCCCAGGAAGTGGTTGAAAAAAAGCCACTTCCTGGTTTGGTCGATTCATTTTCGGCTCCCGCGGACGGTCGCCGGGAACCCAAAACAACCCAGTTTCAATCGATTCGAACCACCGGATACCCACCCCGATCCGGCTCCAAATACGGCGAGCGCTCATACCACCACTGCAAACGAGCCCGTGGATTCCCCGCAAACTTGGCGTCGCCAGCCACCTTTTGCGTCAAACTGGTTTGGTCGATTCATTTTTGGCTCCGGCAGACAGTCACCCGGAACCCAAAATAACCCAGTTTTACTCGACTCGAACCACCGGATACGCATCCCGATCCGGCTCCAAATACGGCGAGCGCTCATACCACCACTGCAAACGAGCCCGTGGATTCCCCGCAAACTTGGCGTCGCTCGCCACTTTTCCGTCAAACTCCGCCTTCAGTAGCGGATGCCGCCGGGCCATTTCCTGCGCAATCGGCTCGAACACATAGTCGGAGAAATACTCCTTCTGTTCGAAGATCGAGTTCATAAAGCCCCAGCGCACGAGCGCGTCCGGCGCCGCCGGCTCCAATAGGTTCAACGCCACCCGCGCCGCCCGTTGGTTCATCGGCACATAAACGCTCCCGGCCGGAATCGTCCGCTTCTCCTTCACGGCAATGGCCTTAAAATCCACACCGAGGCGTCCTTCGAAGGGCACGGTCGTCCACTTCGGCTCCTTCAGTCGATAGGTCGAAAACTCCCCGCGGATCTCCTTCGTCGTCCGTTCGAATTTCACCCCGTGCCATTCCAGCCGTTCGACCACCTCCGTCCATTCCGCCGGCACATAGTACCCCTTCGGCATCGTGGCCGCCAGCGTCGTGTTCGTCCGGTCGAAAAGCTTGGTCGCGATATCCTCGGTCTCTCTCTGATATTCCAGGACCGTCGACCCACTCAACGAACTCGGCCGCGCGACGGCCTTCAAACCGCGAAACGTAAATGGCTTCGATTCGTCGCTCGGCGTTCCGTCCAGATGCACTTTCGTCCCACTGCCTGCTAGTGCGGCGACGGCCCGGTCCGCCTCTCGTACCGCCGTCTGCAGCGTCTTCGGGTCGCGCACCAGAATCTCAATCGACCGCCGCATGATGTTATAGTGCCCCCAGCTCCGGGTCTTGAACGTCTTCAAACTATGCGTCTCGACGAGCAAGGCCGGCCGGTTCTGCACCGCCGCGTAGCCGGTCGAATACCGCGGAATCAAGCTCTGAGCCTGAAAGCCGCTCTCCGGCCGGCCCCGTTGGCGGAACGCACCATACGGCCCCATCACATGCCCATCAGTCGTCATCGCGTCCTGGAGGGCCGGCAGGTAACGCTCCCGCGTCCACTTCGCCAGATTCTCCCAGATGTCCTGATTCATCGGAGCGTCGATCGTCACATCGTATTGGAAATCCGCCCCGTCCGTCACGTGGTTGTCGATAAAAAAGTCCGGCAGCCAAGCGTTGAAGAAGCGCAGCCAAGCTCGCATCTCCGGCGCATCCGCCTTGATGAAATCGCGGTTCAAATTCAGCCGGATCGCGTTGGCGCGGAAGCCCATCTCCTTTGGCCCTTGCTGGTTGATCCGGGTATAGCCGCTCCAGATCTCGTGGCCGTCCACGTTGAAGATCGGGATATTGATGAGAATCACTTGGTCGAGCCAGACGGCGTACTTCTTCGTCACGGCCACATCGCGCAGAAGCATTTCGCCCGCTTCCTTCCCGTCGACTTCCCCAGGGTGGATACAACTTTCGAGCAACACAATCAACTTGCCGGTTCGTCGCGCCGCTTCCGGCGTGAACGCTCGGTCTTTGGAAACAATCGTCGCGAGAATATCGCGGCCCTGGGGGGACCGGCCAATCGTGACCGTCTTCACCCACGGGCTGGCTTTTTCGAGTGCCTTGGCATAGGCCACCGAATCGGCGTAATGCCCGGTCTCTGTCCATTGCGACCGTTCTCCCACGGTCAACAAATTCTTTGGTGCCGCGGCGGTGCTCTCGGCGAGCGAAACTGCCTTAGTCGCGGCCGGGGTCTCCCATTGGGATACCGGGGCCATCACGGGAACCTCGACTACTTGGGCGAAGCTCAAACTACAACTGAAAATCGATAAATAGAGGACCCGCATAGGCCCTAGTGTCGCAAACCCTAGGCCGGAAGCTTACTTTCCCCCATCAGCCATTGGTCGACGCCCCGGGCCGCTTTGCGCCCTTCGGCAATCGCCCAAACCACCAGCGATTGGCCGCGCCGCATGTCGCCCGCGGCGAAAACGCCCGCAACGGAAGACATGTACTGCTCGTTGCACTTCACGTTACCGCGGCCGTCGAGCTCCACGCCCAGCTGGTCAATCATCCCGCCTTTCACCGGGCCCAGGAAGCCCATTGCGAGCAGAACCAGCTCGGCGTCCCAAACCTGCTCGGTGCCCGCAATCGGTTCAAACTTCGGAGCCGGACCCACCTTTACGGTGTGCAGCGCTTTGACGTTGCCTTCGGCGTCGCCTTCAAATTTCGTCGTCAGAATCGACCATTCGCGCTGGCCGCCCTCTTCATGGGCGCTCTCGGTCCGCAGCATCAATGGCCAGTTCGGCCAGGGAGTGCTCGGTGAACGCTGCGGCGGAGGCATCGGCATCAACTCAAACTGCGTCACGCTCTTACACTTGTGCCGATGGGAGGTGCCGAGGCAGTCCGCGCCCGTGTCGCCGCCGCCGATGATGATGACGTGCTTATCTGTCGCCAGCACATCGAACTCGCCGTGCACGTCGTCTCCGGCGTTGCGCTTGTTCTGGTTCGGCAACCATTGCATCGCGAAATAGATCCCGCGATTTTCCCGGCCCGCGGCCTTGATGTCACGCGGAGCCTCCGCACCACCGGTCAGCAGAACGGCGTCGAAGTTCTGGCGCAGCTCTTCAATCGAAACGTTGTGGCCCACGTGGGCATTGACGACGAACTCTACGCCTTCGGCCTTCATCTGCTCCACGCGACGGTCGATGTGGTGCTTCTCCATCTTGAAGTCTGGGATGCCGTAGCGCATCAGGCCGCCAATCCGGTCGTTCTTTTCAAACAGCGTTACCGAATGCCCGGCTCGGTTCAACTGCTGCGAGGCGGCCATGCCAGCCGGGCCGCTGCCGATCACGGCGACCTTCTTGCCGGTCCGGACTTCCGGAGGCTCCGGCACGATCCAGCCCTGCTCCCAGGCATGGTCGACAATGGTCCGCTCGATGTTCTTGATCGTCACCGGCGGTTCGTTGATGCCGAGCACGCAAGCCGACTCGCAAGGAGCCGGACAGATACGGCCGGTGAACTCCGGGAAGTTGTTGGTCGAATGCAGCACCCGAATCGCATCCTTCCAGCGGTCGCGGTAAGCGAGGTCGTTCCAGTCCGGAATGATGTTGTTTAGCGGACAACCGTTATGACAAAACGGCACACCGCAGTCCATACAGCGAGCGCCCTGGGTTTGTACCTTGACGATCGAGAACGGCTCGTAGATCTCTTTCCAATCGTTGATCCGCTCGGCTACCGGTCTCCGTGTGGGGACCTCGCGCTCGAACTCAATAAAGCCAGTTTGCTTACCCATGGATCACCTGCTCGCCCTGGGTCGAGCCAGAGACATAATACGGAGTATCGCGGCGCGGGGCGCCGAGGACGCGTTTGAATTCGTGCGGGAACACTTTTACGAATTTGGGCAACATCCAGCCCCAGTTCTCGAGAACCATCTTGCCACGCGGGCTGCCGGTGTAGCGAACGTGCTTCTCGATCAGGTTTTGTAAGACCTGAATGTCGGCGGCGTCTTCCACCGGTTCAATATCCACACCGGCCCGGTTGCAACGGGTCCGGCAGAATTCACCGGATTCATCCAGAACGTATGCGATACCACCACTCATGCCGGCGGCAAAGTTCTTGCCGGCCACACCGAGGCAGACTACCAGGCCCTTCGTCATATATTCACAACCATGGTCGCCGACCCCTTCGACGACGGCCGTCGCGCCGGAGTTCCGTACCGCGAACCGCTCGCCGCCCATGCCGTTGAAGAACGCTTCTCCGCTGGTCGCGCCGTAAAGGACCACGTTGCCAACCAGAATGTTATCCTCGGGCACGAAATGAGAGGATTTCGGCGGATAGACGATTATCCGACCGCCGGACATTCCCTTGCCTACGTAATCGTTGGCGTCGCCTTCCAGTTCCAGCGTCACGCCTCGAGCCAGAAACGCGCCGAAGCTTTGTCCGGCCGAGCCGTGGAATTCGAAGTGAATCGTATCATCCGGCAGACCGGCCGAACCGTAGCGCTTAGCCACCTCACCGGAGAGCATGGCGCCCACGGTGCGATGAACGTTGCGAATCGGCATTTTGAACTCGACCTTCTCGGCGCTTTCGAGAGCCGGTTTGGCGAAGTCGATCAGCTTGTAGTCGAGCGCGTCGGTCAAGCCATGGTCCTGGCCGATCAAGCAGCGGCGACCCACTTTCGAAGGAACCGGAGGATTGTACAGAATCGCGCTGAGGTCGAGACCCTTGGCTTTCCAGTGATGGCTGACGTCGCGGGCTTCGAGCATGTCCACGCGGCCAACCATCTCGTCCACCTTACGGAAGCCGAGTTGGGCCATGATCTCGCGAAGCTCTTCGGCCACGAAGAAGAAGAAGTTAATGACGTCTTCCGGTTTGCCTTGGAACTTCGCCCGCAGTGCCGGGTCCTGCGTCGCAATGCCGACTGGGCAGGTATTGAGATGGCACTTCCGCATCATGATGCAGCCCATGGTGATCAGCGGCGTGGTCGAGAAGCCGTACTCCTCAGCGCCGAGAAGAGCAGCGACAGCGACATCGCGGCCCGTCTGCAGCTTGCCGTCGGTCTGCACCCGAATGCGGCTGCGCAGGTCGTTCATCACGAGCACCTGTTGCGTCTCGGCGAGCCCAAGCTCCCAGGGGACCCCCGCGTGGCGGATCGAAGTCATCGGCGCGGCGCCAGTGCCGCCCGAATCGCCCGAGATCAGAACCAGATCGGCATGGGCCTTGGCAACGCCCGCGGCGACGGTGCCGACACCAACTTCGGAAACCAGCTTGACGGAGATGCGGGCGACCGGGTTGACATTCTTCAAGTCGAAGATGAGCTGCGCCAGATCCTCGATCGAATAGATGTCATGATGCGGAGGCGGAGAGATCAATCCGACGCCCGGGGTCGAATGGCGAACCTTGGCGATGGCTTCGTCGATTTTGTGACCGGGAAGCTGGCCGCCTTCGCCGGGTTTGGCTCCCTGCGAGATTTTGATCTGCAATTCGTCGGCGTTGACGAGGTAGTTGGCGGTGACGCCGAAGCGGCCGCTGGCAACCTGTTTGATGGCCGAGCGCTTGGAGTCGCCGTTGGGCATCATCGCAAAGCGGGTCTCGTCTTCGCCACCCTCGCCGGTGTTTGAGCGGCCCTTGATCCGGTTCATCGCGATAGCGATGGTTTCGTGGGCTTCCTTCGAAATTGAGCCATAGGACATGGCACCCGTCGCGAAGCGTTTGACGATTTCACTGGCCGGTTCCACCTCTTCAATCGGCACCGGGTTGGCGGGTTTGAACTGGAGCAGACCGCGGATGGTACAGAGCGCTCGGGTCTGCTTGTTGACGTGGTCCGAGTAGTCTTTGTAGGTCGCGTAACTTCCGGTTCGAACCGCGGCTTGGATCGAGGAGACCGTCTGCGGATTCAGCAGGTGGTATTCGCCCCGGATGCGATATTGATAGGTCCCTCCGACGTCGAGTTCGGTGTCGGAGTCGGTGAGCGGCCGGAAGGCATGGTCGTGCTTCATCTTGGCTTCTTTCGCCAGGACTTCCAGGCCGATACCTTCGATGCGGGATGGCGTGCCGGTGAAATACTTCTTCACCACGTCGGAGTTGAGACCGATGGCTTCAAAGATTTGAGCGCCGCGATAGCTTTGCAGCGTCGAGATGCCCATCTTCGAGAACACCTTAAGCATTCCCTTGTTGATCGCCTTCTTGAAGTGTTTCAGAGCGACGGGGAAATCGACGGTCAGGCGGCTATTCATCGCCAGGTTTTCGAGGGTCTCAATGGCGAGGTAAGGGTTAATCGCGCTGGCCCCGTAGCCGATGAGCAGGCAGAAGTGCATCACTTCGCGGGGTTCGCCGCTCTCGATGATGAGAGCAACACGGGTCCGAGAGCCTTCCCGGATGAGATGGTTGTGCACGGCCGTCAAAGCAAGGAGCGAGGGAATCGGCGCGGAGTCGGCGTCGATTCCGCGATCGCTGAGGATCAGGATGGAGTAGCCGGCTTCGATCGCCCACGAGGCGCGTTTGCAGAGTGAATCGAGGGCCCGTTCGAGCTCTACCTCGCCGCCGTGTACGTTGTACAACGCGGGCAGGGTGTAGGCCAGGAAGTCGCCTTGGCTGACGCGGCGCATCTTTTCGAGATCGCGGTTGGTCAGGATCGGTTGCTTCAGCTTCAGCGTGTGGCAGTGCAGCGGCGTTTCATCGAGAAGGTTCCGTTCGTTGCCGATGTAGCTCGTCATCGACATGACCAATTCCTCGCGGATGGGGTCGATGGCGGGGTTGGTGACCTGAGCGAAGAGCTGCCGGAAATACGTAAACAAGCTTTGGGGCTTGTCCGAGAGGCAGGCAAGCGGCCAGTCGATACCCATCGAGCCGATGGCTTCTTCGCCGTTGACGGCCATCGGGCCCATGATGATCTTGAGATCTTCGTCGCTGTAGCCGAAGGCGCGCTGGCGTTGCAGGAGCGTGTCGTGTTCGGTTGCGTGAATGCGCGCCGGTTCCGGAATGTGGTCGAGCGTAATCTGGTTTTCGGCCAGCCATTGAGCATAGGGCTGGCGGGTCCACATCCGCTCTTTCAGCTCTTCGTCGGGGATGATGCGATGCTCCTGCATGTCTACGAGCAGCATCTTGCCGGGCTGGAGGCGCCCTTTGTAATCGACGTCCTCAGGTTTGATCTGCAGCACGCCGGTTTCGGAGGCGACGATCAAAAGTCCGTCTTTGGTAACGAGGTAGCGGGAGGGGCGGAGGCCGTTGCGATCGAGCGTGGCTCCGATCACCTTACCGTCGGTGAAGGCGACCGAGGCGGGGCCGTCCCACGGCTCCATTAGCGAGGCGTGGTACTCGTAAAACGCCTTCTTGTCAGGATGCATGGTGGAGTCGGCATCCCACGCTTCGGGGATGAGCATAGCCATTGCATGGGGCAGGGAACGGCCGGAAAGAGTGAGGAGTTCGACGACGTTGTCGAGAGTCGCAGAGTCGCTGGCCCCTTGCTCGACGATGGGCATGATCTTCATGAGATCGTCGCCCCAGAGCGGCGAGGAGAGTACGGCCTCGCGAGCCCGCATCCAGTTCGCATTCCCTTTTACTGTGTTGATTTCGCCGTTATGGCAAAGGAAGCGAAACGGATGAGCGAGCTTCCAACTGGGGAACGTGTTGGTCGAGAAGCGTTGGTGGACCATGGCGAGAGAGCTTTTACACTCGGGGTCGGAGAGGTCCCGATAGAATTTCTGGATCTGGGGGGCTAGGAGGAGGCCTTTGTAAACCACCGTCCGGCAACTCAGCGACGGGAGGTAGAAGAAGTCCTTATCCCTGATATCGCTCGCGAGAATTTCGTGCTCGGCGCGTTTACGGATGACATAGAGTTTTCGTTCGAGCGCGTCCTCGGACATGCCGGGGGAGCGCCGGATGAAGATTTGTTCGATGTACGGTTGGGAGGCGCGGGCGACGCGACCAATCGCATCGGCGTCGATCGGGGTGTCCCGCCAGCCAAGGACTTCGAGGCCCTCTTCCCGGGTGATCCTCTCCATGATCCCTTCGGCCTGGAGGCGGGCGGTGTGTTCGACGGGCAGGAAAACGAGCCCCATGCCGTACTCGCCGGCATCGGGCAGGGTGAAGCCCTGCTTCTGACATTCGCGGGCGAAAAAGGAGTGGGGGATTTGGATGAGGAGGCCAGCGCCGTCGCCGGTTTCGGGGTCACAACCGCAGGCCCCGCGGTGAGTTAGATTGATGAGAATCTGAACGCCCTTTGTTATGATGTCGTGGGAGCGATGGCCCTTGATATTGACAACAAAGCCTATGCCACACGCATCGTGCTCCTGGGTTGGCGAGTAGAGGCCCTGGGCGTCGGGAAGTCCCGGGCGTGACTGGGTGGGATGCTCGAACTGCTCACTCATAATTGCGATAACCTCACTATCCGAAGATCCCACTATAGAAAATCGATGACTATAAGTCAAATGAAACCTGATCGTCATCATAATCAGATTTGCTTATATAACAAAATTCGCAAGTCTGATACTGGCCTGGTGTTGAAATAAGCAATTCTTATGGTATTCTTGCCTTTGTGAATTTCGAGCATCTCAAGCTCTTTCGGGATATTGGGCAGAGCCGGAGCGTTAGCCGGGGTGCCTCTCTGAACGCGATCAGCCAGTCGGCGGCGAGCCAGCATATTCAGGAGTTGGAGAAGTCATTGTCCGTGAAATTGCTTGACCGGTCGACTCGGCCGCTGACGGTGACGCCGGCGGGCCGACTGTACTTTGATCTGTGCCGGGATGTTTTGCGGCGGCGGGAGGAGTTCGACGCGGCGCTGACCAACTTGGCGGGGGATGTAGAAGGGACGGTCCGGGTCGCCTCGATCTATTCGGTGGGTCTGTCGGAGATGTGGCGGTTAGAGGCGGAGTTTGCGCGACGATGGCCGGAAGCGGTTTTGCGGGTGGACTATCTGCGGCCGGAGCGGGTGTACGAGGCGGTGGGAACGGACCAAGCCGATTTGGGGCTTGTATCGTATCCGGAGCCGACGCGGGAAGTGGCGGTGATCGATTGGCGGAGGGAGGAGATGGTGGTGGCCTGCGCGCCGGGTCATCCGTTGACTCGGTATCGAGAGATCGACCCCACAGAGTTGATCGGGGTTGATTTCATTGGTTTCGATGAAGATCTGCCGATTCGGCGTGAGGTGGACCGTTACCTGCGGGACCGGGACGTGACCGTGAATCTGATCATGCATTTTGACAATCTGCAGATGATCAAAGAAGCGGTGATGTTGGGGTCGGGGGTTTCGATTGCGCCGGCTCGGATTCTGCAAGCCGAGATGGAGGCGGGGCGGTTGGTGGCGATTCCGTTAGTCGCACCGCGGCTGTATCGGCCGTTAGGGATCATCCACCGGCGGCGGAAAAAATTTAATCGGGCGACCCAGCAGTTCTTGTCGCTATTGCAGGAGATTCCGCACGGGGCGGAGCCGGAATAAGAGAATTCTGGCGGAAAGTAGCCACTCTCTCGTTGCGTGGCTGAGGACTTGATTGTCGTGGCGATTTCGCGTTTGGGAGATGGGCGCAGCGTGGCTGGCCTGCGAGTGGACGGGCGCGGCTGGGTTCGTTTGGTGGGCCCGCAGGAAGACGGCGCGTTGTATCCGCACCATACCGTGATGGGTGACCGGGCGCAGCCTAGGTTGCTGGACCGGCTGACTGTGGAAGCGAATTGGCCGGAGCAGGCGGTGGGTCAGCCGGAGAATAGGCTAGTCGAGGGTAGCCGGTGGCAGATGGGGGAACGGCCGGCGAATTTGGAGGCTCTAGAGGTGGTCCGCGGAGCGGTGCAGACCGGGCCGGGTCTGTTTGGAGACGGGGAGACGCGATGGCAGGCTGCCCGGGTGAGGGAACTCCCCCCAGCGGCCTCGCTGACGCTGGTGGAGGCGCGACATGCGCGATTGGTGGTGATCGAAGATCGAGAGTTATGGCGGAAGCGCGTGCGGGTGCAGTTTTGGCTAGGGGGGCGGGAGTGGCGGCTTCCGCTGCACGATGAGCTGTATCGTTTAGCGATGTATGACCGGGAAGCGGGTTCCTATTCGGCGGCTAGCTTGGGGCTGCGAAGCGATCGGCCGGTAATGCTTACGGTGGCTCTTGGCAAGCCCTTTCAGGGGTGGTGCTACAAGAGCGTCGTATCGATTTTTCAACTGCCGTTTGGGATGGAGCGGCGGGCGAGCGACCGGATGATACAAAAAAAAAGAGGGATGGCGCGAACCATCCCTCTTCTCTGTAGTTGACGTTGCGGTACGAGCCGCCGACGGTTCGGGTTAGTAGCTGGCGATTGCTTTGGCTTCGTCGTCGAAGACTTCAAAGACCGTGTAGAGCTTGGTGATCTGCAAAAGATCTTTCACGCGCTTAGTCAAATTCAAGAGCTTCAGGGTGCCACCCTGGTTGGAAATGGTGGTGAAGGCTGAGACCAACTCCCCGATGCCGGAGCTATCGATGTAGTTAACTTCGCCGAGGTTGAGCAGAATGCCCTTGCTACCGGCGGCGGCGAGTTCTTTCACCTTGTCGCGCAACATGGCGGAGCCGTCTCCCAGCGTAATCTTTCCGGCGATATCCACAATGGTTACGTCGCCGCTGACACGAGAATTAATGGTAACGCTCACGCGTCCTCCCCAGATTTTTGAGGAGCTCGGATGGACTCCGCGCCCCTGTTAGACTTAAGATACCCAACTAGTATACCCACGAGTGCGGCGTCGTACCACTGGGCACCCCTTAAAATTATGAATGCTCCCGTTGCTGCTCAAATTCAGGTTCGAGGGCAGGAAGGCGTGGCGCGGATGATCCGCGTTGTCGAATCCCCCTTTATGATCGGTCGTTCGGAGACCGCGGCGTTGTCGTTGCCGGAGGATACGATGCTGTCGCGCCTGCATTTTGCAATTGAGTATCTGGACGACGGCTGGGTTGTGCGGGACTTAGGGAGCAAGAACGGGACCGCATTGAATGGGCAGTTGTTGACCCAGGCCAAGCAATTGAAGGTTGGGGACACGATTACGGCAGGGCGGTTGGTGATTACGTTTGAGCCGAACACCCCGAAGAAAGAGCAGGTTCGTTCTCCGCTCGAGTTTGTCGACGATGCGCCTTCGGCGCATCCGACTTCGTCGACCGTCGTGTTTCGGTTCGATCCGGCTAAACTGGCCGAGGCGGCGCTTCCGTCGACGCCGCAGGCTCCCGATTTGGCGGCTCGCCGGATGGAGGCTCTGGTGAAGGCCGGTAAGGAGATCGCGAGCTTTCGTCCCTTGGGTGAGTTGTTTGAAGTGATTCTGGAACTGAGTCTGCATGCGGTGGATGCCAAACGCGGCGTGCTGATGACGTTTGAGAATGGGGTGTTGGTGGCGCGGGCGCACCGGGGCGACGGGTTTAGGGTGTCGACGGCGGTGCGCGATAAGGTGATCAACGAGCGGTCTTCGTTACTAGTGCGGGATGCGTCGATGGACGCGATGCTGAAGTCGAGTGCGACGATTGTGGCCCAGCGGATTCGGAGCTTGATGGCGGTGCCTCTGCAGACGGATACGCAGGTGACAGGCTTGCTGTATGTGGATGCGACCGATTATTTGCGTTCGTTCGATGCCAACGATTTAAGTTTGCTGACGGTTCTGGCCAATATCGCGGCGATTCGAATTGAACACGCCCGTTTGCTGGAAGTGGAACAGACTGAGAAGTTTATGTCGCGGGAGTTAGATCAAGCGGCCGAGATCCAGCGGGGGCTGCTGCCCCAGACGATGCCGCAGATTCCGGGACTGGAGGTGGCGGGGCGGAGTGCGCCTTGCAAGTTGGTGGGCGGGGACTACTTTGACTTTTTCGTACTGCCCGATGGCCGGGTTGCGTTCGTGGTGGCAGACGTAGCGGGGAAGGGTCTATCGGCGGCGTTGTTGATGTCGAATCTGCAGGCGCGGGTGCAGGCGCTGATGGAAGTGGAGTTCGACGTGGCCCGCCTGGTGACCCGACTGAACCACAGTTTGAAGGCGAATACGCCGGACAACAAATTTATCACTGGGTTCTTTGCGATGTTAGATCCGAAGACGGGAGCGATGACCTTTACGAACGCGGGTCACAATCCACCAGCGCTGATTCGGAATTCGGGGAAGATTGAACTGCTGACGACCGGCGGGCCCGTTTTAGGGATTTTGCCGAACATCCCCTACATGGGCGGGCACACGGTACTGGAGCCGGGTGAGAGTTTGGTGATGTATTCGGATGGGGTTTCCGAGGCGCCCAACGCGGCGGACGAGGAGTTCAGCGAAGAAGCGGTGGCCCAGATTGCGCTGGCTTGTAAGGATCGGTCCGCAAACGAAACGATGCTCGAGATTGGGCGGCAGTTGCGTTGTTTCCTAGGCGACTTGCAGCCTGTGGATGACGTGACCTTGCTGGTGGTTCGCCGGCCGCCTACCGTTTAGGGAAGTTAGGGTCGGCGATGACTTCCCGCATCTGCTTGACGTGGCGTTCGGTGTGTCCGCTGATCATGAATGCCATCTGGTAGAGGTCCATTTCGCTGCCGCCGGCGGAGAAGGTACGTCCGCGGAGATCCTCGGTAGTCTGCTCGACGAAGGCGATCGTCGAGTCACGGCGATCCCGGAACGCTTTGACGACCTGTTCCTGGGAGCTGAATTTGCCGGTCGGTTTGAGGGGTTCGGGGGCTTGCGCTTTCTTCGACCGGTCGGCGACCATGACGGCCATCATTTGATCCATTTTGTCGCGATTGGGGCGGGCGGCCTCGCGTTTCGTGTCGTTGACGGGTGAATTTTTGAGCGTAGAAAGGATAAGGCCGCGGAGAAACTCTTCGCTTTCGGCCAGATGTTCAGCGCATTCGGCGACGCTCCATCGGTCGGGCGCGGACTTGAACTTCCATTGGACTTCCGAGAGGCCGGCGGTGGCATCGACGTAGAGCTTACGGGTCGCCTGGAGGTGGCTCATCGCCCGGTCGCGTTCGCCTTGGCTGAGGGTTTCGGCACCGAGCGGCAAGAGAGTTGCGAAAAGGAAAAGGAGTTTCATAGATGTTCCGTCACCATTATCTAATGATTTTCGCTCGACCGCCGATAGAACTAGTATGTTGATCCTTCTAGCGCCTCGATTGTAGTCACCTCATGCCGCTTCCAGACCGCCAACTATCCGTCCTAACGACACCGCTGGCTGAAGCAGACGTGGTTACTCCCGTCCGGTTTGGGCCTGGCCGGGAAACTGTCGCTGCGGATTTACGGTCGCCGTTGATTCTGCCGAATTCCAGGGAAACGACACAAGCAACGAAGATTTTGGTGGTCGATGGGAATCAGATCAATCGACGGCTACTGAAATCGATGCTTCGTGCCGGGAATCATGAGTTTCTTGAGGCGGCTACGGGGATGGAGGCTCTAGATCTGATTGCGATGCAGCCGGTTGATTTGATCATCGCGGACTTCCTTTTGCCGGGGATTGGCGGTACGGAGTTGTGCCGACGGTTGAAGTCGAACCGGAAGACGCAGTTTATTCCGATCCTGATGTTGACGAGTGTGCACGGGTCCGATTATGAAGTTGAGGGCATTGAATCGGGGGCGGACGAGTATTTGACGATGCCGCTGCATCCGTCCGTGGTTCGGGCTCGGGTGAACTCGCTGTTACGGCATAAGGCAGCGATCGATTCGCTCGAAGAGGCGGAGACGATTCTGTTCGCGCTGGCTCAAGCTGTAGAAAACAGGGATACGGGGACGGGAGCGCATTGCGAACGGCTGGCGACGTACAGCGTGGCGCTGGGCTTGGCGTTGGGGTTGCCAAGAACGGATCTAGTGGCTTTGTACCGGGGCGGGTTCCTTCATGACATCGGCAAGATCTCGATTCCCGATTCGATTCTGCTCGGAACTGGAAAGCTGACTGCGGACCAATGGAAAGTCATGGAGCTGCACACACTCCGTGGGGTGGAGATCTGTAAGCCGATGAAGACACTGTCACCGGTGTTGCCGATTATCCGGAGCCATCATGAGCGTTGGGACGGTACAGGATATCCCGATCACTTGGCCGGGGAAGAGATTCCTCTGTTAGCTCGAATTTTGCAAGTGGTTGATATTTTCGACGCCCTGACGACGAAGCGTTCCTACAAACCGGCATTTACGATGGAGCAGGCGTTGGAGATTTTGAAAGAAGAGGCGGCTAAGGGCTGGCGAGACCCGGAGTTAGTCTCTCTGTTTGTTGGGATGCAGCACGGGGCGTTGCTGGATTCGAAAGCCCTTCTGGATTCGGATTGGCCGGAACTGAGTTCGACGATGCAATCGTTGCAGAACATGAATCGACATTTGCAGGAGTAGTACTCCAGCGTTATGGAACGGTCCAACCGGATTACACGATAGGTCGGATGGTCGGGATGGGTTCCTGCTGGGACTGGTCCTGGTTTCGACGGTGGTGGCGGTCGCGCAGTCACCAACTCCGCCGTTAGCGGATGAGTTGCGGACGGGTTGGTTTCGCGAGGCTAAATTTGGGCGCTTCCTGTATTGGGGGCCGTATTCGGCGCTGGGCCGGCACGAGTGGGTTCGGCACAAGCTACAGATTCCGCAAGCTCAGTAGGTAAAGGCGTTCAATCCGGTGAAGTTCAACGCGATGAGTGGACCAACCTCGCGAAGGCTGAGGGTGTGCGGTACATGGTGATTACGTCGAAGCAGCACGATGGCTTTTCGATGTTTCGGTCGAAGGCGTCCGACTTTGACATGGAGCTGACGGCATATCGGGGTGATCCTTTGAAGGACATGGCGACGGCGGTGCGGCGGAAGGATTTGCGGTTGGGTTTCTATCACTCGATCATGGACCGGCACCATCCGTCGTACCGACCTCTGCGGGCTTGGGAGCATCCGAAGGATTACAAAGAGGACGGTGATCTGAACGCCTACGTCGACTTCTTGAAGGGTCAGTTGGAGGAGTTGCTCACCAACTACGGGGATGTTGCAATGATCTGGTTTGATGGCGAATGGGAGCACTCGACGGCGGAGATGCGAAACGGGAGCCAGGGAAACGGGCCGACTTTGAAACGCCCTAGCAGTTTGTGCCCGCGACCGAGGTGCTGGATCCCAGTGGAAAGCCGATCTTGTGGGAATCGTGCGTGACGATAAACGGCGATAGTTGGGGCTTCAATCAGTACGAGACGGAGTTCAAGACCCCGCAGGAACTGATTCGGATGTCGGTGGAGGTCGATTCGAGGGGAGGAAACCTGCTTTTGAATGTGGGGCCAAGACCGGACGGCACGATTTAAAAAGAGTTCGCGCGGCGGCTGCGGGCGATAGGCCGATGGATGGATGTTTATGGCGACGCGATTTACGGAACGACGGTAAGCCCGTTTGCGAGGCTACCGTTTTTTGGTCGGGCGACGGTGAAGGATTCGATGCTCTAACTGCACTTGTTCGAGTGGCCGGGGGACGGACGGTTGCGGGTGCGGGGGCTAAAGAACGCTGTATTCAAAGCATGGCTGTTGCGGGCGCTCGACGGGAATCTGGTGACTGCGCGGGAAGAGGACGACTGGATTGTGCGATCGCCGAAAAGGGCACCTGATGCTACCGCCAGCGTAGTGCGGTTACAACTGGATCGCTCACCGCAGGTGGTGGCGTATCGGGATCGGCCGGACGAAGTGGGCGTTTATTGCTGAATATGGCCAGCGCTGAGATTGAGACTCGCTTCGAGTAGCGGGCGAAGAAGGAGGATATTTTAGGACACGTGCATTTGACCAAATGGACGCGGCCGGATGACGTGCCTTTTTGGAATATTTCGGTGCCCTAGGTTGGGGCCCATCGAGTAGAGTTGCCTTGTGAGGCGGGTAAAGGGAAGAAGGGTTTGCCGGTGACGGTGACCGCGAAGGGCGGGGAGTTGAGTGGTGTGACCGAGGATACTGGGGATGATCATGTCTTCCTTCCTTTTCGGCTTGGGACTCTGCGGTTGGCGTCGGGTGACCAGGTTTTGCAGGTGCAGTCGAAGGCGAAGAGTGGGGTTGCGGCGATGAATTTGTAGTCGGTTCGGCTGGTCCCGGTGCGTTAGGGCGTTTCGCGACGGGTGGGCCCTTGGTGATGCCTCTGAATTCGACTATTGCAGTGCTGATCTGCGTTTGTAGCGACGGCGAAGTACGGGGAGTCGGACGCTTTGACCGATTATTCCGCGGACTGAGGGCCTTGGCGTCGGGTGGTGGGGACGGCGAAGTGTAGGGCGTTGCACGGCGTGACAGCCGAGGTCGTAACAGACGGGTAGTTATGAACCTTGAGTCGGCTCGATTTGCTCCGGTGTGGTCGCCCAGACAACGCACCAGCCGTCGCGCTCCCTTTGATCGAGGACCTTGAGTCCGGCGGTGAGTTCGGGGATTTGGTCCGCGAGGAAGCCGCTCAGAAGGAGCGGGGCGGAGAGGCGGATAAGATCGGGGAGGATCTCCCGCATTACGGCGAGGTGGATATTGCAGACGACAAGATCGGCGGCTCCGGGGCGGACCGAGTTGGCCGAACCCTGCCAAACATGGGCGTGTTGCTGGGCCAGTTTGACGGCGGCTGGCTCGACATCACAGGCCCAGACGGTGGAAGCACCCAATGCGCGGGATGCGGCGCTGAGGATTCCGGTGCCGGTCCCAACGTCGAGGACGGTTTGGCCGGGACGGAGGACCTGTTCGAGGAGTTCGAGGCAGAGCTGCGTGGTTTGATGTTCGCCACCGCCAAAGACGTTGGTTCCGATCATGGCAAGGCGGAGTCGGCCGGGCGGGGTGGGATCGTCGCGATCGGGTGGGCAGAGGAAAAAACGCTCGCCGATGAGGAGGGGCTGCCAGTCATCCCACCAGACGTGAAGCTGGTCGGGTGCTAATTCTACCGTAGAAGAGTGGGCGGCGGCGAATTTTTCAGCAGTTGCGGCGGAAGCGAAGAAGACCTGATAGCCGCCGTGGTCTTCTACAACGCCCTGGATCGGGTAGTCGTCGGACCAGTCGGCGAGCAGGTCTTCCCAATCCTCTTCCGAACAATGGAGGCGAACGGAGAAGCTCACTATTCGCGGTTTAGCGCTTTGACGCGCCAGTAGGGTTTGGATTTTTCGGCGGGGTCTATGGTGTAGGTCTCGCTGGTTTTGGCGGGGTCGTAACCACGCCAGAGCCAGGTTAGCGCTTCAGGGGCTTGGGCGTTGCCTTGAGCGGTGCTGTGTTGGCCGTTGCCGAAAGTGAAGTGGAAATCGTACTCTTTCATTTTTAGAGAATTGGCCATCTGGATGTTCTGGAGGGGCCAGGATCCATGGTTGTTTTCGAGATCGTTGGAGCCGTCTTGCAACCAGACGCGGATGTTTTT
>Ga0163144_10005503_pt1 | contig 28128 bp, 19 predicted proteins | sample OliLak19BULKMAT1_FD_123175 | JGI IMG/M metagenome (GOLD analysis project Ga0163144, IMG submission 123175) | Freshwater microbial mat bacterial communities from Lake Vanda, McMurdo Dry Valleys, Antarctica - Oligotrophic Lake LV.19.BULKMAT1 | ecosystem: Environmental > Aquatic > Freshwater >... | reverse complement strand
GCGTATGCAAACGCGATTATAATGTTCTTTCCACCACCAGACTGATCACTTTCGAGTGTGGTTTTGCGAAGATTGACAGTAACTCCTGCACATGCTAGTATCAAGCGGGAAGTAAAGGAAACACATGCCGAGGATTGTCGCAAAAGCTCGCCAATTACGCTTAGAGCGCGCACTCAAACTCAATCGCCCGCTGTCAGCCAAGGAAGTGGCGGTTGCGACGGGTATCCATCAGAACACCATTACCAAGATTGAGCGGGGCATCAGCGACGGAATCCGCTACGAAACCTTGCTGGCCTTATGCCAATATTACGGCGTTGGCATCGCAGACGTTTTGAAGATTGAGGAAGTGGCAGACACAAAAACACCCACCACTCCACAATAAGTGCAGCAAGTGGGTGTCTCTTATAATCCAGGTCTATCGGCACGAGCCAAGCAAGCTACCCGATAGACCCTCGAACTAACGTGATCCCCGTCTCACGAATGGCTTGCACCCCAATCGTGAGACTGGTCATCTCGTCGTGGTGAATAGCATCTAGTATACCGTATTCAGATTGCCGTGTGCGCTACTGATCACGGTGTCTGCATGCGTTCAGTGCGACGATAGGTCGCACCTGAACAATCCGAGTACCAACTCGCTGCTGCGATGACAGAGTCGCCTGCTGGCTACGAATGCAACCCACCAGGCATAAGAAAGATTAACGAGATCGCAGCAGGAAGAACATCAGGCAGACGTAGCTGCCGAGATGCGCGACCCTTGCCAACCATGCTGTTGGTAGCACCAGAACCAGTCGTGCGGCACCAACCTCGAACCAGTCTCCTCCGGTTCTGCCGCGATTGCCTTGACATCACGCCGAATTGTGGCGTGATGTCAACATGACATGTGGCGGGAAGGGTGGGATTCGAACCCACGTAGGTTTTCAGGCCTAACTCGTTTTCGAGACGAGCACGTTCAACCGCTCTGTCACCTTCCCACAAGAAAAATCTCAACAGAAGAGCGGCTCAGCGACTGCCGGGCCGCCCTTCTGCTGTTGTGGTGACTCTGGTGCGACTCGAACGCACGACCTCTTCCTCCGCAGGGAAGCGCTCTAATCCACTGAGCTACAGAGCCATACTTTCACACTTCATTTACTATAGCATAGCTCAGGGATATTTGCAAGCTACTTTGCTCTATCGCTCTATCCAGGGTTTATGCAGAGGCTTTTTTGAGTTACGCCCAAACCCTCGAACCACTGCAAAAGAACTTTGCCCATGCCCTGGTCAATTCGGGTGCGTCGCAAAGTCTTGCAGCCAAGCCACACCAATGGATCGTGAATGTGCTTGTGCCCCTTCCGGCTTTCGAAAAGCCCCGATTGTACTCACCGCGTGCAGCGTCAGCTGGAGCGCTGTGGCTGGCGCTAAATTCGCGGATGATCGCCTCACGAAGCGACTGGGTTCGATCCTGCTCATAACCCTATGCCAGCACACACGGATCATCTCAGCGGATCGTTATCGCAGGCGTGTATAATTGCAGCTCAGTCATCATCCCTATCAAGGAGCTACGTATGGAACCTCACACCCCCACAGCGCTCGACGACTTCTTGTTTGATCTTCGCGGCTACCTGGTGCTTAAGAACGCCGTTGGAACCAAACTGCTGGACGACATCAACCACGCAATCGACGGTTTCCCTCAGCTGGAGTACGGCGAGTGGTGGGGCAATACCCAGCGGCGCGATTACACGGGCTCCACTGGCTTCGAACTGCACAACTGCGTTGAGGCTGGCGAACCATTCGAGCGCCTGATCGACCACTCCTCCTGGATAAGCTACATGCGCCACTACTGCGGCGAAGAGCAGTCCTATGTCGAAGGACTGTTTATCGATGAGTGTATGATCTCGGTGCGGCGCTCGGGTGGTCACCACCCGGTGCACTCGGGCGGGTTCAAGGGCGCACTACGCGGCGCATACCACTACAACCACGGCGTCTTCCGCTGTGGGCAGTGCAATATCATTGTTGCACTCACCGATGTTGGGCCAGATGATGGTGCGACCATGGTCATTCCGGGGAGCCACAAATCCAACTTCCCGCACCCCGGCGCTGGTAACTACGCGAAACTCGACCGAATGGATCATCTGGAAGGTGCGGTGCCGGTCTATATGCACAAGGGCGATGCGCTGCTGTTCGTGGACGGACTAATGCATGGCGGGAGCAGCCGCACCAATCCGGGTGAGCGCCGCGTGGCGATCTACCGCTATGGGGTGAACTGGGGCAGCACCCGTTTCGGCTATGCGTACTCATCAGCGCTCCTGGAGCGCCTTACGCCCGAGCGACGCAAACTTCTTCAGCCTATAACGCCGCTCCGCCAAACATCGTAGGCCGATGATCCATATGTCAGATTCCGTAATGTGCTCTTGATCAGATGTTGAGATTGATACCTCACTCCTACGAGATATTGAGATACACCCGATACTCACCATTCTGATCTTTGCTCAACCTAAGGGTTTGAACGCCAGTAAATGGGAACGGGAACTTGACAAACTCACCAAGAATAGCAACATCTTTTGCACCGCCCAGCCAGACGCTCATTTCGGCGCTTTCGTTGATCGCGCTGGCATCGGCTAGCTCACTGAGCGTGACATCAACGCTTTGGCTGGCGCCAGCCTTCATGGTATATGGCCCCTTATTTGGTATCTGCTTGACGATATTGGCAAACACTTCCAACACATCTTCATCGGCGGACCAGGTGTTGTGCGTCGCTGTTTTGATCGCTTCAATCCGAATAGTGAAGGTAGGGTTTTTCTGTTTGAGTGCCTGCTCCATAAAATTGGCTGAGTCTGGATCGTTACGCCGTGCAGCTGGCAAGCCCACGATCAGCAATGAATTGGGGGTTGCCAGCGCAGCATCAAGGCTCTTGAATGAGAAGATCGCATCGGCATGTTGCAGCAGATCGCGGGCAACCTGTGGGCTATCGATCGCGACACCCCGCTTCTCCTCCCAGGTCGAAATTCCTTTCGAGATCGGGTTGCCATTTGCATCCGTCGGGACGCTGAAATCCGCCCCTAACTCCGTCGTCCAATCGACCTGCCAGCCAAATGGGTTCATGGTGATGATGGTACCATCGCGCTTCGCGCCAATTGAGGTGATGAAGCGATCAGCACCACGCAATCCAGCCAACTGCCCACCACCAAATTCGAGCGGCATGCGTAGGCTGGGCCGATCAATGAAATGCACACTGGCCGTTGGATCGGCATCTTTAAGCGGCTGCGGTTTATCATAGAATGGCGATTCGGCCACAAACGTCTCTTTGCCATCATACGAAAGTGGGCGGGCATCGCGAGTCTGGCCAAGGCTAAAGCGTTGTTCCGCAACAACCTTGCCATCCTTTTTGTAGATGCCAACCCGCTCCGAGCTGGTCATGGTCTGAACTGGGCCAACCTTTATTTCGGCCTTATCGCCAATTTTGATGCTCGGATCGAGTGTGACGCCATACTCGCCCTCAATTTTGGGCGATTCGATCTGGGCATAGCCATCGGGGCCGCTGCCAACCTTCTTGACACTGACATTGCCGCCGCCACTCGGCGTTTTCATGACCGTCACTTTGATCATGCTGGCATCCAGGCCAGTTTTGACATTCGGGTCGGCGGGGGCTGGATCTGGACCACGCTGGAGCATCCGGAGCACTGCCTGATTACCGTGACGCGCTTGATGGTTCAGCAGCGCCCGGTTACGCAAGGGCTGGGCTGTTGGATGGTTGGGCAGATCTGCGGGTGCGAGGAGCAGCAGCGCTGCAAGCGGTGATTCGTAAGGCTGCTCCTCTTCTACAACAGGAGCATGCGCGGGTTGAGCAGCCTTTGTCTGCGATGCTTTGTCGGTCATTGCGTTCCCTGTGGTACATGAATGTACTGGCATTAATGTTGAGTTAGCATATCATGGTCGCGGGTGCATCGCAATCTATTATCAGGGCACAGGCAGCGTGAAGAAGAAGGTTGCCCCCTGCCCAGGGAGCCTCTCGACGCCCACTGAGTCACCGAGCTTCTCAATAATTCGCAGCACAATTGAGAGGCCCAATCCATGGCCTTCCGCACGATCAGCACGCCCATTCGTTATGTCATCTCAGCAAAGCAATGCTTCTCCGAATCCCTCCATAGCGTGTGCCAGATGCCACACTTTCTGTAACTATGTTTGTTGCACTTATTGGCTAGCTGGGAGGCGCGCAAAGGGACTACACTCTAACTAACATTAAAATTTGCTCAACAATGCATACCACGTTATACTAGCTATCCCGATGGTTGGAGAAATGAGATACGGTAACAAAAAGAATAGTGTGATATGCCGGGAGGCAGGTATGACTCTTGTCATTGAGCCAGTTGCTACCGAAAGCCAAAATACTGCCGATGGCCCACGCTATTTCAACCGTGAGTTGAGCTGGCTTGAATTTAATGGTCGTGTTCTTGAAGAAGCGATGGACGAACGCCATCCGCTGCTCGAACGTGTCAAATTTCTGGCAATCTTTTCCACGAACCTTGATGAATTCTTCATGATTCGCGTCGCAGGAATTCGTGAACAGATCAATGCGGGTGTTAGCACGCGCTCTGCCGACGAAAAAACGCCAAGTGAACAACTGATCGCTATACGTCAACGTGTGTGTATATTACTCGAACAGATGCGACACTATTGGGTCGAACAGCTTGAGCCACAGCTTTATAGCGAAGGGGTCATGCTGATCGATTATGTTAATCTGCTTCCCGAGCAACAGGCCTGCTGCACCGATTTCTTTGAACGCGAAATCTTTCCCGTCCTGACGCCGCTGGCAGTTGATCCAGGCCACCCGTTTCCACATATTTCTAATCTGAGCCTGAACCTCGCGGTTGTTATCCGCGATCCAGAAAATGGTGATCTGTTTGCGCGCGTAAAGGTTCCTGCTGTGCTTCCGCGCCTCATCCCATTGCCACGCAATGCGGGTGAGCGCCGCGATGCATTCATTTGGATCGAACAGGTGATCGCTGCCAATATTGGACGCCTGTTTCCAGGTATGGAAGTGCTGGCAACCTATCCATTCCGAATCATCCGCGATGCCGATATGGAGATCCAGGAGGATGAAGCCGCCGATCTGCTGCGAACAATAGAGGCGAGTGTGCGCCAACGGCGCTTTGGGGCTGCTGTAAGCCTGTTTATTCGCAGCGATACACCACCATTGGTGCGCGATTTGCTGATCGATAATCTGAAGCTGACCCAAACCGATCTGTATGAGGTTGATGGCACGCTTGGCTTTTCCGATCTCATGGCGCTGATGAAGATCGACCGACCAGAACTGAAAGATCCGCCATTCTATCCAACTGCGCCTACGGTTCTGCGTCAGGCCCATACCAGTGCGGAGATGTTTGCTGCCATCCGACAGCAGGATATTCTGCTCCACCATCCCTATGATTCATTCCAGCCGCTTGTCACGCTGATCGAAGCAGCAGCTGAAGATCCCGATGTGCTGGCGATCAAACAGACGCTCTATCGGGTTGGTGGAAATTCGCCAATCGTAGAAGCACTCATGCGCGCCCGTGAACAGGATAAACAGGTGACGGTTCTGGTCGAACTGAAGGCCCGCTTCGATGAAGAAAATAATATCACCTGGGCGCGCGCACTCGAACGAGTTGGCGTCCATGTTGTGTATGGGCTGGTTGGCCTCAAAACCCATGCAAAACTCGCAATGGTTGTACGGCGCGATCCCGATGGCCTGCGGCGCTATTTACATCTTGGAACCGGCAACTATAATGCATCAACCGCCCGCATCTATACCGACCTTGGGCTGTTGACCTGCCGACCCGATATTGCAGCTGATGTTTCGGAGGTGTTCAATACGCTGACAGGCTATGCGCGCCAACAGGCATACCGAAAGCTGTTGGTTGCACCAAACAGCCTACGCAGCGGGTTAGAAGAACGAATCGAGCGAGAAATCGCCCATGCTCAGGCCGGGCGCCCAGCGCAGCTCATCTTCAAACTGAATGCGTTGGTCGATGAGAGAATGATTGATCTGCTGTATCGTGCCTCTCAATCTGGGGTGCAGATCGATCTGATTATTCGGGGGATGTGTTGCCTACGCCCAAGTGTTCCTGGCCTGAGTGAAAATATCACCGTTCGGAGTATTGTCGGGCGATTTCTCGAACACAGCCGAGTGTTTTTCTTCAGCAATGGTGGTGCATCGGAAATCTATGTTGGCAGCGCAGATTTGATGACGCGTAACCTCGACAGGCGGGTTGAGACGCTTTTTCCAATTGAAGAGCCAGCACTCGTTGCCCAAATCGCTAAATTTCTGGATGTGTACCTCCAGGATACGATCCGAGCACGCCTGCTCCAGAGCGATGGATTCTATCATCGTATCATGCCCGAGGGTGATGCGCTCCCAATCGATAGCCAAGCCTACTTCCTGTCCGAGCGACTGTCAGTTATTGCTTAATATGCCGTGTAAGGGCTGATGAATATATCGAGAGAGCATGTGGTAAGCTCAGGTAGGTGATATACTGTTATATGCACCTGCTTGTTTAGTAATTGGTAATCGTTTGGGAGTAACTCAATGTCGAGCGATCAGCTGCGCGATACAGCACTCTGGTTGCTGATTACGGCAACTGTGGTGTTCCTTGCGGAGCGATTTCTGTTTCTTCTGGCGTTTTTCGCAAACCCGTTACTGCTCTTCGGGCTTTCCTGGCTGCTCTCACTCATCCTCCAGCCGATTGTCCGCCGCCTTACCGATCTGCCTATACCGGTTCCCGTACGATTACGACGTGCGGCGCGCGGCGCAACAGAATGGCATATTGCGCCAGCACTGGCTGTTCCACTTGTCTATATTTTTGTATTTACACTATTGATTGTGTTGGTCATCGCGCTTGTTCCAGCAATTGGGCCACAGATCATCCAGCTTGGCAATGCAATGCCAACAGCAGTGGCAACGCTAGCGAGTTGGATTCAAGCTTCCGAAGATCAACTGCGCCGCTTTGGGTTCCGGGGCGATCTCAATACTATTTTGCAACCCGAGGCGTTGGCACAGCAGGTTGGGGCAATCGGCACCGCACTCGTCCAGCAATCGGTTGGCATTGCCAGCAGCATCGCTTCACTGCTGTTTAGTGCGTTTTTGGTACTGATTCTCAGCTTCTACATGACAATCGATGGGCACCGATTGAGTGAGCGGGCGATTGCGATGATGCCACCGCGATTACACGAGGAGACGCGCCAGTTTCTGGAACTTGTTGATCGGGTCTTCGGTGGGTTTTTGCGCGCCCAGATCCTCCAATCGGTGATCTATGGCTTTGCAACAATTATCATTATGGCTTCACTTGGCATTGGCGATGTCGCCCTCGCTGGGGTTCTCTCGGCCATCCTGGTTGCGATACCATTGATCGGATCGCTGTTTGCCCTCATTCCACCCGTCCTGATTGTGCTGGTTCAAGCCCCAGACCAGACACTCTGGCTGATTGTGCTGCTATTTATCGCCCAACAAATCCTGTTCAATATGATTATGCCACGCCTCATGGGCCAGAGCGTCGGCCTGCACCCACTGCTTGTGTTTGCCGCAATGCTGATTGGCGGGACGTTTGCTGGTGGATGGGGCCTGCTGTTCGGCATTCCGGTTGCTGGTGTGATCGCCTCGGTGCTCCAGTTCCTCTACCAACGGGCTAGTCGGCGGGCATTCACCTGAACTTGACGACAGGCGTGCTCTCCAATACAATACCGCGGCTCTACGACCCTCGCTCGCATGCTGCAGCGTGACTCGGTGGCTACTAATCGCATGAGAGTCATCGAATGGTAACTGCTTCATCAGAACAAACTCAGCGGTGTGTCAGCAGCAGCACCTATAATCGAACGAGAGGGCACTCACGTCTGACAAGGGAGACAGGAGATCACAATGCGGAATCGGAAGTTCGCCTCACTCGCAATGCTATTGGTCGTCCTTACTGGAATCGTGCTCGGCACAGGAATTAGCCGCGCCGCCGATAAACCAGAACAAGTACCTCCGCCACTTCCACCATATGGCTCGCAACGCTTTAACGAGACGGGGCACACCGCCTATAATGGCTTTCTCGAATTCTGGAAGCGCACTCCCAACGCATTGTTTGTACTGGGTTTCCCGATTTCGCAGCCATTCATTGAAGAGAGCTTCAGTGAACCAGGCAAATTCTATCGTGTCCAATACTATGAGCGGGCCGTTCTCGAAGAGCATCCCGAGAATGGTGGCACACAGTATTACATTCTTGGCCGGCTGATGGGCAACCAGATCATCAAGGGCCGCGAGAATGAGGATCCATTCCGTTCGGTTGCAAACCCGAGCGATGGTACCTGGGATGAGGCGACCCAGCACACACTGCGCAATTCGCCAGCGCCATTCCGCGATTTCTATGATCAGAATGGCGGTTTGGCCGTCTTTGGTCGGCCCAAATCAGAGCAGTTCCAGGAAAAAAACCAGGCGACTGGTGAGGTCTATTGGACGCAATATTACGAACGCCAACGCATGGAATGGCACCCCAACGAGCCAGATGCACGCTACCGTGTGCTGCTCGGCCTGCTTGGCAATGAGTATCGCGATGCAAAGCATAAGGCCAACGCAGCCTTCGACCCAAATGGCAGCGGCCCAGGGATCGGCCCTGGCAATGATCAATCCCAACCGCCACCACAAACACCGGGCTTTGTGTATGGCTATAATGCCATTCTGTATGGCGATTACAGCAACTGGCAGGATCGCAGCCGAGTGTTCGCACTCACCAAGGATACTGGCTTCGGTTGGCTGCGCCAACAGGTACGCTGGATGGATCTGCACGATAAATCTGGGGCGATCTACTGGGATGAACTCGACCGAATCGTGAATGACACCGATAAGGCCGGTATCAAGCTCATGCTCAGTATCGTTGCTGCACCAAGTTGGGCAACCGATAATGGCCGCAATGGCATGCCCAATCGCGCCAATTTCCCGAAATTCGCCTTCTTCATGAACGAGATGGCCAAGCGTTATAAGGGCAGGGTTGGTGCCTACCAGATCTGGAACGAACAAAATCTAGCTGTCGAAAACGGTGGGCGGGTTGCCAATGCAACATTCTATATGGATCTGCTGGTGACTGGCTATGACGCAGTCAAATCTGGCGATCCAAACGCAATCGTTGTTTCTGGGCCACCAGCAACAACCGAAACAAACAGCCCAACGATTGCAATCAGCGATCTCAACTTCTTCCGCCAGATGTTTGCTGACTCACGGTTTGCCTCTCACACCGATATTATCGGCGTTCATACGGGCGGCACAAGCAACCCACCCGACACCATGTGGCCAAACCGGCCTGGCCCTGGCCCGAATTTCGTCACCAGCCGTGAGTTTTACTTCCGCCGCCTGGAAGATTACCGGGCACTGATGTTGGAATACGGCCTTGGCAATCGCCAGCTGTGGGTAACGGAGTTTGGTTGGGCAACCCGTAATAACACACCTGGCTACGAATTCGGCAATAGCACCTCACTCGATGAGCAGGCCGAATGGGTTGTGCGTGCCTATCAGATCGCCCGCACAGAATATTCGCCTTGGGTTGGCGGAATGTTCCTCTGGAATATCAACTTTGCTGTGCCATGGCAACAGAAAGAGGGTAACCCACTACACGAGCAGGCATCATTCGGCATTATCAATGGCGATTGGAGCCCGCGCCCTGCCTATAACGCACTCAAGAATATGCCCAAGTAAGGAACATCCTGGCCCCCTGTGGTATCGTAGTACATGCGATGCCACAGGGGGTTTTTACATGTATGAGGCCATTATCAGATTCGACTCAGCGGTTATGTAGCCTGCTGCTCATCTTCATCGTATATACTGCTAGAGGAAACTGAAGATGCCTTCTTAAGGAGAGCCGTGTGTATAACCAATGGTATTCTCGCGCCCGTATCAGTGCTGCTGCTGCACTGCTCAGTATCATTCTGGCTGCCTGTGGCGGGGCACCCCAAGCAGCCCAACCAACTGCTGCCCAACCAACTGCCCCATCGACAGAACAACCAACCATCAAGCCCAATGACACGAGTAGCCAGCCAACTGTGGCACCCGAGCCAAAGCCGACCGAACAACCAGCTCCAACCGCGGAGCCGCAGGGTATCTTCGAGCCTGGTACGCCAATTCGCACCCGCAACACCCAATATGGTGTCGTCAGCCATCTGTACTATACCGATAGAAATCGGGTTCTGACGCTGACCAATATTGCAGGGTTCACCTGGACTCGCCAGCAGATCCAGTGGAAGGATCTGGAAGGGCCAGAACCAGGTAATTATGCCTGGGGCGATCTTGATGGGATTGTCAACGATACGGCCACGAACAATGTCAAACTGCTGATCAGTATTGTCAAATCACCAACATTCTATAACCCCACCAATGGGCTGCCAAGCGATCCAAAATCGATGGGCGATTTTGTCGAAGCCATGATGAAACGCTATGGCGATAAGATTACCGCCGTCGAGATCTGGAACGAACAGAACCTGGCCGTCGAAAATGGTGGCCGTGTTACCGCCGATGATGCTGGTCATTATGTTGATATTCTGGTTGAATGCTATAATCGGATCAAGGCGATCAGCCCCAATACGATTGTATTGGCCGGTGCGCCATCATCGACAGCCTTTGAGCGCGAGGATGTGGCACTGCCAGACGAGAAATACTACCGAGCAATGTATAGCTATAAGGATGGGCTGATCAAAAGCCATTTCGATGCCCAGGCTGTGCATCCAGGCGGTGCGGCCAACTCTCCAGGCACGCTGTTCCCCGATAACCCGAATACGATTGCGGATTGCCCACCCGAATTGGGAACCTGCTGGACCGATAATGCAACCCATTATTTCCGGCATATGGAAAACGTTCGGCGCTTTATGGTCGAGGAGGGCGTTGGCGATCATCAGATGTGGGTGACTGAGTTCGGCTGGGCGACCAAGAATAATACGCCTGGCTATGAGTTCGGGAACTTTGTCTCAACCGAGCAGCAATCGACATATATTGTTGATGCGATGAAGATGGCCCACGACAAATACAAAGATGAGAATGGCAAGCCCTGGGTTGGCGTGATGTTTCTGTGGAACATGAACTTCGCCGTTCTGTGGGGTGGCGAAGGCAACCCAGACCACGAGCAGGCCGCATTTGGTATTCTCAATCCGGATTGGAGCCCGCGCCCATCATTCCTAGCGATTCAGAGTTACCTGGCCAGTATCAAGAAGTAAGCTCAGGAAGCACAACGATATGTGTACGGGCGCGATATATCGCGCCCCTGCGGATTTTGGTAGAAGAATCAATGACCACAATACGACATCTTGCCAATCGCGTCCTCAGATTATCGGGCAATCTGTTTGCCTGGGGCATGCTTGCATACAGCCTGGGATTATTGGTTCTAACCATACTATGGGCATCTGGCCCTTCCAAAACCTGGTGGCTGGCGCTCACGAATATCTTTGCATTTTATCTATTTGTACCATTGCCGGTATTGATCCTACTCGCATTGCGTAGCCGTTCTGTGCCATTACATAGCGCTACCTGGTTAATGCTCATACTCTTTCTGGGTCAGTTTGGCATGTGGCTGCTTCCGCCACATGCAGCGCCTAGTGAGGGGCGGGCATTGCGATTGCTGACGTTTAATCACTACTACTACAATTCGCAACCAGAGGCTGTTACCGCTGCGATCCGTGCCCAGCGTGCCGATATCGTGACGCTTGAAGAATTATCGTATACCGTTGCGGACCACGTTTCGGAGGATCTGGCCGATATATACCCATATCGTTATCTACAACCAGGGCTAGGTTGGGCCGGGCAGGGAGTGCTCAGCCGCTTTCCAATTATCGAACAGGAACGGTTGTATGATATTGGACTGCAGCGGTTGGTGCTGGATATTGATGGAACCCATGTGACGCTGTTGAATGCCCACTTGCCATCACCAAAGTATAGTTATACATGGCGAGCAGATCGGCGAATCCCTGTTCTCGATGATTATAACCCGAGCCTGCGTGAGTGGACGCTGCCGCTGTTGCTTAAGGCAATCGATACAACCACAGGCCCGCTGATCGCAATGGGCGATTTTAACACCGCTGAACGTGAGGAAAGTTATAATCAAATTGCACAACGCATGACCGATAGCTATCGATCAACAAACTGGGGCCTTGGGGCAACCTACCCAAAGGCTAAGGAAGCAGATCTGCGCCAGATCTTGCCAGCCTTGGTGCGGATCGATTATATATGGGTTCGTGATAGAATAACACCAAGTTCTTCCTGGGTTAACTGCGCGAGTGTTGGATCGGATCATTGTATGGTTGGTGCAGAAGTATATTTGAACACAACGGCGGCCAACAGCGCGCCGGAAGGGAGGTGGTGGCCATGGTAGGCGATGGCGTAGATGGCGTAGATCGATCAATACAACATATCCAATCATTTGCATATTATTGCCCTGGGTTGCCAGCACAAGGAGCACCGCAGTAACCGACGCAGCGAGCGCGCCGGTGAACCGGCCACTCATTCGTTGGTGCCCAGTGCAGCACGATCAGGAGCACTGCAATGGGCTTTTCCAATCGCTACGATGCCGCGCAGCACGAGCAGGACTGCCAGGCCACATGGGCCACACACCAGACATTTGCATTCGATCCAAACGACCCACGCCCGATCTTTGCCGTCGATACTCCCCCGCCGACGGTTTCTGGCGACATCCACATCGGCCATGTCTATTCCTATGTTCAGGCCGAGGCCATGATTCGCTTCTGGCGCATGCAGGGCCGCAATGTCTATTACCCCTTTGGCTTTGATGATAATGGGCTGCCAACCGAACGATATGTCGAACGTTCGCGCAAGATTCGTGCCCGCGATCTGCCGCGTGCTGAATTCATCGCCACATGTTTGGAAGTCTCCCGCGATGTCGAAGATCGCTTCGAGATATTCTGGAAGAGCCTGGGGATGAGCGTTGATTGGCGGTTGCGCTATTCAACGATTGACCCGCATGCCCGTAAGATCTCGCAGTGGTCGTTTATCGATCTCTTTCAGAAGGGCCGCATCTACCGCGCCCAGGCCCCCAATCCCTGGTGTGTCGAATGCCAAACAGCGATTGCTCAGGCGGAACTGGATGATGCCGAACGACAAACAACCTTCTATACGCTCTCATTCGAGGTTGTTAAACCCAGATCATCTGCTGAAGATGCAATAACTCCGCAATCGACGATCTATCTGCCGATTGCGACGACACGCCCAGAACTGCTGCCGGCCTGCGTTGCCATTTTCGTGCATCCAGATGATACTCGCTATCAGGATCTGATTGGGCAGCAAGCAATTATCCCACTGATCGGGCGGCAGATTCCGATTCTGGCTGATCCAGGGGCTAACCCACAAAAAGGCACTGGTGCCGTCATGTGCTGCACCTTTGGCGATTCCGCCGATGTCGGCTGGTGGAAGGCCTATCACCTCCCACTCATTCCCCTGATTACGCGCATCGGGACACTTGGCGATAGCGCTGGAACCTATGCAGGGCTCAAACTGGCCGAGGCCCGCGCCCGCATTCTGGCCGATCTCGATGCCGCTGGGCTGCTGCTTGATGCGCGCCCGACCAGCCAATCCGTGCGTATTCACGAGCGCTGCAAGACGCCAATTGAGATATTGGAAACCAATCAGTGGTTCATTCGTGTGCTGGATCTGAAGCAAGAACTGTTGGCAGCCGGGCGGCAGATTGCATGGCATCCCGAGTATATGCGCACCCGCTATGAGCATTGGGTCGAGAACCTGAGCTGGGATTGGTGCATCTCACGCCAGCGCTTCTATGGGGTTCCGTTTCCGGCCTGGCATTGCACCCAGTGTGGGGCCATCCTCCTGGCCGATCCAGCACAACTGCCCGTTGATCCGACTGTCGATCTACCAATTCAGGGATGCATGTGTGGTGGAGCGCTGCGGCCAGATGAGGATGTGATGGATACCTGGGCGACATCATCGGTGAGCCCTTTAATTGCAACACATTTCCCAGAGGCCCAGGGCCTCCAGATGTTGCCCATGCAACTGCGGCCACAGGCTCACGATATCATTCGTACATGGGCATTCGACACAATCGTTAAACATCATCTGCATTATGGGCAGATTCCCTGGGAAACGCTCATGATATCGGGCCACGCCCTGGCACCGGATGGCACCAGCATCCATAAATCGCTTGGCAATTCGCCGATTGACCCACATGTGTTGATCACACGCCATGGTGCCGATGCGGTGCGCTACTGGGCCTGTGGCGGCGGGCTAGGAGCCGATCAGCCAGTCCATGAAAGCGAGATGAAGCAGGGTGTGCGCCTGGCCGCCAAACTATGGAGTGCGGCACGCTTTCTGGCCGGATTTGCCGAGAAGGCAGTACCATCCACAGGCACTCATTCGGCATTGCTCCCAACCGATCGAGCATTGCGCTCGTGGACACACCGAACGATTGCGCGAGCCACGACCCAGTATACGAACTATGAGTATGCAGCCGCCCGCGAAACAATCGAGCGCTTCTTCTGGGATACACTCTGCGACAATGCCCTAGAGTGGTCGAAAAGTCGGCTCTACGACCAACAGGGAGCGCCGCACACAGCCGCCCTGGAATCGCTACAGATCGCGCTGCTAGCGACCCTCAAGCTCCTGGCTCCGATTATGCCGCATGTCACCGAGGCTATCTACCAGCAGTTATTTGCTGATTCCGGTGCCACATTCCAATCGATCCATACCGCTGGCTGGCCCAGCGTTGATCAAGCCATGATCGACCCAACCGCCGAGCGCACCACCGAGGCGCTGATTGCCATTGGGGCGGCTGTGCGTCGCTTCAAAACCACCAATCGGCTTGGCTTAGGAACCCAGATCGCGCGGATTGTGATTGCAACCGAAGATGCCGAACTACGCGAACTTCTCAGCGCCGCTGAACCCGATCTCCGTAGCCTCACCCGAACCGAGCATATCACATGGACAACGGATTTCTCGGAAGCCGAAACGATTGCTGTTGGTCTTGCAATCAGGATTGATCGATAACTGTATACAAACAGCCAATCAGTTGGCAGGGTAGTTGGCATGCGGAATGCTATAATCTCGGTAAGCATTCAGCTATCAGCTTGCAGGATGATGATGGCGAATGCATATTGGCTCCGCCCTTCCATCCGCAGGCTGATGATCTTTTACATTGTAATCGGGTATAACCTGCCCCGCAGGCTGAAGCCTGCGGCGAGGGGTTCGTTTATTCTTTGCCGCAGGCTTCAGCCTGCGGATGGATGAGCAATGCCATATCCCCGATTCATTGATCAATCTTCATCAGCCCGCCGCGTGCGAGTGAACAATAGTACCCGATTGATATGCCCGTGATACGCAAACTTTTTCATTACCTGGCTACATCGGTTTCCTATACATTTGCGGTGACGCTGATCGCCACGGTCAGCGGCCAGATCGCAGCTGGGTTGGCTGTGGCCTTTGTTCTGATACTCGCCGATATGTCGCTGGTGCGTGCAATCATCTTTCTCGCAACAGTCATCTGCTCGCTGACGATTGTTTCATTGATCAGTTTTGTTCGTAATGGCCTGCTGCGCCGCTGGCAGCTACGGGTCGAGATCCATAGCTTTCGTCCGATCAATGACCACACAAGTGGCCTAGAACTAGTTGGCGAACCAGATGTTAGCACGCTGCAATCGATTGCGAGTGCAATTGATTTGATGCCGCGCCGCTTTACGCAGCTCTCGATCTTGCTTGCTATGTGCCTGGTTACATGTGTATTATTGGCCGATGTGCTTGCATCGGGCGCATTTTCGGGTGCGTTGATCATTCTGCTTGGCGGAAGCCTATCGGTTCCATTGTTTCTGATGATTGGTATTCCAGCAATCGAAATCCTGAATGCGCCACTGCGCTGCGAAGTCCGCCGACGCCTGGCCCAACATAATGCGTGGAATGGGCCTGTCGTTCAAACAAATCTGACACTGAAGCTCAATTATTTCGTTGCCCTGATTCTGATCAGCCTGATTATTGTTGGCGCACTCCTGCTCCGAACCGGGCCGCTGAACACTGGGTTGGTTGCCGGATTCACCCTGGTGACGCTGCTGATTGGCGTTATTCTGACAAGCGTCATACGCGCTTCAATTCTGCAATCGCTGGAGGATATTCGGGCAGCGGCAGAACAGCTCCCTGAGGCACGCACCGCACATCTGCGTTCCTCAAGCGTGTTTAGTGAATTTATTGCCGTTTCCGATAGTGTTCACCGAGCAACACAGGCCGTGGTTGGGTATCGTGAGCAGCTACGCGAACTGAATGCCGATCTCGAACATAAAGTCGAAACACGGGTGCAGGAGCTGACAAACGAACGTAACCGGCTCAATCTGGCATTGCGCGATCTGGCGGTAGCGCGTGACCACGCACTCGAAGCGAGCCGAGCCAAGAGCGCATTTCTAGCAAACATGAGCCATGAGCTGCGTACACCACTGAATGCGATCATTGGCTATAGCGAAATGCTGGAGGAAGATGCTGCGGATCTGGGGGTCAGCGAAATAACCTCGGATCTGCATAAGATCCATACAGCCGGGAAACATCTGCTCAGCCTGATCAATGATGTACTCGACCTCTCGAAGATCGAGGCTGGCAAGATGGATCTGCACCTCGAATCCTTCGATGTGGCCGGATTGGTCGATGAAGTGCTGGTGACGGTTGGGCCGATGCTTGAACGCCGCCATAATACGCTGGTGCTGGAACAATCCGCGCTGGTTGGTAGTATCCACGCGGATGTGACAAAAGTACGGCAGATCTTGGTCAACCTGCTTTCGAATGCGGCCAAGTTCACCGAAAACGGAACGATCACTCTTCGGGTAGTATCCTCACACGATCCAGAGCAAACAAGCAATGCAAGCGATTCATCAATTGCAGAACTGCGTAGCGCCAATGGCGCTACTGATGATAGCCAACCAGCCACAGTTATCTTTGAGGTTCACGATACTGGCATTGGTATGAGCAAAACGCAGATCGAGCGCCTGTTTCAGGCATTCAATCAAGCCGACTCATCGACAACACGTAAATATGGTGGCACAGGCTTAGGGTTAGCGATCAGCCGCCATTTCTGCCGCATGATGGGTGGCGATATCCGCGTTACAAGCACGGAAGGCGTTGGTTCGGTGTTTCGGGTTACGCTGCCCGAAGTGGTGATCGATCCCGATCACGACGAGCGACCGCGCGAACGGCCAGCAATTACGCCTGGGCAAGAACCCATCCTGCTGGCAATCGATGATGACCCACAGGTGCCCGAACTCCTTCAGCGCTACCTGATACGCGAGGGCATTCGGGTCGTTGGAGCTTCAACTGGTGCAGAGGGGTTGTATCTGGCACGAACGCTCGCGCCAATCGCTATCACACTCGATGTGATGATGCCCAAAATGGATGGCTGGACGGTTCTAACAGAACTCAAAGCAGAACCAGAACTCGCCGATATTCCAATTATCATGCTTACTATTGTTGAAGATCGGCGGCTTGGCTATAGCCTTGGTGTGGCCGATTATCTCACCAAACCGCTTGACCGAACCAAACTGATTGAGCTTGTTCGCAAATACCGCCAGCAGGAGGCAACAGCACTTGTCGTTGACGACGACCCAGATACGCGTGAGGTGATGCGGCGCACGCTTGAGCGTGATGGATGGGCCGTCACAGAGGCCGAAAATGGAAGAGTTGGCCTTGCCCAGCTCAACCGCCAGATTCCAGCGGTGATTGTTCTGGATCTGATGATGCCCGAGATTGATGGATTTGCGTTTGTGGCCGAACTGCGCGCCAACCCACGCTGGCATAATATTCCCGTCGTCGTCGTCACTGCCAAACAACTCTCACTTGGCGAGCAACTGCGCCTGAATGGCTCAGTTGAGCGAGTGCTGACGAAGAATGCGACCAATCGTGATGAATTGCTGGATACATTGCGGCGATCATTGCAGGGGTATATTGATGCGGCGGGCTAATGAGCACTGTGCTGCACCAGGGTACGGAATAAAGCCCCTCTCCCACTACGGGGAGAGGGGTTGGGGTGAGGGGCAGCAGGACGCCCGCGACCAAAAACCTACCTCAAAAGAGAGGGGCCGGGGGGTGAGGGTAATACCAATTCTTACTTCACGGTAATGCGGCCCTCAACGGCTGCGTTCACTGGTGAATTGGCGCTGATATACTCCGATAGGGTATCGTTATCCAGGAAGCCGGTATCGACCTTGCCGGTTCCTTTTGTGAGTACACTATAGCCATCGCCGCCTGCGGCAATAAAATTATTGACCACGATCTTGTATGATGCGGCTGGATCAAGCGGCTTATACCCACTGCCATCCTTGACATCAACACTCCCGATACGGCTTCCCACTGCGGCTTTTGGCTCAAATGTATAGCGCATACCGCCAACCTGTGGGAAGCGACCAGCACCAGCTTCGACCTGACTGACGCCATTCTCCAGCGCCTCACGAACTTGCGCGCCAGTGATTGTCATCACCACCATTGTGTTGCCGAATGGCAATACTTCCAGCACATTCCCAAGGGTGATTGGGCCAGCAGCAATACTTGTGCGAACACCGCCACCATTGACGATTGCCAGCGTTGTGCCAGCAGCTTTCGTCTTGGCCAATGTTGAATCCGCGACGAAATTACCCAGGTTTGTTTCTTTCGAGCGGACATCGGTGCGTGCGCCATTGAGCAGTACACTTGTGTCACCGATTTTCTGCTTGCGCAGCGCATTGATTGGCGCACTAAACACGGCAATGCGGTTCTCATAGCCTGGATCTGGCGTAATACTCGCCGCAACCTCGGTTGGTTGGCCTGCCACAACCGATGTAATATCGCCATTGGAATCGAAGCCAAGCGTCAGATCGCCAAGCCAACGGCCCCACTCCCAATCGGTTGCGATGATTACTGGCTTCCCAGATGGCGAGGGAACGACCTCTGGGTATGGCTGCGCGCTGGTTGGCTTGGGCAGCATGGCGCCCATTGGCGTGTGCGAATGGCCGCCAATGATCGCCGCAACGCCATCAACACGTTTGCCAAGATCGCGATCAACCGTGATCCCGAGGTGGCTGAGCACAATGATCTTGTTCACGCCACGCGAGCGCAGATCGGCGACACCCAGTTTAACGGCATCGATCGCTGGGGTGAATGTAATACCAGGGCCGGGGTTGCTGAGTGTCTCTGTGTCTTCTGTCGTCACACCAATAATGCCAATTGGTTGCCCACCAACCCATTTGACATACCAGGGGGTGATTTTGCCATACAATGGCGAGCTGCGATCAGTCTTGATATTGGCGCTCAGAACCGGGAACTTGGCGCGGCTGATAAAATCGGCCAGCGGCTGTTGGCCAATATCAAATTCGTGGTTGCCAATCGCAACGGCGTCGTATTCAAGTGCATTATAGAATTCCAGATCGGCTAGGCCACGATACTGTGTGAAAAACAGCGTCCCCTGGAAGACATCGCCAGCATCGAGCAGCAACACATTTTGTTTGCTCGCATCCCTACGCAGGCCGTCCAGCAGGGTTTTGCGGCGCGAAACACCGGCATGGATTGGAGCAACTGGCGTACCACCAGTCACTGGCTCGATGCGTGCATGGTGATCATTGGTGTGGAAGATCCGTAATTGGTAGGCTTCAGGGCCAGCAGCTTCGACGGTTAGGCCAGTATAGGCAAAGACCAACGTTCCGGTTCCGACGGCGATATTCCGCAAAAATGTGCGCCGCGACATCTTAACCATACTGAGATTCCTTTCATGTTGGCATGCGAATTCCAACCATAGATGGATAATGAATGGATGGTTATGGTTACTTGACCAATTTTCGATTGGTGGCTAAGATTACAGCAGGATGACAGTGCTATCATAGCATGCTAATGCAAGGAGATTACCTTTCCTTAATAGGCTGTTACGATACAGTTAGTAATGAAGCATTATCATCCCGAATACCATGTTGGAGTCTATAGTAAAGAGAAGGTGCCATGGTTCGCATCAACCGACGTACATTTTTCCGCCGCACTGTTGCCCTGGGCGCAGGTGCAGCTCTCACACTCTATGGCGGTGGTCGCTATCGGATCACCTATGCCGCTGGCCCAGAAGTATATCTCCTCCGCATTGCCCATACCAACGATCATCACGCCCGTATTGAACCCGAAACCGTGACCATCCGCTCAACCCCCGCACCAGCAATCACCCGCAACTTTGGTGGCGTTGCCCGCCGGAAGACTCTGATTGACGCAATTCGGGCTGAAGCTCTTATTGCCACCCGCGATCTGCTCGTTTTGGATGCTGGGGATGTGTTCCAGGGCACATTGTACTTCAACCAGTACAATGGCCTGGCCGATCTCGATTTCTATCGGCGGATTGGCTATGATGCCGTCGCAATCGGTAATCACGAATTCGACAAGGGTGCGCAGACGCTGGCCGATTTCATTACTGGCGCAACGACTGGCACCTACCCAGGCCAGCCAGCATTCACAGCAGGTACGAACTTCCCTGTGCTAAGCGCCAATATTACCGTTGCCGCTGGCTCACCATTGGTCAGCTTGATCCAGCCACGGATCACCAAAGCGTTTGTAGGAAGTGGACAGACAATCGGTATCTTCGGCCTGACGACCGAGGATACTGCGGTTCTGAGCAGCCCTGGCCCATTGGTGACATTCACAGCGGCAACGGCGGCGGCACAGGCCCAGGTTGCTGCCCTTCAGGGCGCTGGCGTCAACAAGATCATCCTACTCAGCCACCTTGGCTATACCGTTGATCTGGCACTTGCAGCAGCAGTCTCTGGGATCGATGTGATCGTCGGGGGCCATTCGCACACCCCGATCCTGCCAAGTGGCTTCGCTGCACCTGTTGGCATTAACGCGGCTGGCCCATACCCAACCAATGTCACGGCACCAGATGGCAATACCTGTGTGGTTGTGACAGACTGGGAGTGGGGCAAGTGGCTTGGCGATATCACGATTGGCTTTGACGCAACCGGCGCTGTCACCAGCGCAACCGGCACAATCAAGCCAGTCTGGGCCGATGGCATCACTGGAACTCCACCACGGGCGCTGCTGACAAACGAAGGAACCGATGTCGGTGCCGATGCAGATTTCAAAACCAGGATCGATACCGTCTACAAGCCGCCGATTACGGTATTGCAGAACACAAAAATCGGTGCAACCGCTGTTATTTTGAATGGTGGCTCGGCATTCCGTACCCGTGAGAGCAACCTTGGCAGCCTGATCGCCGATGCACTATTGGATAAGACCAAGCCAGCCGGTGCCCAGATCGTCATCACCAACAGTGGTGGTATCCGCAATACAATCAATATTGGCGATGTTTCGGTTGGCAATGTGCTGAGCGTACTGCCATTCGGCAATACTGTTGCACTGGTGAACGTAAAGGGTGCGCAGATTATTGCAGCGCTTGAGAATGGTGTTAGCCAGGTGGAAACAACTGCCGGACGATTCCCGCAGGTTGCCGGGCTACGCTTCTTCTGGAATCGCTATGGGCGTGCCGCCATCCAGGGAAGCGGCTCAACCGTAGCCGTCAAAGGCAACCGGGTTCGCAATGTTCAGATCAAGACAGATACTGGCTATGTGCCAATCGACCTAGCAGCGACCTATAAAGTGGCGACCAATAACTTCATGCTAACCGGTGGTGATGGTTATAATGCCTTTACACCAGGTGGCGACCTCGCCGACCCGACGACGAGTGGTGCGACCGACCAACTCGATACGGGCTTCGTAATGGCCGATGTGGTTCAGGATTACATCACAAAGCTTTCGGCCAGCGCACCAATCCAGTACACAACCCAGGGGCGCATCCTGACAGACAGCGTATGGATGCCATCGTTTGCAATTGCGGATGCTACGACTCCGGCAAGTACGCTTGTCGAAACAAGCGCTAAATAACAATTCTGATTATATTCCAAGCGCCCTCGTTCCCATTGCGAGAACGAGGGCGCTTCTATGCAAACATTATGGCCTGCGTAGGGGCGCTGTAACTTTGTGCTATGATAGTGTCGAAGCCGACCAATACTAGAAAGATAGAAAGAGGTTCCATATGAAATCAGCGTTGTTCGTATGGGGTGGCTGGGAGGGCCATGAGCCAAAGCAGTGTGTCGATATTTTCGCACCATTGCTCCAGGACCAGGGGTACGAAGTCACGATCTCGGATAGCCTCGATAGCTACCTGGATCGCGAGAAATTGCACTCCTATAGTCTCATCTCCCAGGTCTACACGATGTCCACAATCACACGCGAACAAGAGCATGGGCTGCTCGAAGCCATCAAAAGCGGTGTCGGGTTTGCGGGCTGGCATGGCGGTATGGCCGATGCCTTTCGTAACAACACCGAGTATCAGTTTATGGTCGGCGGCCAATGGGTTGCGCACCCTGGCAATATCATTCCCTATCATGTGACGATCACCAATCACGATCACCCAATTACCAGTGGGTTATCCGATTTCGACATGCGTTCGGAACAGTACTATCTCCATGTCGATCCAAACAATAATGTATTGGCGACGACGACCTTCAGCGCTGAATATTGTGATTGGATCGAAGGCACGGTTATGCCCGTCGTCTGGACGCGCATGTGGGGCAAGGGGCGTGTGTCCTATACGTCACTTGGGCATGTTGCAAAGGATTTTGATGTGCCAGAAGCACGCGAGATCGTTCGGCGCGGCTTGTTATGGGCCAGTAAATAACATAGAAGGACATTATTATGGCAGCAATATCCACCAAGATTGGTATCATTGGGTGCGGCAATATTAGCGGTATCTACCTCGAAAATGGCAAGGTCTTCGACGCAATTGATATCGTGGCCGTGGCCGATATCGATATGGATCGGGCGATTGCGCGTGCCGCAGAATATGGCGTACCACGGGCGTGTAGCGTTGCAGAGTTATTGGCCGATCCAGAGATTCAGATTGTGATCAATCTGACGATCCCGGCAGCGCATGCAGAAGTGGCCATGCAGGTGGTTGCAGCGGGCAAATCAGTGTATAACGAGAAGCCACTCTCTGTAACCCGCGAGGATGGCAAGAAGTTGTTGGCGCTCGCCAAAGAGAAGGGGGTGCGGGTCGGCTGTGCCCCCGACACATTCCTGGGTGGCGGTATTCAGACATGCCGAAAGCTGATTGATGATGGCTGGATTGGCCGTCCAGTTGCAGCGGTTGCCTTTATGCCAAGCCATGGCCCGGAGAGCTGGCATCCAAACCCCAGCTTCTTCTATCAGGTTGGTGGCGGCCCAATGTTCGATATGGGCCCATACTACCTGACAACACTGGTCAACCTGATCGGGCCAGTCAAGCGGGTGACTGGTTCGGCGCAGATCAGCTTTGCCGAACGAACGGTGACCAACCAATATAACTATGGCGATAAAATCCCAGTCGATACCGCAACACACATTGCGGGTGTGATGGATTTTGAGGGTGGCGCAGTCGGGACGATCATCACCAGTTTCGATATGTGGGCTGCCAACCTGCCACGGATCGAGATCTATGGTTCGGAGGGCTCGCTCAGCGTGCCAGATCCAAACACATTTGGTGGGCCTGTGAAGCTGCGGCGCGCAGGGGCCAGTGAATGGAGTGATGTGGCGATTTCGCATGGGTTCACCAAGAACAGCCGTGGGTTGGGCGTGGCCGATATGGCCACCGCAATCCGCACAGGCCGCCCGCATCGGGTCAGTGGCGAACTAGCCTATCATGTGCTGGATCTGATGCATGCCTTCCACGATGCCTCGCGCGAAGGCCGCCATATTCAGATCGAAAGCACCTGCGCCCGCCCAGCAGCATTGCCATTGGGCCTGGGAGATCGCGGCGTCGAGGAATAGGATGTAGGTAGATCCCCAGCCCCCTCGCCTCTGTTCCCCGCACCCCTGCCCTCTCCCACGCCGGGGAGAGGGAGAATGGCCCATATGGAGCCCTGTGCGCCCCTCCCCGCCGGTAGGGGAGGGGTTGGGGGAGAGGGGGAATCAGCATTAATTCACCAGTTCAGCCAATTGCGCAAGGGCCAGCCGAGCGACTGCCGCCGGGGTATTACTGGCAGGAACGCGATGTAGGACGTGTTCGCGTTCATAGAATTCAAGCAGCGGGCGCGTCTGTTCGTGGTAGATCATCAGGCGCTGCTGAACAACCTCTGGCTTATCGTCCTCACGCTGAATTGCCTGCCCACCACGTTCACGGCAGCGCATCATACTGGCGAGATCATCGATATGAACGGGAAATGGCTCGCCAGCACTTTCACAGATTCGGCGGCCACTCAGGCGGCGCACAACTTCAGTATCATCGATCTCCAGCGCAACAACTGCATCAAGCGTTCGGCCATAATCTGCCAGTGTCAGGCTTAATCCAAGCGCCTGGTGCATCGTGCGCGGGTAGCCATCCAGCAGAATGCCTTCGTCATCGTTCAGTGTTTCCAGGCTAGCCCGCAAAACCCGATCCATAACAGAATCGGGAGCCAAATTGCCTTTATCAATAATGCCAGAGACGGTACGGCCAAGCGCGGTTCGGGCCTTGATCTCACTGCGTAGCAACTGGCCCGTCGAAATCGCAACCATATGATAATGAACAACTAGTTCCTCGGCGATAGTACTTTTGCCAGCGCCAGGAGGCCCAAGCAACACGATATTCAGAGGTCGTTGAGTTGATATCATTGGAGCATTCTCCTGAAAGCGCATCTTTGCGAACGAGCATTATACCACCGAGGGCGTGCTATAATGGAGGCGTCTTCCAGTTGCCTATTACCAGAGATCATGCCGAGGACGCTATGCGACGCAGCGTCAGCATACTGATCGGTTCAACAATACTCTTTCTTCTGCTTGCCTGTGTGCTGCTCACACTGATTATGCGCCCAAGCGCAGAAGCGCAGGTGCAAGAACGACGCAACGCTGTGGCTCGCTGGGAGAAGCGCACATTCTCGAAATATCGCATGGTGCTCGAAGATGGAAATTGCACCACCGATTATGAAGTTGTTGCCGAGCACGTTTCCTGGGGTTATGAGACACCCTGTGGCCGTGGGCAGGCACGCCCTGTGGCAAGTTTGTTTGCCTTAATTGAGCCTGATCGATCTGTTTGCGTTGGAACAGGCTGCCCTTGTGAGCGTGTGACCTCTCTCCAGGTTCGCTATGATACCATCCTTGGCTACCCACAGCGAATTATTATTCGCAATCAGATATGGCCAAACTGGCAGAGTGGCGCATTCTGGAACGCACTCACTACCAGGCAAGGCAATCCATGCAGCGGCGGCAATGAGCGCGTCCTTACTGTGCGTGGCCTGACTCCCCGCACCTAATCATTTAATGGAGCGATTATGACTGACCCTCAATTAGAAGCACTTGAACCACTTGATTATCCCTGGGGTGGCGATGGCGGCGATCCATTTGAGCCCATCCAAAAGGATGTGCTTGCCGCATTGATCCCGACCGATCAGCCATATCCAGCCCCTCTCGATCAACTGCTCACCCTTGGTTCTGCTATTGAACAGGAGCGGCAGGCAACATTTGAGGCCATGCAGTTTCTTCCCGAACAGGCCGATGATCTTGTTCGAATGGCCCGCGACCGGAGGTTGCACACGTTATCGAGCGACTCAGGCGAGGTTTGGGCACCGATCTGGGCTATGCGAGGGCTTGGCCGCATCAATGCCAGTGATCGCGCTGCTGATCTGATGCCATTGCTTGATCTTGATGATGATGGAATGAGCGGATTTCTGGCCGAGGTCTTTGTCATATTTGGCGAAGAAGCCTTTGCACCCTTGGCAGCATATCTGAATGATCGCAGTCGTTGGGTATTCGGGCGGACTCAGGCCATTGATATTATGAATGATCTTGTCGAAGCCCATCCAGAACTACGTGATCGCGCTGTTCAGCTCTATACCGCCGCACTTCTGGATGCGAAAAGCAACGAATCCATGTTCAACGGTTTTCTGCTTGCTGGGCTGCTCAAGTTTCAGGCAACCGATGCACTGCCGGCCATTCGCCAGGCTTTTGAAGATGAGGCGATTGATATAGAGATTGCTGGTGATTGGCCGGATGTGCTTGAAGAACTAGGCCAGCCAATCGATGAGCAAGATCCATTAGTTCAGGCCGCCAACCAGCGTACGCTCTTGCGTGCAGATAGAAGCCTCTTTAACTCACCAGCATTGCAACAGCCACAACAAACCAGGGCTAATCAGTTATCAAACCAGAAGAACAAGTCCACTCAGAAGAAACGCAAACGCAAAGCTGCCGCTGCCGCGCGCAAAACCAATAAGAAGCGCCGCTAAGCTACTACAGAGAATAAGTCTTGCTCTCTTGTTCAGTAACAAAGGAACAAACGAACAAGCAGCACAGTGTTCAATGTGTACTTGTTCTTTCTATTAGAAGGAGTTTGCATGCAACCCGGAAGGCCACTCGAAGCCGTTCATGTTGTTGGTGTGCGCTATCGCAGTTGCTACCTTGCCCTGCGTGATGAGCGTTGCCTGGATACCTATGCTGCGTCGGGCGTCTACCAGAGTGCTGGGCTACCAATCACGATTGCCGAACCACACCTGCCGGAAGAACAACGGCTGCCGGATGCGCCCGATAATCTGGGCTTGCTTGGCGGCGCGATTGCCAGCGAAGTCGCTATTGCCCGCAATGCCGGCCGGGGTGTCCTGATGACTGGCGGCGATTGTAGCCATATTACTGGGGTGCTTGGTGGCATGCAGGATGCCCACGGCCCAGCAGCCAGGATCGGTTTGGTGTGGTTCGATGCCCACGGCGATTTCAATACCCCCAGGACAACCCTTTCGGGGATGTTGGGCGGCATGCCTGTTGCGGTGTGTGCCGGGTTGGCCTACCCATTCTGGCGCGAACAATCGCATATTGCCAGCCCGCTGCCAACCGAACGAATCGTTATGGTCGATGTCCGCAATCTGGATCCAAAAGAAGAGCAACTCATCCGCGCCACTGATGTGACAATCGCCCGCGTTGCACCTGGCTTCTCTGGTGATGTTGAACTTGCTCAGGCCATCCAGGAATTGTCAGCCCGCGTTGATTATGTCTATCTACACATCGATACCGATATTCTTGATCAGCAGTTCGTTCCCAACCATAGTACCCGTGAGCCAAATGGGCCGGATATGGCACAGGTGCAGGGCGCGATTGAGGCGGTGATGGCCACGGGTAAAGTGGCAGCCTATGCCGTCGTTTCGGTGTATGGCGAAGGCGCGGGCGCACCAGTAACGATTGCATCTGGGATCGAACTCATTCGCTATGGGCTCGATTCCTGGCGTCGCCATGGTATTCCGGCATAAATGGCATTCCTGGAGGGGCGGTTTCGTGCGCTGCCATAGAATTCCGGCATACATGGCATTCCTGGAGGGACGGTTCGTGAACCGCTCCATGCGCCCCATCAACGCGCTCTTACTGCACAACCACACTTGCGAGCGCCAGGATGCCAAAGATCACGATCATGATCCCAGAAGCAGAATTGATCAATTGCATCCAGCGCTCACTCATTCGTGTTCGCAACAGGCTCACCCCTCCACTGAGCAATAGCCACCAGCAGGCCGAGCCAAGAAACACCCCTGCCGCAACCAGCATTGCAGCCCCATAATCGCCAGCAACACTACCAGCGCCAAGGGCGGCAAACATCGCCGCAAATGCAAGAATCGTCAGTGGATTCGTCACAGTCAGCAGCAGTGTCGAAAGGTAGGCACCAATCAGGCCCTGTGCCGATGATTCGGCTGCGCGTGTTGCTGGAACCGCCCGAAACGTTTGGATACCCAAATAGAGCATAAACAGCCCGCCAACAATCCGCAACCAGAATACATTGCCAGTTAAGGCACTCGTTACTACAGTAAGCCCAAATGCGGCCACACAACCATACAGCAGATCGGCTGTTGCCGCACCAAGGCCCGAAACAAACCCTGCCGCCCGACCATCGGCCAGGGTGCGCCGAATACACAGCAACCCAATTGGCCCAACCGGTGCCGCCACCGATAGCCCCAACAGCATTCCATGTGCCAACAGCGAAAGATCCATCGAACAGCCCCTTTTCTGGCAATAAAAAACCGCCGAGCCAATATGGCCCGGCGGAAACGCAACGCATCGCGCAGCTAGCCAGGCCCATTGGTCGGCTGCTGCTGGCTCAAAACCATGCAATGCTTGATTATAGAATATCGTATCATCATTGATATATCCTTTAGGCGCGGAAACCCACACGCTTCAGCGGTGGG
>Ga0163144_10005502_pt1 | contig 28130 bp, 24 predicted proteins | sample OliLak19BULKMAT1_FD_123175 | JGI IMG/M metagenome (GOLD analysis project Ga0163144, IMG submission 123175) | Freshwater microbial mat bacterial communities from Lake Vanda, McMurdo Dry Valleys, Antarctica - Oligotrophic Lake LV.19.BULKMAT1 | ecosystem: Environmental > Aquatic > Freshwater >... | reverse complement strand
GCGCTATCACACACAATTGGCGCAACAATCTCCTCAAGCCAATGTGGGTCGAGTGTCAGCCCTGCATCAGTACAGGCGATGATGCTTCCATTGGCATGCCGAATCGCATTATTGCGCCCACTCGGAATATTGTGGCCGCCCGCTACAAGGCGAATTGGATGCCCACGAGCGATATACTGTGCCACAATGGCACTCGTACCATCACTACTCTCGCAATCGTTCACCACAATTTCGTTGGGCAATAACGTCTGCGCCAGCATCGAATCAAGCAGCGCCGCAATCGTTTCCTGTTCGTTTTTGACGGTGCAGACCAGTGAGATTATAGTCATCTCAATTCTTTCCTGGCCCAATCGATCTGGGCTCGTGCATATGCTTCCGAGGTGCCAATATCAAGCAGATACCCGCTCACCTGCCGCCCATAAATAGGCATGCCCTGCCGTAGCAATGCGGGAATGAGATCGTGCCCAAAATCGCTGGTACCCTGTGGAATAGCTGCTGCGACGCCTGGTTCGCAGATATAGACACCTGCGTTGGCGGTTGTGCCGCTTGTGCCACTATCCCATTGTGTTGGTTTTTCGATGAAGCGCACAACTCGCCCGTTGCCATTGAGCTCGATCATGCCCTGCGTGTGTGGGGTTGTGGTCGCCTTGAGTGCCAGGGTCATGAGCGCACGTCGGTCGTGATGAAAGCCAATCAGATCATTGAGATCAAGATCGAGTAACAGATCGCCATACACCACCAGGAACGGCTGATCAAAAAATCCAGGGAACCCATGAACTGCCCCAGCTGTGCCGTGCAACACTGGTTCATGGTGATACCACAATCGCACGTCGAAACGCGATCCATCGCCAAGCCCGTCTTGTACAACATCGGGAAGGTGGTGCAGATTAAGCGCGACCTCGCGTATGCCATACTTCTGTAACCAGCGTAGCGTCCATCCCAGCAGTGGACGGCCAGCAATTGGCAGCATTGGCTTCGGGCATGTATCGGTCAGCGGGCGGAGCCGTGTGCCAACGCCGGCTGCAAGAATGAGGGCTTTGATTGGTTGTTGCTCCATACGAGCCAATAATACTCGATTTTGTGAGCTTCCATGCGATTAATGCCAACACAAAAGCCACCAGCAACGATACGTATCATTGCCGGTGGCTAGTATAAGAGTTGAACGAATGAGTTGCGGGCTACTTCGTGATCAGCGGAAGATTGATGATATATGGTCCAAGTTCGCGCACAGCTAATTCGATATGCCAGGTCGTCTTTGGTGCTCCAGGGTCTTGGCGGAATGTGAACGTGTGCGCTCCTGAGTTGAGTGGCACACGGATGGTTGTTGTCGTGCTTGAGAGGCGCTGTACGATTGTTGGCGATGTGTTGGCTGCTTCATCGATCAGGACAATTCCTGAGCCATCGATGGTTGTAATGACCATCGTGTACGCGCCCACTGCTGGTGCGCGGACGGTGATGGTCGAGTTTTTGCCATTGCCCTGTGTGACGCCATCCCAAGCAAAGGGAATACTTGGGATTTCACTCACTTCGATGGTATAGCCAACCGCCCCAGTGTTGCCATCTTTGGCAATAATATGAAGCAAGTTCTGTCCAGAAGTAAGCTGCGCCGTGGCCCAGAAGGTCTCACCACCATAGATTGGATTGGCAGGGTAGCTGAGTGTCGAACCATTAAAGAGTTCAACTTGGAGTGCGTCCGCCGCAGCACCAGTAGCAATGACGCGAATATTGACAGGGCGGCCAGTCGTTAACTGGATTGGCAACCATTCCTCACGGAAAACATTGCCTAATCCGCCAAGTGATGTGCTGGCTCTGCTATAGGGTAGTGCATCATCCGTTTCGCTGGCCAGGGTGATCTCGGCGTTCCAGTTTGTTGATGCGGCTGCTGGATCCTGAACAATCGTCATTGGATAGGTTCCTGCTGCCACATATGCGGTAAAGTCTGCTGGTGCCGAACTAGCAACAGTCTTCTGCAAGTACTGGTTATTGAGCAGAAACTGATAGCGCCCACTCGTTGCGCTCAGGTTAAAGCGATACAGCCCTGAGGTTGGGAATGGAAACAGAATGGTTGAATTTCCGCCGCTGGCATGGGCTGGTGCTCCAAAGGCAATGCCTGCCCAAGGGCTTTGCGCTGGTGTCGGGGCGGAGATAATGACGCTATAGGCAAGTGAGCTCAGATTCCCGTTACTGGTTACGATGCGTAGTGCGTTTGCATCGGTGAGCAGTGTGCTGTTTCCCCAGACAACTTCGCCACCAAAAACGCTTGCACTGGTATAGGCTTTCGTTGTGCCATTATACAGTTCGAATACCAGGCTATTGGCGGCATTGCCTGTTGCGGCAATCTTGATATTGACTGGTTGGTTGGCGCTGATCTGAATAGGTATCCATTCTTCGCTGAAGAAGGTGCCTCCCAGAACACCGGTGCTTTCCGAGGTCGGTAGGCTGTCCGTTCCACCAACAAATGTCAGCGCGACGCTCCACGCAGTTTGTGGGGCCGCACTATTCTGAATGATATGGAAGGTGTGTGTGCCTGCGCTGAGATAGTAGGTGCTATCGGCTGGATCGAGGGCGATTCCCTGCGCGACAGTTTTGCGAATTGCGTTGTTATCGACCTGAAGCTGGAATGAGCCACTGGATGCTGCAAGTGCGAACCGAAACAGGCCGCCAGTGATAACATTGAACTGAGTTTCGGACGAAATGCCAGTTCCAATCGCCAGGCCACTCCAGTCGGTCAGGCCATCGCCGATCACTGGCAGGTTGCTGCGGGTATAAACTTTGAGATCATAGGTCAGGCTGGTGGCACCTGCATTGTTGATTTCGATCTGGTCGCCAGCAGCGAATGATGTTGAACCCCAACTTGTTTCACCCGAACGTACAACCCAGCTTGAAACGGTGGTTGCGCCACGTCGTACCGTAAAGGTTAGTGATGCTGATGCAGGTGTCCCACTGACATTCATACGAATATTCGTATTATTCGCCTCATAGATCGGTAGCGTCAGCGAGGTTCCTGCGGAAACCGTTCCAGAACTGTTGACGACAAGTTCGCCTGGGTTGGCAGCGTGGGTTTGCATGGGAGCCGTGAACAAGAACAGGAGCGCAATAGTGGCAACGAGTGGCAGAAGTGTTGATTTCCAGCGCATAAAAAACCCCCTTCAACTGCTGAGAACAGACGGGGTACTCGGCAAAATGATACTATTTGTAAAAGATTAGTTTGTTATGCTCAATAGCTCAATAGGACGATGGTCCTTGGGGTGAATAGTTCGGTAGGAACTGTAGTACGTCACATAGTCGTACTTATGCCATAACGACATGTATTCTGCTGAACATAGCGAAGAATCTATTGTGCTGAGTTGTTTCAAACAGGAAGAACAACTCAGCATCAGACGTGTGTTCTTTTGTTCTTTGCTTGTTCGCTATGTTCAGGGCAACATCTTGCAGGCTACTTCCACGTCTTCTGCAGCACACGCACCCAGTTTTCGTGCAGTAGTTTACGGAGTGAGGCATCATCATAGCCGCTCTCGCGCAACGCATCAACAAGCTTTGGCAACCCGGCAGCATCCTCAATTGCGGCAGGAATTGTTGCGCCATCAAAATCCGAACCAAGGCCGACCCGTTCTACCCCCAATTTCTCCACAAGATAATCGATATGATTGATCATGGTTGCAAGTGGGGTATCGGCATTGCTCTCGCCATCTTCGCGAAGGAAGGCAACCGCGAAATTCAGGCCGACCATGCCGTCCGATTCTTTGATTGCATCAAGTTGTTTATCCGTCAGGTTACGGCTGGTTGGGCTTAGCGCATGGACGTTCGAGTGGGTTGCGACGAGTGGTGCATCACTAAACTTGGCAACATCCCAGAATCCGGCCTCATTCAGATGCGAGAGATCGAGCATAATACCAAGCTGGTTGCAGGCTTTCACTAAGGCTTTGCCAGCATCGGTCAGGCCAGGGCCAGTATCGGGCGAGCTTGGGAAGCGGAACGGCACGCCATGGGCAAATGCATTCGAGCGACTCCACACCAGCCCAAGTGAGCGTAATCCGGCCTGATAGAGGAGTTCAAGCTGGTTCAGTTCTACATCGATTGGATCAGCACCTTCATAGTGGAGGATCGCCGCAAACGTGCCATTCTGGAGGCAGGTTTCGATTTCTGCGGCAGTTCGCACGACCATAAGTTGGCCTTGGGATTCACGCTCAAGCCGAAAGAGCAGTGCTGTCATCGCCGTCGAAAAGCGCTGGGTATAGGCGAGATCAAGCACTGGCGGTAGTTCACCAGGAACATATGCATATGGCACTGATGGATCGGATGGCACATACACAGCGCAGAAGCCGCCGCTAAGCCCGCCAGCTTGGGCGCGAGCAAGATCAATATGGCCACGCCCACCACGGAAAAATGAGTCGTTCTCATCTGGTTCTGCCCTGATCAGGCGCAACAATGTATCGTTATGACCATCAAAAATGGGTATCAGAGGGCTACTCATGTGGCTGCTCGCTTTCCATATGATTCGGCAATCGGATGTGGCAATAGGGTACAGCGTATTCTACTATAAAGCGCTGGTAACAGAATGGAGGATTCGGGCAAAACAACGATATGTGACACGGATTTGGTGGATTGACAGAGTAAAGTCAAGTACGTATAATCATTTGTGTAAAGACTTACAGCATCTACTGTTTATGGCCCTTCCTATGCCATCCGTGGCCTATGGATCGATAAAAGGCCATTTTTGATCGTATATCATTCGTATATAGCAATGCAGGCTCATCAAACCATTCAGGAGGTCGCTGTGAAAAAGGGCGTTATGCGAGTACCAATCGCCGTGTTCGCGCTTTTATTCGTCCTTGGTTGGCTACCACCTGTGCGTGCTCAAAGCATTGGGCCGTTGTATTTCCCAGCGACCGGCCACACCCTGAATGATGACGTTGGCTTTCTCAGCTTCTGGCAGGCCCATAATGGCGAGCAGTTATTAGGATTGCCAATTAGCGAGACTCTGACTGATACCAACGGCACGCTACAATATTTTGAACGAGGACGACTCCAACAGAGTCCCAACGCTTCTGGCACAGCGATTGTTAGTGCTGGGCCGGTTGCCCGTGAGTATGTTGCGGCATTGTACCGAACATTTCCAGCTGCACCAGCGCGACCAGAACAGATTGGGATGCGCTATTTTAAGGAAACTACGCACACAATTCGTGAGCCATTCCTGACTTTCTGGGAAGAAAATGGTGGGCTCGCACTCTTTGGTGCCCCGATTTCTGAGCCAATCTGGGAGATGACAAACGCAGGGCAACGGCAGGTTCAGTATTTTGCGAATGTGCGGCTTGAGCGCGATGCAAGCATGGCTGGTACACTAACAGAAATCAGTGTCAGTGATTTAGGACGTGTACTTGCAGGGCTGCGTGATATTGACATAACGCCTGTTGATGATCCAGGCTATGAGCACGCTGGCCCATCAGCTTCAATAGCAGCCGATGTTGGTGTATTACATCCAACGGCAGAACCAGAACCACCTGCACCACCAGAACCAATTGTTGCCAATGCACCTGCGGCACCTAAGCCTGCTGCACCCGTACGAGTTGCAACCGGCGGCGCAAAGCGAATTATCGTGAATCTTTCGGATCAGTGGCTGTATGCCTATGAAGGCAATCAGCAGGTCTTCGATGCACCAATTTCGACAGGGCGGGATGGCATGGAGACGCCAACTGGCAATTATGCAATCTACGCCAAACTACCAGTTCAGACGATGGATGGGGTGTTGAACGGCAAGTATTGGGTTGTCCCCGAGGTTCCGAATGTCATGTATATCTATGGAGGGGTTGCACTGCATGGCACATACTGGCATAATCGGTTTGGAACTGGCGCACGGCTCTCGCATGGATGCGTCAACCTACCACTCAGATCGGCAGCCTGGATATACCAATGGGCACCGGTTGGAACGCCAGTTCGGGTGACATACTAACCAGTGATGCTTTCTGGTTGAAGTTCAATGGAGCGTTCAAGCGATCGTTCTCTTGTTTGGTAACAGATGAGTGAGTGCTGCTGACTCCTGGTTCCTGACTTCTGAATACTGTACTAGGCCGGAGTCAGCTGGTGCTGGAGCAAAAACCAGATCCGATCGGGGCGTGGGTCGTTTTCGACCGAAAGGTTATACCCAATCATATGATCGGCATAGGAGTGAATAACTTCTTTTACAATACCAACATTCCCTGGAAGTGCCGGTAGAGTTGTGACAGTCGGATCGATGTGGACACGGTCCCCTGGCCGAAATTGTGGCGTCGATTGCTGGAACGACATACTGTACCTTTCGTTATGTATTCTCCTGGTATCCAACCCAGAAATTGTTTGGTTGAACAGTTCGTTCACTACGGACGACGAGACCGGCATATGGAACTTGATCGATTGGGTTCACAAGCACAAGATTCGCAGGCACGGTAGGAAATCGTGCGCTATAGGCGGCGACTGCCTCGCCAATCTTTTCAACGACGGTTTTCTTGGGACTCTCATCGTACCAAACTAAATAGAGCATCCTGTATCTCCACGCTTTCTATGTATTGGCGTGATGCCCACAATACTATATTGGAGCCATGCCCTAAACGCTAGTGTTCGGAAAGAACAGCTCTGTAGCGAGAGCTTACATAGTTGAGGAGCAAGCGGCCACGAGAGTTGGCCGACTTACCCAAGCACCCGAAACAGAGTGCGCCAGAGGGATAAGTGTCTGTCTCATTCTAGCACAGATCAGGTGCGTGTGCCTATTAAATGATAAGCACCTCGTCGGTTCCGACGAGGTGCTCATACGTGGCGGGGATGACGGGATTCGAACCCGCGGTCTCGACCTTGACAGGGTCGCATGTTAGGCCTCTACACCACATCCCCGTGGTTATTTGGTGACCCCAGCGGGATTCGAACCCGCGGTCTTCACCTTGAGAGGGTGACGTCCTAGGCCGCTAGACGATGGGGCCAACCGTTTTGTACTCAATTGCGTGAAAGGTTTCCCCATTCGCAACGAGGCGTAGTATAGCATACATCCTGGGATCATGCAAACAGGCCAAAAACCCGATCAGGACGCGCAGATACGCATTTGGAGTTGACAAACCGTAATGTTTTGTTATAATGCGATACGTCCTTGCCGAGGTGGCGGAATTGGCAGACGCGCACGTTTGAGGGGCGTGTGGAGCAATCCATAAGGGTTCAAGTCCCTTTCTCGGCACCACGGGCGATTAGCTCAGTTGGTAGAGCACCTTGTTTACACCGAGGCTGTCGGCGGTTCGAGTCCGTCATCGCCCACCAAGTGAGTTATGTATCGCAACCATAGTATTGGTCGTATGGTTTATATTTCAAAACTCGTTTGGTTTGCTGTTCATCCCTTACCTCACTTCACGTTGCCAGGGTAGCTCAGTTGGTAGAGCGCGTGTCTGAAAAACACGAGGTCACGGGATCGTGCCCCGTTCCTGGCACCAGCACGAGGACGCCTCACAAGGGCGTCCTTCTGTTTTGTCTGAATACCAAAGATATAAGTATGGTGTGGGTAGCCTATTCGTGTGTCGAGATAGTTGCAGTTCGTGTTCATGCTGCGCTGGATGGGTGAATCCGATTGTGGTACCATATACTGATTGTGGATGGGCAAATCGGGTTCACCCAATACCATGTAATACCATGTTGGGTCACCTCATTGTGGGGGTATATATGCCAAGTGATGCTGTAATCACAAATGTACATGGCGGGATGCGCATGATTTCAGCAGATGGTATATATATTGGCAAGATCTGGCGTGTCTACTTCCGAGATGCAGAGTCCTGTATTGAGATACGCCCGCATAGCTTTTGGAATGTACTTCTGGATGCACTCGTGCTGCGCCCAATGCCCAACTCAAGCCACCTCTTTATTTCTGGGCATACTATCACCTGGATAGTGAGTAAGCGTGTTCATGTGCGCTTGGATGCCAAAGCGGCGCGAGCTTGTGTTAATATGCCGACCTGGATTGAACGCGAGAAGATTCCACCAACAGGCTTCAATAGTGGTCGGCTGGATTAATCCATGAGAAGGCCTCCACATACCTCCGAGCTATAACCCATTGTCTCTGCCCACTACTACCGACGCATAGCCCAATAGCAGAATTGTACCCCTAACTTCGGCCGTGTCACAGGCCACGGTGCGACAATACCTTAACGATAGCCAACTATCAGAGAAACCAGGCATTGGGAAGCTATGGTATGAGAGGAGCGCTATGAAGGTATACGACATCCGTAGAGCATTGCTACTGCTGTGTGTGATGGTTCTGGCCGCCTGTGGGCAGGCAACCCCATCTGTTGGCCAGCCTCAGTCCAATTCTACTGGTACGACCCGAGTCCGATTAGCCTACTTTCCGAACGTCACTCATGCGATTGCGCTGGTTGGTGTTGCTCGGGGTACCTTTAAGGACACCCTTGGCCCGAATGTTAACCTGGATGTGAAAACGTTCAATGCCGGGCCGGCCTTGATTGAAGCCCTTTTCGCTGGCGAAGTCGATATCAGCTATGTCGGCCCTAACCCCGCGATCAACGGGTATGTCAAAAGTAAAGGTGATGCACTGCGCATTATTGCGGGAGCTTCCAGCGGTGGCGCACTGTTCATTGTGCGGCCTGAGGCGAATATCAAAACTGCCGAAGATTTACATGGCAAGAAATTAGCCACGCCGCAATTTGGCGGTACCCAGGATGTGGCATTGCGCTATTATATTCAGCAGGCCGGGCTCAAAACTGCCGATAAGGGCGGGGATGTGACGGTCACACCCCTGCAAAACCCGGATATTCTCACGCAATTTAAGCAGGGGAAGATCGATGGTGCCTGGGTGCCAGAGCCGTGGGCCTCACGGTTGATCATCGAAGGCCAGGGGCAGGTTTTGGTCGATGAGCGCACACTCTGGCCAGATGGCAAATTCACCACTACGGTCGTCGTCGTCAATCGGACGTTCCTTGAGGCGCATCCCGATCTTGTGGAAGCCTTCCTGCAGGCTCATGTCGATACCGCTCAGTATATTGCCAGCAACCCTGATGAGAGCAAGAAGCTGATCAATAGTGAAATCGCACGTATTACCACCCAGCCGCTTCCGGTAGCTATTCTGGATAACGCACTGTCAACAACCGATATCACAACTGATCCACTTGCCAAGAGCCTGTTCGTTTCAGCCGACCATGCGTTTGCACTGGGATTCTTGGGCGACAACAAGCCGGATCTTTCGGGGATCTTTGCCATCGATCTGCTGAATAAGGTTCTGAAAGCCAAAGGGTTACAGACGGTTGCTAGCTCCTAATTACTCCATAACGTACATCATCGGGTATGTTGTGTCGTGGCCCTGAAGGGTTCGGTTCCTGCTACGAAGGCCACCGCCGTGGCCTGGGGAAAGAGCAAAACTGGTATGTACAAAGGAGCAGGGCAATGAGCCAGGCCCCACTGCAGATGCATGCTGCATCGGATGGGTACCTCTTGCAGGTTGTTGGCGTTGGCAAGGTTTTCCGCAATGCAGGTCAGGTGATCGAAGCACTCCGCCCGATCAATATGGATGTCAAAGCGGGCGAGTTCATCTGCTTGCTTGGCCCGAGTGGCTGTGGCAAAAGCACGCTTCTCAACATCATCGCAGGCCTGGAGACATCTTCCAGTGGGGAAGTTCTTTCGAATGGCCATGCCATTAGCGGCCCTGGTTCGGATCGGGTCATGCTTTTTCAGGATGCTGCGCTCTTTCCCTGGCTCGATGTTCAACATAATATTGCCTTCGGCTTGCGCCAGGCTGGCTGTCCCGCTGCCAAACGGGATGCGATAACCAAGCAAATGATTAGCTTGGTCAATCTGACAGGCTTTGAGCGCAATTATACATATCAGCTTTCTGGTGGAATGCGCCAGCGGGTTGCCATTGCACGTGCCCTTGCGATCAATCCATCGATATTGCTTATGGATGAGCCATTTGCCGCACTCGATGCGCTTACCCGCGATAGGATGCATATCGAGCTGGAGAGCATCTGGTCCGCTACCAATAAAACGATCTTATTTGTGACGCATAATGTGCGTGAGGCGGTTGCGCTTGGTGATCGCGTGTTTGTTTTTTCGGCCCGGCCTGGTCGCATCCTGCAGGAGTTCCGGATTACGCTGCCACGCCCGCGTATGCTCGAAGATCATGCGTTAGTTGATTGCACATCCGAGATCATGGCGGTGTTACGCCAGGATGAGCGATAACGTGCGGAAAGAGTGATCGAATGACTACTCAGGAAGTTTCGCAACCTCCACCAACACTCCAATCTGAACCACGCCCTGATGTGGTTCATTGGTCGAACGCAACCTGGGCACGGCAAGTTGGTTTCTATCTGGCACTATTTATGCTCTGGGAGGGAGTTGCGCTGAGTGGTATCTGGCCGGAATATCTTTTCCCAACCCCGATTGATGTGTTCCTCGCATTGCTGAGCGGAATTCGCAAGGGCCTGTTCATCCAGGGCGCACTGGTCAGCCTATCGCGGATCGCAATTGGCTACGGGATTTCATTATTCGTTGGACTGCCGCTTGGACTAATTCTTGGCCGTAGCCGGCTGCTGCACGATACCGTCGGATCGCTTGTTGTTGGCCTGCAGACATTGCCAAGTGTGTGTTGGTTGCCATTGGTGGTGCTGTGGTTCGGGCTGAATGATCAGGCGATCATTGCCGTTGTTGTGCTGGGTGCGCTATTCTCAATAACGATTGGTGTCGAAACGGGCGTTCGTAATACGCCACCGATCTATATCCATGCTGCCCAGACGCTCGGTGCACGTCATTTTGCGCTCTACTATCAGGTTATTTTACCGGCGGCACTGCCAACTGTTCTTGGCGGGCTCAAGCAGGGTTGGGCTTTTGCATGGCGTTCACTGATGGCTGGTGAGCTGCTCTACTTTACCCTGAGCCTGGGCAATCTGCTCCAGACAGGCCGCGATCTGAATGATGCAGCACTTGTTATGGCGGTCATGGCCATGATCATCGTTATTGGTACATCGGTTGACCGCCTCGTGTTTCATCCACTCGAACGGCATGTTCGCCAGCGCTGGGGTCTCGATCAATAATCTCGATAGCTCATCCAATATTAGCCCGCCTGGCGGTGCCTTTTACTGGCTGCAACTCAGGGAGGCAGCAGCCCAATCGGCGTGATCATAGTTCGTTCCATCGCCAGCATCGCCCACAACCAGCCGTACTCGTTGTGTGCCATTCAGATCGATATTGATGGTTATTGGTGCATCTGCCCCACGCAGGATGCCACTCTCATAGCGTAATGTATCATCTGCCCAGATCTGAAAGGTGACACTTCCGCCATTGCCGACTTCTGCGTCAATTCCAATCTCGGCGTGCAACAGGCTACAGCGGTCTGCCAGATCATAGGTTGCATCGAATGGCGCATGCACGCCAAGGCCGTGTGGATAGCTTCGGCCACTGATTGTGAGTGTTTGGCCATCGCCGCTGGCGAACTCGCCATTGCTGCGGTCGATCTCGAACGGCCCAAATCCATTGTTGGCGCTTGTTGGGGTTAGATCGCTGAGTGCGACAAGTGGGGCACTGCTTGTCATCCGCACAAATACCACTGCATGCGCCGGAACCACTGCGGTGAATGCACCCTGGAATAGCCCAAGATCGGCATGGCTCCACAGATCATGAATATGGGCATTGCCAGGTGGTAGGCCTACTTTCTCCCAGAAGGCCGTGATTGGCGCTGGTGTTTCTGTTCGATTCAGCAATGCTACAGCACGCGAACCATCGGCCAATCGCCGCATCCAAACCTGTATCCCCGTTCCGGTGTCATCAACGATAGTGCCCTGGATACCAGCGGAATCCTGGCTGACGGCAATGATCTCCGGGTTCGTCAGCACCGATTGGATTGTCACCGACATGCCACGCAGGTCGTTTCCGGCAATCAGTGGTGCTGCCAGCAGCGCCCACATGCTCATATGGGCCTTATTCTCGTCCAGCATCAGGCTGCCATTGCCAACTTCGAGCATATCGGGATCATTCCAGTGCCCTGGCCCAGCAAGCGCCCCATAATGGGCGGTGACATCGAGGTTATTGAGGATCGATGACCATTCTGGCTGAATGTCGTTGCTGGTGCGCCACAGGTTCCCGAATGCCGATGCCCAACTGACCGAGTTCTGTTCGCCACCGGCACTGATACTGAACACCATCGGGCGGCCTGCTGCTGCGATTGCATCGCGCCAGCGGGCATATTGTGTTGGCGCATCCAAGCCCGAGGCAGCGCACCAGTCGATTTTGACATAATCGACACCCCAGGCGGCATAGGTGGCGATATCCTGTGCTTCGTAGCCCAGACTGCCAGACCGCCCCTGGCATGTCAGCGGCCCTGCACTCGTATAGATCCCGAACAGCAGCAAAAGCACTAGCACCCACCTTGATAATGGCATTAGCGTAAAAAGCGGAATAGCCACTGGTTGCATATACCGCACTGCACTCGGATTGAGGGAGCGCCAGTTGCGAGGTATGGATCGCATTGCTCGATGTTGTTGCAGCTGCCAACGATATGATTGGCTTATTGATCCAAGCCGAACGCCCTGGTAGAAACCAGGGCGTTGCTGTGCCTTATAGGGTGCTGTCTGGTGTATGCAATGCTATGGTGTTTTGGTTACCTTGACATTGCCCTGCGCATCAGTTGTTGTTGTAACCGTGGTGTTCCCATTTTTGTTCGTGACCGTCGAACTCCCGTCAGGTCTGACGGTTGTGGTGATCGTTGTTCCATTGCTGGTATGCACAGTTGATGTAAATGTACCATCCGACGAGGTGGTGTTGGTTTGCGAATAGCTGTTCACCTGGGCGAAGGCTGGCGCTGTGAGTGTACTCAGACATCCAATCACCAATGCGAACGCGATGAATGCGGTTGCGAGCCAATGACGGGTGGGAAGTAACCGAAGCATGGGACCCTCCTTCTAATCACGATCAATATCACACCGCTACTATAGTGAGAATGGCTCGTGCAGAAGTCCCAATAAGCGGGGAAATATTCCCAGGATGCGCAGCTGCCAGGCAGCCATGCCACCCTGAGCAATTTCTGCGAACATTGCGATCTGGTGTATATTGGAAGAAGTTGGTTTTAACGATGATGTTTCGTGGCAGAGCGGCTATACCAACTAAAGGACAGAAAGTGCGTGCAGCAATCTGGAAGCACGGTGCGTTCTCGATACTCGACAATCTCGATTATCGAAGACTATTGGCAGGTACGGTTATCTGGTGGCAATGTTTTTTTATGGAAATGGTGGTGCTTGGTTGGTTAGTCTTCGACCTGAGCAATTCGGCCCGTATGGTTTCGCTGGTTGCTTTTTCCCGTACGCTGCCACTGCTACTGGTCAGCCTGTTTTCTGGCCCGATTATTGATTATTTTGGCCGTCGGCGCGTGATTATTGCTGCGCAAAGCGTGAACCTGCTTGCCTATCTGGTGATTGTGTTGCTGCTGTGGAGCGGCAAGGCTGCGCCATGGAACATTGCGATTGTGGCATTCTGTCTTGGCACCGCATGGGCGATCGATTGGCCAACCCGCCGCTCGCTGGTTCCCGATATTCTGGGCAAGGAACGGATGATCGACGGGTTGCTGCTCGAAAGTTTTATCACTGGTTTTGCTCGTATTATCGCCCCTGCAATGGCTGGCGCTTTGATTGCTCGCTATGGTGCGATTGGTTGCTATATTGGGATGGCGATCCTGTCTGTCTGTGCACTTACGATTATGCTTCCACTACTGCGTAGCGCGGAGCCGCATGATCCCAAACCATTCAGGATGACCTCCTTGCCAGTGGTGAGCGAAGGTATGCGCTATGTACGTTCAAACCAACCAATTCTGGCGGTTGTGTTGATTACCCTGGTTTTGAATCTATGGATTTTCCCTTATATTTCATTGCTGCCGGTATTTATACGCGATGTGCTGCACAAAGGCCCGATCGAACTTGGTTTTTTAAGCACAGGCACCGGGTTGGGATCATTTCTTGGGTTAATCACAATCAATGTATTGCGTCAGCGGGTTAATGTCGGGACGCTCTTTGCTGTCGGTACCGGCTGGCTATGTGTGGCGCTGGCGGTCTTTGCCTTCTCACAGGTCTATTCACTCTCCTGGGCGATGCTGTTCTGTGCAGGAATGGGCATGGCCTGCTTTAGTACATTGCAAAGCACGATTGTCCTGCTCTCCACCAGCGACGAAATGCGTAGCCGGGTGATGGGCATTGTTGTTCTGGCAATCGGCGGCGATCCATTGGGGCAGTTGCAGATCGGGACGCTGGCAGAGCAGTTTGGTGTACAGATGACCCTGGCCGGGCAAGCCAGCATGGCGCTCCTGGCGGTGGCACTGATTGTGATGTTGTTGCCAGGCGTGTTGCGACCGCAAGCGGCGTAGCGATTGACGGTACTGCCATCAGCCCGATGCTGAGCATCGGGCTTTGTGGTGTTGCGTCTCCAATGGAGCGCCAGAATAATCGCTCATCGTTTCCTCACATAGCATCCCATGCGATACTGGCTCTTTTTTCGTAGTGTATAGTAAGACGTGTTTCCATAGTACAAGAAATGAGCGACATGACCGACATACTCTTCGGCCAGTCGTACTACCTGCGTTTTGACCCGAAGCTCTGGGCGGCGATGCAGCCGTACCCTCCGCTTGGAACGCTGTATGCTGCGGCAGCAGCACGGGCACGTGGTCACCAGGTGAGTCTATTTGATGCGATGCTGGCTGATTCTGAGCAGGAATGGGCATCCATGCTTGATCGGGAGCGCCCGCGTGTGGCCGTGATCTATGAAGATAGCTTTAATTACCTCTCCAAGATGTGCCTGTTACGGATGCGCCAGGCGGCTTTCACCATGATAGCAATGGCGCGGGCATGCGGCTGCCAGGTAGCGGTGTGTGGCTCGGATGCCAGTGATCACCCTGAGGATTACCTTGAACAGGGTGCCGATGTTGTGCTGCTTGGCGAGGGCGATGCTACTCTGCTTGAATTGTTGGATGCCTGGCTAACATCTGATATGCCAATCGATTACCAACAGATTGCGGGGTTGGCCTGGCTAGAACAGAGCGCATCGCCGATTGCACATTCGCGGCTCACACCAGCGAGTGTTCGGCGTTCTGCGCGCCGCCCGGATATTCGTGATCTGGATGCATTGCCATTCCCAGCCTGGGATCTTGTTGATGTCGAGCGCTATCGGCGGATCTGGATGGAGCGCCATGGCTTCTTCTCGATGAACATGGTTACAACTCGTGGTTGCCCATACCACTGCAACTGGTGTGCCAAGCCGATCTGGGGCCAGCGCTATAACAGCCGCAGCCCAGAACATGTTGTGGCCGAGCTTGCCTGGCTGAAGCAACACTATCAGCCCGATCATATCTGGTTTGTGGACGATATTATGGGCCTGAAGCCGGGTTGGATGGCGCAGTTTGCCGATCTGGTTGAGCGTGATGGTGTGCGGATACCGTTCAAATGCCTGAGCCGTGCCGATCTGCTGATCCGCGCTGGTGCTGCGGAGGCGCTGGCTCGCGCTGGATGCCAGATCGTGTGGATTGGTGCGGAATCTGGCTCGCAGAACATCCTGGATGCCATGGAAAAGGGCACGCGTGTCGAGCAGATCTATGAGGCTGCCAGCTGCCTGCATGCCGTTGGTGTGCGGGTTGGGTTCTTCCTACAGTTCGGCTACCCTGGTGAGGAGCGTAGCGATATTGAGCAGACGCTGGCGATGGTGCGGTCATGCCGCCCTGATGATATTGGGATGTCGGTTTCGTACCCATTGCCTGGCACGCCATTCTATGAACGGGTGCGCGGCGAATTGGGAGCCAAACAGAACTGGCAGGATTCCGAAGATCTGGCGATGCTGTACCAGGGGCCATTTCCAACCCAATTCTATCGGCAGTTGCATCGAACACTCCACTGTGAGTTTCGGGCGCGCAAAGCCTGGGATGCGCTGCGAACCACGAATGGGTTGCGTGGGCGTGGCCGAACTATGTTGGCGTTTGTGTGGCATACCCTACGCTTGCCGATTGAGCGAATGCGCTTGGAACTCCAGGCGCGCATTCCGCATACAGGCCTTGGGCCGATTGCACATGGTATGCGCCCGGAGGAAGCGGCCCGCCCGACGCCACAGGATATAGCCGATAGCCGATAACCGATAGCCGAAACCAAGAACCGAGAACCAGGAGTCAGGAGTCAGGAGTCAGGAGTCAGGAGTCAGAATATTGCGCCAAGAACCAGGAACCAGAGAACCAATCTCTGAACGAGGGAATAAGGAAACAAGGGAACAAGCGATAGATTGTATGGGCGTATGCGATACGCGCTAACCAGCTACCGACGCAATTCGTTTGCAGCTGAGGCATGATCAACGGGCGTTGGCGGGCTACAATAGTTCATTCAGGGTCCAGGGACGAGAGTCCCTGGCCGGGGGGTGTTGGGGGGTGGCGGCCCACCCCCGACCGCACGCCACGCGTAGTGGCATACTAACGCCTACCGTGCATAGCGGCACAAAAACTAGCGGACTACAAATAACGAAGGAACCTATGTCGAACGATCAGGCCCACCGCACTCCAGTGATGTATCTGCCACTGTTAGGTATCAAGCTCTCGATGCGCTTGCATACCCAGCTTGTGGTATGGGCGCTGTTGCTGTTAGCAGCAGTCTTGCCATTCGAGAGTTCGGGCGGGCTGCCATTGTTTGGCCTGTTGTTCAATTCGGTTGAGCTTGCGGCAACGCTGGTCACGATTCTCTGGCTTGGGCTGTTGGTATATGAACGCCGCCGTATGGATGTTTCGGGCTGGCTGGCAATCCCAATGGTGCTATTCATGGTTTCGCTGGTTGTGAGTGCGCTATTGGCCCCTGAATATGGCCGCGATGCGCTCAAGTTTACGCTGCGCCAGGCCCAGGGTGCGCTGATTGGCTTGTGTGTTGCCGAACGGCTACGGGCCGAGGGCTGGCCGTTAGCTCGCAATCTGTTGTTGGCGCTTGCTGCTGGTGCTGGCGTGAGCGCGTCTCTTGGCCTATGGGAGCTTGGTGAGACGACCAATGTGCTTGGGTTGTTGGCTCCGTTCAAGACCCAGCTTTCGTTTATGGGTGGGCTGTTGCGCCTGAGTGGCACGTTTGTGTATGCCAATGTTGCGGCGATGTTCTATGAGGCCATCCTGCCGATTGCACTGGTTGGGGCGATTGGGCTGCTACGTGGCTGGTGGCGATTGTTGGGCTTTGGGTTGGCTGGGTTGCTGCTGGCTGCGACACTGTTTACTTATAGCCGAGCGGCGCTGATCGTCTGTGCAGCCCTGCTTGTGCTGCTGCCATGTGGGATCTGGCTTTCTGAGCCGCGCCACACGCAACGCCGGAGATCGGTGTTGGTGCAGGCTGTCGGTGGATCGGTGGTGGTTGGACTCGTGCTGGTGGCGTTACTGAGCCTGCCCACCTTCCGGTTGCGCCTGCTGGAGCCAAATATCGATGATTGGTATGGAGCGACCTACCAGGCCACTCCGATCCAGCAGATGGGGACGAATGAGCTTCGCAGCGTTGATGTGCAGATCCGCAATAGTGGCAGGGTTGCTTGGCCGGAGGGTGGCGTGCGGCCGGTGATGCTGGCCTATCACTGGTTTGATCCGCTGAGTGGCAGGGCGGTTGTGTTCGATGGGTTGCGTACGCCATTGCCACACAGCATCGCGCCTGGTGAGGCAATTACCCTATATGCACAGATCCAGGCACCAACTGTTCCAGGAAGCTATGAATTGGCCTGGGATCTGTTGCGCGAGCATGGCGGCGGATGGTTTAGCCAGTATCAGGTGGCACCGGCCCGTGAGCGGGTGACGATTATTGCTGGGAGTGCAGCGCAACCGGCCACCCCGCAGGCAGCGCCGCATCGCACGACGCTTGCACCCGTGACGGTTGATGAGCTGCCACAGCCAAGCCGTGGGCAGTTGTGGCGGGCAGCATTGGCGATCTGGGGTACCCGGCCGGTGGTTGGGATTGGGCCAGGCGTGTTCCAGTATATCTACGGCCCATATATTGGGATGCAGCGCTGGGATACCCGCATCCACACGAATAATGTATACCTTGAGCTGCTGGTTGGTGCAGGGTTGCTGGGCCTAATGACCTTCCTGAGCCTGATTGGTGCCCAGGTTGTGCAGGCAACCATAGCACTGCGCGAATCGCGCAGTGGTGGGTTGATGCAGCCACAGCTTCGCTGGGCGCTACTGGCGTGCATGCTGGCACTGACGGCCTTTCTCATCCATGGCATGCTCGATGCCTTTCTGGGATTCATGACGACGAATCTGTTGTTGTGGATGCTGTTGGGGATGGTGAGTGGGCTGTGTGCGTTGATGATAGGGCGGAAGCGGGCGAACACAAGGTTCGCCCGTACGGGATGGGATAATGGGGCGGAAGCGGGCGAACACAAGGTTCGCCCGTACGGGATGGGATGATGGGGGCGGAAGCGGGCGAACACAAGGTTCGCCCGTACGGGATGGGATAATGGGGGCGGAAGCGGGCGAACACAAGGTTCGCCCGTACGGGATGGGATGATGGGGGCGGAAGCGGGCGAACACAAGGTTCGCCCGTACGGGATGGGATGATGGGGGATGCATGCGGGTTGGCTACGACATAACGGCGATCGATGAGCGGCCATCTGGGGTAGGCACCTATGCACGAACGCTGTTGGGAGCGTTGGCGGCCAGTGATGCTGGCCATGCGTTTGTGCCACTTTCGAATCGCCCTGGCGCAGCGACACGCTCGTTTCCGAGCCGCATGCTATGGATGCAGTGTGTGTTGCCCGGTGAACTGCGGCGGCTGGGGCTGGATCTGTGCCACTATACCAATTCGATTGGGCCGCTTGGGCATCCGGGATCGTATGTTGTGACGATCCATGATATGACGTTGAGCCTGATGCCGCGCTACCATCCGTTTCGTAAGCAACTGCTGATTCGGCCCGTGGTTGCGCTGACGGCCCGCCGTGCCAGCCGGATTATTACTGTTTCAGAACATGCCCGCCGCGATATTATGCGATTGTTGCGTGTGCCACCCGAGCGGGTGTGTGTGACATCTGAAGCTGCTGATCCGATCTTCCGGCCTGTCGATCACGATGAGCAGCAACGGGTGCGAGCGGCACACGGCATTCGTGGGCCATATCTGTTGTTTGTTGGAACAATTGAGCCGCGCAAGAATCTGGCTCGCCTGATTTCGGCATGGGCGCGATTGCGCGCTGATCGCGTGATACCGCACCAGCTTGTGTTGGTTGGTGGGCGTGGTTGGCATGATCAGCCGATCTTCGAACAGGTGGCGCGCTGTGGCTTTGGCGATCAGGTTATTTTCACGGGCTATGTGCCACGCGCCGATCTGCCAGGGCTGTATACTGGGGCCGATGCGTTTGTGCTGCCATCGCTGGCCGAAGGGTTTGGCTTGCCGCTGATTGAGGCACTGGCATGCGGCACGCCAGCGGTGATTTCGGCCACACCGGCGCTGACAGAGGTGGCTGGTGGTGCGGCGCTGCTGGTTGACCCAAAGAGTATTGGATCAATTGCCGTTGGATTGGAGCGGATTGTGTGCGATCCGCAGTTGCGCTGTATGCTGCACGAGCAGGGCTTGCGCCGAGCGGCTGAGTTTTCCTGGCAGCGAACCGCCAGTTTGACGTTGGGAGTTTACCAAGAGGCGTTGAATGCAAGTACACCTGGGCGCTCCCGCAACCTGTACAGCACGTGACGTTGCGCTGCTACGGGCGGTTGCGTATGCCGATGTGTTCGATTACCCACTGACCGAAGCGCAACTGTGGCGCTACCTGGTTGGTGTTGCGGCCACGCCTGCTGAATTGTGTGCGACGCTTCAGGCTGAGCATCTGAATGATCTGGTGCATGTTTGCAATGGGTTTGTGGTGCTGGCTGGGCGTGCCAATCTGGTTGAACAGCGCCAGGAGCGGGCTGTACGGGCGCTGTTGCTGTGGAAGCAGGCGCGTTTCTATGCTGCCAGGCTGGCGCAGTTGCCATTTGTTCGCATGGTTGCGGTGACGGGTGCGCTAGCGATGGATAATGTAGCTGCTGGGGCCGATATCGATTACCTGATTGTGACAACGCCAAACCGTTTGTGGTTATGCCAGAGATTAACGGTGCTGCTTGTGCGTGTGGCTCGCCTGGCTGGTCATGTGATCTGCCCGAATTATTTGATCTCCGAGCGGGCACTGGTGATGCAGGATCGTTCGCTCTATACGGCGCATGAACTGGCCCAGATGGTGCCACTGGCGGGAATGCCGATCTATCGCCGGATGCGCACACTCAACGGCTGGGTTGATCAGTGGTTGCCGAATGCGATATTACCACCACAGCGCTCTACCAATAGCGCAAGTAGTGGGCGGATTGGTGCGCTGGTTGAGGCACTGCTGCCTGCTGGGCTTGGCACCTGGCTTGAACAATCCGAGATGGAGCGCACAACTCGGCGGCTGATTGGGCGGCATGGGCCAGCAGCAGAAGCATCGTTTGGGCCAGATTGGTGCAAGGGCCATTTTGCGGGCCATGGAGGCCGGATTCTGGCGGCGTATCAGCAAAGGTTGGTTCAGTTGGGGATAGAATAGGGAGACGCGATGCATCGCGTTTTTACGCAGCGGCAGGTACCAGGGAACCGTTCCGCCAACGCCCAGAGGGCACCCGCCTGGATCTTCCAGCGGCCAGGCGCGACGGCACCCAGAGGGTACCCGACCCGTAAATGATGATGGTGGGCCGCGAACCGTCCACCATGCATGCCAGTGTCGGTCATGGAGGGCGGTTCGCGAACCGCCCCTACGGATCTGGTTGACCCGGTGACATTGTTGCAAAAATGTATGCTGCACCCCCTTCCAGCGGCCAGGCGCGACGGCACCCAGAGGGTACCCGACCCGTAAATGATGATGGTGGGCCGCGAATGTCTGTGGGTTATACTTCGGCTGCGAACGATGTGGGTTGGTGGCACGTATTTGGGCGAACACGAGGTTCGCTCCTACCCTGGTTCTTGGTGGTTCTTGGTTCTCGGTTCTCGGCGCAGTATTCTGACTCCTGACTCCTGAATACTCGTCTACACGAAAGGCCTTGGTAGTTGATCGATATTCTGCTAACCCACGGCTACCATTTGTATGAAGATCCGCACGAGTTGCAGGTGATGCGGCCATACCCGCCGCTTGGCATTCTGTCGCTTTCGGCATATCTCAAAACGCGTGGTGTTGCAGTTGGTGTGTTTGATACAACCTTTCGCAGCCGCCAGGAATTTGCGGAATTTGTTGCAACTGAGCGCCCGCCGATTGTTGGGATCTATGCTAATTTGATGACGCGGGTGAATGTGTTGGCTGCGATCCAGATCTGTAAGGCGGCTGGTGCGCTGGTGATTATGGGCGGGCCGGAGCCGGCCAACTATGCCGAGGAGTATCTGCAACGCGGTGCCGATGTGATTGTGGTTGGTGAGGGCGAACTGACGTTGGAAGAGTTAGTGGCGGAATTGCCCAATCACGGCCCGCATGATCTAGCGCATGTGCGTGGGGTTGTGTTTCATGATCAGATGGGGCAGGTTGTACAGACCCCGGCTCGCCCACAGATTGCCGATCTGAGTACACTGCCATTCCCGGATCGGGCTGCAATCGATATTCCAGAATATCTGCGGATCTGGCGCAAACACCATGGCCAGGGCGCTGTTTCGTTGATTACGGCGCGTGGTTGCCCCTATACCTGTACATGGTGCAGCCATGCCGTGTATGGGCACACCCATCGGCGGCGCAGTGTTATGCATGTAGCCGATGAGGTTGAGCAGATATTGGCGACCTACAAGCCCGAGTTGGTCTGGTATGCCGATGATGTCTTCACGATCCACCATCGCTGGCTGTTTGCCTATGCCGCCGAATTACAGCGGCGTGGTATTCGGGCAGCATTTGAGACGATCTCGCGCGAGGATCGCTTGAATGAGGATGTCGTGCGGACGCTGGCCGAGATGGGTTGTTTCCGGTTGTGGATCGGTGCGGAGAGTGGTTCGCAGCGTATGCTCGATGCAATGCAGCGCCGCACAAATGCCGAGCGCATGCGCGAGATGATCAAGCTGTTGCAGCGCTATGGAATTGAGGCTGGCACATTCATCATGCTTGGCTATGATGGTGAGGAACCAACAGATATTGCCGAGACGGTTGCACATCTCAAGGCGGCCATACCGGATAAACTGCTGACGACGGTTGCCTACCCGATCAAGGGCACGCCCTACTATCGGCAGGTTGCCGAGCGCATCATTCCACTCAAGGCATGGGAGGTTGGCTCGGATCGCGATGCGACAGTACGCGGGCGGCGTTCGCGGCGCTACTATCAGTACGCCACGCGCTGGATGGTCAATGAGGTTGCGCTTGCTCGCCAGATCCAAGCGCCAGAACGTGATTATATGCGGGTTGCGAAGGCAGCCCTGAATATTGGGATTGGGCGCGCTGGAATGCTGCTTACCCAGGGTGAACGGGAGCAGTAGCCGAGGAGTCAGGAGTCAGGAGTCAGGAGTCAGAATGCGGGCCTAGAAATGATACATCCATAGCCGCACGGCTTCAGCCTGGGGCGTAGCGGCAAATTCTACCCGATATACATGTAAAAGCTCATCATCGCATCTGTATGGAGTCAGAATGTTGATTCAAGAACTCCCTAGCCCATTTGATGCCGCTGCCGCAACCTATGACGCTGATTTCAGCTATACACGGCTCGGGCGCTGGATGCGGGAAGCTGTCTGGCAGCAGATCGAAGGCTTCTTTCAGGCTGGTGATCGGGTTCTCGATCTGGGCTGTGGGACTGGTGAGGATGCACTGTGGTTGGCGCGGCGTGGCGTGGCAGTGATGGCAATCGATGCATCTGCTGCGATGCTGGCCGTTGCGCGCCAGAAGATAATGAGCGAATCGATTGCGGGATTGGTTGATTATATGCAAGCTGATTTGAGCAACTTGGGAGAGTCGACAGATCTGCATGAGCCTATGCGGGCCAATCAGCAATGCTATGATGGTGCATTAGCCAATTTCGGTGCGCTCAATTGTCTGGCAGATCGACAACTGCTTGCACGCTGGTTGGCAGGCATGGTCAAGCCAGGCGGCAGGGTTGCGCTTGTGCTGATCGGGCCAATCTGTGCCTGGGAGATCGGTTGGCATGTGTTGCGTGGTGATATGCGGCGGGCCTTCCGGCGTATGCGTGCGGGGCAGGCGGCGCATACTGGTGGAGGAAGCGCCGTGCAGACCTGGTTTCCATCACCACAGCAGCTATGTGCCGAATTCGCACCCGACTTCCGACCAAGCGGGCTGTATGCGATTGGTGGATTGTTACCGCCGCCCTACCTGGAACCGCTTGTGGAGCGCTATCTGGATCTGTTTGGAACCCTGGCGCTGCTAGATCGGCATGTGGCTGGATCATGGCCCTGGCCGTATGTGAGCGACCATTATCTGGCCGTGTTTGAGCGAGTAGCCAAGAACCTGGACTGAGTATTCTGGATTCGGAAGTCAGAATACGAAGAACCGAGAACCGAGAACCCATGTAGGGTGCAGACCTATGTGTCTGCCCAAGAACCCAGAACCCCGAACCAAGGAATAAGGAACAAGGTAGGGGCGAACCTCGTGTTCGCCCAAATACGTGCCACCAGCTCTTGATCCAAAAACAAAGAGAAGTGTCGTTCGACCGGGCGAACCTCGTGTTCGCCCAAATACGTGCCACCAGCCCACATCGTTCGCAGCCGAGGCGCGACCAACAAGCATTAGGAAGCTCCTGTGTTCCATTTATAGCAAAGAGCAGAAGCATGGAGCTCCTGTGAACGAGCGCATGGGCTTTCTGATGCGCCAGCCATTCTGGCTCCTGAATTCTGAATTCTGCTATAGTGATTGAGTTTGGTCTGTGCCATGCAGATAATATTCCAGCGCGTCATACAGTCCTTGCTGACCATACGCTTCTCGCTGTTCCAACGCCACCGCCATGCACGATTGGTGCTTGAGCGCATGGCAGGCTTGAATCTTGTTGTGCTGCCAGAAGTCTTTAATCCGGCGCTGTTCTTTAGTAGCAATCTGCTTGCTCAGGCGGTTGCAGCAATGCCGCTTGGGCCGCAGGCACGGGCGCTCGATCTTGGGTGCGGTACGGGGTTGCAGGCGTTGGTTGCGGCACGGCATGGGATGCAGGTTGTGGCAATCGATGTTAACCCACATGCAGTGCGCTGTACGCAGATCAATGCACTGCTCAATAATCGGCAACAGCAGATTGTGGTATGCCTGGGTGATCTGTTTGCGCCAGTTGCGAGGCAGCGTTTTGATCTGGTGATCATCAACCCGCCCTACTTTGCTGGTGTGCCGCACACGCCACTTGAGCAGGCGTTTCATTCACCCGATCTGCCCGATCTGGCCTGGCGGTTTGCGACCCAACTCGGTGCGCATCTTGTTCCAAAGGGGAAAGCATTGATTGTACTCTCATCAATTGGCAATGAGCATGTGTTTCTGAATGCACTGCAGCGAGCCGGATTTGTGTACACGCCTGTACGCCAGCGCAATCTGATCAGTGAAGTTCTGACCGTCTATGCGCTGACTGCGAAAAACAATCAATGATTATTCTCTACAACCCGCCAAGCAATGCCCAACACAAGCCAGTTCTGCCAATGTCGCTGCTCGCGCTTGGTGCCGTGCTTGAGGGTAAACACGATTATCGGATTATCGATGGCAACCTGGCTGCCGATCCGCTGGCGGAACTGGATCAGGCCATTCGTGAGACGCAGGCCGATATTCTTGGTGTGACGGTGATGCCAGGGCCGCAGTTGAGCAATGCGGTGCCGATCTGCCAACAACTTAAACAACGCCACCCCCGGCTCACAATTGTGTGGGGTGGTTATTTCCCAACCCAGCATTACCCAATCTGCCTCAAAGCTGCCTATGTTGATTATGTGCTGCGTGGGCATGCCGAACTGGCCTTCCGCTCACTGATCGATGCACTGCGCGCTGGAACAGACCCACATGGAATTGCGGGGGTCGTTTCCCACGAGACGGTTGCCCAGCAACATAGCACTAGCAGCATTGAACTTCTGCCAGCAGCCCCACGCCGCCGGACGATCATGGCGGGCATGCCAGAAATTCCGCATCCCAATGAGTTGCCCGATTTCCCATACCATCGGGTGGCACTTGAGCGCTATATTCGCCCGACGTTTATGGGCCGCAGGACGATACCACACCATTCAAGCTATGGCTGCCCATTCTTCTGCAACTTCTGCGCGGTTGTCAATATGGTTGGTGGGCGCTGGCTGGCCCAATCTGCCGCTCGTGTTGCGGAAACGACCCGCCATCTGGTTGAGCGCTATCATGTCGATGCGGTCGAATTCTATGATAACAATTTCTTTGTTCAGGAAGCGCGAACCGCCGAGTTCGCCGAGCGCATCATGGATCTGCAGATTGGCTGGTGGGGCGAGGCGCGCATCGACACACTGATGAAGTATAGCGACAACACCTGGCGGCTGATGCGCGATAGTGGCCTGCGCATGGTCTTTCTGGGTGCTGAATCTGGTTCGGATGAGACGCTCAAGCGCATGGATAAGGGCGGCACGGCATCGACAGCCAAAACACTGGAGTTGGCCCGCCGCACCCGCGAGTATGGCATTGTGCCCGAAATGTCGTTTGTGTTGGGCAACCCTCCCGATCCCCAGCGTGATGTGCGCCAGACAATCGAGTTTATCCGCCAGGTCAAGCGCGTGAATCCAGCGACCGAGATCATTCTGTACCTGTACACGCCGGTTCCATTGGCTGGCGAGTTGTACGACCAAGCCCGCGCCAGTGGTTTTCAGTTCCCCGAAACACTTGAGCAGTGGATCAGCCCGGAATGGAGCGATTTTGCACAGCGCCGCAGCGCCGGGTTGCCCTGGATGTTCGACCCACTGCGGCGCGAGTTGCACGATTTTGAGCGTGTGCTGAACGCCTACTACCCAACCACAACCGATGTGCGGCTGCGCGGTGGCTGGCGGTATCTGCTGCGCGGGCTGGCATCCTGGCGCTACCATTTTGGGATCTACCGTTACCCAATTGAACTACGTGCCATCCAGCGCCTCATCCGCTACCAGCGCCCCGAGACCAGTGGTTTTTGAAATGATGCACGTGGCCCGCATTCGTCGGCGCATCCTTCCCAGCCTTGCTGCTGGGGTAAACACACTGATAGTTCCACTACTGACTCCACTTGTCTCGATTGCGGTGGTGCGCCTGGCCTCGCCAGCGCTGTGGGGCCAGTTTGTTCAAGTCATGCTCGCGGTACAGTTGGCCAGCCATATTGCTAGTTGGGGTGCCCGCGATTACCTGCTACGGGCGTTTAGTAAATCGCCTGCCCGAATTAGCAGCGAGTGGCAGATCGCACTCGTCGCTCGACTTATGATATTGCTGTTGTGTATGCTGCCATTGCTGCTGCTTGGCTGGCCGATGCCAATACTGGTGGCTGCACTGCTCTGGTTGCTGGGCACATTACTCGCTCAGGCACACGATTCGCTGATCACCTATGCGAAGGCGTTTGGCTATGCTGCGCTGCTCGAAATCCTGGCCACGCTCACACTTGCTGGCAGCGTAGTGCTACTTGGATCGCAGCTAACACTCCCATCCCTGGTTGGGCTGCATGCCGCAATCACGCTGATCAAGGTTGCCGCATTGGTATGGCACTTTCGGCGCTGGACATTCAGGCGGATTGCAATTGATTGGCTAGCATCGTGGCGCTTCCTGGCTGGTGCGCTGCCATTCTTTCTGCTTGGCCTGAGCGGCATGCTGCAATCACGGGCGGATCTGTACTGCGCCAGTTTGCTGCTTGACACCATTGAACTGGCCCACTACCAGGTGCTTGTCACGCTGGTGAGCTACCTCCAGGCGCTGCCCAATCTGGCACTGCTGCCACTTATCCGTGCGCTCTATCGGCTCGGACCGGAGGCGACTCCGCGTCTGGCTGGCCGCATGCTGTTGGCTGGCATACTTGGCATTCCGCCATTAGTTGGAATAGGTGGCTGGCTGATCGCATCGATCTACCATTTTGAATTGCCTGTGCTGGCGCTGGTTGGTGTGGCACTGGCCGTCATCCCAATCTTTTGGTACCTGCCACAGATCTATGCACTGTATCGGCTTGGGCAGCAACAGCGGGTATTGTGGGCTAATATCGTTGGAATACTGGCCAGCCTGGCTGGTAGCCTGTTGCTCATCCCACGCTTGGGTATCGCAGGTGGGGCACTCGCGGCAGCGATTGGCCAGTGGATGATGCTAGTGATCTATAGGTATCATCGTGCGGATAGATAGTATGATGCATCCACCACTCAGTTGCCCGAATTGCCATGAACCATTGACGGGGCATGATACCTGTGGTTGTGGGCGATATTATCCGCAACAAGGCGGAGTCATTCGGCTGTTGGCTGAACCTCAAGGGCGTGCTATTCGGGCCTTTGCGGCATTGATTGCAGCAATACGCCGCAGCCAGCATATCCCTATGATTCAACCGGCGCACTACGCACAACTGCCGAATGGCCCTGCTGGATCTGGCCATGAATGGCGGCTGCGCCGCCATGATCTCGCTGTTGTACGCGGGTTACTTGGGCGGCGAGGCCCACTGACGATTCTTGATGTTGGGGCCTGGAATGGGTGGTTGAGCCATAATCTGGCACTGGATGGTCATATCGTCACTGCCGTCGATTATTTCGATGACACCCACGATGGGTTGCAGGCCCGCCAATGGTACCCAAGCGACTGGCGCGCAATTCAGTGTGATCTGCTGGATCTAGCATCCCTTGGAACCTATGATGTGATCATACTCAATCGCTGCCTTCAGTTTTTCGGTGATCCATTGAGCTACGTGAATGCAGCGCGGGCACAGGTGCGGCCTGGTGGGCTCATTATTCTTACGGGATTACAGCTCTTTATTGATCCACGCCGCAAAGCAGCAGATGTTATGCGGCTTCAGGAAGCCCACCGTACGCGCTATGGGTTCGAGCTATTCCTGCGGACGTGTAAAGGGTTTCTGGAGGTGAGCGATGCCAGAAACCTATGGCGGGCAGGCCTGACCCTGCGACCATACATGATTCCAAGTAACATCCGCACTACAATCGAACCAACACGACCATTGCATGTGTATGGGTATGCGGTGGGGTGAGTATTCAGGAGTCAGGAGTCAGGAGTCAGAAGGCCGAACCGAGAACCATGAACCATGAACCATG
>Ga0163144_10005501_pt1 | contig 28135 bp, 30 predicted proteins | sample OliLak19BULKMAT1_FD_123175 | JGI IMG/M metagenome (GOLD analysis project Ga0163144, IMG submission 123175) | Freshwater microbial mat bacterial communities from Lake Vanda, McMurdo Dry Valleys, Antarctica - Oligotrophic Lake LV.19.BULKMAT1 | ecosystem: Environmental > Aquatic > Freshwater >... | reverse complement strand
TGCAACGGCAGGTAGTGTGTTCGATGGGTGTCATCATCGGCAACCTCGTGATGTGGTATCGGCGGCTTCCTTTTTCGGGCGGACAGTCTGAAGCCTTACGTCCGCGGGGTTGCCGTTGTCGTTCCTCATTTGGTTGCCCTTCGTAGGTGAATTCGCGCGGCACAACGAGCATTGCGGCAGTCAAAGGCAATGCAGTGCGCTGTGCAATTACGCCGCGCTTCACGCGGCTCCGAGCGTTGCTGCAGACAAGGCATTGTGGTACGCCCTGCGCGCACTTGGCGCGATAGCGTTGACAGGTCACTCATCGGTTAGCACCATCAGCGACATGTCGAGACACCGCTGAATGTCCCTTCAGTCCATCCGTGCGGGTAGTCAGCATTGGCGCGAAGTGCGAGAAGTGGTTCTCTCCCGAGATGGCAGACGCTGCCGGGATTGTAGCGAACCATGTGAGCCTTGCGAAACGGATATCCATCACTTGATTCCACGTGCATCCGGCGGATCGGATGAACCATCAAACTTGATATCATTGTGCGACGGTTGTCACGCCGCTCGCCATCCGAATTTGCAGGGAACGCTGGCTCGAAGGACGATCGAACGCTGGGGATTGCGATTCGCGAAATGGCTGGATCGCAAAGGAGAGCAGGCCGGATTCGAAGAATCATATGGGAGCCGCCTTGCGCCTGCTGGGCGTATCACGCCTCCGCTCGCCACAACTCGAAGTGATCCTTGCTGCGCTGCGGGGTGAATCGCTGTTGCTGGTGAGCGCCACCGGTTCGGGAAAGTCGCTGTGCTTTCAGGTGCCGATTCTGCTCACACAGGGATATGGCATCGTATTATCGCCACAGAAGGTTCTGATGAACCAGCAAGTTGTGGAGCTCCAAAGAAAGAAAATCCCAGGCACGTTCATTAATGGTGATCTCGGGCCGACCGAGAAGCGAATTCGCTACCAGCTACTCCGACAGCAAGCGTTCAAGTTTTTGTTTTGCACGCCGGAACGATTCGATCCGGAGATGGTTAACAAGGCTGAAGTCGTGGAAATCAGGAGCATGAAGCCGAACTACCTCGTAGTCGACGAAGCGCACTGCATCGATCGCTGGGGGCGTGATTTTCGGCCGAATTATGGTCGATTGAACGCGGTGCGCCACGCACTCGGCAATCCGCCGCTGTTGGCTTTTACAGCCACCGCGGGTGTCGATAGCCAACAGCGAATTCTCGAATCGCTCGGCATACCAAATGCTCGTGTCGTCGTTACTGGAGTGAATCGCCCCAACATTGCCCTCGTTCGCCTGAACAATGTAGAGCATGAGAAGAGGCTCCTCCTAATACTCCAACTGCTGCGTGCCATGCCTGCCGGCCGAGCCATGCTGTTCGTGCCCACGGTAAAAACCGGGCAACAGCTTCAGCGAGATCTGCGCTCATTCGGATTGGAGCTGCCCTTCTATCATGCAAAGCTCGGCACGGCAAATGAGCGGGACACGTTGCTCGGTCGATTTACCGGGCGCATCGAAGCCGCCGTGAACACGGTGATTTGCACGAATGCGTTTGGCATGGGACTGGACCTTCCGAATGTTCGGCTCGTCGTTCACTGGCAGCATCCCGCAGCCGTCGAAGACTACTTGCAAGAATTTGGTCGCGCCGGCCGCGATGGAGAGCCGTCGATTGCCTTGTTATTCACCAGCGCTGAGGATGTTCGATTGCTTGATTCCATGGCCAGGAAGACCATGGAAACGTCGGCTCTCGCCCCGGAGGAGCGAGAAGTGGTTCTCGCCGCAAAACACGACAAGATCGAGCAGATGCGGAAAGAAGCCAACGCGAGACCAGCATGTTTTCGAGCAGCGATCATTCGCTATTTTGGTGAGGAACAGACGCTGCGCAACACGTCGCTGGCTTTCAGAGTTGCACAGGCACTGTTTACAAAGTCAGTGCGAATCGCGCGAGTGAAAGGTTGCTGCGATACATGCGACGATGTTGACGAAAATAATGTTCTCGATTGGGCTGGTGTGATTTGGCAATTGCGTAAAACAGACGCATTCGCTCATGTCGATGGCGCGGTCAGCGCGCCTTCAGCGACGCCGGATTTTGCTGATAGAATTGCTGGAATTCGGCGTAGAGCTCCGGGTGATTGGCGCGCAGTTGTCGCGTTTTTTCGAAGAAGGCTTCGGTGACCACCGCGAAGAACTCCGCCGGATTGTTATCCCCGTACCCGTCAATTACAGAGCGATGACGTTGCCGCGTTTTGTCAACCAGTGCCTCGAACTCCTGTCTGAGCACCATGCCGCCGCACCCTTCAAAATGCTTCGCTGCGAGAAACACCCGCACGTGCCCAGCGAGTTCCGCGCGGTCATCGTCGGATAACTTCGCTCCGAATGGAACGTTCTTTTCAATGATCGCGCGCCATTCGGGAGCAAGGGCGTGCTTGCGGAGCTCGGCACGACGCCGTCTGGTCAGCCAGCGCAGCATAGGAATCGTAGCAGGAGTCAGGGTGATGGGGCACAGGGCGTGCGCCGGACGCATCGACGACGAACGCGGCCAGACGCTCTCGGATTGTGCGCGGTGGCGCAGCCCGGAAGTCGGCAAAGGAAGAATCCCAGCCGGAGCGCAGTCGGTCAGCTGGTGTCATTTCCGGGAAAGGTGAGCCGTCAATTGCTGTACGCCCATCTCGCCTCGCCACGAGTTGCCGAGCCCTTGTCGCCGTGGGGCATGTCGTGCTCGCGAACGTGAGCCCCACGGCGCATGCACCTTACGGTTTCGGCAGCGTCGCCCGATACGCGTTGATCGCGTTGATCGTGGTCGTCACGCGTCTATCAGCGACCTTGCGACCGAGGTCCTGCAGCCACTTGAGTGATTGGAACTTGATGCCGTTGATCTCCGCCTGGCCCGCCTTCACGCGCTGCTCAAAACGAATTGACTGCGGGTCGGCCAGAGCCATCGTGGCGTCGATACCGAGTTCCTCATGCAGGCCGCTGGTGCCCGAACTTGCGCCAATTTTAATCCCCTCGGGAATCTTGAGCTCGTTCTGGATGTAGGGCTGGACCGTGCTGGTGTGGTTGTAGTACTCGGGAATGTGCTTGAAGTAGACCTTGTCCGGACTGCTGGCGTAGACCTTGGTGAGCGAGTCGGCGGCGGACTGCATGCCCCGCGAGTTGCCGCCGCTGTCGCCCATGTAGAAAATTTCCGTGAAGCCCATGCTGCGCAGGTAGTTGCCCATGTCGTACAGCAGCGCGGCGTAGGTTGCCTGCGAGATCATCGGGCCGGCTCGGCCAGGCTGGATGTCGGTGCCGGCATTGCCGGGTTCGAGCGTGACGAGCGGGGCGACCAGCGTTTTCCCCATCTTCCGGGCCATCAACTCGCCCAGGAGCTTGTTGTTGATGTTGTGTTTGTTCATCGAGAGGTTGCCGTCGTTGTTCTCGACGCCTCCGGTCATGATCAGCACGGTTTTGTAGCCGTCCTTGATCATGTCGCGGAACTCGGGCTGCGTGAGCTCCTCGATGAACACGGTATTGATGCCGTCAATTGTGCGGGGCTTGTTTGCCGCCGCCAGCCGGGCCGCTGCTTGCTCCGGCGTCTGAGCCCCACGGCCCCCACCACCGGCGCCGCCAGCAACCTGCGCCGAGGCACTCGCGGCGAACAGCGACATCGTCAACAGAACCATCAGTTTTGTTTTCATCTCGTCTCTCAGGGCTGGGGCGAACACATTCCGGAAAACCGAAACCGGAAAAACTCGGGGACATCTAATGCGAGTCGTTTGGCGACGGAGCTGGGGCATCCGGCGCGTCCCTGAATCTGGCGGAAAGGGACGCGGGCCGCCAACTGGGCCCTTAAAGGCGGCCAACCGATGTCGCCGAGCCCACCGTCAACGACCCGCTGGTTGAAGGTCACGGTTTGCGCGGGATTATGCATTCACGACTGGTGCGACGCGCGAGACAAACTGCTTCATGCAGCCACCGCAAATTAGTTTGATGGATGTCCGCCAACCCTGCACCGGCCGCCATGCGCGCGACTGACCTCGCCACACCACCAGTCGACGACATCGCCCGCCGTCGCATTCTCACCGTACTGTTCGTCGGCGTGTTCATGGCGGCGCTCGATGCCGCAGTCATCGCGCCCGCGATTCCAGCATTGCGCGCGGCGTTCGGCGTCGATAACCGGCAGATCGGTCTGCTCACGATTGTGTTCAGCCTCTGCTCTTTATGCAGCACCGCGTTGATGGCGGCGCTGAGTGACCGGTTCGGCCGTCGTGCAATTTATCTGCTGGATATTGCTGGCTTCGCGATTGGCTCCCTGATGGTCGCCTGGTCCAGCACTTTTGGCATGGTGTTGGTGGGTCGGGCCATTCAGGGGTTGAGCGCGGGCGGCATCACGCCAACGGCCAGCGCCGTGGTAGGCGATCTGTTTCCCAGCGACCAGCGAGCGAAAATTCTCGGACTGATTGGCGCGACATTTGGCATGGCGTTTCTCGTCGGTCCGGTGATTGCGTCAATCGTGCTGGTCGTCGCCAGCTGGCATTGGATCTTCCTGATCAACCTGCCGATCGCCGCCGTCGTATTTGTCATGAGCATGCGCGCCCTGCCCTCACGCACCACGGTGACCGATCATCCGCCGTTCGACTACGCGGGCATCACTGTGCTCGCACTGATGCTCACCAGCCTCATGCTTGGCATCAATCGCGCATTGGATACCGCATTGGGCGTCACGCTGTGGCCGGGCCTGCTCGCGCTGTTCGCGATTACGATCCCGCTGCTTCTCTGGATTGAACGGCGAGCCGCGCGGCCAATCGTGCCGATGACACTGTTCACCACGCGGCAGTTGCGGACGACGTGGATGCTCTGCGTCGGCGCAGGCTTCGGCATGGGTAGCGTCATCTTCATTTCGTCCGTCGCCGTTGCCGCATTCAATACGCCATCGAAACGCGCGGGGCTGCTGCTGTTGCCGCTGGTGCTCTGCTCGTCGGCAGCGTCCGTAGGGTTCGGTCGCATTCTGAACCGGCTCGGTCCACGCAATGTGATGCTGTCGGGCTTTGGCACATTGGCCATTGGATCGGGCATGATCGGTTTGGGCGCGGCGCACTTCTGGGTGTACCTGATTGCCACGCTGTTCATCGGCACCGGCGTCGGTATTGTTGTTGGCGGCACCCTGCGCACAGTGGTGCTCGATGAAGTCGATCAACGCCAGCGCAGCGCGGCGCAGGCGCTCGTCAACATTGGCATCGCGATCGGCAACCTGCTGGTAATCGCGGTGCTCAGCGCACAAGCCGATCACGCGGGCGGCGGACTCGCGGGCCTCAGCGTCGCGTATCTCACGGCTACGGGCGTGATGCTGCTCATGGTGATGATCAGTTTCGGATTGCGTGTGAAGGTGAACGCTGCGGTGAACGCGACGGCAGGAGTAAGTAGTTCGGTCGTTTGAACACCTGAAGCATCGGCTACGACCTGGCCCGCGATGGCCATCTACGTTTTGGGGGACCTTTCTATGTGGAGCTGGACCGGACGCGAACGCCCGCCGTTCGCCGAAGCCGTACAGGCGGGACAGGAATCGGTGTGGGATTATCCACGGCCTCCGGCACTCGTCGCCGACGCACGCGAAGTGCTGGTGCGGGTTGGTGGCGTTGAGATCGTGCGCACCAAACGCGCACTGCGCCTGCTCGAAACCGCCAGTCCACCAACGTTCTACCTGCCATTCAGCGACGCGATGCGGGACGCGTTTGTTCCGGCCCCTGGTTCGTCGATGTGTGAATGGAAGGGGGCCGCTCGCTACTGGACGATTGTCGCGGGCGGGGTGCGACTGGAGCGCGCCGCGTGGTCGTACGATGCGCCTCGCGCGCCCTACGCGGCCATGCGGGATCACGTCGCGTTATATGCCACCACGGCCGAGTGTCTGGTCGATGGCGAGCGCGTGCAGCCGCAGGACGGGGGCTTCTACGGCGGCTGGGTCACATCCGACATTGTCGGCCCATGGAAGGGCGGGGGCGGCACCTCGGGCTGGTAGCGGCGCGGCGCTACGCGAGCCGCGCTACGCGAGCGGCGCGCGCTTGCCGAGGATTGTTGGAAAGAACTCGGTTACGGTGGTCTTTGGCACGACTGACGTTACGCATCTCGTGCGTAAAACGAAGTGATCCCTGCGAAACGGAGTGCAACGCAGTCCACCGCGATCAATCGCGAAGGCGCAATGATGTCGAGGCATTTCGCCATCTCAGTCTCGACGAATCGCGCGTTGGCGGACACATTGCGCGGCCAGCAATAGCTCGATCCCGTGCGCACCGTCCGGAATTCTTGCTACATCGTCGTTCGCGCGACTACAAACTTCGTCGTCAGTGAGGATAGGCAGTGCGTTCCCAATTCGCACGAGCCCTGCTGCTCTTCGGAGGCTTCGCTGCTTGGGCTCCATCGTCGTTCGCGCCAACGGTTCGTGAAACGTGGGCCGCTCGAGGAGGAGGCCAGCATTGGCACATCCCGGCTGCGACGCATTGGTCCTGCTGACGCATGGCAGACCGTAGAAATAGTGTTTCGGGACGCGACAGGAGACGAGAAGCGATGGTGGGCAACCGTATTATGGCATCGCACGCGCGCCGAATGGCGAGTTGTCCATGAGCAGTCGTTCTTGCCGCTTCGCGCGGCGCGATCGCGTAGCCAGGTGCCCGATCAAACCGGGTAAATGAATGACACTCGGTGTGAGTGCACCGTCATTCTCGCATGATGCCATCGCGCTCATCGAAACCGTCGAGCAGCATGGTGCCGATGGAGATCGACCGAATGCCGTCTGCGATCTTGCGATGGCAGTGGCTTGACGCGCACCGTCGAGTACCATTCAACAATGAACGTGCGGGCATGACTCCATGCCCGAGGCAATTTCAAGCTTCAGAAGAACCTTGCGTACAGCCAGGCCATGAGCGACCACCCCACGCAAATGCCGCAAGCGGCGCGCGTCCGCATACCCCGGGCCATCTGGGCGCTTGGCTTCGTCAGCTTGTTGATGGACGTGTCGTCGGAATTGATCCACAGCCTGCTGCCTGTGTTCATGGTGACGGCGCTGGGCGCAAGTGCGTTGACCGTCGGGTTAGTCGAAGGTGCGGCGGAAGCCACTGCGCTGATCGTAAAAGTGTTTTCCGGCGCCATCAGCGACTATTTGGGCAAGCGCAAACCACTGGCGGTTCTCGGCTACGGACTCGGCGCAATCTCGAAGCCGTTGTTTGCGCTTGCCACCACCACCGGGCTGGTGCTGTTCGCGCGCCTCATCGATCGGGTTGGCAAGGGCATTCGCGGCGCGCCGCGCGATGCGCTTGTCGCGGACCTTGCCCCGCCGGAAATTCGCGGTGCCGCATTCGGTCTGCGCCAATCGCTCGATACTGTCGGCGCGTTCCTCGGCCCGCTGCTGGCGATGGGCCTCATGTTGCTGTGGGCCAACAATTTCGCCGCCGTGTTCTGGGTGGCGGTGATCCCCGCAGGCATGGCCGTCGCCCTGCTGCTGTTCGGCGTGCAGGAACCGGAACGAAAACCTGGTGCGGTGCGCGTCAATCCCATTCGCCGCGAAAACCTGCGGCGTCTAAGCCGCGCCTACTGGTGGGTGGTCGGCATCGGCGCGGTGTTCACGCTGGCACGATTCAGCGAAGCCTTTCTGGTGCTTCGCGCCAATCAGGGCGGCCTGCCGCTGGCGTTTACGCCGCTGGTGCTGATTGGCATGAACATCGTCTATGCATTCGCCGCCTATCCGTTCGGCAAACTGGCCGATGGCATGCGCCATTCCCGCTTGCTGGCGTTCGGACTGCTGGTGCTGATCGCGGCAGACTTGGCACTTGCCTACAGCAATCACTGGGGCTGGGTCAGCGCCGGTGTGCTGCTGTGGGGCCTGCACATGGGCATTACCCAGGGCCTGCTGGCAACCATGGTGGCGGACACCGCGCCAGACGACTTGCGAGGCACGGCGTTTGGATTTTTCAATCTGCTTAGCGGCATCGCCATGCTGGTCGCGAGCGGTCTGGCCGGGCTGCTGTGGGATAAAATGGGAGCGGCGATGACTTTCCTTGGCGGCATCGTGTTCTGTGTCCTGGCCCTGGTGTTGATTGCGGTTTCGCCGGTGGCGGCCAAGAAGTTCTGACAAAGATGCCAGGGCATGTTCACATGATCGAAGAAGTCGAAACGCTTTTGTCCGAACGACGCGGGCAGCGTGGTGGCTTCCGCGATTTCCGACATGCGCTGAGTTGGCCACGTGGCGCAATGCGGGCGCGACGCTCCGAGGTCTGACGTATGTTGCTGCAGTCACACGCAGTGACGTATGCTGCGTCACGGCCGCGTTCTCGCGACTGCGTTCACAGCTATTTTGTCGATCGTTGCTGCCGCACGCGGCGTGAGACGTCACCATTTACCCTCTGGGCGCGCACATGCTTCCTCAAGGCCAGACTCCGCGTGCCGACTTTCCGCGATTCGGCCTTACTCAGTTCGCCGAACGCTATCCGACTCGGCCTCGGGATCGCTCGCTGGAGGTCACTCTTATGGCCGCTGAGCCTATCGTCCTCCTCGACGCACTTGCCGGGTTACCGCGCGCCACGATTGAAGCGGATTTCCACTGCGTAACGACGTGGTCTACACTCGGCCTGCGTTGGGGTGGCGTAAGGTTCTCCGTCTTCTTCGAACATCGCATCGCGCCACTCCTTGACCGATCGCGCCCTCCAGTTGGCATCGTGCTTCGTGCTCAAGACGGCTATCGAACCACGATGCACCTCGAGGATCTTCTGGCTGCAGATGTACTACTGGCTGACGAGATCGATGGTGAACCATTGTCGATCGAGCACGGCGCCCCCATGCGGCTTGTCGCGCCGCAGCACTACGGCTACAAGTCACTGAAGCACCTGGCCAAGCTTGAGTTCCGGGACGTCCAGCCTGTGGTGAAACATGGTCCGTTAGCCTTCCTGGACCACCCTCGCGCCCGAGTTGCACTTGAGGAACGTGGTCGTTGGTTTCCGGGCTGGTTTTTGCGGCGGCTGTACCGGCCTCTCATTCCACGAACGGCTGAGAGGTTTCGCATTGGCATGCTCAAGTATTGGCAGGCATCGGAACGCAGCTACTCGTCGGGTTCGTGAATGGCGCGTGTCACGGCGGCGCTCTCGCGACTGCGTGCACAGCTATTTTCGTCGAGCGTTGCTGCAGCACGCGACGTTAGACGTCACCGAACTGACTATGCACGAATCTTCCCGACCTTCCCGGAAGATTGGGAAGGGGGGTGGCAGCTTTCGAACGGGCGGTACCCAGTCGAACTTCTATTCCGACGTGTTGCCATCGAAGTGTTCGGTATCGGCTTCTGCGTCGGCGCGGGTAGGGTGGACGACGCCATCCCGGTGATTGGGCGGTGCATAAAGCGTGTAAAGCTTCAACGGTACACTGCCGGTGTTGACGATGTTGTGGTTTGTCCCGGCGGGAACAAGCACCGCAAAGCCTGCGCTGATCGCCGTGCGAACGCCATCGAGCACCGCCTCACCCGTCCCTTCCTCCACGCGAAAGAACTGGTCAAGCTTGTGGACTTCCGCCCCGATCTCCTCGTTGGCCTTTAACGCCATGACAACCAGCTGGCAGTGCTTCGCCGTGTACAGCACCTGGCGAAACGCTTCATTCTTGACGGCAATGCGCTCGATGTTTTCCACGAAACCTTTCATAGCAACCGCTCCTGCGTTGGGTTCTTGCCGGCTAACCGCCGCGTTCATCTGCAAACGCTATTGTAAGATAGCGGTGAATGGAGCGGCGTGCGGCGAACGTTGCCATAGCGGTTCAGTCGCGAACGATACACAGCCGTTGGCGTCGAAGAGCGCGGTCGGAAATCGTTTCAGCGGCGCGTTCCAGTGACCATCGTCACAGTGTCGTTCCGCGGTGGTTAACGAGCAATTCTGCACCGACGAAACGCTGCCGCGCGCGTTTGCGCGCAGCCTGGAAATGATCGAGCGCTGTGGCACTGCCTGTGCCGTCACAGAGCGTAGGTGTATGTGGGGGCGCGCGATTGCACCCGTTGCAAACTGTTTCTGGCAATAGCGACCCGCGGGTAGTAGCGTCGTTCAACTTTATCAACGGCCTGACATGCTTCTTCCTATCATGCTGCTCCTGCAGCTCCAGGCACCAAACCGCGTCGTCAACGATTCAGGCATCGTTGTCAACAGCGCACGAGTGACCCCCGCGGGCGTACAAAGTGTGTTCGACGGTCGTGTTGCCGGCGTGCGGTTTGGCGGAACCTCCAGTGAACTCTGGGTTGCGGTGCCGGGGAACGCCTGGCGTTTGGGCTGGCGCGAAAATCGTGTGTTGAGCCACGCCGAGTTTAATGGACGCCCGGGCGTGTACGGTATTGCCCTTGATCCCCTGACAAACCGGGTCTCGATCTCTTCCGTGGGTCGACTGCCCGCAGATGTCGCGGCCAGTCGCGTGCCAGGCGGCCCCCCGCTTTCACGGGCCAAGGTCGTCACACAACTCGTCACCTATTCAGCCGATAGCATCGCTCGGCCAGCACGTGAATCCGGCGCATTGGGTGCGTTCATGGCCGGCGCTCCAGCCATTGCGCGCCGCCCAAATGGCACCGGCCGCCGCGTCGCTGTGTTGCCGTTGCCCGCCGATGACAAACTTGCCATTCTGGACGCCGCAACCAACCAGCTCGTGCGCACGGTGTCGCTTGGCGTGCTGCCCATTGCGGCGGTAATTGCTGACAACGGAAGTGTCGCATGGGTGAGCGTTTTCGGCGGACCTAAACCCAAGCCTGGTGAACGAAGCGCAACACAGTGCTGTGATCCTGCCGCCGAGCCGGTACGGGTGAATGCGCGCGGCATCGCAGAACCCGGCACGGTGGTGCGTATTGATGTTGAACGCGGCGTGGTCACGCACTCGATCAATGTCGGCTTACATCCAACGGGTCTCGCGTGGGATCAGACGAAAGGCCGACTTTATGTGGCCAACGGAAACTCGGACGCGGTCAGCATTGTCGACACGCGCACCAGCACCTTGCTCGGCAACATCACGGTGGCGCCTTTCAAAGAACGACGTGGTGGATTGGCTCCCACCGCCATCGCGCTTTCGCCAAACGGCGCCACGCTGTTTGTCGCTCTTGGCGGTGTGAATGCGGTGGCCATGTACGATGTCAGTGTGCGTACAACTGGCATGCTGGGTGTATTGCGCGGCCTCATTCCCACGGGCTGGTATCCCAGCAGCCTCGACGTAAGCGCCGATGGAAAGATGCTGGCGGTTGGAACGTTGTTCGGCGTTGGCGCCGGCACAGGGCGCACTGGCGGTCAGACTGGAAGGTACGTATTCGCCGAACGTGGTTCGGTGAACGTCATTGAGGTGCCCACGGACGCGCAGCTGGTTGCGTACACAACCGGTGTGGCGGAGAACAATCGCCTGCACCTCGCGAGCGGCAGTTACACGCCATCGCTCACGCCCCGCATAACCGCGCCGGCACGCGCTGTTCCCGAGCGGCCGGGCGAACGCAGTCTCATCGAGCACGTGGTGTACATCATCAAGGAGAACCGGACGTACGATCAGGTGTTGGGCGACATTGGCAAGGGCGCCAGTGATTCCTCGCTTACGATGTATGGACGGGACATTACGCCCAATACACACGCACTCAGCGAACAGTTCGTGTTGCTCGATCATTTCTTCGCCTCGGGCGGCAACTCGGCCGATGGGCACAACTGGTTGACGCAGGCCAATGAGACGGCCTACCCCATGTGGCCGTTGTATGTGGGCCGCAGTTATCCCAGCGAAGGCAACGACCCGCTCACGTATTCGTCGGGAGGTTTTCTTTGGGAAGCGGTGCAGGCCCGGGGCAAACGCGCCGTGAGTTTTGGCGAATACGCGCCTGCACCCAGGGACTCAAAGTCGGAGGTGCGCACGCAGTTGCTCAACATGTATCGCGACCCAGCGCAACACTCGTCGGCGGCGTCGCGCGCACGGTTGCGCACGATGTACAACACGCGCAGCGAAATACCGAGTCTCGATCGCATACTTGTGCGCGAGTATCCAGGGTGGTCACAGGAAGCACCGGACGTCATCAAGGCCGACATCCTCATCGAGCATCTCAAGGAATGGGAAGCGTCAAAGCGCATGCCGCATCTCACCCTCATGATTCTTCCCAGCGATCACACCGAAGGCACGTCTCCGGGCTGGTGCACGCCGAAAGCGTGCGTCGCGGACAACGATCTCGCACTGGGAAACATTGTGGACGCGCTCAGTCATTCAACGTTCTGGAAATCCATGGCCATTCTCGTGGTGGAGGATGACGCGCAAAATGGCGTGGACCACATTGATGGTCATCGCACCGTCGCGTTGGTCGCCAGCCCCTACGCGAAGCGCAAGGCCATTGACAGCACGTTCTACAGCCAGCCATCCATGGTGAAGACCATTGAACTCATGCTGGGCTTGCCCGCGCTCAGTCTGTTCGATTTGGTGGCCACTGACATGCGGGCCAGCTTCATTGGTCCGCGGGAGCGCCCGGACTTTACACCCTACCGCGCAATCGTGCCCAGGCAGTCATTGTACGAAACGAATCCGAAGGTCGGCGCCATCAACGGCGCAAACGCTGTGGAACGGCGCAACGCCGCGCAAGCCAGTGCGCGCATGAATTTCCGCGACCCCGACGCGGCGCCAACGGAATTGCTGAACCGCATTCTCTGGCACGACGCCAAGGGGTGGCGCGTACAATACCCGACGGTCAAGCAGTCGTTGTTTTTTCCGCTGGCGGTTGACATCGCGGACGACGACCGCGAGGAAAAAGCAGCCGTCAAAAAGAAGCCGTAAGCTGGTGCTGACCAGACGGGATTTCGTCTGGCTTGTTGGCCGGACAAGCGCTGCATCGCTGGCAGTCGGCTTGCGCTGCTGCTCGCGTTGCTGGCGGCGCGGTTGGCGTCGGCGCAGCCGGTGGTGCCTGTCCGTGAGTTGTCCACGGTCGACGCCACCTCGTCCCAGAGTTTCGCGAACATTTTTTGTGTGCGGCCGTTGGCCGGCGGCTACGGTCCGCGCGCGGCGCCGCTCATTCCGTATCTCGCAGACTCGTCCTTGTTCGTCGACGGCGTGTCGATGTCGTTGCTGGTAAGCGATCTGCTGGGCAACGTGTCGCACGAGTTTCTAAAGACTGGAGCTTTCGGTGGCCTGGGTGGCCCGTGAGGCGGCTACGGCATCACCCGCGCCCACTGCGCCGTGTCCGTGTACTGCTGAAACGACACAATGTGGTCGCCTTCGAAGCGGTAAACATGGCAGAACGGCGCATCCAACGTGGCGCCGTTGTGCTTCATCGTGCCACCGTACCGGCCAAAAACGATGACGTCGGCACCGCCATCGACGAAGCGATCGGGCACCGCGCTGAAGTGGTCAATCGCGGCAAGTAACCGGCCAAATACGCCTTCGCCAATCGCTTGTGCGCCGATGTAGAGATTGCGGTCGGCCAGTGGGTTGCCCTCCGCCTCGTTCCAATGGATGTTGGGCGACATGGCTGCGAACAGCGCAGAGGGATCGTTGTTGGCGAAGGCGGCATAACCCGCCTGAATGGTCTGGACGCTCACGGGCGGCTCCTGCGGGGGGATAGGAAATCCAATCGGGGCGCGGGATTGTAAACCCCGATGCGCGCGCCCATCAAGGGCGGCGCCGCAGGTACTGTTCTGACCGATAGTTTCGGGCCATGTAACACGACGTCAGAATTGTTGTTCATCATTTCACCAGCGCGCCATGTCCGCCCTTGCACTCAAGATCCCTCCGCCCGTAGTCGGCTTGTTGCTGGCCATCGCCATGTGGTTTGTGCCACCTGGCGTCGGGGTATTTTCCCTGAGCCTCCACACCCGTATGGCTGCGGGCCTCGGCATTGCCTTGGTCGGCGTGGCAACGACGCTCTCGGGGATGCTCGCGTTCCGTCGCGTTCGCACCACGGTCAATCCACTGAAGCCCGACACGTCCTCCTCACTGGTTGTGAACGGTGTCTACCGCATCACGCGGAATCCCATGTATGTGGGCGTGCTGCTGGTGCTGACCGGTTGGGCCACCTTTTTGGGACACGCGCTGCCGTTCCTGGCGCTGCCAGTGTTCATGTGGTACATGACGGAGTTTCAGATCAAGCCCGAGGAACGGGCCCTGACCCGTGTGTTTGGGTCCAGCTTTACCGAGTACATGGGTCGCGTTCGTCGGTGGGTGTGAGCGGGTCGTGCGGAACTGCTCGCGCGGGCTGACGTGGGAGTTTGCTCAATCACCACGACGCACGCAGCGCGACGCCTGCGTCGTGCATCTGGGCTTTCGCTGGTCGCCCTGCGCATACCCGTGCAAACTTTCCCAACCGGCCCTGCGTACGGTGCGCATCCGACGCGCCACATCATCATCGCTCGGCCCGCGTGACGTCGCCGGCAACTCGCTACTGTAGACACGGAGCCACCGCATGATTCGACTCATTCTCTGGGCCATGGCGACTGGTTTCGTAACCGGCGCGGTGTGGTTCGCCATTCTCTTCTTGCGACGCGGCAGAGCAGCACCGCCGTTCAACTACCCGCCGTCGTTCGAAGATGACCCTTCCCAAGTGACGCCGCATTCGCTGACCCGTCATGCGGGCGCACGGGAGTTGCGCGCTGGCCTGCCCATCGACCAGGTGAATCACCCACATGCCGCGCCTGAGATCGACGTGCATCGGGACAGGAGTTCCGATCGAGGTCGCGGGCATTCGTAGTGGGGTGCCGGAGTGCGAGGCATTGGTGCGTTCGTCGCAGTGCGCTTTTGCTACGCCACGGTCCGCTCGATGTCGCGTTCAGGTCAACCTGCGCACTGGCCATCGCACCTGCGAGTCGATCGGCGCTGTCTGGCGCGTATCGCCTCGTTCACTCGCAAGCGAAGTATTTCGCTTGGGGGTCAGTTATCGTCATCGCCTGTGGGTACTTCCAACCTTGCTCTGTTGGCGCGTGCAACTTGTTCCACAGGATGGATAACATCTGCGATCAAGCGCGCTGCGGCTACTCTGCCCGCCCTTAGTCATTGAGGTTCGGTACAGTGTATTCTTTAAATGTCGCTTGTATGGTCTGTCACTGGCGTCACATGATTCTGCACGGGGTGTTTGGGCATCGGCGATGCGGCCCGCGAGGGGGGGAAGCGACGCGGTCAGTTTGGAGCGATTGGAGCCGAGGTTGGGGTTCGGCGATCATCTTGGGGGGATATGCGCCTACCTGGTGGGGATCCGCGCTCAACTGGTGGAGATCGGCGCCGGACTGGTGGAGATCCGCGCCGTGGAGATCGGCGTTAGGCTCCTGAGGATTCGTGCCGATCTCCTGATGATCGGCGCCGGCCTGGCAAGGATTTGCCGACATACCGGGAACCGGCACGTAGTAAGAGAGGATCCCCGTTCCCTTCATTTCCAGAATTGCAAGAAGGTGCAAGCGTCGGAGATGTCGCGAAGCCTGCAGCGTGCCGGGAAACAAGGCCTGAGGGATAATCTCCCGGCTACGAAAAACGCGTGGGCACACGCCGCCCCCGCCCGTATCATTGCACATCCACTCTCCCCCCACTCACCCAAGCCTCGCCATGCCGCCAATCGAACGCCGCACGTTCCTGGGAATGGCACTGGCCGCGCTACCACTACCGCTGGCGCTGCCGTCCGTCGACACAAACCATGACGCAGCGCCAATGCGACCTTTGACAGAGGCATCAGACCCAGTGTACGTGCGCGCAGGCACCGATCGTGACGGGGTGCACAAGACGCTTGGGATCAGCACGATTGACTTCAAGGTGACGTCGGCTGACACGGGCGGCGCCATGCTCGTGATTGAAAACACGAATCGTGGCAAAGGCGGGCCGGCGAAACACCAGCATCTCGCGCAGGATGAATTGTTCTGCGTGATCGAGGGCGAGTATGTGATCGTGATTGGTAATCGGCGCTTCGAGCTGAAACCGGGCGATACGATCCTCGCGCCACGACTGGTGCCGCACGTGTGGGCGTACGTCGGGAACACCGTGGGCCGCATGCTGATCAGCTTCACGCCGCCGGGAGCAATGGAAGATTTCTTCCGGGTCGTGTCGAAGGGCAACTCCATGCCAATTCAGGACCCCGCGCTCTGGCGGGCGCATGGAATGGAACTGCTTGGGCCGCCGTTGCCGGTGTAGCGACCGCACCGGTCTTCGTGGACATGCGTAACGTCGGCGTTGCCTGTGCCGCCACCCTTGGCGCGAAATTCGTAGTTGAAAGTAAGTGAGGAGAGAGAAGCACCGACGCATCGCAACCTCCGAATGGGGTAGCAGTGCGACTCGGCACGAGCGCGTCGTCCCCGCTCACGGCGTCTATCGCTTCCGGTCCTGAACATTGCGCGTCGGCATAGCCAATCGCGGCGCTCGCGATCAGCGAGATCACCGGATTCGCGTTCGCCGAGGGGTTGAGTAGCGTTCGGATGCGGCGCATTTGTGTCACGCGCGCCGCATTAATCCCCACCACACCCCGACGAACACCCCGAGCCACCACCACTATCACCACCCCCCGAATCGCCGCCACTGGCCGACGACGCGGAACCGTGCGAACTATCGCCCCAACTGTCTCCCCCCCCGCCACCGGAAAATCCACCGCCGCCGCCGAATTCCGGCATGTGACTATGGTGTGAGCCCGACGCACCACCATCAAACTGCTGGTACAAAGGCACGCCACCGTCGGATGCACCGCCGGAATCACTGTTGTCCTCGCGCCGTTTCCTGGGCAGGTCGTCACTTGGCCGCACACTGCCCAACTGGAATTTCGGCGTACCCCAAATAATGACCGGCGGACGCACGTTAAACTCCAGCCGATACAGTTCCAACGTCGCATCGTACTGCGCCTGAAACAACCCGGTCTGCTCATCACTTGGCAATAATTCCGGGTGGTGATCGAAATCTTGCTGCAATACATCGCGACAGAATTCGCGATACGCGCGACTGAACAACAGATGCTCGTGCCAGACCCGATCAATGATTTTGGGTGGCGTGACATGAAAGTCGGCGATGATGCCGAGGTAGACAAACTTCCGATATTCCTCAATGGCGCGCAGCGCAAAACCTCGGTCCCAGCTGAGCTTGCGCGCAATTTTGCTGGCAAACGCATTGGTTGAAGAATTCGTGTTGCCAAAGGCCGAACGCACGTGATCCCAGAGCTGCGGCGGAACCAGATTGTCGAACTGGTAGTGCTTGAGTCGAAGCCAGAGTTCGCGTTTCATGGAGTGGGTGTGTCGACGCTTGGGGTTTGGGGGGCAGTGCGGCCGGTTGCAGGAACGGCGCACATGGTCAGGCAACTTGTGTCGCTGCAGGGAATCACCGAGAAGTACCATTGCGCAGTGAGACCAACAAGACCCGCCTTTCGGCCAGGATTGATCATAATCCTGCCTGCAGTTGCCAATTCTCCGCAATCCCTCTTGCCGCCGTTGACTGCACATGACATGATGTTGCGGAAAGACCGACGCCGAAATGGTGTCAAATCCTCGCTGAGGCCGCACCGTGCCCACGCATTCTGAATCGTTGGACGCCGACACACCACTCGCCGTATCGAGCGCCGTATCGAGCGACGTGGCGAGCACGACGGCGCCCGGATCGGCCGCAGAGCGGCACCAGTATGCGGCGTTGCAGCAACGGCTCCCGCAGTTGTTCACGCGCGTGTTCCGTGATCGCCACGCCCCGCAGACGATCGTGGTGATTCCAAGCCTGTCGCTCGACCCCGCCGAACTGCGCAAGCTTGAAGGAGCCGCACATTACGAGGAGCGTTTGCTCTGCGTGCTGATGCTGCTGCGCTTTCCGCGCGCCAACATTGTCTATGTGACCAGCGAACCGCTCGCGCCATCGATTGTTGACTACTACCTGCATCTGCTGCCGGGCATTCCGCCGTCACATGCGCGGCCACGGCTCACGCTGCTCTCGTGCAACGATGGTTCGGCCGAGTCGCTGACGGGCAAGATTCTCTCCCGGGCGGCGCTCGTGGATCGCATTCGCGCCGATATCCCCGATCCGATGTCCGCGCACATGACCTGCTTCAACGTCACCCCGCAGGAACGCACGCTGGCGGTCCGGTTGGGCATCCCCATTTATGGATGTGATCCCGAGCTCTCGCACCTGGGCTCGAAGAGCGGAAGCCGTGAGACGTTTCGTCGCGCGGGCGTTCCATTCCCCGATGGCCACGAGCACCTGCGGGATACAACGGATATCGCGCACGCGCTGGCCGATCTCAAGCGTCGGGATTTGTCGCTCTGTCGCGCGATGATCAAGCTGAACGACGGGTTCTCGGGCGAGGGCAACGCGGTCTTCTCGTTCGATGGGGTGCCCGAATCCGCAGTACGCGCCGAAAGCGCCGACGCGTTGATCCGCTGGATTCGCGGCGCGTTTTCGTCGCACGTCACGTGTGTCGCCGAATGCGAATCATGGGAATCGTTCGCACAGAAGTTCGCAAGCATGCATGGCATCGTCGAGGCCTTTGTGGCTGGCGAGGTGAAGCGGTCACCGTCGGTGCAGTGCCGCATCGATCCGCTCGGGCATGCACAAGTGATCGCCACCCACGATCAGCTCCTGGGCGGGACCAGCGGTCAGGTGTATCTGGGTTGTACATTTCCTGCCCATTCCGGGTACGCCGCCCATCTGCATGAGTACGGATCTCGCGTGGCAAGCGTGCTGGCACAGGAAGGCGTTCTCGCCCGCTTCGCTGTCGATTTCATGACCGTATGGCGGGACGGGCAATGGCGCACCACGGCTATTGAGATCAACTTACGGAAAGGCGGGACCACCCACCCGTTTCTCATGTTGGAGTTTCTGACCGAGGGCCAGTACGACACGACCACGGGCGTCTTCCACGCGCTGAACGGCAATCCCTGCTATTACCACGCCACCGACAACCTGAAACAGCCTTCGTATGCAGGACTGACGCCCGATCAATTGATCGATATCGCGGTGAACAACGATTTACATTTTGATGCCGCAGCGCAGGAGGGGGTCATGTTTCACCTCATCGGCGCGCTTGAGGAATTCGGAAAACTCGGGACGATGTGCATAGGGCGAAGCGCGGCGGATGCCGAGCGGTTTTACGAAACGACGGTCGCGGTGCTTGATCGGGAAAGCCGACGGGCGCATCGCACTGTGTGATGTACTTACCCTTGTTCAGAAGTTGCGTGTGATCGAACGTCCTACTTGCGCTTCGCGCCGTGTGTTGATGATGGCAACGCTGTGTACTCTGGCTTTCACGACGGCATGTGGCGGCGGCGACGCGGGTACCACTACACCCACGCCAACACCAACGCCCACCGGAAGTTTCTCGCTCAGTGTCAGCGCGACCGCGCCCACGACCATGGTGCAAACTGGTGCTGGCAGCGCGATTGTGACCGTGTCCCGCACGGGCAGTTTCTCCGGTGCCGTATCATTGAGCGTTGAAGGAGCGCCCAGCGGCGTCACGGTTACTCCGTCGTCGGCAACGGTTGCGTCGGGCGCGACCACAAGCACGCTGGCCATCGATGTGTCGCTCAACGTGCCGGCCGGTTCGTATCCACTGACCATTCGCGGTCAGGCGACTGGGCAATCAGCGCAGTCAACCACCCTCACGCTGACGGTGGTCACGCGTCCAGCGTCGGTCAGTCTTTCGCGCTCGACTGCGGGCGCGCTCTCAACCAATGCCGGCGGACCCGCGATCGCATTCACCGTCATCCTCAATCGCATTGAATTTCTGGGTGCGATTACGTTGGAAGTTGCGTCAGGCTTGCCGACTGGCGTGACCGCAGCGTTCGTGAACTCACCGACGGCCGGAAACTCGATTGGCGTTACGTTCGCGGTGGCGGCCAACACGGCGCCTGGCAGCTATACGGCCGAATTGCGGGCCTCGGGAACAGGCATCTCCCTGGCAACACTCTCCGTGCCATTCACCGTGGTCGGCCCCGGATCGCTAACCGTCGCCGCCAGCCGAAGCGCCGTCTCGATTGCACAGAACGGCAGCGGTGTCACGTCAATCACCGTAACGCGTACGAACTTCACTGGTGCCGTGACGTTGGCCGTTGCGGGGCTTCCCGCGGGCGCGACCGGCACGTTTGGCGTCAATCCAATTGCGTCCAACGGTGCAACGCTCACGTTCGCAGCGGGTCCCAACGTCGTGCCGCAGTTACTCCATCACCGTTTCGGCCAGTGCACCGCAGGTGGCGTCTCCGGCCGCGGTGGTCGTTACGCTGATTGTCACGGCCTCTGGGTCAGGTGGGAACACGTCCATTCGATTCTGCGGCAGTGCCGCCGACATACCCGTCTGGCTCGGGTTTGCAAGTTCGAATTCGTGGACGCGTGTCAACATCGGCGCGAACGACACGTTCACGTTCGACTTTCCGACATCCGGTACCGTCACGTGGGTGAAGCAGCAGGGTCCGGATGACTTCCGCATCACCATTACTGCCGGAACGATCGACGAGATTGCGCTCATTGCTGGGGGACAGTGTGCTTCTCCGTCGAATCGCACGGCCACGGGTACCGTAGCCGGTTTGACAGGCGCGGATCAGGCGCACGTCGTGTTCGGACCACGCGCGTCCACCGCTGCGCCGACGTTCGCCGCGCCGAACTTCAGTTTCACCTCGCTTCCTGACGGAGCGCACGATCTCCTGGCGAGTCGTTCTGCATTTGAAGTAGCCAACAACGCGTTCCTTGCAAACCGCGTGCTCGTGCAGCGCGGTGTGAACCCGAGCAATGGCGGTTCGGTGGGGACGCTCAATTTCGAAGGCGCGAGTGCGATCACACCTGAGAGCAAGTTGCTTAGCGTGGCGGGCGCTGTTGGCGGTGAGTTGTTGTCCACGTCATCAACGTTCCGCACTGCGAGCGGTGCCAGTGTCGCGCTGGGTGCGACAACCATCGTTTCTGGCACTAGTGGCCTCGTTCGGCATCTGCCTGCAGCACCGGTACAGGCGGGTGACTTTCACACGCTCGTTGCTTCTGCGACGCTTACGAATGGTGGGAACACCGTGGTTCGCAGTGCCACGCAAACCACTGCGTCGCCGACCGCGACGACATTGACCTTGGGTGTTGTCCCGGGCGAACCACTGGTGAGCCCGTTCGAGACCAGCGCTCAGCGGGTGCGCTTCATGTCGATGATTGCATTTCAGGCTGATTACACGCGCCTCTACATCGCCGGTTGGTTTCAGCAGTTGGGCGCAACTCGTCGCGATGCCACCATGACGGTAACGGAAGCGATGGCGACGATCACGTCTGGCAGCGACGGCACCCGTTCGCGGCTTCGCGTTCCCGATTTTTCGGCGGCCCCCGGCTGGAATCTGCTGTGGGAGTCTCGTCCCGGGCTCGCAGCGACCTACCTGGTGAGCGCATCCGGTTGGACGGCGTCCGGCGGGTTGGGAGCCCCGTTAAGTGATGGTGTGGTGACGCGAAGCTACACCCGCATTGGACCGGTTCCCTGAGCGTCGTCGCGCGATTTGGGCGCCGTTATAAATCGTAGTGCGCGCGTGTTGCTCGACCGCAGTGCGCGCGTGTCGGCCCCAAACGCCAATCCCGTAATTGGTCAGCGCGCCATCGACAATCTTTTCAAAGTCGGCGAACTTGAACGGTTGGACAATTTCCACTTCGTCAACCTTGTTCCAATCCTTGTCCGAGCCCGCAGCAGTGTTTTGCGCAAAGGCTGGCGCGAGCGGCAGGGCGAGTGTTGCAATGGCGACGAGCAGTGCGTGACGCATCATGGCGGCTGTTGTTGGGGGGCGGAAAATGCAACAGCGCGCAATTGGAGTGAGGAAGGGTGGTACGTCGCCGCGCGAGCCGCCTAGTTGCGGGCCGCCACCAACTCCTTCGCGCGGCGCCGCCACACGGCCAGCAGCGCCACGGCAAGCACCAACGCGTTCGCCCCCCACATGCCCACAAACGGCGAGACAATCAGCCGATCGGCGAGCGTCTCACCAGTCATCAGCAACGCGTAGTACGCGCTGAAAAAGACGAGGCTTGCACCGAACACGAGCCACATACCGCCGCGAGGAATTCTGAAAGCAAGTGCCATGCCAGCCAGCGCCAGCAGCAGGCATGCAGCGGGGAGCGCGAACTTCTTCTGCACCTCGACTTCGAGCGCGGCGGCACGCGAGAGCACCACCGGCTCGGTGCTCGGCCCGACTTTTCGCGCGGCCGCGCGTAGTTCGCCAATTGTCATGGAGCGATCGGTTGGCGTATCCGCCTCATCTCCGCGCAGTACAACCGCGAGTCGCTCGTTCGAGCGCGGTACGATTTCGGCGGTCACCACAAACGCCAGCACTGCCATGCCGACGGCCGCCGCGAGTATCGGAACAACCAGGTGACGAACGCCATCGCGCATGCGCCGAGCAGCGGCCAGTGTGCCGTCTGCGCCGAGGCGACTGAATTGGTGGAGGACGGCTATGAAGACCGCCATGGGGATTGTCATGGCCGCGGTAAACGGCAATGCGAGCCACAACACTTCTGCGAGGGTGCCTGCGGACGCGCCCTTTGCACTGAGCGCCGGCATCTGCCGGCTTGCGAAGACGTAGAGCATCAGGGATGTGAGGACCACAAACGCAATGGCGAATGAGACGGCGTGGCGGCCCAGGAGTTGCCGAGTCGTGGGCGGCGGCATTAACGGACCTGTCGTGTCGATTCCTTTCATGTGCGAGTCTCCAAAGTTGGCGCTAGCCGGCTGATGCGCGGGTGCGTCCATGTTGAACCGCTCGTCCGAATGCGAGAGGTTTCGTTCACTCTGCGTGCCGCGTTCAGGGCGCGCCAGTTCGTAGGCTCCTCGCCGAACCACGTCCCAGAGGCCTACCGCACTGACGATGGCGCCGTGCAGTCGCCCGCGAGCGCGCGCGTGTTCGAGTTCGCGCGCAAAGAGCGTCTCCATTGCCGTCCCGTGCTTGCGGCGCAGATCGGCCGGGAGCAAATGCAGCGCCAGGCGGTACACACTGGACACGGTCACTTCCCACCCATCGCCAGGCGCGTGCGTACGATGCTGACAAGCGACTCCATGCGTGCGGACTCGCGTTTCAGTGCGGCGCGCCCTGTTCGCGTAATGCGGTAAAAGCGCTCGCGGCCGGAAATGCCCTCGGGCCGTTCGTCGTCGGGGACTTCTTCCAGCCATTGCTGTTCGACGAGCTCCTCGAGCGAGCCGTACAGCGTTGCGGGCCAGAGGCGCACGCCCCCGTCGCTGAGCTCGCGCACGTCATCCTGGATTGCAGTGCCGTACCGCGGCGCGGCCGAAACGGAGAGAAGAATGAAGAACCAGTGTGGCTTCATGGATGGGCTGGTTGGGAAGCGCTTTATCACGAACTACAATAGCATACTATCAAGCAATAGTTTGTGGCGCAAGGGTCTTTGGGAGATGGAGTCGCTCTGGTTGGCTTCAACGCGGCGGCGGAGCAGGTCGAGCGGCCGGCGCCGCCGGAAAGACGTTGATCTTCACGTCGTTGGTGGACGCGGTCTTGATCGAGAGGACGTTGGCCGTCCCGCGAATTCCCGCGGAGGTCAGGATCGCCCTGACAGAAGCGCTACGTAGCTGGGCCAGGTTGATGGTGGTGCTGTCACCAGAGTTCACGGACGTTTCGAGGATCACCTCGCTCATTCCCCAGCGCTGTAGCGCCCAGAGCGCAACTGTCTGCGCTTTCCTGGCGGTTGAATCAGCGACGGCCGAGCCGTTGGGAAATGATATCAGCAGCGTACGGGACACCGGTGGCACAATGCGTACTTTCCAATCACCTGCTCCCCCGTTCGCCATGACTTCGTTTGTTTGATAGTCAGCCAGCGACCAGTTCGGAGCGTCAGCCGGTGTGACGTATACAAGGCGGGCGCTACGATCAACCCAGATGGACTGCACGGGTAACAACACGGTGTTGAGGATCTGCGCAAACGGGGGTACATCTTTCGCGATACCGGCCGCATTGCGCTCCATCGCGGCGTCAATCATGGCGCGCGCCTGTTCGCCGTTATCGGCGGCCACGATTTGCTGCAAGTTGACAATGGGTCGTACCGAATAGGCGCGTTGGAGCCGTTCGTCGACGAGTTGCTGCGCACTCGGAAAATAGGATGGCTCGATGACGACGGCATCGACCGAGAGATCGCCCCAGAGCGGCCACTTCACTTCGAGCTGCGCAATTTTCCCGGACGCAATTTTCAATTCACTGATGAGGACGTCGCGCGTGGTTGTCCGCGCCCGTGTTTCGCGCGCAACGCGATACAGCGTTGAGCCCAACGGCGTGGCAAGCGCAAGGAAGGCCGCAATCCCAACTGCGATGTATCCCGGTGTGAGCTCCACGCTTGAAAGCGGTCTCGCCACGCCACTGAGCCGGGCCACGAATGCAAACGAGAACGCAATCGCCGCCAGATTGGTGAGGAATAGCAGGAATGCACCACCGGCAAATTCCCAGTTGGCCACACCAATTCCGTATCCAACGGTCGCGAGCGGCGGCATGAGGGCCGTGGCAATTGCCACACCAATCGCGGTCCCGCCTTTCTGACGCACGGTGGCGTAACCACCGGCGAGACCCGACAACAGCGCGATGGCAAGATCGAGCAGTGTGGGCTGAGTACGCCCGATGATTTCCGACGTAGCGTTGCGGATTGGGCTGATCCAGGTGAGCACCATTCCGGCGACGACGCCAATAGCCGCACCGATAATCACGACGCGCAGCGCATCCTTGATGCGATGTCCATCGAGTGAGGCGAAGCCGAACCCCAGCGCTGCAATCGGACTCATGAGCGGAGACACGAGCATCGCGCCGATGACCACGGCGACGGACGATTGTAGCAGGCCCAGCGTCGCGATGCCCGCCGAGAGTGCGCACATGAGGATGTAGCCGCTTGTGAGCGATCCGTCCTGCTGCACGGTTTTCCGAAGCGCCGACGCTTCCTGTTCGGAAAAATCAGGAATCGCCGCCGCGTGCACCAGGCGCATTCGCCACTGGTGCAGACGGACGAGCAGGGAATTCACCTCGTGCCCGTCAGTGTCCGGCATGCGCGACGTCCGGTGCAGGAGAACGCGCTGCCACGCGCTTGATCAGCAGTCCAACGGTGCCGCCCTGTACGATCACTGCAAATAACACGACCACGTACGTGGCGGCGAGAATGGTGGTGCGTACGGGACTGTCCGGCAGGGACAGCGCCAGCGCGATGGAAATGCCGCCACGCAGTCCTCCCCAAACCAGCGTGGGCGTGCCCAGCGCACCGAGCGTAAACACCGGTCGCATGAGCGCCAGCGGCAGCGCAACCGACAGCAACCGTGCAACGACTACGAGCAGCACGCACAGCGCACCGAGTACAAGGACGCGGACATCGGGCGCAATGGCGATGATTTCCAGGCCAATCAGCAGAAAGAGCACAGCGTTCAGGATTTCGTCAATCAGCGCCCAGAATTTGATGAGATAGTCGCGCGTGACATCGCTCATCGCGTGGGCGACACCGTGATTGCCGATGATCAGACCCGCGACTGCCATGGCGACCGGACCACTGACGTGAATCCAATGCGCGAGGCTGTATCCGCCCATCACCACGGCGAGACTGATCATGACTTCGACGCTGTATTCGTCAATGCTTCGCATGGCGCGAAAGGCAATCCAGCCAATGACGAGACCCAGGACAATGCCGCCGCCCGCCTCCTTGAGAAACACCGACGCGGCGTGGCCAAGTGTGAACGATTCTGTGCCCAGCGCAGCACCGAGGACAATGGTGAACACCACTACGCCAACGCCATCATTGAACAAACTTTCGCCGGCGACAACGGCGCGAAGAGTCGGTGGCACGGCGGAACGCTGCAAAACAGCCATGACCGCCACAGGATCGGTTGGGCTGATCAGCGCACCAAACACCATGCACCACAGCAGCGGAGCGGCCACGCCCAGCGCATTGCTGATTGCCCAGAATCCACCACCGACAATGGCCGTGGATAGCAGGACACCAACGGTACTCAGCACAAAAATCGGCAGCCGTGCGCGACGCATCTCCGTCCAGTCAACGTGCAACGCGCCGGCAAACAACAGGAACGACAACATGCCGTCCATCAACGTCGTTTGAAAATCAATTGACGCAAGAAACCCAACCACCATCTCCGACAAATGTTCACTCGGCATGATGCGGTCCATAGCAATCACGACCAGCGACGCGAGGGCGCCCATAAGTGTCAGCCCAACAGACGCCGGCAGTTTGAACAGCCGATGGTTGAGATATCCGAGTACGGCCGCCAGGACGATTAGAATGGCGGCGGCGTCAAACGCACTGAGTGATCGAACAGCGTTGTTCACGGAGTTGCAGGCCCTTGTGAGAGTTCAGGTTCAGTGACGTGGTTCATGAGTGCTCCGCTGGTGCTCCCACAAAAGTGGCGGTCAGGCACACGATTCCGATTCGGGCACAGACCGCCAGACGAAGAATGCTGCCGCCGCCGAACTACGGCGATTTTTCCGTCGGCATGAGATCCTGCAAAAAGAACGCCGCAAGTTCGGCGCGGGAACTCAGCCCCGCCTTCCCGTAGACTGCCACGGCGTGCTGCCGCACGGTGCGCTCGCTGCGACCGGTTTGCCCCGCAATCTGCTTGTGCCCGTGCCCCTGCAGCAGCAGGAACGCCACTTCGCGCTCGGTTGGTGTCAGCAGCCACGTATCGAACTGGGCGTTTATGGCGTGGCCCAACCCGGCAAGCGCCGTTTCCGCGCTGGCGCGCCACACGTCGCGCTCACGCTGCCGCTCGGCCAACGACCGATTGCTGGTTGCCAGCAGCGATTTCGTATCGCGTAACGAATTCGCCGCGCGCCACCATCCGCGTGCGAGCAGCACCGCGGACGTCAGGCTGACAAGGATAATGAACACCTCAAACACCACGTGGACAGACAGCAAGGACGAGGGTCCGTCCAGAACGATGTCAGTAATTCCCCCGACAACCACCAGCGCCAGCACGCCCACCACCAACGGCGCGAGGTAAGGAACGCCCAGTTCGCTGGCCGTCTCATTTGATGAGGTGAGCCGGTCCTGCATGTGCCCTGGGTCGGTTGGAGTAGTCACTCCGTCAAATGTCGGAGCGGCAACTGTCAGGCGCAATCACGTCATTTGCCGGATAGGGCCGCATTCGGTGCCCGGCGACCTTCCCCTCTGTCGCCAACGCGGCGCTGCCATCTCGGCGCGACATGCGGAGCGACGTCATCACCAGCGCAGAGGATCTCATGCTTCAGTCATTTCTTCCATCGCCCCTTCATCCGGCCATTGTGCACCTGCCCATGGCTCTTGCCGTGCTTGTTCCAGTGTTTGCTGTGGGGTCGCTGTGGGCGGTCAAGCGGGGCGCGCGCCCCCTCCGGGCATGGGGCATTGCCGTGGCACTGTTCGCCACGCTTTCGCTCAGCTCGTGGGCGGCATTGGAAACCGGGGAGGACGCAGAGGAAAAGGTGGAATCGGTTGTTCCGGAATCGGCCATCAGCACGCACGAACAGGCCGCCGAGCAGTTTCTCATTCTGTCGGTGATCGTGCTGGGCATTGCCGCCGCCGGACTGTTTAAAGGGCGGGCAGGAGGTGTTGCACGCGGCGCCGCGACCGTCGGTGCCCTGGGCTTGCTGGTGGCTGGTTGGAACGTGGGCCATTCAGGCGGTGCACTGGTCTACCAGTACGGAGCCGCCAGCGCCTATGTGGCGGATTCGGCGGGCGTGCGCACGGTCAGCGGAACGTCGCGCGGCGACCGTGATGGAGACGAAAAGTGAGCGCGTCAGCCAGCAACTCAGGATGTGGCCATCGCATCGATCGGCGTGCGTTTCTGTAGGGTGCGACCTTGATTGCGGTGGCGATGTTGGCTGGGCTCGGCGCGTCGAAGCGCGTGCAGGCGCAATTGCTTGGCGTCGTGACCGCTGAACCGAACGCAGCGGGTGGTTTGAGTGATGCGATACCGGCGGCCGACGGGGCCGCTGCCGATGTCGCCAACAAAATTCTGGTCGTGCGTACGAACAATGCGGTGTACGCGTTCTCGTTGGCGCACGCTGTCAGGCGTGAAGGCGACCGGGTGGTCGTGGATGTATCGGTTCGGCGGCGTACTGATTTGGAAGCAGCCGCCTGGACCGCTGCCGTCGTCAAACTGCCCGCGTGAGGAGTGGCCAAAATTTTTTCGCTCGTCCGCGCGCATCCGGGCCGTCGTGACGAGTTCGTGACAGATGGGCGATATCTATCGCCGCAGCCCTATGCGGACGCTCACAGTACCTCGCCAACTCGTGTCGTTTGTT
>Ga0163144_10005500_pt1 | contig 28137 bp, 20 predicted proteins | sample OliLak19BULKMAT1_FD_123175 | JGI IMG/M metagenome (GOLD analysis project Ga0163144, IMG submission 123175) | Freshwater microbial mat bacterial communities from Lake Vanda, McMurdo Dry Valleys, Antarctica - Oligotrophic Lake LV.19.BULKMAT1 | ecosystem: Environmental > Aquatic > Freshwater >... | reverse complement strand
GGTGGGCGTGGCCGGGGCACAGCCAGCAAGCAGAACGCCGAGCAGCGCCAGCCACAAACTCAGTTGGGTGAACGGTAGCGGTAGGGTCGGTCGGATCATATGGGGATTCTACCCGGCCGGCATAGAGCTGTAAAGGCAATACGGTTTAGATAAGGCGGCCAGATTGAAAATATGCGGCAAATAGCCGCTGGCCTTCGCTACAACATAGCACATCCGTTTCACGCGTAGCGGATTATGGGCGAAGCCCCCGCCGGTGCCACTGGCCGGGGCACTAACTAAACCGTATTGGCCGTAAAGGCACAAAAAGTCAGGGTTATAGGTGCGGTGAAAATGATGCTGCGTGTGCTAAAAAGTTTGCGGTGGTGTCTGTTGCTGATGTTGATCGCCGGCCTCGTGCTGCCGCCCGCCGCGCCGGCCCGGGCGGCCGGGGTGAGCTTTACGGTCACGGTCAAGAGCGCCTTCCTGCGCTCTGCGCCCAGCTTTAGCGGCGCGCGCATGTACTCGGTGTTCTCCGGCCAGGCGTTTGCCATAGTGGGCCGCAGCGCCGACTCGGCCTGGCTGCTGCTCGATTTTCCGGGCGGTGCGCCCGGCAGTTCGTGGATCGCGGCCGTTTACGGACAGGTGGAGGGCGACCTGGCCGGGGTGGCCGTGACCGGCGTGACGGGGCCAGGCGTCCCCAGCGGCGCGGGCACGCCGCCCGTTGTACTCAGCGCCCCAACCCTAGCCGCCTCCGTGGGCGTGGCCGGCCCGGTGTATTTCACGGTGACGGCCAAGAGCATGTTTGGGCGCGCCGGGCCAGACGCCGGCGCGGCGCGGGTGGTGTCGCTGTTTCAGAATGAGCGCCGGCCGGCCACGGCCCGCAGCGCCGACGGCTTGTGGGTGCGGCTGGAGCTGCCCGGCGGCATCCCCGCCTGGGTGCGGGCCGCCTCGGGCACAGTCACGGGCGCGGTGGCGGCGCTGCCGGTGGCGGGCGGAGCGGCGGCCCCCAGGCCCAGCGTCCCCCCGACGAGCGCGCCGCCCCCCCAGTTGGTGGTGAGCCAAACCGCCCGCGACATTTATCAGCGCGGGCTGGCGCTGGGCAACAACCCACGCGCGTTCTCCAAGGTGGGCGACTGCAACTCGGCCACGCCTTATTTTCTGGCCCCGTTCGACAAAGGCGAGTACCGGCTGGGCGGCGCCTATGCCTATTTGCAGCCGGCGATTGACCACTTTGCCGGGTCGTTCAACCGCGACGGCGCCGTGGCCCGCGACGGGCTGAACACTGCCTCGGTCTTTGACTCGATCTGGTCGCTGCCCGCGCTCTGCCAGAAAGGCGAGTCGCCGCTGGCGTGCGAGGTGCGCACCCAACGCCCGAGCCTGGCGATCATCAGCCTGGGCACCAACGGCGACTGGCAGACGAACGCCGAGTACGAGGCGAACATGCGCCGCATCCTAGACTTGCTGATCGAGCGCGGCGTGGTGCCGATCTTGAGCACCAAGGCCGACAACCTGGAAGGCGGCGACCGCTTCAATCAGATTGTGGCCAAGCTGGCGGCCGAATACGCGCTGCCACTGTGGGACTTCGCGCCCGTCGCCCGCGCGCTGCCGGGCTGGGGCTTGGCGGACACGTACCACCTCGTCTGGGGCCAGTCGTATTACGACACCGCGCCGCGCCCACTCACCGGCTGGCAGGCGCGTAACCTCACGGCCCTGCAAGCGCTGGATGCGGTGTGGCGGGGGCTACAGTAGGAGCGTGGAGGTCGGAGGTCGGAGGTCGGAAGTCGGAGGGGGAATGTTGAGAATGCGAATAGTAGGTCGGCGCGGCTCGATAACCTACCATTTTTTGTACGGCAACCGTTCAGGCGGCAGCGTCAGGGCTTGATGATCTTCTCCCACACCTCGTTCAGGGCATACAGCGCGGTCAGGTTGCGCACCACAAAGCCGTATTGCAAATGGTCGGGCGTGAAGTCGGCGTTGCGCGCGTCCGGCGCGGCGGACGGATGCACGCCGTCGCCGGCCAGCCCCGCCGCCGGCAGCGCGGGCAGCGCCGCGTAGTAGTCGAGCAGCGGCACGCCGTACTCCAGCGCCAGCGCCCGCAGGATGACGTTCAACGCCTCGGCCCGGCCCTCGTCGCCCGGGCGCGTGAAGGGCGGGATGGTGCTGAGCACCGGGATGACGCCCTGCTCCAAAGTCAGGTCTAGTATCCGCCGCAGGTCGCTGTCAAACTCGGCGTCGGGCGTATAGGGCACATCGTTGGTCCCCAACATGATCAGGGCGACGGCCGGCCGCACCACACGATACTCGCAGGCCAGCGGCATCTCGCCCGGCCGGCAGTCGGGCTGGGTCTCGCCGCCGGTGCCAAGCACCGCCCGCGCCCGCCAGCCGACTTTGGCCGCCAGCGAGCGGTTGGCAAAGGCGTTCAGCCCGGCGTGCGCCTCGGCCGCCGAGAAGTAGTCAATCACCGGCTGCAAGTCGGTATATTGGCCGAGCGTGTAATTGTTGAGGCCGAGGGGGACTAAGAACGCGGTCGAAACGGTGATGCTGTCGCCCACTTTCGAGAACACGTTGGCGCGGTTGCCCAGCGCCTGGCCGCGCTGAAAGACGCCCAGCATCCGCAGCGTGACGTTGGAGATATAGCCGGCGTTGGGCAGCGGCGTGGCAGTTGGGGGCGGCGGCGCGGCGGGCGTGGCGATGGGCAGATGGGCCAGCGACACTCGCAGGTCAAGCCACATCACCGGCACCCAGCCGCCGGCCCCGGTGATGGCCGTGACCTCCACCCAATCGTTGTCGGCGCTGCGGCCCAGCAGGTCAACGCGCGTCAGGGCCGGCAGCGTCGCCACGACCTCGGCCGCCAGGTCGGGCCAGGCGCGCACGCGCAACCCCCGGCCGTTGAGCGTCACGCGCGCGTCGGCGGGCGCGCGGCTGGCCGGATCGGGAATGATGAGGATATCGCCGGGGTGCAGCACGGCCGGGTCTAGGCCGGGGTTGGCATCGAGCAGTTGCCCGGCGGTCAGGCCGAACTGGGCGGCGATGTTAAAGAAAACATCCCCGGCGACGACGCTGTAGGTAACGGGCGTGAGGGTCGGCGTGGGCGGGGCCACCGAGGGCGAGGGCGTGGGCGTGGCGCTAGACCGCACGACCGTGGCGACCTGCTCTAGCTCTGTTGGGGTGGGCGGCGCGGGCGGGGTGGGCGGCGCGGTGGGCGGAACAAAGGCCGTGACCAGGGCCGGGACTTCGACCTGCACCCGAGTGCAGGCAGCGGCCAGTAAGCTGGCGGCGAGGGCCAGAGCCAAGATCAGCAGACGACGCTGGGGCATAGCCGCATTCTAACCGATGGCGGCTGACTGTGACCCCGGCGGTTAAGACCGCAGCAACACATAGCGAAGCCGGCCTACGCCGGCTGGGAAGGCAGCGCCAGATTCGCTGCCGCCACCAATTAGGGATGCTCTTGCGGGTAGCAAGTGGCCGCGCCGTTGACCAGCGCGCGGCCGGGCCGTTCAATCAGCAACACCTGCACCACGGCCAGGTGCGCGTCAGCAATTAAAAATCCGTCTTTGGCCGCGCGTCCCTCAGAGCGGCCACCACTTGTTGCAGCGTCGCGCCCTTCTCCACGTAGGTCGTCGCGCCGGCCGCGAGCGCTCGGCTGCGCGCCCCGTCGTCAGCGCTATACATGCTCATGGCGACGATTTTGGGCGGGTGCGGCTGGGCGCACAGGCGCGGGATGGCGGCCAGGCCACCCAGGCGGGGCATTTCCAGGTTCAGCAGCACGAGGTCGGGGTGCAGGTCCGCCGCCCGTTGCAGCGCTTCTTCGCCGTCGGCCGCCTCGCCCACCACCTCGATGCCCGGCTCCTCGCTCAGCAGCAGGCGCAGGGCTTCGCGCACAGCCGCCACATCATCAACGATGAGCAACCGCATCGCGGGTCTCCACGGCCCAGCCGGCCGCACAACCATCAATTCAACCACACCGCCGGGAATATTGGTGCTATCCCAGCATGATAGCCGAGCGGCGGGGCGGGCGCACGCCCCGCCGGGCAGGTTTCTATCCATGACTTTAGAGGGGGTAGCGCCTCACCGGGGTCGGTTTTTCAGGGCGCAAGTACTCTTGCCATGATTTAGCACGAAGGGGACGGGGCAGTACCGCCCGGTCGGTAGGAAGGGCCGAGTTGGTGCGTGCGCGAGTTCTCAGACAGCGGCGTGAGTGGTCAATTCCCTATAAGCTGTCATTCCGAACCCCCGCTCGTGGCCTTGTGGCAACGTAGCGCCCTTGGCGGGGTGACGCTTCGCAGTCGTCCCACCGGCTGACCTTATAACGGCCTCCGGTTTGATGTAGGGCGTCTGCTGAGTAGCGAATGCGGGCGTTCAGTCCACGGGTGAGATTTCTCACCCGCCCCAGGGCAGCGTGAGGGCCAGCGACCTGAGGCGGGTTCGAAATGACAGTGAAAGCGAAGATGGGTAGGGCCGGCCGAGCTAGCTCTTTCTCTTTCTTTTTTCTCTCCGCCCTCACGCGGCCAGGTTGTGGCGCACCGCGAATAGGGCGGCTTGGGTGCGGTCTTGCAGGTGGAGCTTCGAGAGGATATTGCTGACGTGCCCCTTGACCGTGCCCTCGGTGATGTGCAGGGCGTCGGCGATTTGGCGGTTGCTGTAGCCCTGGGCGATCAGCCGCAGCACGTCGCGCTCGCGCTCGGTCAGGCGGCTGAGTTCGGCGTTCAGGCCGGGGGCCGCCGCCGGGCGGGTGACGTGCTCCAACAGCTTGCGCTGGGCTTCGGGGTGCAGCACCGGCACGCCCTGCATCACCAGGCGGATGGCGTGCAGCAGGTCGGCCCGCAGCACGTCCTTGAGCAGGTAGCCGGCCGCACCCGCCTGCATGGCCGCCAGCACATTTTGATCTTCGGCGAAGGAGGTCAGCACCGGCACGCGGCAGGCCGGCAGTTCGACGGCCACGCGGCGCAGCACATCCAGGCCGCCCAGCCCCGGCATCACCAGGTCGAGCAGCATCACGTCGGGCCGCAGCCGCTCGGCCTGGCTGAGGGCGGTCAGGCCGTTGGCGGCCTCGCCTATCAGGTCAATATCCGGCTCGTCCGAGAGCAGGGTATGCAGGCCCTCGCGCACGATGGTGTGGTCGTCAACAATCAGAAGGCGAATCATGGTGGTGGTTGGCAGATCAATCTGCATGATAGCGGAAAACGGCAAAAAGGTAACCAGCCAGTGTCGGCCGGGTGCATTTCCAATTGATGGCCGTCCACTGGTTGAGAGGCCTGGCTGTCACCGTCGCGACGGGTTCTCATCGCACCCGGTGGTTGTGATAGCCGCTATCTGACCGAAACAATTTTTTTCAAGCGGTCGGTGGGCTGGCCCAAAACGGCTGCGGCCCTGAATGCCGGAGGCACCCGCCGGTCTCTGAGACACGCACCCCGGTCAGTCGCCTCCGCTGTACTCAGCGGCCCCTCGCGCGGATTAGACCAACCCCCCTCTTCCATCGCTGGCGTCTGCGGCAACCCAATCGCTTCGCCCCGAATCCAAAATGCACCCTGTCGGCCCAAGCGTTAGTTGCTGGACGGCAGCACCACCCGCAGCGTGGTGCCCGCGCCGGGGGCCGAGGTGAGGGCGAAGGCCCCGCCCAGCCGCTCGGTGCGCTCACGCATGCCCACCAGGCCAAACCCCCCGGCGCGCGGCTCGGCCGGCAGCGGCGCGGCCGGGTCGAAGCCCTGGCCGTCGTCGGCGATGGTCAGGGCCAGGCCGTCGGGCTGGTGCGCCAGGTGGATGGTCACGCGGGCGGCGCGGGCGTGCTTGACGACGTTGTTGAGCGCCTCCTGCACGATGCGGTACAGGGCTTCTTCCTGGTCGCGGGCCGGGGCCACCGGCTGGGCGGCATAGCTGCCGGCCTCCAGCTCGATCACCAGGCGTTCGCGCGCGGCCACGCGCTCGATGTGCTTTTGCAGCGCGGGCAGCAGGCCGTTGGGCACCGGCCCGGCCGGGCGCAGTTCGGTCAGCAGGGCGCGCATTTCGGCCAGCGACTGCTGGCTGAGTTCCACCAGGCGGCCGATGCGGCGCTCGCCTTCGGCCGGGTCGCGGCGGTAGGCCGGGCCGACCGATTGGGCGATCAGCGTCATGCTAAAGACCAACTGAGTCACCGAGTCGTGCAGGTCGCGCGCCAGGCGCTGGCGCTCTTCGAGCACCCCGGCGGTCTGGGCGCGCTCGTACAGGGTGGCGTTTTCGAGCGCCACCGCCAACTGGTCGGCCACGATCAGCAGCCCGGTCATGTCGTCCTCGCCGAACGGGTCGGCCCCGGTCACATCAATCACCCCCAGCAGCCGATCGCCCAAGAGGATCGGCACCGCCAGCTCGGCCGCGATGGCGCTGCCCGGCACGGCGATGTAGCGCGGGTCGGCGGCCACGGCGTTGACCACTTCCGGCCGGCGGCTTTGGGCGGCGGCCCCGATGATGCCCTGCGCCGCCGGCTGGCGATAGGTGCTGCTCTCGCCGCGCCGCCAGCGGCTGGCGCGGGCGCGCTGCACCAGCCAGCCTTCGGCCGCCTCGTCTAACAAGAAGATGGACACGTGCTCATAGCCCAAGCGGCTGTGCAGCGCCTGGGCCGTGGTCGCCAGCAGTTCGTCCGGGTCGAGGCGGGCGGCAATGCCCTGCCCCACGCGGGCGATCAGGGCCAGGCGCTCGGTGCGGTCCTGCTCGCGCGCAAAGCGGCGGGCATTGTCGAGCGCGGCGGCAATTTGGTTGGCGGCCGAACGGAACAGGCGCAGCTCGGCCTCGGTCCAGGCGTGCAGTTCGGTGTGCGACAGCACCAGGTTGCCGATGCGGCGCCCGCCGGCCACGAGCGGGATGAGGGCCAGCGCCGGCCGGCCGCTGGCGATCTGGTCGTCGCGCAGGAAGGCGGGCACGCGCGGATCGTGAGCCACATGCGCGATGGCGACGGTCTCGCCCGCGTCGAGCGTGGGGTTGAGGGCGTCGTCGCTGGTGGGGATGTACAGGTCGGCGTCAATGATGCCCAGGCCCGGCTGATAGAAGTAGGGCACGTAGAAACACTTGGGCCGGCCGGTGGCGTCGAACTCATAAAAGGCCACCGTGCAGCGGTAGGGGCTGTGCCCGGCCAGCACTTCCAGCGCGGCGCGCATCAGGGCGCGGCTGTCGTGGGCCTGGCTGAGGCGCTGGCTGAGTTCGTACAGGGTGCTCAACTACGCCAGGTTGCCCTCGGTGGCGGCGAACAGGCGCGCATTTTCCAGCGCGATCGCCAGTTGGTCGGCGATGATCTCAAAGCCGGTGGCGTCGTCCTCGGTGAACGGCTCGGCCGCTTCCACGTTCAGCACGCCCAGCAGCCGCCCGGCAATCACAATCGGCACCGCCAGCTCGGCCTGCACCGGGCGCGCGGCGGCCACCGGCACCGGAATGTAGTCCGGGTCGTGGGCTACCTGGTTGACGCGCACCGGCTGGCGCAGCCGCGCCGCCCGGCCGATGATGCCCTGGTTGACCGACTGGCGATAGGCGCCCACCTGGGCCAGGTCGCGGTAGATGCCGCCCACGGCCCGCAGCACCAGCCAGTCGGGTTGGTCGGGGTCCACGAGCAGCACGGCCACGTCTGGGTAGCGCAGGTCACGCTCAATCGCCAGCACGGCGGTCGAGAGCAGCGCGTCGGCGCTCAGGCTGGCGTTGATCAGCCGGCCGACGGCGTTGAGCGTGGCAATCCGGTCGGCGCGGCGGCGCTCCGACTCTAGCAGCCGGGCCTTGTCCAAGATGACGACGAGCTGATCGGCCAGCGCCTCCAGCACCTGCACATCGTCCGGGCCGAAGACGCCGCGCCGCTCATCCTCCACGTCGAGCACGCCCAGGATTTGGCCGCCGGCCTTAAGCGGCACGCACAACTCGCTGCCGGGGTCCCAGCCGCCGGGCGCGCGGATGTAGTGGGGGTTGCGGGTGATGTCGTTGGCCAGCTGGGTCTGGCCGCTGACGGCGCACACGCCGACCATGCCGCGCCCCAGCGGCACGCGGTCGCCCAGGGGGATGCGGTCACGCAGGTTGGTGGAGACGGCGGAGCTTTCCAGCATGGCCTGCTGGGGCACGCGCAGCAGGATGCTGGCCATGCGATAGCCCATGACGTCTTGGACCGCCTGCACGACCACGTTGAGCACTTGCTGGCTGTCGAGGTTGGCGGTGGCCTGGCGGCTGACCTCGAACAGGGCGCGCAGGTTGCGGGCGCGGCGCTCAGACTGGGCGCGCTGCCGCCAGACCAGCAGCGCGGCGGCCAGCGCCAGCAGCGCCGCCAGCCCGACCAAGAGATCAACCAACAGGGGAGGCATAGGGCGAATTGTACTGGCGGCCGGGAGTGGTCACAAGCGCGATGCAGAGGGGGACTGAAAGGCCTCGGGGATCTCGAGGGCCTCGGGGAGGTTGGCGGTGGACCTCACGCCGGCCCGCTCCGGCCGGCGTTTGATATCAACCGGCCCTTAGGATACAATGCCAATAGCGAATTGTCGCGCTAACGAGTAAAGCCTATGGCAGACGAACACGAAGACTACGCCGCGCTGATGCACGAACGAGGCTTCCGGGTCACGCCGCAGCGCCAATTGATTCTGGACGCCATCCGCGAGGGCAGCGGGCATACGACGTTCGAGGAGATTTTCGCGCGGGTGCAGCGCAAGTCGAGCGCGGTGAACCGGGCCACGGTCTACCGCACGCTCGACTTCCTAACCGAGTTGCGGCTGGTGGTGGCGGCCGACGTCGGCGCGGGGCACCCGGTCTACGAAATCGCCGGCGACACACCCCACCACCACCTGGTGTGCCTGAACTGCCGCAAGGTACAGCAGATCAGCCACGCCGTGGTGGAAAACCTGTTCACCCAAATTGAGCATGACCAGAAGTTTCACGTCGAGACCAACCACCTGGCGCTGTTCGGCTACTGCGAAACGTGCCTGCCGCAGATGACGCACCACCACCACCCGGCCCCGCCCGACGCGGGCGGCCAGCAGCCCTGAGCGACCCGCAACGTTAGGGCAGGCCGGCCCCCTCCGGGCGCGGCTGGGCGAGTTCGATGAGGATTTCTTCGGCCGCGCCGACCGGCACCGCAGTCGAGGGCAGGTCGAGGCGGGCGGCCAGGGCCAGCGCCAGCCGCAGGGCCAGCGCGTTGCGGTTGGTCAGTTGGGCGCGGCGGCGCAGAAAATCTTTGGCCAGCGCCCGGTCGGCGGGCGTCAGGCGCTCCAGCGGCCAGGCGGCGGTGTAGTTGGTGGCCGGGGCCGTGGCGACCAGCGGGGCGCTGCCGGCCACCACACTCGCCAGCGTCAGCGCCGGGCGGTCGCGCACCACCAGCGTCCCGGCGGCCAGGTCGCCCAGGCGGCGGGCGCGGCCGTCCACAAACATCACGATTACGCCCAGGCCATAGTAGCCCGGCAGAAAATCTATCAGGCGCACCAGGTTGCGCACAATTGACTCGGTCAGCGTAATGGGGGTACCATCCGCCCGAATGACGCGCAGGCCAGCCCAGCGCTTGCCCGGCGACTGGCCGTTCCAGGCCATCTCAAAGAAGATATAGAAGCCCCACAACATGGCAAAGGCCAGCAGCCCGCCGAACGACAGCAGCCAATAGATGGCGTTGTCATTGTCGTTGAAGAGGCCGCTAAAGATGTTGAGGGCCACCAGGCCCACCGCCAGGCTGACTACGATCTGGACCGCGCCGATGATGGCGGAATCCACCAGCGCGGCCAGGAAGCGCGACCCGATGCCGGCCACCTCGTAGCCGAACACGACGTTCTCGGGCGTCTCGACCGACAGATAATCATCCGACTCAGGGGTGAGGGTCATAAGTCACTCCACGACAAGGGATACGGAGCATGGCAGCGGACAGCTTTATCCAGGCGCGGCAGGCCGATTGGCAAACCCTGACCCAACTGCTCGACCAGGCCCAGCGCAGCCCTAGCCGGCTGTCGCCCCAGGCGGTGCAGACGCTGGGCCAGTTGTACCGCGCGGCGGCCTCCGACCTGGCCGTGGCCCAGCGCGACTTCCCCGAGCAGCGCGTCACGCAATACCTGAACCAACTGGTGGCGCGGGCGCACGCCAGCATCTACCGCAGCGAGCCACTGGCGCTGGGCCGGCTGTGGCGCTTTGTGACCACCGGCTTCCCGCGCGTGTACCGCGAACTGCTGCCCTTCACGCTGGCGGCGGCGCTGTTCTTCTTTGTGCCGACCGTGGCCGCCTGGGCCGCCACCGCCGCCGACCCCGCCAGCGCGCGCTGGCTGCTGCCGCCCAGTGTGCAAGAGCTGATCCCCCAGATCGAGGACGGCGAGATGTGGACCAACATCCCCATCAACGAGCGGCCGTATGCCTCGGGCTTCATCATGCGCAACAACATCCAGGTGACCTTTCTGGCCTTCGGCAGCGGCATGTTGGCCGGGCTGGCGACGGTCTGGGTGCTGGTCTTCAACGGCCTGCTGCTGGGCGGCCTGAGCGGGCTGACGGCCCACTATGGCCTGGCCGGCGAGCTGTGGACCTTCGTCATCGCCCACGGCGTCGTCGAACTGAGCGTCATCATCATGGCCGGCGGCGCAGGCCTGCGGCTGGGCTGGGCCATCATCCACCCTGGCGACTACCGGCGGCGCGAGGCGCTGGCCCTGGCCGCCAACCGGGCCGTGCGCCTGATCATCGGCTGCGTGCCGCTGCTGGTGTTCGCCGGGCTGATCGAGGGCTTCATCTCGCCCGCCGAGAACCTCCCCTGGCCGCTGCATTGGGCGGTGGGCCTGGGTACCGGCGCGCTGCTCTACGCCTACCTGCTGCTGGCGGGCCGGCCGCGCGCTCAGAAGGGCGCGCTTCGCAAGAGTAACCGTTAACAACAAAGGCTGCATGGCTGTCAACGTCGCGACGGGTACTCATCGCAAAGTGTAGTTGTGAGAGTCGCTATCTGCCCCTAACCACTTTTTCATGGATAGAGTGGGCTTGCCCACTCTATCCATGAAAAAGTGGCGGCTGGCCCAAAACGGCTGCGGACAAACTCATCGCTGCTGACCTTCACAGGCGCGTGCGGGCCTTGAGTTCTAGGTAGCGGTTGATGACCGCGATCGAAAGCTGATTGGCCGGCACGTCCAGCGTCATCACGCCCTGGCGCTGGAGCGCGCCCAGCGTCACCTGGCGCTCGTCTTGCAATTGCAGCGCCGCCGCGCGCTGATAGACCCCCAGCGAGTCGGCCGGGCGCTGGCGGGCGGCGGCCTGCACGTCGGGGTCGCTGATGGTCACCACAATCGGCAGGCTGCGGCGGGCCAGCACGGCCACGTGGCTGACCAGGGCTTGCAGGCTCAGGCCGCCGGTCAGGTCGGTGAAGATGACGACCAACGCCCGCCGCCGCTGCTTGAGCGCCAGGTAGCTCAGGGCGCGGGCGTAGTCCGGCTCGACCGGGTGCGGCTTGACGGCGTACAGCGCTTCGAGCATCCGGTAGAACTGGCCCCGCCCGGCGCGCGGCTGGAGCGACGCGCCCACCGTGTCGGCAAAGGTCAGCAGGCCCACCTTGTCGCCTTTGCCGGTGGCGACGTAGGTGAGCAGCAGCACCGCGTTGACTACGTAATCGAGCTTGGCGATCTGCGCCACCGGGCTTTGCATCATGCGGGCCGTGTCTACCACCGCCATCACCGTCTGGCTGCGCTCGGTCTCATACTCGACCGTAATCGGCTTCCCGCGCCGGGCCGTGGCCTTCCAGTTGATGCGGCGGTAGTCGTCGTCGGGCAGATACTCGCGCAGCCGCTCGAACTCGGTGCCTTCGCCGCGCAGCCGCGTGTGGCGCAGGCCGATCTCTTGCAGCCGGTTGCGGCGCAAGAGCAAATCGTAGCGGCGCACATCCAGCAGGTTGGGGTAGACCTTCACCGGCCCGGCGGCGGGCAGGCGGCCCTGGCGGCGCACCAGCCCCAGCGGCCCGAGCCAGCGCAGGTTGATGTCGCCAAACTGGTAGTTGCCACGCCGCCGGGGGTGCACATGGTAGCGGGCGTGCCACACCTGCTGCGGGGCGGCGCTGCCGGTCAGTTGGCGCACATCCACGCCAAAGTCTTGGGGCGGCTCGTCGCGCAGCCAGAACGTGGCCGGGCGGCGGCTGTGGTTGCGCAGGCTGAGGTTCACCACGTTGTCGGCCCCCAGGCTGAGCTTGGTGTCGTGCTCGCGCGCGACCTCAAAGCGGCGCGGGGCCTCGGCCAGCCGCCAATCGAGCAGCAGCAGCGCCAGGCACAGCAGCCCATAGGCCAGCGCCCCCCATTGAAAGGCGGGCAGCCAGGTGCCCAGCACCAGCCAGGGGGCCGCCAGCAGCAGCAGCAGGGTTCCGCGCAGAGTCAGTTGCATGACGCCTAGCGCGGCACCTCCACCTGCCCCAGCAAACGGCGCACCACCGCGTCGGCGTCCAGGCCCTCAATTTCGGCCTCGGGCTTGAGCAGCAGGCGGTGGCGGTAGACCGGCACGGTGACGAACTTGATGTCGTCGGGGGTGACGAAACCACGCCCGTGCAGCGCGGCATAGGTCTTGGCCGAGAGCAGCACCTGGGTGGCGGCGCGCGTGCTGGCCCCCAACACCAGGTCCGGCGACTGGCGGCTGGCGGCGGTGATGCCGGCGATGTAATTCAGAATGCCGTCTTCGACCACCACCCGGCGGATCAACTCGCGCGCGGCCAGCACGCCGGGCACATCCACCACCGGCGTGAGGCCGCTTTGCGCCAGCGCGTGTGGGTCGAAGCCCTTATGGTAGCGCCGCAGCACTTCGATCTCCACGTCTTTGTTGGAGTAGGGCACGATGACCTTGAACAAGAAGCGGTCAAGCTGGGCCTCGGGCAGCGGGTAGGTGCCCTCATACTCCACCGGGTTCTGCGTGGCGATGACCATGAACAGCCCGCCCAGGGCGTAGCGTTGGCCTTCCAGGTTCACCTGGCGCTCTTCCATCGCCTCCAGCAGCGCGGCCTGGGTCTTGGCCGGGGCGCGGTTGATCTCATCGGCCAGCAGCATCTGCGTGAAGACCGGCCCCTTACGCAGATGAAAGGTGCCGCCGGCCAGGTCGAAGACGCTGGTGCCCAAGATGTCGGACGGCATCAGGTCGGGCGTGAACTGCACGCGCGCGAAGTCGGCCTGCACCAGGTGTGAGAGCGTCTTGGCCATCAGGGTCTTGGCCGTGCCGGGCACGCCTTCGAGCAGCACATGGCCGCCGGTCAGCAGCGCCACCACCAGCATTTCAAACGGCTCTTCCAGGCCAACGATGACTTTGCCGGCTTCTTGCCGCATCCGGCCGTAGAGGGCTTGCAGTTCGCCAAGTTCCATTTAACGTAGTCCTTTCACGCGTAGTCCTTTTACGCGTAGTCTTTTTACGCTTAACGTAGTCCTTCTACGCGTAGTCCTTTGTCCAATCGGCGGCTTCACCGGCTAGCTGCACCAGTTCGCGCTCACTGACGTTGGGCTGAGCCAGGCGGGCCAGCAGCCGGCGCAGCGCGGGCGCGTCCAGGCGCGGGTCATAGCGGGCCAGCCGCTCGACGTAAGCGTCGTCGGTCAGGGCCGGGTCCAGGCGGTAGCGGCGACCGAGCTGCCGTTTAAGCTGCTGGCGATATTGGCCCAGCACGGCCTGGCTGTGGCCGGCGCGGCGGCCGAGGTGGGCCAGGGCCGAGATAAATTCCAGCGGGGCGCGGCGGGTGGTCTCGCGCGGCAGCGGCAGCGGCCGGCCAAAGCCGCGCCCGCCCAGCACCAGCGCCAGAAAGACCACAGCGGCCACATATAGGATCGCCCGCCCGGCCGGGGTCGAGCGCAGCCAGGCCTCCGGCCCGCTCAACTCGGTGGGGGCGCTGCGCCGGCCGTGGTGCCACTCGTCGAAATACACGCGCCCGTGCGCGGCCGACAGCGAGACCAGGTTGAGCACCAGGGCCGGGTTGCCGGGCTGCTTGAGGCCCAGGTTCGTGAACGGGTAGGCCGTGGCGCTCAGGACCACCCGGCCCGCGCCCTGCGGCCACGACACCAGCACCGGCCCGTCCGCCGCCGCCAGGTGGGTCACAAAGTCGGAGCGCTGCGGGCGCAAGTAGGCCACGGTGTTAACGGCGGCGCTGGTGGTGAGCGGCGGCGAGACCAGCAGCGGCGATTGCAGCGTCAGCGTTGGCGCGGCCGAGGCGAGAAATTGCAGCGAGACGTCAAAGTGGTCTAGGGCGCTGAGGGCGGGAAAGTTGTCGCCGGCCAGCACCAGCACGCCGCCCGCCTCCACCCAGTCATCCAGCGCCGCCCACTCGGCGTCGGTGGGGGCGCTGACCGGCTCGAGCATCAGCACCAGGCTGGCCTTGGCCGGTATGACGAAGCGGGTGCTCGCTTGCGGCTGGCCGGCGTAGCCCAGCTCGGTCAGCCAGATCCGCAGCGCGGCGGCCCCGTCTGGCGTGGTGGATTGGCTATCCAGCGGGATGGCCTGGCTCTGCTGGCCCTGGCGCACCGCCGCCGCCACCGTGATTGCGGCCAGGATGGTGAATAACCCCAGCGCCAGCCACACGTCGCGCGAGATGGCTTTCATCGTGGTTAGAGGTCAGCCGTGCGTCTGGCGCAGCGCGGCCACACGGTCGGCGTACTGGCCGTACGCAGCGGCGTCGAGCGGCTGGCAGCCATACCACACGCGGTCAAAGACTTCGACCACCTCGCGCAGCACGCCGGCCAGCTCGGGGTGATCGCCCAGGCGGCGCAGCACCTCGCGGTTGGTGAGGGTGCGCTCGTAGCGCAGCAGCCCGCGCGCCTCGAGCGACAGCAGCGCCGAGAGGTACAGGTAGCGCACGGCGGCGCGATAATCGCCCTGCCCCGCCAGTCGCTGGGCCTGCTGCTGGGCCAATTCGGGGCTGAGGTCGCCGGCCTCCAACCCGGCATCGGCCGGGAGCGTGGCTTCGCGCACCAGCCCGCCCAGCAAGCCGCGCAGCGCGTAGGCCACGATGCCGACCACGACCAGCACGCTGAGGACTGTGAAGGCCCAGCCCACCACATCGCCGAAGAAGGGTATGCCCACGCTGTCGGGCAGCAGCCGCGCCAGCAGGCGCAGCACGACGTTGACGAAACGGTCCCACAGCGCCGTCAGCGGGTTGGGCGGTTGGACGGCCCAGGCAAACTCCGCGCGGTCGAGCACGGCTTGCAGGCGGCGCACGTCGTTGGCGGTGTGGCGCGGCGCGGGCCAGGCGGCGTGGGCGGCGGCCAGGTTAGCCAGGCGTGTTTTTAGGGCGCCCAGGTTGGGCGCGGCAGCGCGCAGGGCGGCCACCAACGCGCTGTGATCCACCGGCACGGTCGTCCCATCTTCCAGCGTGACGGCGGTGACGGCCTCCCAGGCGTCGGCCGCCGGGGCGAGCAGGGCCTGGCGGGCCTCCAACGGCTGCCCAGCCGCGCTGTCCACCTGAGCTTGCAGGGCGGCCAACCGCTGCCAATAGTCCGCCACGGGGATGGCCTCGGCGGCGGCGGGCAGGGCGACGCTCAAGAGCACGGCCGCCAGGCCCAGGGCCAGCAGCCAGCGCCCTAAAAGGGCTAGGGCAGGCCGCCACGGCGGGCGCGGGACAGGTAGGAGCACGGGCATCAGGTGGTCTCCGGTCGGCCGTCACCGGAAGGCTAAGGCCGCCAGCGCAATCACGGCGACAACGAGGGCGATGACAGCAAAATAGGCCACAACGATCCCGACCGTGATGAGCAGGAACCATAGCATCTCGCGGCCGGTGACCAGGCCGGTGCCGCTGGTGGCCGGGGCGCGCGCAATCATCTCGGCGGCGGGCAGGGCCGGGTCGGCGGTTTGCAGCGCCAGGTCTAGCCCTTCGGAGCGCACGCGCAGGTCGAAGTAGACCAGGGAGACGGCCGTCAACTGCAAGGGGGTATAGAGCAGGCCCAGGATCATGCCGGATAGGCCGCCCACGATGGTCTGCGCCACGGCCAGAGTCTGCGGCGACGGCGTGATATCAAATTGGCCGACCACCACCCCCAGGATGATGCCGAGGACAAGGACCGGCCCGGTGATCACCAACTGGGCAAAAAGACCCAGAATGACGGTAAAGCCCAGCATCCACCAAAAGCGCGAGCGCGCCAGGTCCCAGGCGCGGCGCAGGGCGGCCCGGCCGCTGCGGCGTTCGAGCACCACCACCGAGGCGACCAGTGGGATGATGATGCCTTGAAAATAGATGAGAATGCCCAGGCCGGTGAACCAGCCGACGCAGGGAATGAGCCACCACACGCCGAGCGCGGCCCCCACGAAGGCGGACACGAGCAGGGTGCCCAGCAGGGTGAGCCACGCCCGCCCCACCCGCCGGTAGGCGCCGCCAATGGTCACCGGCTGGCCCAGGTAGCTGTCGGCCACGGCGCCGGTGAAGACAGCCGTGGCAATGCCCGAGATGAAGATGGTGGTCAGCAGGCCGCTGAAGAGGTTGAGACCCAGGGTGGTGATGGACTGGGGCGTGAGGCCGGTGTCGAAGGGCGCCTCCAGAGGCGAGACACTAATCGCTGCATTTTGGCTGGCGTTGAGATAGGCCAGGCCGATTTGGAGCAGCGATAGGGGAATGTAGACAATCCCCAGGATGCCGAGGAAGGCGAAGAAGTTGCGCCGGTAGAGGCTGATGGTGCGGTCGAGCAATTCACCCAGGCCCAGCGGCTGGAGGCGCGGTCGCGAAGCAATCGTCATCGAGGGCTCCCCTGTGACAAAGGTAAGTGAGCGATAGGCGCAGTGTAGTGTGGAGGCGGGCGGGCGTCAAACGGTCAGGAGGCAGGGGTGCATTCGCGGATGGTGGTCGTTTCAGAAAAGATGGCTAGGTGGGCGTTCAACGTCGTGGCGGGTTCTCATCGCAGTTTGTGCTTGTGAAAGCATTTATCTGACCGATACCAAAATTTTCAGACCGGGCGTGGGCAAGCCCACGCCCGGTCTGAAAATTTTGGTGGGTGGCCCAAAACGGCTGCGACCAAAAACCGCGAATGCACCCTGAAGCGAGTACAGCGGCTTTTGCCCGCCCGTCTATAATCAGGCGCTATGTCCACCTCTTCCGTCCCCGGCGCCGACCAGATCGGCAAGTATTGGCTGCTAGAGCGACTGGGCCGGGGCGCTACGGCCGAGGTGTATAGGGCGCTGCACCCCACGCTGGGCCGGCCGGTGGCGATCAAGGTGCTGCACGCGCATCTGGCCGAGGCCCCCGACTTCGTGGCGCGCTTCCGGCGCGAGGCGCGGGCCGTCGCCCAATTGCAGCACCCGCACATCGTGCAGGTGTACGACTTCGACGTGGACGGCGAGCGGCCGTTTATGGTGATGGAGTACATCGCCGGGCCGACGCTAAAGACGCGGCTGGATGACCTGTTCCGGCGTGGCGAGCGGCTGGCCCCGGCGAACGGGCTGCGGCTGTTCCGCGCGCTGCTGGCGGCGGTGGGTTACGCCCACAGCCAGGGCATGGTACACCGCGACTTGAAGCCGGCTAACATCCTGCTGGCGGCGGACGACCGCCCGGTGCTGACCGACTTTGGCATAGCGCGGCTGCTGGGCGCGGAGCGGCTGACCGAGAGCGGCGTGAGCCTGGGCACCCCCGCCTATATGAGTCCGGAGCAGGCGCAGGGCGAGCCGGCCGACCATCGCTCGGACCTATACGCGCTGGGCGTCATCCTGTTTGAATGCCTGTCGGGCCAGGTGCCGTTCGACGCCGACACCTCGGTCGCGCTGCTGCTGAAGCACGTCAATGCGCCGATCCCGGCCATTCGCGAGATCAACCCGGCCCTGCCGCCCGCCGTGGAGAGCGTGCTGGCCAAGTCCCTCGCCAAGCGGCCCGCCGCCCGCTACCAGAGCGCGGGTGAGATGTGGGCAGCGCTGCGGGCGCTGGGTGAAGCGCATGGCATCGCGCTCGACCCGCGCGGCGCTGACGACGCGGCCTGGCCCGCCCCCGCCAACACGCTGGAGGTCACGCTGCCGCCGGCGGCTGGGCCGGCGCGAGTTGGCATCACCCGGCGCAATTGGCCGCTGTGGCTGGCGGGCGCGCTGGTGGTGCTGGCCCTGGCGGCGGGTGGCGTATGGCTGGCGACCCGCCCCTCACCGGCGGCGCAGGCGGTGACCGCCGGGCAGACCTGGCTGGCGCAGGACGACGCGCAACTGGCGGCCGACGCCTTTAGCGAGGCGCTAACCGCCGACCCCGGCAACGCGGCGGCGCTGGCCGGGCGCGCCCAGGCCAACGAGCAACTGGGCCTGATTGAGGACGCACTGGCCGACGTGGAGGCGTGGATTGACGCCGCCCCGACTGAGGCCCTGGCCTACGCTGAGCGCGCCCGGCTGGCGGTGCAGTATGGCCTGTACGCCGACCCGGCCGAGGTGATCGCCGACTTCAATCACGCGCTGGCGCTGGCGCGGCCCGAGGAGCAGGCGCGGGTGTACTTTCTGCGCGGCTGGGCGGTGCTCAACTTTCCACTGGTGGGCGCGGCCCCCAACGCGGCGGCGGCCGTGGACGACCTGGCGGCGGCGGTGGAGCGCGACCCGGCCAACGCCGAGGCGCAGTTTACGCTGGCCCAGGCGCGCGTGAGCGCGGGCCAAGCGGCTGAGGCGCTGGCCGCCGCCAACCGCGCCGTGGAACTCGGGCCGCCGTCGGCCGTGGCCTACACGCTGCGGGCGCATATCCAGTTTGCGCTGGGGGACGTGCTGGCGGCGCTGGACGACCTGAGCGCGGCGCTGACCTTCGACGCGGAGGCCGCCCAGCGCGCCACGCTGCTAGCTGAGCGCGCCTTTCTCTATCTGCGATTGGGCGACCAGGATGCCGCCGCCGCCGATGTGGCCGAGGGGCGGCAACTCGCGCCCCAAGCGCCGCTGCCGGAGTATGTGGCCCTGCTGATGTCGCCCGAGGCGGCCAGACCGGCAAAGGCCGAACTGGAACAGGCCCAGCGCCAGGCGACCGACGACCCGATCTGGCAGGCGATCTTTGCGGCGCTGCTGACGGCGCAGTAGGCTTCGGCGCCCATGCTACAATGCACACCAATCCCCCACCCAGGAGCGCGCATGACCCAAGTGACTGAAGCCATCACGTTCGCCCACGACCAGCGCGGGCGGTTTGTTGGCGAACTGAAAGAACTGCTAGCGATCCCCAGCATCTCGACCCTGACGGCCCACAAGCCCGATATTCAGCGCGCGGCCGAGTGGGTGGCGAACAACATGCGCCACATGGGTCTGGAGCACGTCGAGATTATGCCGACGGCCGGGCACCCGGTGGTGGTAGGCGATTGGCTGCATGCCGAAGGCCGGCCGACCATGCTGATCTACGGCCACTACGATGTGCAGCCGGTAGACCCGCTGAACGAGTGGGTGTCGGAGCCGTTCACGCCCACCCAGCGCGGCGACAACCTATACGCGCGCGGCGCGTCGGACATGAAGGGCCAGGTACACGCCTTCCTGAAGGCGCTGGAGTCGGTCCTCAGCACCGGCGGGCTGCCGCTGAACATTGAGATCATGATTGAGGGCGAAGAGGAGATCGGCTCGCCGCACCTCGAAGCCTTTATGAAGCAGCACGCTGCCAAGCTCAAGTGCGACTTCTCGCTCAACGCCGACTCGGGCATCATCAGCCCGACCCTGCCCTCGATTGCCTACGGGCTGCGCGGGTTGGCCTATTTTGAGCTATGGGTGCATGGCCCCGATCACGACCTGCACTCGGGCGTGTTCGGCGGCTCGGTACACAACCCGGCCCAGGCGCTGGCCGAGCTGATCGCGGGGATGCACGACGCGCAAGGCCGGGTGACGCTTCCAGGCTTCTACGACAAGGTGCGCAAGTTGGGCGCGGACGAACAGGCCGAGTTGGCGCGCAGCCCGATGGCCGACGAGACCTGGCGTGAGATGACCGGCGCGCCCCAGCTCTACGGCGAGGCCGGCTTCAGCACCGTGGAGCGCCTGGGGGCGCGCCCGACGCTAGAGATCAACGGCCTGCTGTCGGGCTTCACCGGCGAAGGTTCCAAGACGGTGCTGCCAGCCAAGGCCATGGCGAAGATTTCCACCCGCCTGATCCCCGACCAGGACGACAAAGAGGTCGAGGCGCAGTTGCGCGCCTACCTGACCGCCAAAGCGCCGCCGACCGTGCGCTGGGAACTGAAGCGCCTGACCAGCGGCCCGGCCGTGCTGGTGGCGCGCGACACGCCCGCCATGCAGGCGGCCATCACGGCGCTGGAGGCGACCTTTGGCGTCAAGCCGGTGATGCGGCTGGAAGGCGGCAGCGTGCCGGTGGTCAGCCTGGTACAGTCCGGCCTGGGCGTGGATTCGATCCTGATGGGCTTCGGCCTGCCGGACGACAACTTGCACGCGCCCAACGAGAAGCTGCACCTGCCGAATTACTACCACGGCATTGACACGTACATCCGCTTCTTTGATGAGGTGGCGCGGCTGTCGTAAGATGGCCGGCAGTTGAAAAGTAAAAAGCGGCTGGGTGACGTGTCTATGACTTGTCACCCAGCCGCTTTTGATTCAGGTTCAGGCGTAAGCTCAGGGCGGCGAGAAGGCGCAGCGGAAGCCGGTATCCACGTCGGAGGCGTCGCTGGGCAGGTGGTAGCGGCGGGTGGTGGTGTAGGCCGCGCCGTTGGGCGTGCCGGACGAGGCGGCGGGGAGGAAGTGGCCGTTGGCCAACTCCGGGGCGGGCGGGGTATCGGTGACCGACTCGGCGTAGTACACGCTGTCGTAAACGTCGTTGACCCACTCGAGCACGTTGCCGGCCATATCGAAGATGCCGAACGGGCTGGCGCCGGCCTTGTAGGAACCGACCGGCTGGGTGTCGCCTTCCGTGCCCGGCAGGAAGGCTAGATCAAAGTCGCTGCCCCACGGATAGCGGCGGCCGTCGCCGCCGGTGGCCGCAAACTCCCACTCGGCCTCGGTCGGCAGGCGCTTGCCGCTGTCCCATTGGCAGAAGCCGGCGGCCTGATCCCAATTGACCGACACGACCGGGTACTGCGCGAAGGCCGGGTCGCCAAAGTAGGTGGGCCGCGTGAACGAGCTGGGGCTGGCCGGCGGCCGGCAGACCGTCTCGCTGACGCAGGCCAGGTAGCGCGCGTTGGTGACTTCAAACTGATCGAGATAGAACGACGACAGCTTGACCGGGTGCAGCGGCTGCTCATCGCCCTGGCCGACGGTTGAGCCCATGTTGAAGCCGCCGGCGGCGATCAAGACCATGCCGTCGGGCACGGCGGCGACGGGCACGGCGGTGGGCACAAGAGTCGGCGGCACGTCGGTCGGCGCTGCGCCGGCGGTGGTGGTGGCCGTGGCGGCGACTGCGGCCTGGGTCGTCGCCGGGACGGTCGCGGCCGGTTGGTTGAGCAAGCCAAAATAGTTGGCCAGGAACACGCCGCCGCCCACCACCAAGACGCACAGCGCCAGCACCACCGGCACGCCGATGAGCACCGCCACGGGCGGCCCCCGGCGCTCGACCGGCGGCGCTTGTTGCGGAACGGCAGCGGCGGCCTTGGGCAATGGATGCGCGGCGCTGACAGCGGGCCGGTTGAAAACGGGCGGCGGCGGCTCGCCCACCCCGTACGCGGGCGGCGGCGGCGGCGGCACCTGCGATGGCGGCGGGGACTGCGTGTAGCGCGGAGGGGGCGGCGCGGAGGCCGGCATAGACTCCATCATGGTCGCCATCGGCGGCGGGCGCTGTGGGGGCGGTGGCGGCTGGTAGAGCGGCGCGCCACTGGCGAGGCGGGCCTGCACCTGGCGCAGGGCGTCGGCCAGGTCGCCACCGGTCGGGAAGCGCTTGTCGGGGTCCTTGGCCAGGCAACGCTCGATGACGGCCACCAGGTCGGGGGGCGTGTTCGGACTGAGCAGCCGCAGATCGGGCACCGCCTCGTTGACGTGCTTGAGCATGATGCTCATGGCCGAGTCGCCGTCAAAGGGCGGCTGCCCGGCGGCCATCTCGAACATGGTGATGCCCAGGGCGTAGATGTCTGAGCGGCCGGTGGGGCGCTGGCCCTTCACCTGCTCGGGCGAGATGTACTGGGCCGTGCCGATGACGGTGCCGGTGGCGGTCTGGTTGGCGCTGCCCATGATCTTGGCGATGCCAAAATCCATGAGCACGGCCTGGCCCTGGGGGTTAATCATCACGTTGGCGGGCTTGATGTCGCGATGCACCAGGCCGCGCGCGTGGGCGTAGTCTACCGCCTCCGACACGTTGATGGTGACGGTCAGCAGTTCGTTGACGGGCAGGCGCTGGTTGGCCGCCGCCAGCCGGCGCAGGCGCGTGTGCAGCGTCTCGCCCGGCACGAACTCCAACACCATGAAGTAGGTCGGGCCGTCATGGTCGAAGTCGAACACCTGGATGATGTTCGGGTGCCGAAATTGGGCCACCGTGGCCGCCTCAGCTTCAAAGCGGCGCACGAAGTCGGGGTCGCCGGTCAGGTGGGCGTGGACCAGCTTGACCGCCACCGTGCGGCGCAGGTTCGGGTCGGTGGCGCTGTAAACCGACGACATGCCGCCCTGGCCCAGCAGCGACTCAATCCGATAGCGGCCCCCGAGAGTTTGCCCGATCCAGTTGGTTTCGGTCATTCAGCGCGGCCTTAGGGGCAGCCCAGTAGCGCGCAGGCTTGCGTGGCAGCCGCGCCGGCCGTCGCCGCGAGGGCGGTGCCAGCGGCTGACAAAGTGGCCTGCAGCGCCTGCGTGGACGGCACGGACTGGGTGGCCGGCGGTTTCACCGTACCAACCGGGCGCACGGTGGGCGGCGGCGGGGTGTCCGACGCATCGCCGGCGCTGGGCGTCTCGGTGGCGGTGGGGACGACCGGCAAGGCGGCCGGCGCGTCGGGCACGGTGTCGGCGTTGAAGCGCCGGATGACGATGGAGTCGGCGTCCAGGCGGGCCGAGGCGGCGTCTATGGTTTCGAGCGCATAGCCCACGTCGCCGGCAGCGAAGCTGGAATCGACCAGCGTGACTAAGCCGACGCCGTTGATCGAGAAGGTGAGGTTAGGCCCCTGCGCGTCAATCCGCAGCGTTACCGGGCCGGCGGTGGTGGGGATGGCCGCGTTCTGCCCCTCGGCCAGAGTCGTCCACTCGCCCAACAGCCGCTTGGCGACCAGAAAGCCCTGCGTCACCGGGTTGACGAAGGCAGCATAGTAATTGTCGGGCGTGAGGTGGCGGAACAGCACACCGTAGCGCATTTGCCCGCCCGCGCCGCCGGAGCCGGTGACGATGGTTTCGAGCGAGAAGTCTGAGAACGCGCCGGGCCGCGAGGCCAACAGCACGACCTGGGCGGCGTTGACGTCCAGGCGGTAAAGCTCTGGGTTTTGATAGCTGGCGAGGGCGTGGTCGGCCTGCACCGTCGGCCAGCCGCTGTCGTCGTCGCTGAAGTCGTCTTCAAACAGGATGCTGTTGTCTGCGGTCGGCGGCGGGGCGGCAGTGTCTTCGACGGCCGCGCCTTCGCCCTGGGTGACCGTAGCGGCAGCGGCCGGAGCGGTGGTGGGCGTGGCGGTAGCGCCGCCGCCCAGCTTGCACGCGCTCAGAACGAGGGCCGAGAGCAGCAGGGCCGCGACACCGGCGTTCAAACGATTACGGGTAACGAGGGGTGCCATTGTCATCTCCTGGGACTGGCTAGTTGGGGACCCACAGCCAGGTGTTCGCAAAGGCGCAGTGGGTGTTGCCGCTGCGGTTAAGCGCCACCAGCGCCACGAAGCCGCGCTCCAATTGGTCATCGTTCCACTGGCCGATCTGCGTACCGTTGGTGTAGATGGTAAAGACCGAGCCTTGGCCCTTCACGGTCAGGCGGTTGGTGGTGTCGTTGGCCGAGCTAAACACCGGGTCAATGCCGCGCGCGTACATGTCATCAATCGAAGTCACCTCGCCGGCGCGCATGACGGTGAAGCCGGCGTAGCCGTTGGCGGCGCGCGTGATGATGACGAGGTATTGGTTGAGCGCCTCCTCGTTGCCGTCGGAGCGCAGCACCAGGCCGCAGCCGCTCTCGCCGTAGAGCGTGTTCCAGGTGATGTCGGCCGACACCACAAAATCGGTCACGACCGTCGCCACGAAGCGGTTGGCGTAGTCGTACGACTCAAAGCCTTCGATGTCGAGTGACACCGGTGGGTGAATCCACTTGACTGTGCCGGCGTTGGGGTCTACGCCGTAGCGCGGCAGTTCGGCCAGGATGGGCGCAACGGCCGTGGCGGTCGCGGCCAGGCGGGCCAGGTCTTGGGCCTGTTTGGCGGCCTCGGTCGCGGCGGCGTCGAGCACGCTCTGGTTGCTGCCCGGCTCGGGGGTGTTGGTGGGCGCGCCCTCAACCGTGGGCGTGGGGGTGGCCACGGGGGTCTTGATCTGGGCGGCGGTGGCCGTCTCGGCCACCGAGCTAGCCAGGGCCTGCAGGGTGGCGTCGCGGTCGGAGACGCCAACGATGCCGCCGACGTCGGGCAGGTCACAGGCCAGCGCCGCCGCCAGCAGGGCCGCGAACGCGACGGCGATGGGCGGCAGCCAGCGCCGGACCGGGGACTTCGGATGGAGCGAACGACCCATGGTTACACCACGTCCTTGCGCTTTTGCAAGATCAGGATAAGCACGAACAACACACCACTATAGATGAACTGGGCCAGCCAGGTGCCGAGGATCTTCGGGTAGTACAGGGACAGATCCTGCTTATCAACGAACGTCCAGCCGAAGTCACGGTTGATTTGCAAGATCAGCGACTCGGCCTTGCCCGCCGCCGACTCACGCGCCACCTGCCAGACCGTCAGGTCTTGCTGATGCTGAATCGCACTGGCCTGGTAGTCTTGCAACTGGGCCTGGTAATCGGCGACTTCATCCTGGTAAGCCTGCACCTGGACGCGGTAGTCGGCGAGCTGCGCCTCGTAGCCGGCCTGAATTTGATCGACTTCGGCTTGCCAGGCCCGGAGCGCGGCAAAGTAGTCGGCCATGGCAATCTGGTCGGCCTGGTTTTCTGGTTCGACCGGCTGCGGCGGCAGCACCGGCTGCGCCGGTTCCACCGGCGCGTCGTTGGGCGGGCCGGCGGGCGGGTCACCCGGCGCGGTCGGCTTGGGCTCGTCAATCTTGGGGTCGTAGAACCGGCCAACGCCGGGGAAGTTGCACTCCGTGAAGATGGCGACGCCCAGGCAGCGGCAGCCCTGGGCCGCTTTGTCTTCGAGCGTCATGAGGTTACGCAGGTCGTCGGGCAGCGCCCAGCAAACGTCGCCGGCCACGTCGCCGCCGACGGCCGTGATAGCCATGAGCGACTCGAAGGCCCAGCGGGTGGTGGTCAGGGCGCTGACGTACCGGCCCGCGCCCGGCAGCGCAATCAGCGCACCGCCCAGCACGATCTGCGGGATCATCATGACGATGACCAGCAGCGAGGCCGAGTTGGCGTTGGGGGCCAGGGCTGAAGCGAACAGGCCGAGCATCATGCCGGCCATGGTCGAGAGAGTCAGGGTGATGTAGACCAGGAAGGTATCGAGCAGCGTGCCGGGCATTTGGAAGGCCAGGTAGTGGATGAGGACGAACATAAACGTCTGATACAGCGCCAAGAGTGCGGCCACCCAAACCTTGCTGACCACATACGGCAAGATTTTTAGGTTGACCAGGCGCTCGCGTTTATAGATATCCGCCTCTTTCACGATCTCGCGCATCTGGCCGATGCCGCCCACCAGCACGCCGTAAAGGGCCAGCAGGAAGAGCGTGATCATAACGTTCGGCACGTTGCCGAGCGGGCCGGTGGTAAACGGATTGCGGCCCAGCAGGAAGGCCAGCACCACATCGAGCAGGCCGACCAGGGGCGGCACGAACAGCAGCAGGAACAGCGTAAAGCGGTCACGGAACAGGATGTTGACGTTGCGGGTCGAGAGGATGAAAAACTGCCGCAACTGCGATACCTGGCGCGGGCGGCGCGGCTTCGCGGTGGCCGGCTTCTGGGCCGGGGAGACCTGCCCGGCCACTTGACCGATGGTGTGCCCCTGCTGGGCCAGCGCCTGGGCCACGTACTGCTGATAGGTCGGGTGCTGCTGGTAGCGCTTGGCCCAATCGGCGGGCGAGCCGCTGGCGGCGTCGTCCAGGATGGCGTAAATCTGGTCGAACTGCATCTCGTCGGCGCGGCGGTCGCGCTCAGAACGATACTGGTCGAAGTATTGCAGGGCCTCGTCCGGCGGGCCATACCAGGCCAGGTAGCCGCCGCGCGCCAAGAAGACGACTTTGTCGGCCAGCATGACGTTCTTGGTGGCGTGGGTGATGAGGATGATCGTGCGGCCCTGGTCGGCCAGGCGGCGCATGAGCTGCATCAGGGCGGTTTCGGTGCCGGGGTCGAGGCCAGAGGTCGGCTCGTCCAGGAAGAACAGGCCCGGCTTGGTGAGCAGCTCCACGCCAATCGAGACGCGCTTCTGCTGGCCGCCGCTCAGGCCGCTGATCTGCACGTCTTTGCGGTGGGTCAGGTCCAAGTCTTCCAGCACTTCCATCACGCGCTGATGGCGTTCCTTGCCGTTGGTGTCGGGCGGCATGCGGAGTTGGGCGGCGTAATCGAGCGCCTGGTAAATCGTCAACTCCATGTGGATGATGTCGCGCTGAGGCACAAAGCCGATGTCGTAGCGGATGGCGTCGAAGTGACGATAGATGTCAATGCCGTTGACGTAGACCTTGCCATGCGTGGCCGGGCGGTAGCCGGCAATCGAATCGACCAGCGTAGACTTGCCGCCGCCGCTTTGACCGACCACAACGATGAACTCGCGCGGCTGGATGGCGAATGAAATGTTCTGGAGGATGTTCAGGTCGCGCCGCACCCACTTGTTCAGGCCGACCACATCCACCCGCAGGCCGTGGCTCTCGTCGTAGCGGTCGAGGCCGTCTTCGCCCAGGATGAAGCGGTAGGGGCCGACGCGAATTTGGTCGTTGGGCTGGAGCCAGACCTCGCCCTCGATGCGCTGCCCGTTGACGAAGGTGCCGTTCGAGCTGCGCAGGTCGCGCACGCGGATGCGGGTGCCCACGCGCTCGATCTGGGTATTGAAGCGCGAGACCTGCGGCGCGTCGAGCCGGATGTCGTTGCTGGGGTCGCGGCCCAATTGCAGCACGTTGCGCTCGTCAAACTTGATCGGCACAATGGCCGACGGGCGCGCGGCCACCGGCGCGAGGAAGCGCAGGGTAACGATGGTGCCGGGGTCTTGGCTGCCGAAGCGCAGCACATCGCCGTGCTGCAGCAGGCGCGGGCCGGGCAGCGCGCGGCCTTCAAAAAACACTGGGTTGCTGGCCTGGGGCAGCGTGACCAGGCTGTAGCCGTCGGGCGTGCGTTCCAGGCGGGCGTGTTGGCGTGAGACGATGGGCGAGCTGATCTGAATGTCGTTGCCGTCGGCGCGGCCGAGGTTGTAGACTGGTTCGGTCAGGTCTATCGTGCGCGTGGGCGAGCCGCTCTGTTCGATGACCAACTGCGACGGGGCGCCGCCGGAGGCCTGGCCCGCAGACCGCAGCAGGCCCAGGTCGTTGAGGTCGCCCATGAGGGTGAGCGGCGGGCTGCCAGGCGCGGCGGGCTGCTGGGGGGGCGTCACCGGGCGGCGCGGCCCGGAATGCGCGCTGGGTACAGCGTTGGGCGCGGCGAGCGGCGCGCTGGGTGCAGCGGTCGCGGGCGGCGGGGCGTAGTTCTGCGGCGGCGCGTAGGCGGCGGCCGGGGGAACCACGACCGCCCCACCCTCAAACACGGTCGGAATCGGGCGCGCGCTGGGGGCTTCGACCACCAGTTCGATATTTTGGCCGAGCGTCAGGCGGTCGCCGGCTTGTAAGGGGCGGGCGGCGGTCAGGCGTTCGCCGTTGACATACGTTCCATTACTGCTGCCCAGGTCTTCCACCACCAACGAGTCACCAGACAAAATAAGCTGCGCGTGGCGGCGCGAAACGCCCGCGCCGTCAATGGACAGTTGGTTGGCGGGGTCGCGTCCCATGGTGTACGGGAACTGGTCCAGGGGATACACCTGCCCTGGATTTGGCCCCCGCCTTAGAATCAGTCTGAAATTCGGGCCAGGCATCAACAGGACTCCTTCGTTACTGGCGTCATTGCCACAACTACACTAATGTAGGCTACAATCAGGCCCGCACGCACGGGACAGCGGACGTAGTATACATGAGGCCAAAGGCCTCCGCCACACGGCCGCGCGCCATTTTGGCCCAGAGGGGGTCCGGGCGGCAGGCTAGTAGTTGGAGTGGTAGTCATGACTGGTGAACAAGCACCCGACTTTATTACGCCGGAGACTCTAGTAGATTTGCTGCTCTTCCGGGCGGACGATAAGGCCG
>Ga0163144_10005499_pt1 | contig 28140 bp, 19 predicted proteins | sample OliLak19BULKMAT1_FD_123175 | JGI IMG/M metagenome (GOLD analysis project Ga0163144, IMG submission 123175) | Freshwater microbial mat bacterial communities from Lake Vanda, McMurdo Dry Valleys, Antarctica - Oligotrophic Lake LV.19.BULKMAT1 | ecosystem: Environmental > Aquatic > Freshwater >... | reverse complement strand
TTCATTTCACTTATGGGCTTTTACAATAAATTATTTGTTAAACTAAGTTTAATATTAATTAATATTTAGGAAAGTCAGAGTTCTAAAATACAATTAGCAAATTTAGACTAATATAAATTTTATTAAGCCCACTGAACTAAGCATAATATTCTATTTATTTTAAGCAGTGCCAGTTTTTCGAACTCCAGTAGTTTTTTTAACGCCAGTACTTGTTTTAGATTTAGCGCTATCTTTTTTTAGAGAGGTTTTACGTGAAATGGAATTTGCATCGATGGCCTTTGTTGCTTTTGTTTTTTCAATTTCATCACCTTCTTTTTCTTCAGTTTTCTCTTTTAAGTTGCCAGTAGTTTGTAAGGTATTGTACCATACAAATAATTTACGCATATTACTTACATAAACTCTATCTTTATCGTAATCAGGCAAAACTTCAGCAAAATATGCTTCGGTCGCTTTATCATCTGCTTTACCATCAATAGCTAAACCTCCATTTTCTTTTTCAAATATGGCCCCCATAATTGCATCTATGGGCTTATCATCAGCACTAGTAAACATACTAATGTCTGTAAGTGTTGATACTTTTGTTGAAGCATAAACATTTAAACGTTTTTTATCGGTAAGTCCTTCAACTATAATTCCGTTTTTACTTTGCGCTACAATTTTAAATAATCCAGGTTGCCCCGAAATAGAAATAATTCCTGTTAAATCAATCATACTTTTTTATACTTTTTTTGATTAACAAATATAGGTTATTTTTATACAAAAGTCAATAATTCCTTTTTTAAAAACGGAGCAGTATAACTATTTTTCACTTTAACTAATTCTTCAGGCGTTCCAGCAAACAGTATTTGCCCGCCTGTTTTGCCTCCTTCGGGCCCTATATCTATTACGTAATCGGCTACTTTAATAATATCCATATTATGCTCAATAACTAACACAGTATTTCCGCTATCAACTAATTTGTTAAGTACTTCTAATAAAATCCTAATGTCTTCAAAATGAAGTCCAGTAGTAGGTTCGTCTAAAATATAAAAAGTATTGCCTGTGTTGCGTTTACTTAATTCTGTAGCTAACTTAACGCGTTGTGCTTCGCCACCACTTAACGTTGTAGCTTGTTGCCCTAAAGTAATATAACCCAAACCTACATTTTGTAAGGTACTAATTTGACGATAAATGTTTGGATTATTTTCAAAAAATTCACAAGCTTTATCAATAGTCATATTTAAAACATCGCTTATAGATTTACCTTTAAAACGTACCTCTAAGGTTTCGCGATTATAGCGTTTGCCATTACAGGTATCGCAATGCACATAAACATCGGGTAAAAAATTCATTTCTATTGTTCTTAAACCTGCACCACCACATGTTTCGCAACGCCCACCTTTTACATTAAAAGAAAAACGACCTGGTTTATAACCTCTTATTTTAGCTTCAGGTATTTCCGAAAACAAGTTACGAATATCGCCAAACACGTTTGTATAAGTGGCGGGATTACTTCGAGGTGTTCGCCCTATTGGGCTTTGGTCAATATCAATTATTTTATCAATGTGTTCTAAACCTGTAATAGTTTTATACGGTAAGGGTTTTTTTTCAGAATTATAAAAATGTGCTGCTAAAATGGGATAAAGTGTTCCATTAACTAAACTGCTTTTACCGCTGCCACTAACACCAGTAACACATATAAATTTACCCAATGGAAAATCGGCGCTCACATTTTTCAAATTATGACCTGTACAATTTTTTAATGTTAACTTTTTTCCATTTCCTTTTCTACGTGTTTTTGGAACTTCAATTTTAAATTTACCATTTATGTAATTAGCCGTAACTGTATTTAATTTTAGCATTTGTTTAGGTGTTCCACTTGCCACAATTTTACCACCATGAACACCAGCTCCCGGGCCAATATCAATTACATAATCGCTTTCAACAATCATATCTTTATCGTGTTCAACAACAATAACACTGTTACCAATATCGCGCAAATTTTTTAAGGCGGCAATTAAGCGAACATTGTCGCGTTGGTGCAAACCAATACTCGGTTCATCTAAAATATATAAAACGCCAACTAATTGTGAACCAATTTGTGTAGCCAATCGAATACGCTGAGCCTCTCCCCCACTAAGGGTTTTGCTTGAACGGTTAAGAGTAACATAATCTAAACCCACATCCATTAAAAATTGAAGGCGACTTCTAATTTCCTTTAAAACCTCCTTTGCAATTATATTTTGCTTTTTATCTAAGCGTTTTTCAACATCGCTAAACCATATTTGTAAGATAGAAATATCTAAATCTGCTAACTCGGCAATATTTTTATCAGCAATTTTAAAATATAAACTTTCTTTTTTTAAACGAGTACCGTTACAAGTTGGGCAATCTTTTTTATTTGTAAAACCTTGCGCCCAGCGTTGCATAGCAGGGCTTGGGTCGTCTTCGGCTTGTTTTGTAATAAAGGTAGCTATACCTTCAAAGGCAGTATTATAGTTACCACCATCGGTTTCAACTTTAAATAATTCATCACTTCCATATAATAATATATTTATAGCGTCGTCGTTAATTTCGTCGAAGGTTGTATCCAAATTAAAATCATATACTTTACCAATCGCTTCAATTTGTTTAAAAATCCAACTACTTTTATAGGCATTAATAGCAGCAAATGCTCCTTTAGCGATACTTAATTTAGTATTGGGAACTATTTTAGTAATATCAATTTCTGAAATTATGCCAAGTCCGTTACATTGCGGGCAGGCACCATAAGGCGTATTAAAAGAAAATAAATTTGGAGCAGGTTCATCGTAACTTATGCCTGTTGTAGGGCACATAAGTAAGCGTGAAAAAAATTTAGCCTCGCCTAAATTATTTTTTAGGTTAGTAGTTTTTTTTGCAGATTTTTTCGCTAAATTATTCTCTTGATTTAATAAAACATTCTCAACCATAATAGTTCCTTTGCCATGTTTCATAGCTATTTGCAAAGATTGATTAAGACGAGTTTTAATATCGCTTGTTATTTCCAAACGATCAATTACTATTTCAATATCGTGAATTTTATAACGATCCACTTGCATTTTAGGTGTAATATCAACAACAGCACCATCTACTCGAACTTTGTTAAAACCACGTTTACGAATATCTTCAAACAATTCTCGGTAATGACCTTTGCGCCCCTTTACAACAGGAGCTAAAAGATTTATTTTTTGTGAAATATATTTTTCTAAAATTAAATCTATAATTTGTTCATCGCTGTAACGCACCATTTTTTCGCCAGTATTATAACTGTAAGCATGCCCAGCACGGGCAAATAGCAAACGCATAAAATCGTAAATTTCGGTAATGGTGCCAACAGTAGAACGCGGATTTTTATTTACCGTTTTTTGTTCAATAGAAATAACGGGACTAAGTCCTGAAATTTTATCGACGTCGGGTCGCTCTAAATTGCCTAAAAACTGTCGGGCATAACTCGAAAAACTTTCAACATAACGGCGCTGACCTTCGGCATAAATGGTATCGAAGGCTAGGGACGATTTACCACTGCCGCTTAGCCCTGTAATAACGACTAATTGATTACGAGGAATAGTAAGTGAAATATCCTTTAAATTGTGCGAGCGAGCTCCAATTACTTCAATGTTTTCGTCTTCAATAAATTCGGGTTTCATACAATATAAACAAGAGCATTACTTAAATGTTGTATAAAGAAAGTGAAAATAAAATTATTATGAAGATAATTTTTATAACAAAATTTACAAATATATTTTAGTTCTTAATTAATTTACCCTTTGCTTTCCCGTCACTAAAATCAGTAATATAATTTGGGTTTCCCCTGTAGTAAATATTACCTTCAGAACGAATATTACATTCAAACGTACCATTATTTGGAGCCATAACATATGCACCTGCAAGGCTTATATTTTCTATAAATAAATAATTTGTAATTGTTAAATTTTCGGCTTTTACAAAATTTGTTCCAAACATATATACAGTTAATGTATTGCAAGTGCCGTTTACATATATATTGCCATCGCCATGCGAACTTGTGGTAATGCGATAATAATTACCGTTAATGTAAGTATCGCCCGAATTTTGAGAACGTACTTTTAAAGTATCTTGTGTAAAATTAGCATCAATATAAACGTTACCAACTCCCAAATTTTCAATTAAGTTTAAGTTTGGAAGGGTAATGGTAATATTTACCTGCTTTTTATAGCCTCTAACAAAATTGCATTTATTTTTATTTTGAATAGTTAAAATACCATCTTTAACAATTGTTTTTATGTTTGATAAAATACGTTTTCCCGCTTTAATTTCAGCCTTAAATTCATTTCCCTGTAAAATTGTAATTTCTATTTTATCGTACGTTTTTATTTTATTAAAATTCTCTAATAGGCGTGTTTCAGTTTTTTCTGGTCCATTTGATTTAAAACAATCTAAAGCATTTTCTTTTTTACAAGAAATAAATACAACTATTAGTAATAAATATTTAATTAACTTTAACTTCATTTTTTACCTAAATACAATCTGTAGCCAATTCCGTATTCAAAATTATAAGCCACCGCAAAATGTGTGCGTAAACCAAAGTGGCCAACAATACCGCACTTACTGTAATACCGAATTGCTAATCTACTAACAATTGGTGCGTCGGGTTTTGCTAAATCGAAAAAATAATAACCTATTTCAATAGGTATGCTTACTCTACCAATATTATATGAATAACCAAACTTTGCCGACATTCGCACTTTATCTATACCTTGTGCTTGTTTTAAAAATACATTTTCGTAATCTGTTTGATAATTATCGTCATAAAAAAGTTCAATTCCGCTACAAAACTTATGCGTATTGCGAATATTACGTTGGTAAGCTACCGAAACTAAATACGTTTTTAATTCTGGCGAATTAATATTGCGCTGGTTAAAGCCAATGGCAGCGTAGGTTACTAATTCATTTTTGCTTTTTACTTGGGTTGATGAATCTATTTTTGTAATTGTTTTTATTTTTTTTGATGGTAAAGCAATATTTAAACCTGCATTTAAACTTAAAATGTTTAATCCCAAATTAGGATTTTTCGCTTTACCATTGCTGTTGTGACTAAATGTTATGCCCGGTTCGAAGCGTAAATTTTTGCTTAGTTGTAAATGCCAAAACCATTTAAATTGTACAAACGAGTTAACGTGACTGCCAATAGCAATATTTTTTTGATTTTCGTTAATATCAAATTTCTTTGTTAGGTAACTTACTCCCCAGCAAATACGAATAATAAGTCGAGATGCTTTTGGCTTAACATTTAATGGAATTTCAACAAAAGGAGCAAATGTGTAACCATAACCTAACTGTGATGGGTTTTTAAAATCGATAAATTGAAATGAAATACCAATGTCAGGCTTATTATTTTCCAATTGCCACAATTTATTACCGTATGTTGGTTTTACAACATCTAGCTCATAAATTATTGGGTAGCCTTTTACTAAATGTCCTATTGTACTACGGTGTACCATAATAAATCCAGCTTTAATTATAGGTTTTATGAACCACTTAGGTTGATGAAATAAATCGTTTTGAGAAAAAAAAGATTGCCAATTAATTATAAAAATAATAAAATATTTAATAAAATTTTTCAAAATAAAACATAAAAGTAATAATTTTAAGTTTAAATCTGTTCGATTTAAACATTACCTTCAACAGGTTGTAAGTATTGCGTAAAACTTGAAAAATTATCATGAATAAAAAGTTAATTATTGGTTTAGTTTTAATACTATCCTTACAAAACATTGCGCAAAAAAGTTGTTGTTCAAAATCAGGTTCTACCCAAACGTTTGCTATGCTTACATTTAACAAAAAATTTGTAAATACACATTTAGAACCTTTACCTTTTGTTTTAAAAAATCAAATTGGCAAAGATATTTCGTTTAAATCATCTGACGGAAAAGAAGGTTATGCTTATGAAGTAAAAGCGGAAAAACTAACAAACAACTATGTTTTTGTAATACACGAATGGTGGGGATTAAATGATTATATAAAACAAGAATCGGAAAAAATTTTAAAAACATTAGGAAACGTAAATGTTATTGCTATTGATTTATATGATAAAAAAGTTGCTATTTCGCGCGATTCGGCTGGGAAATATATGAAAGGAGTTACCACTGAACGAGGCGAAGCAATAATATTAGGTGTTATTAATTACGTAGGAAGTAAAGCCAATATTGCTACTATTGGCTGGTGTTTTGGAGGCGGTTGGAGTATGCAAACGGCTTTATTAGCTGGTAAGCAAACAAAAGCATGTGTAATATATTACGGGATGCCCGAAGAAAAAATTGAAAAATTAAAAATACTAAATGCACCAATACTTTTTATTTGGCCAGCGCAAGACCAGTGGATAAACAAAGAAATGGTTACAAAATTTGAGATGAATATGAAAAAAGCTAAAAAAAGTTTAGAAGTAAAAAAGTATAACGCCGACCATGCATTCGCTAACCCAAGTAACCCAAAATATAGCAAGGAGTTTGCCGACGATGCATTTAAAAGTACAATTGCTTTAATAACAAAATCTTTTAAATAAAATATGCGAGCGCACATAAATTTTATTAGCCAAAATGTGTAAGCTCTTAATATTTATATTATTTTTATAAACTTATTAACTTTACAATGCGGTATTTATTTAAAATAATTTTAGTTAGTTTTTTATTATCTTCCTGTGTTAAAGATAAACCTCAAAACCCAAACTCGCCTGCTGTTCAATTAACCAATGCTAAGAAAGTTTATGTAATAAACGAGGGAAATTTTGGTTCTGCTAACTCATCTATAACATTATATGATACAGGTAATAGTTCGGTAATAGAGGATTTTTATAAAACACAAAATAATTTAATTTTGGGTGAAGTAACGCAAAGTATTAATTATTTTAATTCAAACTACTATATCGTTGTAAATAATTCTAATAAAATTGTGGTCTGTAATTCACAATTTAAAAAAACAGGCCAAATAACAGGGCTAACATCCCCACGTTATATTTTACCGATTACTAACCAAAAAGCTTATGTAAGTGATTTATATGCAAATTCAATTTCGATAATTGATTTAAATTCTAACTTAAAAATTGGCTCAATACCTTGTATTGGTAAAACTGAACAAATGTGTGTTATTTATAATAAAGTTTTTGTTACAAATACCGATAAAAACTATATTTTCGTAATAAATACATTAAATGATGTTATTATCGATAGTATTTATGTTGGATTAAACGCTAGTAGCTTAGTTGTGGATAAAAACGCAAAGTTATGGGTATTAAGCGCTGGTAATAAGTCCAATTCAGTTTTAGGTAAACTAAGCAAAATAAACCCCATATCTAATCAAATAGAATTTTCGATAAATTTTAATTTAAATGATGCTCCTAACCACTTATGTTTTAATAAAACTAAAGATACTTTATATTATTTAAATAATAATATTTTTAAAATGAATATAAATGATGTTTCATTGCCTTCAAATCCCATAATTTTAAAAGGTAATAAAAATTTTTACGGTTTAGGAATAAATCCTAACGATTATACAATTTACGCTTGCGATGCGCAAGATTATATTTCAAAATCAACTATTTATATATATGATGTAAATGGAAATCAAAAATCATTTTTTAAAGCAGGATTAATTTCAAATGGCTTTTATTTCGAATAATTTTTTGAATAAAGAAATAAATATAATTTCGTTTGATATACCTTTTCCTGCTAATTATGGCGGAATAATTGATGTTTATTTTAAATTAGCAGCGTTAAAAAAAGCAGGTGTAAAAATACATTTGCATTGCTTTGAGTATGGACGACAACATGCAAAAGAATTAGAAAATTTATGTGAAAAAGTATATTACTATAAACGCAAAACAAATTTAGCTTCGCATTTATCAATACAACCATATACTGTTAAATCTAGACAATCGCAGCGATTAGAAGAAAATTTGTTGTCTAATAATTTTCCAATTTTATTTGAGGTTTTGCACACTTGCTATTTATTAAATGATAGTCGATTTTTTAATCGAAAAAAAATATATCGCCAGAGTAATATTGAACATCAATATTATAATGAATTAGCCAAATCGGAAACCAATTATTTAAAAAAACTATTTTTAAAAGTGGAAGCATTTAAATTAAAACGTTTTGAAAAGATTTTAAATTACGCCAATTTAATTTTATCGGTAAATAAAAAGGATGCAGATTATTTTTCAAAAAAATATTTTAAAATAAAAACAGTTTATTTACCAAGTTTTCATCAAAATAATGAAGTTTCAATTAAAAAAGGAACAGGTTCTTTTTGCTTGTACAATGGCAATTTAAGTGTTTCCGAAAATTATGAAGCCGCAATTTGGCTAATAGAAAATGTGTTTAGTAAAATAGAACACAAAATAATTGTAGCTGGATTAAACCCGCCACCTTTTTTAATAGATTTAATTAGAAAATATAAGAATATTGAATTGATTTCAAATCCATCCCAACAAAAAATGGATTACCTAATTACAAATGCACAAATACATGTTCTATACACCAAACAACCAACAGGCTTAAAACTAAAACTATTAAACGTGCTTTATGCTGGCAGGTTTGTGATTTGTAACCCTTATATGATTTCGGGAACAGATCTAATAGCAAATGAATCATTATTTATTTGTAATTCTTCTAATGAATTTACTAACAATATTAATAAATGTTTTTCTTTAAATTTTAATATAGATTTAATTAGGCAACGTACTGAGCAAATAGTAATTTTTAATAATTTAAAAAATACAGATTTATTTTTAAGTGAAGTTTTTTAAACCATTTCTTTCGCCACTCTTCTTGCTTCTATATCACATTCTACATACTGGTTGTAAGTAGGGGCTTTAATAAACTGAACTTTTTGAAGTGTATTAGCAACAACATCGCTCATTTGCAAAAAACCAATTTTATCATCTAAAAAAGCCTGTACAGCAATTTCGTTTGCAGCATTTAAAACACAAGGCATATTACCACCAAGTTGCAAGGCGTTATAAGCTAATTGTAAATTTGTAAAAGTTTCTAAATCGGGCTTTTCAAACGTTAAGTTTGGATAATCGATAAAATTAAATCTTAAAAAATTATTCTTTATTCGCTGTGGAAAACCCATTGCGTATTGAATAGGTAGTTTCATATCAGGCAAACCCAACTGTGCTTTTAAACTTCCATCTTCAAACTGAACTAAGCTATGAACAATACTTTGGGGATGCACAATTACATCAATTTGATTGGGTTTTAAATTAAATAACCATTTAGCTTCAATTACTTCTAATCCTTTATTCATAAGGCTTGCGCTATCAATAGTAATTTTTGCACCCATTGTCCAGTTTGGGTGTTTTAAAGCCAATTCTTTTTTTACTGTAGCTAAAAAGTTTCTATCCTTTCCTCTAAAAGGTCCGCCGCTCGCTGTTAAATATACTTTTTCAATTGGGTTGTATACTTCCCCAACCAAACATTGGAAAATAGCAGAATGTTCGCTGTCTACTGGCAAGATAGCAACATTATTTTGTCGGGCTAATTCGGTAACTAATTCTCCGGCAACTACTAGTGTTTCTTTGTTAGCAAGAGCAATTGTTTTTTTATAATTAATTGCGTTAATAGTGCTAGCTAATCCAGCATAGCCAACTATTGCAGCCAATACAATATCTATTGTATCCATTTCAACAATTTGTTCAATTGCTTTAGCGCCTGAATAAACTTTTATGTCATGCGGCAGTAGGGTTTCTTTCACAAATTGGTATTTGCTTTCATCGCCAATTACTACAGCATTGGGACGAAATTCTATTGCTTGTTTTATTAACAAATCGGCATTAGAATTTGCAACTAAAACTTCAACTTCAAAAAAATCAAAATTTTCTTTAATAACCTCAAGAGTTTGTGTACCAATACTGCCAGTGCTTCCAAGGATGGCTATGCGTTTTTTTTGATCCATTTAATAAGTTAAAAATTAAATTTTAATTCCAATTACTAAAACATCATCTACTTGCTCTTCGGCTTTCATCCAATTTATTAAGGCGTTTTCTAGTTCTTTTTTTTGAAATTCAGCTGTTTGTGAGTGGTTTTTTAAAAGCAATTGCTCAAACTGTTTGTATAAAAACTTTTTACCTCTTGGTCCGCCAAATTGGTCGGCATAGCCATCGGTAAAAGTATAAATATAGTCATCTTTAAATAATTTTATTGTTTTTGAAGTAAAAGGTCTTTGTTCTGGAAAATAGCCGCAAGGTTGCTTATCGGCTTTAAATTCTATTAAATCGTTATTTCTTACAATATAAAAACTATTATTTGCTGCCGCATAATTCATCTCCAATGTACTTAAATTAACTTTGCACAAAGTAACATCCATTCCGTCTTTATTTTCTTGCCCAGTACTAGTTTGACGCATAGTTGTAATAATTTTCTCACGTAAAATATTTAATATTTCGGCCGCATCAATATTATGGTTATTTTCAACAATATCTTCAATAAAACTTATACCCATCATCGTCATAAATCCTCCTGGTACACCATGCCCAGTGCAATCGGCAGTAACATAATAAATACTTTGGTTGTGTTCAATTATCCAATAAAAATCGCCACTAACAATATCTTTTGGTTTAAATAAAACAAAACTTTCTCTAAAAAAGGCGTTAAATCTAGTTTCTACAGGAATTATAGCCGATTGTATGCGTTTAGCATAATTAATACTATCTGTTATTTCTTTATTTTTATGTTCTAAAATATCTTTTTGTAAACCTATTTCTTTTTTTTGAGCAACTACTATTGCATGTTCCTGCTCTATTATTTTGTTACTTTTTTCTAATTGTAAACGAATCCGAATTTCATTAATGGTTAATCTATATCTTGTTCTAATTAAAAAAATACAAAAAATACTAACCGTTAAAACTAGCAATCCGCCGTTAATTGTAAACTCGTCAACACTTAATTTGCTGTTTACTAAATAAAAAATAATATTAGTGATTACGGTAATTGCAACAATTATTATCGAATACCAAATTTCCCAAAGCACAAGCATTCCAACACCTATAAATAACACCATATAAGCAAATGCATGTTTTTGTAAATTAGCTAAATCCATTACACTCCACATGTATGCATTTTGTACTGATATACCAATTACTAATATAAACATAATGGTATAAATACTAAAACCAGTAATTTTTTTTGATAAAATAGCAATAACAGTTATTAGTGAAACCGACAATCTAAAAATAAAAAAAACTAAAAATTTATCGGGTAAAACAAAATAATCGCTAATGCACCAAACAATATTAAGTGCCAGACCTATCCAAGCAGTAATTATATGAAATTGCTCGGTTGATTTGTAAAATTCGGTTTTTACTAATTTATCGTCTATAATTGTTTGTGGCATCTAAAATATAAAGTAAACAAAAAAAATTAATATATTGTTAATAATTATAATAATTTAATTAAAAATAGTGATAAAATAATTTTTAAAACCTGTTTTTTTATTCCTAACTTTAAATCATAAAAGCTAAATTTTATGTCGTTTATAAATAGAATTACTGCCCGTCAAATATTAGATTCTCGCGGCAATCCAACAATTGAAGTTGATGTAGTAACAGAAAACGGGATTTTAGGTCGCGCCGCAGTTCCATCAGGTGCTAGCACGGGAAGCCACGAAGCTGTTGAATTACGCGATAACGACAAAACTCAGTACATGGGTAAAAGTGTTCATAATGCTGTAAACAATGTAAATACTATTATTGCCGAAAACCTAAAGGGTGCGTATTTGTTAGATCAAACAGCTATCGATAATCAAATGATTGCCTTAGACGGAACTATTAATAAAGCTAATATAGGAGCCAACGCAATTTTAGGTGTGTCATTAGCAGTTGCTAAAGCTGCAGCCGAAGAAAGTCGTATGCCTTTGTACCGATATGTTGGCGGGGTTAGCGCAAATTTATTACCAATACCCATGATGAATATTTTAAACGGTGGCGCACATGCCGATAACGGAATAGATTTTCAGGAATTTATGATTATGCCTATTGGTGCCGAAAGTTTTAGTGATGGATTAAGAATGGGTACAGAAATTTTCCATCACCTAAAAGCAGTTTTAAAAGCTACAAAAATGAGCACGAATGTAGGCGATGAAGGTGGTTTTGCCCCCGATTTTAAAAATAATGAAGAGGCTATTAAAGCTGTTATGCAAGCCATTGATAAAGCAGGATACAAAGCTGGCGAAGACGTTTTTATAGCTTTAGATGCTGCCAGCACTGAGTTTTATAATGCCGATGAAAAAATGTATCACTTTAAAAAATCAACAGGAGATAAATTAACATCAAGCCAAATGACCGATTATTGGGCAGATTGGTGCAAAAAATACCCCATTATTAGTATAGAGGATGGTTTTAGTGAAGATGATTGGGACGGCTGGAAACTAATTACTGATAAAATAGGCGATAAAATACAATTGGTAGGCGATGATTTATTTGTAACCAATGTAAATCGTTTGGCAGATGGAATCAACAAAGGTGTGGCCAACTCTATTTTAGTAAAAGTAAACCAAATTGGTACTTTAACCGAAACTATTAGCGCTGTAACAATGGCTCAAACAAACGGCTATACGTCGGTTATGAGTCACCGCAGCGGCGAAACAGAAGATACTACCATTGCCGATTTAGCCGTGGCTTTAAATTGCGGACAAATAAAAACGGGTAGTGCCAGCCGCAGCGATCGTGTTGCAAAATATAATCAATTGTTACGCATTGAAGAACAATTGGGCGGAAGTGCACGTTATTTGGGTAAAGCTTTTAAGTTTGTACCTTAATTTTTTTAGTATAATAATGAAAAAATTATTAGCTTTTTATATTCTTTCTTACACTACGTTAGCTTTATCTCAAACTGCTAATAAAAAATATATTAATACTAATGGCAATTTTTCTATAGAATTACCACAAAATTGGTCGGTATTAAATGATAATACTGTCGAAAACCGCATTGCTATATGTGTACCATCACTTGGTAAGGAGCTAAAAGAATACGCCAATTGTTATGCAGGTATTGTTTTTTATATTGAAAAATATAAAACAGATTTACAAACTACTTTAATTAATAAAGGTTATCTTATTAATAATGATAGTGTTTTTGCATTAGATAAAAAAAATAAAAAAATAGAAGTCGCTAAACTTCAAAAAAATAATTATAAAGGGGCATATAATCAAGTTGTATGTAATTTTATTTGTAAAGATTCTGATAAAGCTACCTCTGGTAAATGCGATTTTTTATTTTTTAATATTAATAGCCGAACTATTTGCATTTATACAAACGGTAAACCCCTATCCGCCGCTGTTAAAAATAATATTATTGCTTCATTTAAATTTATTTAAAATATTTTAATTGATTTTTTTTAAATTTAAAAATTTAAAAACAACTGTTAATATACCCTAAATTGCCCCATCATAAGCCGCAACAACCATTAATAATAATGTAACATTGCAACCTTAATTTTATGTTAATTTTGCACTGCTAAATATCAAAAATGAAATCATTTTTTACCTTTTTATTACTTAATTTTTCACTATTCATTTTTGCGCAATTTCCAGGCGGTGGCGGCGGCAACAAGGATATGATGAAGGTAATGAAAGATATTAAAGGACGCATATATGGTAAAATTATTGATGCTAAAACCAAAAAAGGAGTTGAATTTGCTTCGGTGGTTGTTTTGTGGTATAATAAAGATAGCGCCATAGCAGGTGGTTTTACTAAGGAAAATGGAGATTTTAATATTGATAATTTACCCGCTATGGGAGGTTTTAGGGTTAAACTAACACAAATTGGCTACAAAACGGTTGAACAAAAAATTTATATACAAACCCCAAATAAATTGGAACAAGATTTGGGTAATATTAAATTTGAAATTGACGAAAAATTATTAGGCGAAGTTGAAGTAACCACTCAAAAAAGTACATTTCAAATGAGTGTTGATAGAAAAGTATATAATGTTGAGAAAGACTTATCGGTAAGGGGTGGCACGGGTATTGATGTATTAAAAAATATACCAACTATTACCGTTGATGCAGATGGAAATGTAACCTTACGCGAAAAAAATGTACAACTTTATATTGATGGCAGGCCAACAACTTTAACTATGGCACAAATACCTGCCGACCAAATTGAGCGTGTAGAAGTTATTTCAAATCCATCGGTAAAGTTTGAAGCCGCTGCAACAGGAGGCATTATAAACGTTGTTTTAAAAAAGAATTTAAAACCTGGTTACAACGGTATGCTTATGAGTAATGTTGGAACTGGTGATAGATATGGCGCAACGGGTAACGTTAATGTAAGAGAAAATCCTTGGAATTTATCGTTGATGTATTCGTTAAACATCACCAATAGTAATTTAGTTTTAGGCAAAACAAATCGTACCGATTTTTTTAACAATAATGTAGAAGCTTATTCACAACAAACTAGTTCAACTATTAATAAAAATAAATTTCAGTTTGGTAGAATTTCGTTAGACTATACAATTAACAATCGCAATATGATAACATTTGCAGGCAATTATGTAAACGGCGAAATGGGAGGTGTTGATAGTCAAAAATTAAACCAAACAAGTAATACAAGTAACGACGTAATTACGGGCGATAGATTAAATGTTCAAGGTTCGCAATTTAATAACTATACTGGGCAAATTTTATATAAAAAAACCTATCCAAAAGCTGGGCAGGAATTAACTATTGATGCCAATTACAATCAAAGTATTGCTGTAAATGGTTTTACTTTTTATGCTTACAATTATTTAAATAATAGCGAGTTGCCATTTAATCCAGTTATTACAAAAAATAAAGGAGGTACAAATAGTAATCAATTTGTATTTCAACTCGATTATGTAAACCCTATTTCTGAAACAAAAAAGTTAGAATATGGCATGCGTTCGTTTTATAAAAAATCTAATTTTGTTAATAATGTCGATTCGTTTAGCTATGCCATTTACGATTATAAAAAAGATACTACTCAAAGTAATAATTATTTAATTGACGATATGATTAATGCTGCTTACATTAATTATAGTGCTAAAACTATCTGGAACATTGGTTTTATGACAGGATTACGTTTTGAACATACTTATTATGCAGGTAAATTAAAAGATAAAGATTTAAGTTTTTCGTATCAATATCCGGTTGATGGTAACACAATTATAAACTCATTGTTTCCAGGCCTATACTTAAGCAAAAAAGTAGGTGTAAAACACGAATTTCAATTTAATGTATCTCGTAAAATAGACCGTCCCAACTTTTTTCAAGCAATGCCTTTTATTATGTTTAGCGATAAATTTAATTACCGAATTGGTAACATACAACTTCGCCCCGAGTTTAATAATATAGCCGAACTAAACTATAATTTAATATTTAATAAAGGTAATTTTTTAACATCAGCTTACTCCCGTTATAATCAACAACCAATTACCAACGTAGCCTACCCTTCGGCATCTAACCCAAGTTTAACTATAAATACATTTGTAAATGGTAAAGATAGTTGGCGCTATGGTTTTGAGAACACTTTAAAATTAAATATTACAAAAAAAATTAATACCACATTAAATGTTGATGTTTTTTATGTATTATTAAATAGCGGACAAATTGGTAATTTACCAGTAACCACCACACAAGGTTGGAGTTATAAGGGTAAAATTGCTTTAAATTACACTCTACCATATAATATTCAAGTACAAATTAATGGCAATTACGATGCTCCAAAAGTAATTATTAATGGCAGAACGGTGCCAAATTATTTTGTGGATATAAGCTTAAATAAAATGCTTAAAGCAAAATGGATTTTTAATTTAGCGTTAAGCGATGCCTTTAACACTAAAACTTATGGCTCGGAAGCTACTAATATTTTTTTCGATCAAACAATATATAGAAGAAGAGAATCGCGCTTTTTACGTTTTAGTATAACGTATTTGTTTGGTAAGTTTGATACATCAATATTTAAACGTTTTGGTGGTAAAAACAAAGGTACTAGTCCGCAAATGGGACAGGATGGCGGAGATTTTTAAAAAAATCTTAAATAAACATAAAATCTTATCTCCTCACTTAAAAATAATATATCTTTAGAATATTGTTAAATCCTAAATTTTAAAATTGCTAACTAAAAACTATATTGTATTTACCTTTTTACTTTTATGTTTAGCTAGTACTTCGCAAACAAAAAAAATAACGTCAAAAAAAACGCCAAAATCGGTAGTTACAAACACACTAGTTAACCAACAAAAACAAATCGAAATTAAACACGCGGCAAAAATTGAATTTGATGCGAATAAAAGCGAAGCGAAAATTTTAACAGGCAACGTTATTTGCGAACATGATGGGGCAATTTTAACGTGCGATACTGCTTTAATTTTTGATAATGATAAAAAAATGCAAGCCACTGGTCATATTACAATTACCAAAGGCGATAGCATTACCGTTACAGGCGAAAAATTATTATACGATGGTAAAACCAAAATTGCTAGATTGGATAGTAACGTAAAATGTATAGAAAAAGATATGATTCTTACAACAAATCATTTAACTTTTGATGTAGGAAATTCGATTGCTAATTATTATGATGGTGGTACTATAGTAAATAAACAAAATACATTAACTAGTAAAAACGGACATTATTATTCGGCCACTAAAGAATTGGCTTTTCATTACGATGTAGAGCTTGTAAACCCAGAATACAAAATGAAATCGGACACACTGCGTTATAATACAACTACAAAAACCTCGTATTTTTTGGGTCCTAGTATTATTATAAGCAAAAACGATTACATTTATTGCGAAAATGGTTGGTACGATACAGAGAAAGAAAAAGCCCAATTTAGCGTTAATGCATTGCTAATGACTAAAGAACAAAAACTTACTGGTGATAGTTTATTTTATGATAGAAAAGCTAGGATTGGAAGAGGATATAGAAATGTACGATTAATAGATACTGCTCAAAAATCTATTTTGTATGGAGATTACATAGAGTATAGAGAAAAAAAATCGGAGGCTTTAGTTACCAAAAAAGCACTTTATGCTCGCATAGTAGAAAAAGACACCTTGTATATTGCAGCGGACACCTTATATCACAGGGATATTGATTCAACCAATAATTTTTTAAATGCCTATCATCACGTTAAATTATTTAAAAAAGATTTGCAAGCGCAGGCAGATTCTGCAAGTTTAAATACTCAAGATTCGCTTATACAATTATTTAAAAACCCTGTGTTATGGAGCCGAAATTCGCAAGCAACTGCTAAATTAATTAAAATATTTATTGGTAAAAGCACTGTTAATGGTTTTAAGTTAGAAGGTAATGCATTTTTAATTCAGCAGGTTGATTCACTAGAAAATATTGATAAATATAACCAATTAAGCGGGCGAAGTATAGAAGCGTTTATTAGGCAAGATACTATCAGAAAAGCTATTGTAAGCGGTAATGCCGATATAATCTATTATCCAACCACAAAAAATAAAGTTATGGGATTAAATAAAACTAAATGTACCGAAATTTTGTTGTGGTTTAAAAATCAAGATATAGAACGTGTAACATTAAAGCCTGAAACCAAAGGCGAAGTAACACCCATTAAGGAAGTGAATTTAGAAGAAGCAAAATTAAAAGGTTTTAATTGGATTTACAATAAACGTCCAAAAAATAGAAGGGAGCTACATGTATTGTAATAATTATGAATTATAATTGTGGAATTACAATTTATTTAGTTCTTTCAATTTTCTTTCAATAAATTTAGTAGATGGAAGTAGTGCATTTTGTATGCGTTTGGCATAGCGAATGCTACTTAAAATTTCTTTTTGTTTTTCTTCTATTAAATGTTTTTGTTGTTGAATAGCAATGTTTGATTTTTGTTTTTGAAGATAGCTTCGGTAGGCAAATGCAGCAAAAAATATTACAAATACTAATACACATGAAATAAGAAGTAAAATTATTCGATGTTTTCTAACTTCAGCTAAGGAAATAGCATCTCGTTTTTCTTGTTCTAATTTTGTAGCGGCTTCTTTCATATCAAAATCATATTGCATTTGAGTTTGAATTATTTTTTTTGTATTTTCTTTATTAGATATGCTATCTCTGGCCAAAATATATCCCTTGTAGCAACGTAAGGCATCCTTATATTTCTTCATTGTAGTAAAGGTATTGCTTAAAAATTTATTTGCCTCTTCTGTACCCACTAAATAACCAACAGTATTTGACAATTCTAAAGCCTGCTGACCATATTTTAATGCCTTTGTATATTTTTTTTGTAGCAAATAAATTTCGCCTATATTTACCATTGTTCCAGAAATACCTTTTATATTATTAATTTCAATATTTATATTTAAACTCTTTGTTAAATTTTGAAAAGCAGTATCCAAGTTATTTTGTGTTGTAAATATAATTGCAATATTATTAAGTATGGTGGCCACTCCTAGCTTATCATCTATTTCTTGACATTTTTTTAAACTAATAGCATATAATTCTAAAGCTTTAGTGTAATTATTTTTTTTTATATAAATACTTGCTAAAGAGTTTAAAGAGTTTGCAATACCCTCAATATTTTTAATCTCTTCAAAAATTTTTAAACTTTGAGTATATCCTTGAAGTGCTTTAAAAATATTGTTTTGATTATCGTTAATACGCGCTATATAAAAAAGTAAGTTAGCTATATTTTTTTTGTCTTTAATTTCTTCATAAATTTTTAAACTTTTTATATAACCAGTTAATGCCTTAGGCATATTACCTTGATTAAAATATATTAAACTAATGTGTGTTAAAGTTACTGCTATACCTGATTTATCGTTAATTTCTTCAAAAAATTTTAAACTTTTATAATGCCATTCTAAAGATTTATTATTTTCACTTCGGTTTTGATAATGATAACCAATATTATTTGCGCAATTAGCCATTAATTTTTTGTAATGTGATTTTTGGGCTAATTCAAAACCTTGTGTCGCAAATTTTAAAATATCTTCTTCCTCACATATTTCACTAAGTTGATAAAGAAGAACCGCTTTTACTTTATCTTCTTTAGTAATTTTTACTAATACTATTAGAGAATCTATTTCTCTCGTTTGAGAAAAACAAAAATTTATTCTAAATTGTATATTATAAATTAAGAATATGCATATTAATTTTTTCATTTTTTTAAACGGTTTAAATTTTTGTAAATAAATTTTTCGTTTGGCAATAAAGCATTTTGTATGCGTTTAGCATAGCGAATGCTACTTAAAATTTCTTTTTGCTTTTCTTCAACTTGTTCTTTTTCGTGCGCTAATTCTTGCGTTCTGTCAGCTACTTTTTGTTCGAGAGTGTTATAGGATTCCTGCAAATCATCAACCATTTTATTAAAGTGAATTGATAGTTCGGTTATTTCATTATTGCCTTTAATTTCAACACGTTCATTAAAACTTCCACCACTTATTTTATTTACTTTTTGTACTAATATTTTTATTGGATTTGTTAAACGTTTGGTACCAAAATAAATAATTAAAAACAATGGCAAAACTGTAAATAATAAAAGCCAAAATAAATTTTTGAGTTGCTGTTTGGCAAGAAATTTTTCGTTGCTATCATCGTTTATAAACTGAATTATCCATCCATCGTGCATAAAACTGCCCTGCATGTCAATATAGTAGTAAGAATAAGTAATTTTGGTATTGTTTTCAATTTCAATAATTTGTTTTTCTTTTTTTGTTTTATAAACATTAATCATTGCGGGTTTATGCAACTCTTTTAAAATAGCTTTTTTATCGAAAGTCGGAAAAATTTCGGTTGCCATATACAATGTAATTTTCCGTATTTCCTTGTAATGTTTGCTAATTGTATCAATGCTGCTAAACATTAAATTTTGTAACAACTCATAACCTGGCGAGGTATAACTTAACTCAAGAATATATTTTTTATCGGGTGTTGAATGGTACGAAAATTTGCGTGGCTTATTTGTTTGGTATTGAATGGATGTTCTTTCAGGAAAACATTTATTAAGTGTTTTTATATTATCTAAAAAACGAATATAGCGAGTACCTAATTTTTTAAAATCGAAACCTAAATCTTTTTTAAAGGTGGTATTAAAAATAATTTTATCAGAATTAAAAACATACAAATCGTTTATATATGTATTCAATTTTGTTTTTTTTGCAATTTCATCTGCTGGTAATTTATTGAAAAGCGATGTATCTTTATTATATAAATTTATAATATTATTACTCATTTCAATCATTTCTTTATCAAGAGAAATTTCAAGCATTTCGGCTGATGCATCAAACATTTTAAGTGAGGTTCGAATTTGTTGAGCAAGTATTTTTCGTTTAGCTTGTTCGGTTTCAATTAAACGATTGCTATTTGTTTTATAATTAAAATAGGAATAGGAAAGTATGGCAATTACTACTGGGAGTAAAATTAACAAAACAAGTTGTCGAAATATGGAGGAGCGTTTTATCAGAATTATAAGCGTTTTAATTTTCGTTCTATAAATTTATCCTTAGGAAGCATAGCATTTTGTATGCGTTTAGCATAATGAATGGAGTCAAGAATTTCTTTTTGATGTTGATCAACAAGTAACTTTTGATATTCAACTTGTTGTTTTTGTTGTGAAATTATTTTATTTGCTAAGCGTTGTTTTTTTAATACTTTAAAAATAAAAAACGCTAAAAATGAAACAATAATTAAACCTCCTGTAATAAAATAACTTACTTTTTTTTGTCGTTTAATTGTTTGGGTAGAGAGTTTATTTTGAGTTAGGAGCAATTGATTTTCTTTTTCTTTTTTAACTGTTTCGTATTTGGTTTGTAGTTCGTTTAATTGATTGTAAGTTGATTCGTTAAGTAAGCTATCTTTAATTTTCACATATTGTCTAAAAAAATCTATCGCATTTTTATAATCTTTATTTACCATGTAATATTCATAAAAAGAAAAATAGTTTTCTTTAATTGAATTTAAATTCCCAGTTTTTAAAGATATTTCTAAGGCTTTATCGTAATAATTTTTTGCCACTGCTTGCTGCTTTAGATCGGTATATAATTTTCCTACATTACCGTATGCAGTCGAAAGCGCATCATTATCATTATTTTTCTCTGCAATAGCGATACTTTTTAAAAAATATTTTAATCCAGTTTTAAAATCACCAGTTAACGCATACAATGTACCTAAATTTCCATTTGCATTTATTTGCCATTTGGTATTATTTAGTTTTTCTGCAATTTGTAAAGTTTTTTTTGCGTATTCCTTTGCTTCATCAAATTTCTTTTGTTTAGCTAAACAGTTACCTATATTTAAATAAACTGCAGCCAATCCGTATTCATCTTTTAATTTTAGCTTTAATACTAATGCTTTGTTATTAAATTCAAGTTCCTTTTCATGATACTTTAATCTACCATATACATTAGCTATAGCTATTATAACATCAGAGGCATCATTTCCAAAATTATTTTTTTCAAATATCTGTAAAGCCTCAAAAAAGTTATTTAATGCATATTTATAATCTCCGAGATAGACAAATGATACACCTATTAAATAAGAAAGTTTTCCGATGTTATAGGTATCCTTTAACTCTTTAAAATAGATTAACGACTCTTGATATTTGGACAGTGTTAATTTAAAATCTCCTTTTAGAAAAAAAATAAAACCCCTTAATCTACTCGTGTAAGCTTTTCCTCTTAAGTAGTTTGTTTCATTGCTTATATTTTCAGCATGTTCTAAATAAATTAATGCCGTATCAATATTAGAGTTTTTATGAAACTCTACAATTTTTATAAGCGCTTTTACTTTTAAAGTATCATTTGATGCAATATATAATTTTTTTAAAAGCGAATCGGGAGTTAAATTTCCTGCAATAAGTGAAAAGTTAAATATAAAAAAGCATATAATAGTTTTTAATGTTTGCATTTATTAAAGTTATAAATATTTCTTATTAAATTTATTATTTTTTCAAATCATTTAATTTGCGTTCGATATATTTATCATGCGGTAGCAAGGCAATTTGTATTCGTTTGGCGTAACGAATACTATCTAAAATTTCTTTTTGTTTTTCTTCAATAATTTTCTTCTGTTCTATAATTTCCTTATTAGCTTTTTGTTTTTGTAAATAACTGCGGTAAGCCAAAATAGCAAAGATTATCACAAATACTAATACACAGGAAACAAAAACTAAAATTACTCGTTGTTTTCTTCCCTCGGCAACAATAACGGCATTTCTTTTTTCTTGATCTAATTTTATAGCACTTTCTTTTTTATCAAAATCATATTGCATTTGAGTTTGAAGAGTTTTTTTTGTATTTTCTTCATTATATAAACTATCGCGTATTATGATGTATTTTTTATAATTTTGAAGGGCGAGTTTATAGTTATTAGTTGCTGAGTACATTTCGTATTGTGAATAATATACATCCTTTATACCTTCTAAATCACCAATTTCGTGTGTAAGTTGTAAAGCTTTATCTGTATACTTTTTTGATTCAGCGTAATTTTTCTGACGACCTAAAATATTAGCAATATTAATGTTTGATGATGCCATCCCTTCCTTATCGCCAATTTCTTCTCTTATGTTTAAGGCTTTAAAATGATTTTTTAATGCAATTTGTAAGCTATTTAAACGTTCGTAAATATTACCGATGTTATTGTAAGAAGAGGCAATACCCCATTTATCTTTAACATGAAGGCGTATTTTTAATGCGGCCATATTGTTTTTTAAAGCTTTGTTATATTCGCCTAATTGTATATAAATATTAGCCATACCTACATACGAATACACTAAACCTTTTGTATCGCCAATTTGTTTTTTTAAAGATAAACCTTTTTGAAACATGGTAAAAGCTTCGGTGTAATTTTTTTGGTGAAAATAAATATTACCAATATTATTATAACATGCCGAAATACCTTGTTTGTCATTTACCTGTTCGCGAAATTTAAGTGCAGTAAAAAAGTTTTTTAGTGCTTCGGGGTAATTCCCTTGTCGCTCTTTTATTAAACCAATATTATTGTAAGTAGCGCCTAAGCCTTTTTTATCGTTAATTTGAGTTTGAATAGTTAGAGCTAATAAATCGTTTTTTAAGGCTACTATGTAATTTGATTTAAACCTATAAATTGCCGAAATAGTGCTATAAGTGATAGCCTTAGCTTTTTTTAGGTTAAAAGTTTGTAGGCATTCATTCGCTAAAATAAGAGCGCTGTTAGCATAATAAAGTGCCGTATCATAATTACCAATTTGCATTAATTTGTTAGAAATTATATTCAAGGTATTTAATTTACTCGAATCTTTTTTTTCTAAATCTAAACTTTTAATTAAGGAATCGATTATTTGATTTGAATTACTATCACCTTTATTGGTTTGTGAAAAACAATTACATATTACAAATTGAAGATTACAAAATATAATTATGTAAATAAAATTTTTCATTTATTTATTTAATCGATTTATATTTTTATTAATATATTTATCGCTAGGCAACATAGATTTTTGAATTTGTTTTGCATATTTTATACTATCTATTATTTCTTTTTGTTTTTCTTCAATCACGTGTTTTTGCTCTCTTAATTCTTTGGTTCTTTCAGCTACAACTATTTCTAATTCTTTTTTACGTTTTACTAAAGTATTTGTACGGTATTTAATTATGCTAAAAATTAATAAGCTAAATACAAGTGTAGATAAAATACGAAACCACCACGTTTGCCAAATAGGTGGGGAAATTTGAAAACTTATTTGAGTAATTTTACTTTCAATTCCTAATTCATTTATACATTTTGCTTTAAAGGTGTAAGTACCTTGTTGTAAATTTGAATAGGTAGCATCGCTTCTGTTATTAGCCTCGCTCCAATTATTATCAAAACCTTCGAGCTTAAAACTGTACATTAAATTTTGGATTGTACGATTGTTTCCTCCCAAAAAGTGAAAGGTAAAATGATTATTTTTGTAAGTAGCCGAAAAAGAGGACGGTACATTTTGCCACTGTTTTAAGCTATCGTATTTTAATTTTGAGTTATTATTCCAATTTATTGCTTGATAAAATAAATCAATACTTGTAATGTGAATGTTTGGTAGTATTTGTTTTTCTTTTTCGCCACTTATAATTGTTGCTCCAGTGCCTGTTCCAAACCAATGATTATTTTCGTTTGCATAATAGTTTGAAGTACCTTTACATTCAATATCTTTAAAACCGTTGGTTTGATTGTAAAATATTATTGGCGAATTAACAGTTATTGTTTTTGAATTAATACAGTAATTTAATTTCAAAATACCTTTATTTGTTGCTATCCAAATATTAGAATCGTTAATACTTTCGATGTTAGAAAAAATAACATCGGGAATATTATTTTTATTTTTAGGCAACAAATAAATACCCGACAACGTTTTAGGTTTAGTAATAAGCGATATACCATTACGTGCGCAAAGCCATATATAACCACGCTTATCTTCATATATATGGGATGTAGTGTTATTTAAAATTCCATTATTTGTGTCGAGTACTGTTAACAAGCCGTTTGGATTTAGTAGCGCTGTTTTAGTATCTGCATTTATCCATAAGTTTTGGTTTTTATCTATTAGTAATTGAAGTATTCTGTTACTAATTTTATTAACAGAGTTTACTAACTTAAAACTATCACCATCAAATTTTAATAGCCCGTTTAAGTATGAGCCAACATAAAAAGTGCCATCTTTATTTTTTGCTAAAGCCCAAAAAAAATCGCTACTCGGATTTTTTTTTGTGGTAATACGAGTAAATTTTTCATTTTCATATTTTAATAACCCTTCATCGGTAGTAAACCAAATAATACCATTATCATCTTGGTATGCCCACCAAATAAGGTTATGTTTTGGATTGTTATTAAAATTATAGGATGTAAAATATTCGCCATCGTATTTAATAATACCATCGCCATAAGTACAAAACCAATAATTGTTTTTAAAATCTTTAATGGTATGCGAAATACTTTTATCAGTAAATCCGGTTTGAGAATTTATGTATTTAAATTTATCGCCATTGTAAATTGAAACGCCACCACCATAACTTGCAATTAGCATACGTCCTAAATTATCTTTTTTAACCGACCATGTGCGGTTATTTATTAAGCCTTGTTTTTCAGTAATTGTTGTAAAATTATTGCCGTTGTAGGTTATTATTCCATCATCGGTTGCACACCAAATGTTATTTTTATCATCGGCAGTAATTGACCAAATACTATTATTTTTTATTGCGCCATTTTGTTCGGAGTATTTAATAAGTTCGGTTTTTGTTTTTTGATATAAGCCTTTACCAAAAACACCAAACCAAAAATTGCCCAAGTAGTCTTGGAATATTGCGCGAGTATCTACAAGTTCGCTAGTATTGTATGGTACTAATTCACCATTAATAATGTTGTAAACTCCCGTTTTATCACCTATCCAAATAAGTCCGTTTTTATCTTCGTAAACACTATACACTAGTTTTACGTGCTTAGTACCACATTTATTAATTATACTTATTTTACCATTGTCAATACATACAACTCCCAATCGATAAGCAGCCATCCAAATTTTTTTACTTTTACTTTCAATAATTTTTATAATCGATGATTTTCCTAAATTATTTGTATCATTAAGATTTGTTAGTTTAAGTCCGTTGTAAACCATTGCACCATTGTTTCCACCCATCCAAACATTATCTTTGCTATCTTGTAATAGGCACCATATTGCATTTTCTCCGGCTGGTTTAAAGGGTTTAAAATTTACACCGTTATAAATACAAACGCCAACGTCGGAAGCTATCCAGTAGTTACCATTTTTAATTTGAATAACATCGAAACTATTAGATGCTGGCAAACCTTGTTTAGCAGAGAAATTACTAAAATCGTATTGAAAGCCTGCCTTAGTTTTTGTAATGATTGGTGTAACAAGTTGCGAATGCTTTTTTTGAGAATAAAATTTCTGTACTGACGTTTGTAGATTAAGAATAAAAAATATGTAAATCCACTTTTTCATTATTTTTTAAATATATTTAATTTCTTAAAATTATTTTTATTAACCTTATTAAATGATTTTTTTTATTTTAAAAAAAGCTATATAAATTAAAAAAAATAAAATAGTTGAAGCATTTTCAAATATAAATATTACTAATTAATTTAAATAATTTGGAATAGCATTTTGCAAAAAGACTGTAAATATCAAAATATTTAATTTTAGGATAAATTTTTAAAATAAAATTAAATATTATACAATTGTAAAATTTATGTACATATATTAAACAAAAGTTAAATATAATTATAATAAAGTATAAAATTACATACTTAAAAGTATAAAAAGACTATAAACAATTTAAAATAATATTTTTTATGTTTAGATATTTACGTTTATTTGCTTTCCTAAACCGATAAAATTACTTATGAAACCAAAATTTACTATATTTTTCTTTTTATTTTTAGCGAATACTTTTTTTTTCGGTCAAGTAATGCCTTCTCCCGACGAAAATATTCCTTTTTTAGTAACGTTTAGTAAGTCTTCCGACAAAACTTGGGGAGATGATGATAACATTCAAATTTATTTTTTCGCTATTCCGGCCGATATAAAAACGCCTTTTTACATTCGTATTTTTGATGCCGATAATGGTGGAAAAAATGATGAAAATAGAAATGGATTTAATTCAAAAACTAAATTTACAATTTATGGCGGTAAAGGAGCACATAGCAATAATGCTGCAAGAGAAAAAGACCCAAAAGGAAGTTACAACAGTGGTATTTTATTAAACACAAAAACAGTAGGCGAAGATGCAACATTAGATGAAAAGTGGTTTAATTTTGGACCTATCAATCCAACAGAGGGTGAATTAATTCCAGAGCTAGGTTACGTTTTTAAATTAGTAGTAGAGGGCGGTGAAGGCGATGATGGTAACTTGTATAAATTAAGTTTATCTACCCAAAAAGATGACAATGTAAAAGTAGAGGGCGGTAATATTTTTACTTACGAATATTGCTTTAGAACATCTGATAATGCAGGGACGGCTTGCCATTTATACCCATTTGTTACAAAAGGCATTGTTTCTGTTACGATTGATGTATTTGATTACGATGATGAAGGACTAATTCGTATTATTTCAGTTTCAAAAAAAGGAGAAAATACTAAATTAGAAAAATTAGAAAATCGAGAAATATCTAAACATACTATTGTACCCGAAGAAATTAATACATCATTAGATGTTCAATTTATAAAAGATAAATCCTCTAAAAACAATAATATTACAGTTTCTATAGCTAATCAATACGGCGAGGCGATGCCGTTTTATACCGTTCCAATAGGTGGCGTGCCAAAATATAAATATAAAATTAAGGTTACCAAATAATTTATAAATATATTTGTTTTATCAATTCTCAAAAAAATAAATTAAAATATTTAAAACTATTTTTATTAGTTTTTGCTTTTTTTACTGCGAATAAAAAATTTTCGCAAGTATATTCGTTTAAAAATTTTACCGAAGATGATGGTCTTTCACAATCTTTTATTTATGACATTTGCCAAGATAATCGTGGCTTTTTAATAGCAGCAACAGGCGATGGTTTAAGTGCTTATGGTGGGTATAATTTTAAAGTTTTTAAACAATCGAACGGCCTTGCCGAAATTGGAATATCAGCCCTATATAAAGATAATAAAAATAAAATTTGGTTAGGTCATTTTGAAGGTGGAGTTAGTTACATGCTTCCATCTGGGAAAATTGGTAAAATTGAATTTACAGAACCTTTAAGCGCTAAACTCATTCAAATTATTGAGATCAGCGAAAACAATTATGTTTTTTTAAAAAAAGGCGCAGGTATCGTTTTGTATAACGCAGCAACAGGTGCTGTTAATAATATAGAAGATGATAATTTTAGCGGAACAATTTCCTTGCTCGTGATCAAAGAAGAACTCTTATTACTAAAACAAGACGGCTTATATGCCATAAAAATCAAAAATTTACTATCAAAAAATTATAAAACTTATTCTATTTTAAAATTAAACGACGCAGCAACAATGCAATTTAATATTGCAAAAAATAATCTATTAATTGCAGATAATAACATTGGCTTACTTAGGTTTAAAACTGATAATTATTTTACAAGTATTGATACTTTTAAATTATTTCGTACAAACAATTCAACCTTTACAAAAATAATTGCCGATAGATTTAATAATTTTTATGCAGGTACT
>Ga0163144_10005497_pt1 | contig 28147 bp, 26 predicted proteins | sample OliLak19BULKMAT1_FD_123175 | JGI IMG/M metagenome (GOLD analysis project Ga0163144, IMG submission 123175) | Freshwater microbial mat bacterial communities from Lake Vanda, McMurdo Dry Valleys, Antarctica - Oligotrophic Lake LV.19.BULKMAT1 | ecosystem: Environmental > Aquatic > Freshwater >... | reverse complement strand
GGGCACCACCGCGCGGCCAGTGCCTGGCGCACCCATCAGGCGCTGGCGGCGGAAGGGCCCGGGGAACACGAACGCTTCCTGGCCGTGGCCTTCCCCGACACGCAGATGCAGGTGCTGCCCTACAACCGCGTGGTGCGCGATCTGCACGGCATGACGGCCGAGGCTTTCACGGCGGCGCTCGCGGCGCGGTGCACGATCACGCCCGGTGGTCCGGCCACGCCCGCGCGCAAGGGGCTGGTCTCGATGTATCTCGGCGGCCAGTGGTCGACGCTGGAGTTCGGCCCACCGCCCGCGGGGCTGGCGCTCGACGCGTTGCTCGACGTGAGCCGCCTGCAGGAGGTGGTGCTGGGGCCTGTGCTGGCCGTCCACGACATCCGCACCGACAAGCGCATCGACTTCGTGGGCGGCATCCGCGGCACGGCCGAGATTGAACGGCTGGTCGACGGCGGCGTGTTCGCCGTGGGTTTCTCGCTTTTCCCCGTGTCGGTGAGCGACCTGATGCGCATCTCGGATGCCGGCGGCATCATGCCGCCGAAGTCCACGTGGTTCGAGCCCAAGCTGCGCGACGGCGTGCTCAGCCATCTGGTGTGAGCGGCCGTTCACCCGACCCGACTATCTTCGAGGGATGCCGATGAAAGTGCTGGTCGCTGACAAATTCGAACAGAGTGGCCTCGATGCCCTGAAGGCGATGGGCTGCGAGGTGTCATATCAGCCCGATGCCGCGGAACAGGCGCTGGCCGACGCCGTGCGCGCCGCCGCGGCGGACGTGCTCGTGGTGCGCTCGACCAAGGTGCCCGAGTCGGTGCTCGACGCCGGGCCGCTCTCGCTCATCGTGCGCGCGGGCGCGGGCGTGAACACCATCGATGTCGCCGGCGCGTCAGCTCGCGGCATCTACGTGTCGAATTGCCCCGGCAAGAACTCGGTGGCCGTGGCCGAACTGGCCCTCGGCCTGATGCTCGCGCTCGATCGCCGCATTCCCGACAACGTCGCCGAGCTGCGCGCGGGCACGTGGAACAAGAAGGAGTTTTCGAAGGCGCGCGGTCTGCACGGCCGCACGCTTGGCCTGCTCGGCTTCGGCAACATCGGACAGGAAGTGGCCGCGCGCGCCCGCGCGTTCGGCATGCCGGTGGTGGTGTGGAGCCGGCGCCTCGCGGCCAACCCCGTCGAAGCCGCGCGCGTCGCCGAAGACCTCGACATCACCGTAGTGGCCACGCCCGAAGAGGTCGTGCAGGTGGCCGACGTGCTCAGCGTGCACCTGGCGCTAGCCGCCGACACGCGCGGGTTCGTGAACGCCGCCCTGCTCTCGCACCTGAAGAAGGGCGCCTACGTCGTGAACACCGCGCGCGCCGAAGTGGTGGACCAGCCGGCGCTCGTGGCGGCGATTCGCGAGAAGGGCCTCCGGGCTGGCCTCGACGTCTTCGCCAGCGAGCCGAGCGGCGCCGCCGGCGCCTTTGCCGACGACATCGTGCAGGTGGCGGGGGTCTACGGCACGCACCACATCGGCGCCTCGACCGATCAGGCCCAGGACGCCATCGCCACTGAAACCGTGCGCATCGTGCGCACCTACAAGGACACGGGCAAAGTGCCCAACGTGGTGAACCTGGCCCGCAAGACCCCAGCTACGCACATGCTGGTCGTGCGCCACCGCGATCGTCCGGGCGTGCTGGCGCACATCTTCGGCGAGCTGCGCGCCGCCGGCCTCAACGTGCAGGAAACCGAGAACGTCGTGTTCGAGGGCGCCGAGGCCGCCGTGGCCCGCATCAACCTCGACGGTGCCGCCGCGCCGCACACCCTGAGCGCGGTGCGCGACAACACGCACGTCCTCGACGTGCAACTCGTCACCCTCTCCTAGATACGTCCCAGCCCCCAGCCCACCCCTAGCCCCCAGGACCCAATGTCTGAGCGCATCTTCAACTTCTCGGCCGGCCCGGCCGTGCTTCCCGAATCGGTCCTGCTCGAGGCGCAGCGCGACCTCGTGGCCCTGCCCGGCGTGGGCATGTCGGTGCTCGAGATCAGCCACCGCTCGAAGGCCTTCGAGGCGATTCTGGCCACGACCGAGGCCGACCTGCGCGCGCTCGGCGGCGTGCCGGCCAGCTACAAGGTGCTGTTCCTGCAGGGTGGGGCGTCGCTGCAGTTCTCGATGGTGCCGCTCAACCTGCTCACGGCCGGCGCCACCGCCGACTACATCGTCTCCGGCGCCTGGGCGCAGAAGGCCGTGAAGGAAGCGCAGCGTGTAGGCCCCGTGCACGTCGCCGCGTCGACCGAGAGCGAGAACTTCTCGCGCGTGCCGCGCCAGGACGAGTTGCAGCTCACCCCGAACGCCGCCTACGTGCACTTCACCACCAACAACACGCTCTTCGGCACGGAATCGACCGGCGAGCCGGCCGTGGGCGACGTGCCGCTCGTGGCGGACACCTCGTCCGACATGTTCAGCCGCCCCATCGATGTGGCCAAGTACGGGCTCATCTACGCTGGCGCGCAGAAGAACCTGGGCCCGTCGGGCGTCACGCTCGTGGTCATCCGCGAAGACCTGCTGGTGCGCTCCACCAAGGCCTTGCATACGATGATGAACTACGCGGTGCATGCCGAGCACGGCTCGATGTACAACACGCCGCCGTGCTTCGGCATCTACCTGATGGGCCTGGTGATGAAGTGGGCGCTGGCCCAGGGCGGCCTGGCCGCCATTGGCGCCACCAACGACCGCAAGGCCGCGGCGCTCTACGCCGAAATCGATCGCACCGGCTACTACCGCGGTACGGCGGACAAGGGCAGCCGCTCGCGGATGAACATCACGTTCCGCCTGCCGTCGGAAGACCTCGAGAACGCGTTCGTGAAGGCGGCCACCGCGGCCGGCCTCGATGGGCTCAAGGGCCACCGCTCGGTGGGCGGCATGCGCGCCTCGATCTACAACGCGTTCCCCGAAGCCGGCGTGACCGCGCTCGTGGAGTTCATGCGCGAGTTCGAACGCACGACCGGATAGCGCAGGGACCGCCCGCTAGGTCGTCGGCGGGCCAGACCTGCGCCCACCACGCCGCCGCCCGCTGCGCCGCCGCCGGCGCTGCTGATCGCCGTCCACTGGCGCTCCGGCGACGGGGCTGTGGCGCGACGTGCCTTCGCCAGGCAGCGAACTGGCTTCGATGAAGCCGCGCCAGTGTTCCACGATCTCGGGCGCGCGGCCGTGCACGTCGAGCCACGTGAGAGCGTCTTCGAACGGGCCGCGGTGCAGCAGCGCGCGCTTGGCGCGCGGCGAGGCTTCCATGTCCTGCAAGCGCCGCTGCACGGCCAGCAGTTGCCGGAGCCGGTCGGTGTCGCGGCGGGCAATCGGCAACAGGCCGATCTTGAAAAGCGGCTCGGGCGGCCCCTCGCGGCGGCGCCGCCGGCGCGCGGGCGGCAGTTCCACCTTCGGCATGTCCTCTTCGTCGTGCTCGTCGTCGGTGGCGTTCACGTCGACTGGCGCAGTGCGTTCGCGCGTCGGCATCAGGCCAAGCGGCACCACCATCGTGCCGAGCAGAATCGGGTTCGAGAGCGACGGCGGCGCGGCGTCGAAGCGCTGCCGATACGTATCGAGCGCGTCGAGCGCGTCGAGGAAGCCTTCGTCTTCGGCGTGGGTCTGCAGTTCGGGCGTCACCGTCTCGAGCAGGCGGTAGCGGGCCAGCGCCGCGAAGGTCTTCTCGGCGTGTCCTGAGCGCAGAATCTTGTAGTACTCCTCGATCATCCGCGAGGACGAGGCCTGCGCCAGGCGGTGCCGGTGCGTGGCAATCGCCGCTTCCACCGGCGGATCGAGCGTGAAGTCGAGCCGCGCGCCCAGCACCACCGCGCGCAGCATGCGCACCGGATCTTCCTGGAAGCGCTCGTTGGGATCGCCAATCGAGCGGATGACCCGCGCGCGGATGTCGTCGAGGCCGCCGACGTAGTCGATGATCGAGCGGTCGGCGATGTCGTAGAACAGCGCGTTCACGGTGAAGTCGCGACGGAAGGCGTCTTCCTCCGGCGTGCCGAAGGTGTTGTCGCGGTGAATGAGCAGTTCGCGCGCCGTGTCGTGCGAGAGATCCGCGAGCACGTCTTCGGCCGGTGACGGTTCGGGTTCGCCCGCGGGAATCAACTTGCGGAACGTGGCCACTTCGATGGCCTTGTCGCCGAATTTCACGTGCGCGAGCCGGAACCGGCGACCGATGATCCAGCAGTTCCGGAACAGCTTCTTGATCTGATACGGATGGGCCGACGTGCCGATGTCGAAGTCCTTCGGACGCCGATTGAGCAGCAGGTCACGCACGCTGCCGCCCACGAGATAGGCGGTGTAGTTGGACTCGTTCAGCCGGTTCAGCACTTTGAGCGCGTCGGGGTCGACGGACGCACGTGAAATCGGATGATCTGATCGAGGGACGATAACGGGCACGGTCATCAGCCGGCATTGTAGCAGACGCCGTCCAGGAAAATCGCACCGAACTGTATTGTTTTCAACACGTTACGGGCGATTTTCGGCAGCATTGTGCTACGATGCCCCCCATGTCGCGCTTCCTCGGCATCGCCCTGGCGCTCGTGCTGTATGGCGTGACGCTGTCCGCCACGCGCGAGGATCTGGCCCGGGCGCGCATCCTTTTCAACGACCGCAAGTTCGACGAGGCCATCCAGGCGGCCGACCTGGCCCGCAAGACCCCCGACACTGCCGATGCCGGCGCCATCGTGATGGCCCGCGCCCACCTCGAGCGCTACCGGCAGGTGGCCGACCCGGCCGATCTGGGCGCGGCCCGCACGGCCCTTGGCGGCGTGAACGTGGAGCGCCTGGGCATGGGCGACCGCGCGGAGTATCTGATCGCGATTGGTGGATCCTTGTTCCTCGAGGACGACTTCGGGGCGGCGGCCGAGATCTTCGAGTCGGCCATAGAAGTCGCCCCGGCGGCGGGAGAGAACGCGCGCGAGGCCGTGCTCGACTGGTACGGCTCGGCAATGGAGCGCTGGGCGGCGCCCTACACGACCAGCCGGCGCGCGGGCATGCTCGAACGGCTCGTGCGCCTGATGGAACGCGAGCAGGCCAAGAACCCGGGGTCGCGCGCGGCGTCGTACTGGCTCGCGGCCGGCCTGCGCGCGCAGGGCGAACTCGAGCGCGCCTGGCAGGCGGCGATTGCGGCCTGGGTGCGGGCGCCGATTGCCGGCACGCGGGCCCTCGGACTGCGCAGCGACATCGACCGCCTCGTGCGGGAAGGCATCATCCCCGATCGCGGCAAGGAAGCCCCCGCAGACGAACGCGTCTCGCGCGAGACCGCGCTGCGCGCCGAGTGGGAGCTGGTCAAGCAGAAGTGGAAGTAGGGCGGGGCTCTGGTTCCGGGGCCCGGGTCTCGCGAGAACTGGAAAGAGGCCGGTCTATGGCTTGGCCTCTTTCCAGTTCTCGCCAATCCCCACGTCCACATCCAGCGGCACGTCCATCTTCACCGCCGCGGCCATCGTGTCGCGCACCAGCGCAGCCACGCGGTCGGCGTCGGCCCGTGGCGCTTCGAAGAGCAGTTCGTCGTGCACCGTGAGAATCATGCGCGAGGCTGGGGCCTCGCTGCGGAGCACGCGGTCCACGTCGATCATCGCGCGCTTCAGGATGTCGGCCGCCGTGCCCTGAATCGGCATGTTCACCGCCACGCGCTCGGCGGCAGAGCGGATCTGGCCGTTCTTGCTCGTGAGTTCCGGCACTGGACGCTTCCGGCCGAACATCGTGCGCACCATGCCGGACACGCGGCCGTCCTCGAGCGTCTTGTCGATGAACCCGCGCACGCGCGGGAAGCCCGCGAAGTAGGCGTCGATGAACTGCTGCGCGGCTTGCTGCGACACGCCGATGTCCTTGGCGAGCGTGAAGGCCGTCTTGCCGTAGAGCAGCGCGTAGTTCACGATCTTGGCGCGCCGGCGCAGCTCGTGGCGGTCGAGGCCGCTTTCCGGTCCGAACATCTTGAGTGCGGTCTGGTCGTGGATGTCGTCGCCGCGCTTGAACGCGTCAATCAGCGTCTCGTCGCCGGAGAGGTGCGCCAGCACCCGCAGTTCGATCTGGGAGTAGTCGGCCGAGATGAGCACGTGCCCTGGCTCGGCCACGAACGCGCGCCGGATCTCGCGGCCGAGCGCAGTGCGTATCGGGATGTTCTGCAGATTCGGATCGCTGCTGCTCAGGCGTCCGGTGGCCGCCACGGCCTGGTTGAACACCGTGTGCACGCGTCCGGTCACCGGGTGGATCAGGGTGGGCAGCGCGTCGATGTAGGTGCCCTTCAGCTTCGCCAGGCTGCGCCAGTCGAGAACGAGGCGCGGCAGGTCGTGCGTGAGCGCGAGTTCCTCGAGCACTTCTACCGCGGTGGACGGCGTGCGCGTGGTGCCCGTGCGCTTGAGCACCGGCAGTTGCAGCTTCTCGAAGAGCACTTCGCCGAGCTGCTTGGGCGAGCCGATGTTGAAGGTTTCACCGGCTTGCTTGTAGATCTCGGCGGCGAGCGCGCCCATTTCCTGTTCCATGTGGGCGGCCTGGCTCGTGAGGGCCTGCGCGTCGACGCGCACGCCCACCCGTTCGAGTGCCGCCAGGATCGGCACGAGCGGCAGTTCGAGGTCTCGGTAGACCGCCGCCACACCGGCCGTGTCGAGCTCGGGCGCAAACAGCTCCGCCAGTTGCCACGCGAGATCCGCGCGTTCGCCAGCGAAGTCGAGCAGGCGGTCGGGCGCGAGCGAGGTGAAGGCCATGGCCTTGGCGCCCTTGCCGCGCACGTCATCGGCGAGGCGCGCGCGATAGCCGAGCTGCTCGAGCGCCAGCGGCTCCAGATCCTGGCTCGAGCGCGAGGCGTCGAGCAGGTAGGCCGCCAGCATCGTGTCGAGATCGAGGCCCGCGAGCACGACGCCGTGGCGCGCCAGGATCACGGTGGCGAACTTCAGGTCGTGACCCACCTTGGCCACCGACGCGTCCTCGAGCACCGGCTTCAGGATGGCGAGCGTGTCGTCCCGGTCGAGCCCGCCGTCGTTCACGAGGCTCACCGCGCCGAACGGCAGGAAGCGCGCCGCGCGCGGCCCCGTGGCGCACACCAGTCCCGCCAGCGTGGCGCGCATGCCGGCCTCGCCGTCGGCCAGCGCGTGCACGGCCACGCGTCCGCGCGCGCGAATCTCGTCGGCCAGCGCCCGCACGCCGTCGAGTGTTTCCACCACCGCGTAGTCGGTCGTCACCGATTCGGCCGAGGGCGCGTAGTCGGCCACGAGCGTGCGGAAGCCGAGCGTCGAGAAGAGCGTGTAGCAGCGGTCGCGCGACACGCCGCGATAGGTGAGGGCCTCGGCATCGAAGGTCACGGGCACGTCGATGCGGATCGTGACCAGCTCGCGGCTGCGCCGGGCGTCGTCGGCATGGGCCAGCAGCGCCTCGCGCTGCTTCTTCGCCTTCACCTCGCCGGCCGCGGCCAGCAGCGCGTCGAGCGAGCCGTAGGTGGCAATCAGATCGCGCGCGCCCTTCTCGCCGATGCCCGGCACGCCCTTCACGTTGTCGGTGGCGTCGCCCATCAGCGCCAGCACGTCCACCACCTGTGAGGGGCCGACGCCGAACTTCACCGCCACGCCCTCGGCGTCGAACCACGCGCCGTCGTCTTTCGGGTTGTAGACGCGGATGTTCCCGCCGACCAACTGATAGAAGTCCTTGTCGCCGGTGACGATGGCCACGCTGAGGCCGGCGTCGGCTGCCTGCCGCGCCAGCGTGCCGATCACGTCGTCGGCCTCGAAGCCTTCGCTCGTGAGAATCGGCACGCCCATGGCCTCGCAGGCTTCATGTACCCACGGAATCTGTTCGGCCAGATCCGACGGCATCGGCGCGCGGTTGGCCTTGTAGTCGGCGGCGATCGCATCGCGGAAGGTGGCCGCTTTCAGGTCGAACGAGGCCGCGATGTAGGCCGGGCGGTGGTCGGCCACCAGCTTGCGCAGCATGGTGACGAAGCCGTAGACCGCGTTGGTCGAGCGGCCGTCGGGGCCGGTCAGCCCGCGGATCGCATGGTAGGCGCGATACATCTGGTTGCTGCCGTCGATGAGGAAAAGCGACCGCGGTTCTGTCATGTGGCGAGGCCGGTATTATGATGCACGATGGTGATCACAGGGGACCAGCACCGCGGCAGGGTGCACCGGCGCACGGTGTGGCTCGGCGCGATGCGGGTCGTAGTGCTGCTGGCCGGCGTGGCCGGCGGCGCCGCCTGCAGCAACGTGATCGCCAGGAAGTACGAGTACGAGGAAGACGTCTACCTGCGGCTCGATGGATCGGCCACGGTCTACGTGAATGCCGCCGTGCCGGCCCTGGTGGCGCTGCGCGATGCGCCCCTGCCGCTCGACCCTGTCGCCCGGCTCGACCGCAACGACGTGCGCGCGTTCTATGAGGGCCCCGGCGTGCGGGTGGCGTCGGTGAGCGTGTCGCGCCGCGAGGGACGTCGCTACGTGCACCTGCAGATCGCGGTCGACGACATTCGCGCGCTGAGCGCGCTGCGTCCGTTCGCGTGGTCGGCCTACAGCCTGGCGCCGCGCGACGGCCTGCTGGTCTTCACCCAGCAGATGACCACGGCCGCCGGGCGCGATGCCGGCACGGTGGGCTGGCAGGGCGACGAGCTCGTGGCGGTGCGCCTGCACCTGCCGAGCCGCGTGCCGTTCCACAACGCGCCGAGCCGCACGGTGGAGCGCGGGAACATCATCACCTGGGAGCAGCCGCTCGCGGCCCGGGCCAAGGGCGATCCGCTGGCCATCGAAGTACACCTCGAGCAAGAGTCGATCCTGTTCCAGACGCTCACGCTCTTCGGCAGCATGGCGGCGCTGGCCGTGGCCGTCATGGGCGGTTTCATCTGGTGGGTGCGGCGTTCGGGGCGGAAGCGCGCGCCGTCGCCGTCGCCGTAACCGTCACTGTCACCGTCACAGTCACAGTCACCCTGTCCGTCACCCGTCGCGTCACGAGTTCCCATCATGCCCAAGTCGACCTTCGGCTCGAAACCCTCGGTACTCCGCTGCTCACGGTGCGGCAAGTTCGTGGACTGGGAGGATGCGCGCCTCCAGATCGTGTGCGGCTGTCGGTCGCACATAGAACTGCCGCCAGTGGTGGTGCGCCCGGCCAGTGACGCCGATCGCGCGGCCATTGCCACGCTCTTCCAGATCGACTTCGGGCGATCGAAGCCGGTGACCTTCGGCGAAGAGTTCCAGGGCAGTGGCATGCCGGCCATCGTGGCCGACCTGGACGGGGACCTGGCCGGGGCGCTGGCCTACCGCCTGCACGACGATTGGCTGCAGATCGTGGCGCTGGCTACGCATCCGGAGTGGCAGCGGTCAGGTGTCGGCGCCCAGCTCGTCGATCACGCGGAGGCCGTTGCGCAGAAATCAGGCTCCACGCGCGTCGTCGTGACCACCACGAACGACAACCTGCCGGCGCTGTATTTCTACCAGCGCCGTGGCTACCGCCTCACCGAAGTACGCACCGATGCAATCAGCGCCGCGGGTGGCCCCAGCAACGTCGTGGGCTTTGGCGGCATTCCGATGCGTGACCAGTTCCGCCTCGAGAAGGCGATTGCGCCGGCGCGGGCCGACGACTAGAACGGATTGAGCACGTAGCCCTCGGCGTTGAGCACGAGGTGCGCGGTCATGGCCGACAGCGCCATCTGCACCGGCGCCGCCATCTCGCTCGCCGTGATGCCTCGGCTGCCGGCCGTCTGGCCGCACAGATAGAGCCGGGCGCCCGCGCGCTTCAGCGCCTCGAGCAGTGCCAGGTTGGGATTGTCGATGCCGTGCCGTTTGCGATACGCCTCGTTCGAGAGCACGTCCTTGGCGGCGTCGCCGTGCACCACCACAGCCACCTTCAGCCGCTCGGGTGACACGCCGGCCTTGGCATGCATGTTCAAGAAGCGCGCGGCGGTTTCGAGCTGCGGGCTCACGGTCTTCACATCGGCGGGAGTCTCCGACACGTCGAAGCGGATCTTCAGCTCCTGCAGCATCGGCGTGGGCAGGCCGGGATTCGGCACGACGTAGGAGGCCCCGAAGTCGGCGATCACGGGACCTTTGGCGGGCGGGGCGGGAGTTTGCCCGGCGAGGGCCGCCGCCACAACGACCGCCATCAGGGCCACGACGAGAAGATGGGGACGCATACGGCCATCATAGCCGCCGCGCCCCCGGGCTGCGCTACTCGGTGACCTTCTCGAGCGCCTCGCGCACTTCAGCTTCGGTTCTGAGCTCGTTCTTCACGTCGAACGAGCTGAAACCAATCGCCAGCGACCGCGCCAGCACACGGTCGACGTGGCTGTTCACGACGCCGGTGAGCGTCACATGCCCGCGCACCACCACGATGTGGATCGGCGGGTTGGCCATGGCGCCGTAGTTCCAGAAGGACGAGCTGCCGTAGATGGCCCGACTGATGCGGAAGCGCAGCTCGTCGTCGAATTGCGACACCGGCACCACCTGGATGTCGTTCTTGACCGCCTTCACGCCCGCCACCTTCGCCACGCGGCGCTCGATGTCGGTCTTCTTGTAGGGCATGGTGACCCAGCCCGAGAGCACGACGTTGCCGTCGTCGACCCCGGCGTCGATGCTGTCGAAGATGGTGAACTGCGTATAGCGGTTCACCTGGGTGGAGATGTCGTTGAGGATCTGCAGGTCTTTGCGGTCCTGCGCGTAGGTGGCGCCCGTAAGGCTGAGGACGAGCGCGAAGGCCATCAACGTGATCCGCTTGGTCATGACATGTGCTCCTGGGGTGGGCCGCCGTCAGGCTGACGGCCACGTCTGGAGCTACTGCGAGGCGCATGCCAAGCCGGTGAGGCGGACCGGCAGGGGATTCCGCCAATGAATCCGTTGGCCCGTGTGCTCCTGCGGGGACAGCGTGCCGCTACGGCGGCACGGCCTTCGCCGGGGGCTGGCGCTACTTGGTGGCGGTGTAGCCGCGGCGTGCGCGCACGGCGTATCCGGGCTTCGTGACTTCCACGCGGATCGTGTGCCAGCGGCCATCGCGGTGACCCGGTGACGGATAGCCCAGGTAATACTGCTTGCTGAGCTCGTCGGCGATGTTCGAGGTGGCGGGGTCGAGGTCGCGCGCGGTGCGGACGATCTCGGTACGGCCGCCGCTGTCGTCGGTGAGCTCGCGCAGCGCGGCGGTGTTCACCCGGTCATCGCCGCCACTGCCGCCGTAGATGCCGCCACCGCTGCCGGGGCCGCCCGGCAGCCCGCCCCCTTGCGGCCACGGGTTGCCGCGTCCACCGCCAGCGCCTCCACCGCGCGGGAACGGAAACGGCAAGCGCGGCGCCGGCTGCCGCACGACCGGCGGCGTGCCGCGCGGGCCGCCGAAGGTGGACTCAGCCCGGCCGTCGATGCCCACGGCGTAGACCAGCACTTCGGTTTCGCGAATCATCTGTTTCAGTTCGGGCACCGACACGCGGCTGTTGGTGTCGTTGCCGTCCGACACGATCAGGATGGCCTTCTTGCGATGCTCACCTTGCTGCGCGACTGGGATCGACTCGGCCACCGCGTCGTACATCGCCGTGCCGCCGGTGGGGTTGATGCGCGCGAGCCGTTTGCTCACGAGCGACTTCTCCTTGGTCCAGTCGTGCACCAGTTCGGGCGTGGCGCCGAAGCGGAAGAGGAACACTTCGTCGTCGGGGGCGAGCAGCTCGAGCAGGAAGCGGTCGAGCGCGGCCACTGCCGAGGTGATCTTCTCGCCTGACATGCTGCCGCTCGTGTCGAGAGCGATGCCGAGGCTGACCGGCACACGCTCGGCGCTGAAGTGCGTCACCTCTTGCGCTTTGCTGTCGTCGAACACGACGAAGTCGTCTTGCGTCAAGTCGGAGACGAAGCGGCCGGAGCGGTCGGTGACCGTGACGTTGACGTTCACGAGCTCGACGCCGCTCTTGAAGCGGAAGCCGTCTTGTCCGTGCAGCGGCACCGACGATGCGGCCAGTGCGGCGGCGGCCACCAGCACGCTCCACGTGGTCCACGAGCGCCGCGCGCGGGTGATGGGCATCGTCATCGCACCTCTGCCGTGACCGCGGCTGGTTGATTGGTGCGGCGGTCGACGTGCGACAACATCGCGCCGGCGGCGTGAAAGCTCACGCGGTAGCGCGCCGCGGTGGACAGCTCACCGAGCGCCACCGAAAAGGAGGCTTCCTGGCCGGCGGCGAGCGGCAACGACTCCACACGCGTCGACTGGGTGCCGATCAGGATGCCCGCGGCGTCGAACACGCGCACCTCGGCTTCGAGTTGCTGCACGCTGGCGCCCGCGGCCGGATTCCGCACGAGCCCGGCCACGGCGAGCCCGCCCGCGCCACGGTTGTGGCTGAGGGCGACGAGTTCGAGCGGGATACGGATGGGGCTCACGATGGTGCCGACGGCGCGGGAACTCACGAAGCCGATGCCCGCAAACGTGATGACCACGGCGGCGAAGACGCCGGCCGCGCCCATGAGCCACTGCTGACGTCCCGTGGATCCTGATGCCGACGACGGCGGTGCGAACAGCCCGCCCACGGCAGACGCCGCCGCCGCGGCGGGCGCGTCATCCACCGGCAGGAAGTCGTGCAGCCCAGATGGCACCTGCGCCTCGGGTCGTGGCGTGGCGCTGGTGAGGCCGGCCGCCGACACGAGCGCGGCCACGCGCGCGGCGCGCCGCTGTCGCTCGGCGCGCGTGACCTGCCACGTCACCGTGCAGGCCACCGCGGCCACCACCAGCGACACCACCGTGACGACGAGCAACATCGTGTCCATAACTGCGTGCCTCGCACTCCGCTAGCGGAGCGTGAACTCCACCGACACTTCCACGATCACGTCCACCGGCGTGCCCTTGAGTCGGGCCGGCGCGAACTTCCACTGGCGCACGGCGGCCACGGCGCGGTCGTTGAGTCCGCCGCCGAGGCCGCGCACAACCCGCACGTCGCTGACCGAGCCGTCGCGGCGGATGGTGATTTCCATCTCCACGTCGCCGGTGATGTTGGCACGTCGCGCCTCGTCGGTGTACGCCGCCTTCACCTCGCGCAGCAGACGCGGCGGATCGATGCCGCTGCCGGCGCGGTAGGGACCACCACCCATGCCGCCGCCCGAGCCGTCGCCGATGCCCGAGCCATTGCCCTCGCCGATGCCGGTGCCGCGCCCGGTGCCCGTGCCGCCGGCAGCGCCACTGCCTTGCGAAGGCGTGGGCGGGGGAGGCGTCTCTTTCATGACGCCTTCGGTGTTGCGCGGGTCGGCGGGCGCCGTGGCGATCGGCGCCATCACCGGCGGCAGCATCTTCACCTCGAGCGGCTGCGGCGGTTCAATCGGCTTTTCGATGGGCGCCGGCGGCGGCAACGCGCGCGCGGGCAGCGGGCTGTTCAGCGAGTGGGTGCCTTCGCGCTCGGCCTTGGGTGGCGGAAGGGGCTGCTTCAATCCGCCACCACCTCCACCGCCGCCCGGGCCGGGCAACGCGAGATACACGAGCCGCACCGGTTCGTGTGAGACCACCTCGTCCATCGGCTGGTCGGCCCGCAGCGAGAAGCCAAGGCTGGCGAGGGCGGCCAGCGTCAACGCAGCCAGGCCGTGTAGCCCGGTCGAGAGCAATACGGGCACCCCCGCCGGCCGGGGGGAACCCGGAGCAATGGCCAGCACCGAGCGCGATTCAGCGCCGAGCGTCGCGCCGGCCGCCAGCGCTCGCACGGCAATCACGGCCTCCGCCGCCGGCACCAGCGCGGTCATTGGCGCGCCGGGCACCTCACCGAGGGTGATCAGGCAACCGCGCGCAGCCAGGTCGCGCACGACGGCATCGGACACGCCGGCGGCCTCGGCGATCTCGGCGAGCGAAAAGACGTCGGTGTCGTTGGGCAAGGACATGGCGGCACTTGCCACCTTCGCAAGAGTCCTGCCGATTCTGGCACGGTCCGCTGCCGCCGGAGGCCGAATGAATCAGGGCCGATTCCCTGGCGTTTCCGCACCCGCCCGCGGGAGACCCGCCCGTCGCCCCTCCGCCGCCCCTCCGCCGCCCCTCCCCGGCCGGCCCAGGTTGTTGCGGCGCGGTGACACCCGTGTCCTAACGAGGACGCCCGGGGTGCCCCTATACTTCCTGGGCATGAGCACCCAAGGCGCGTTTGCAGGCAAGGTGGCGGTGGTGACGGGAGCCAGTTCAGGCATCGGCCGGGCGACGGCCCTGGCGCTGTCGCGCGAGGGCGCGTCGGTGGTGCTGGTGAGCCGCGACGCCGGCGCGCTGGTCGCCGTGGCGGCCGAGGCGGCTGGGCCGACGGCGGTTGTCGCCGGCGACGTGACGGCCGACGACACGCCGGCGCGCGTGCTGGCCGAGACGGTGAGCCGCTTCGGCGGCCTCGACGTGCTCGTGAACGCCGCCGGCATCATCGGCACGGCCGCCACCGATGCCACGAGCGACGAGCTCTTCGACCGCATGATGGCCATCAACGTGCGGGCGCCGTTCCGCATGATGCGCGAGGCGTTCCCGCACTTGAAGGCGCGCCGCGGCAACGTCGTGAACATCAGCAGCGTGAACGGCCTGCGAGCGTTTGCCGGGGTGGCGGTCTACTGCTCGAGCAAGGCGGCGCTCGATCACCTCACGCGCTGTGCCGCGCTCGATTGGGCGCCGCACGGCGTGCGCGCCAACTGCGTGAACCCCGGCGTGACGGTCACCAACCTGCACCGGCGCGGGGGCATGGACGAGACGCGCTACGAAGCGTTCCTGCAGCGCGCCAAGGAGACGCATCCGCTCGGCCGTCCGGGCACGCCCGAGGAGATCGCCGACGCCGTGCTGTTCGTGGCCTCGGACAAGGCCGGCTGGATGACCGGCGACACCATTGCCGTGGACGGCGGTCGCCACCTGACCTGCTTGCGCTAGAGCTAGAGGCTCAAGCCTTCCACGAAACGAAAGCTGGTCACTTCGGCGAGCACGCGCACGGGGCGGAAGCCGGCGGCCTCCAGTTCCGCCACGGCATCGTAGCCCGTGGGGCGAGGCGTGGCCTTGGCAAACAGCCCGGTCGAGCCCAGCCCTTCCACCATCTCGATGCGGCCGCCCACGCGCAGCGCCAGTCGTAGATTGGCGAGCACGGTGGCGCGCAGCGCCGGTGGGCGGTTGGCAAAACTACCCTGGGTGTCGTCAATCACCGCCATGTCGAACGACGCGGCGTCGAACGGCACCTCGCCCTCGCGTGCCATCTTGAGGTCGAGCAGCACGCCATCCTTCGACGCGGCGCGTCTGGCGCGCACGGCCTGGTGTTCATCGAACGCCACCGCGGCGGCGCTGCCGCTCATGCCGACCTTGGCGCCGAGTCCGGCCAGCAGCACGCCGTCGTCGCAGCCCACCAGCACGAACTTCTCGCCCATGCGAACACCCGTCATCGACACCTGCAAGGGGTCGATGGCCGGTTGGCGGAAGAAGCGGATCAGCATGCCGGTCATCATAAGCCGTTTGCCCCGGCGCCCCGGGGGCGGCGTGCTATATTTCCCCAGTGAAAACACCTGTTGAAATCGCGCCAGCCACCGGCAAACTCGGCATCCTCCTGGTCGGACTGGGCGCCGTCAGCACCACCACCATCGCCGGCGTCATGGCCATCCGCACAGGTCTGGCGCAGCCGATCGGATCGCTCACGCAGATGGGCACGATTCGGCTCGGCAAGCGCACCGAGAACCGCACCCCCAAGATCAAGGACTTCATCGGTCTGGCTGGCCTCGACGACATCGTGTTCGGCGGCTGGGACATCTTCGCGGAAGACACCTACGCGGCGGCCCGCACGGCCGGCGTGCTCGAGCCCAGCCTGCTCGACCAGATCCGCCCCGAAATGGAAGCCATCAAGCCCATGCCGGCGGTGTTCGATCAGCGCTACGTGAAGCGCCTGAGCGGCCCGAACGTGAAGAAGGGCAAGAACAAGCTCGACCTGGCCAATCAGCTCATCGCCGACATCCGCGCGTTCAAGGAGAAGCACAACTGCTCGCGCCTGGTGATGGTGTGGGCGGGCAGCACGGAAGTGTTCATGAAGGAAGGCCCGGTGCACCAGTCGCTCGCGGCCTTCGAAGCCGGCCTCGAGGCCAGTGACGACGCCATTCCGTCGAGCATGGTCTACGCCTACGCCGCGCTCAAGGAAGGCATTCCGTTCGCCAACGCGGCGCCCAACCTCACCGCCGACATCCCGGCGATGATCGAACTGGCCGCGCAGACCAAGTCGCCGCTCGCCGGCAACGACATGAAGACCGGCCAGACGCTGATCAAGACCATCATCGCGCCCGGCCTCAAGGCCCGCATGATCGGCGTACGCGGCTGGTACTCGACCAACATCCTGGGCAACCGCGACGGCGAGGTGCTCGACGACCCCGAGAGCTTCAAGACCAAGGAAGAGAGCAAGAAGAGCGCGCTCGACTACATCTTCCAGCCGCAGCTCTACCCCGAGCTCTACAAGGACATCTCGCACGTCGTGCGCATCAACTACTACCCGCCGCGCGGCGACAACAAAGAGGGCTGGGACAACATCGACATCGTGGGCTGGCTCGGCTACCCGATGCAGCTCAAGATCAACTTCCTGTGCCGCGACTCGATTCTGGCGGCGCCGATCGTGCTCGACTCAGCCCTGTTCCTCGACCTGGCCAAGCGCTCGGGCATGTTCGGCATCCAGGAATGGCTGTCGTTCTACTTCAAGGCCCCGATGCATGCCCCCGAGGTCTACCCGGAACACGATCTCTTCATCCAGCTCATGAAGCTGAAGAACACGCTGCGCTACCTGAAGGGCGAAGAGCTCATCACGCACCTGGGACGCGAGTACTACGACTAGCCGCCCTACTGGGCCAGGGTGAACGTGTAGACCTCGCGCACCGGCTTGCCCTGCTCGGTGCCTTCGACCTCGGCGGTGAGCGCGGTGCCTGTGCGCCGGTAGCGGATCAGTGTGGGGTGATCGTGCGCGGGGTTCTCGAACACCGCCACGTTCGGGCCGCTCGAGGTCATTGGAAACTCGGTGGCTGCACCACCTCCCGGCTGCGCGATGTAGATGATCGCCTCGCCGCGGGTGACGATCCGTAGGAACTCGAAGCCCACCATGCGACCCTGACGCACGGTGCGGCCCAGGCCGAGCATGGCGCCGCCCTCTGGCCGGATCCAGTGCTCCTCGACGCTCGCCGTGCCGGCCGCGCCCCGCCAGGCGCCGACGAGCCACTGCAAGTCGCCGATGTTCGCGGCGGGCGCGAGCTCTGGCTGTGCGGGTCGCGCCCCCATGCGCTGGCTGGGTCCCGCCAGGCACAGCATCGCCACCACCGCCACGTCTCGCCAGTTGATCACGGTGCGACCTCCCGCGCCGTTATCGCACGGATCGGGCTTGGCGTGCGCATTGGCCGAAACGAACCGTGCCCCGTCGGGACACGGTCGTCACGGTAGAATCGGCGGCATGGCCGACGACACCCCGGGCACCTCTTCCGCGATCGACGCGCTGCTGAACGAACATCGCCAGTTCGAGCCGAGCGCGGCCTTTCGCGCCGCGGCCACCATGAACGACCCCGGCATCTACGAGCGTGCCGCGCGCGATCCCGAGGCGTTCTGGGCCGGCTTCGCCTCGGAGCTCGAGTGGATGACGCCGTGGGACACGGTGCTCGAGTGGACACCGCCCTACGCCAAGTGGTTCGTCGGCGGAACGCTCAACGCCAGCGTGAACTGCGTCGACCGCCACGTGCGCGGGCCGCGCCGGAACAAAGCCGCGCTCATCTGGGAAGGCGAGCCGGGCGAACGCCGCACGCTGACCTACTTCGATCTCTACCGGCAGGTCTCGCAGTTCGCCAACGTGCTGAAGGCGCAGGGCGTGGTCAAGGGCGACCGGGTGGCGATCTACATGCCGCTCGTGCCCGAACTGGCCATTGCCATGCTGGCGTGCGCCCGCCTCGGGGCCGTGCACAACGTGGTTTTCGGCGGGTTCAGCAGCGAGTCGCTGCGCGATCGCATCAACGACTCGCAGTGCAAGGTGCTGGTCACGGCCGACGGCGGCTACCGGCGCGGCAACATCGTGCCGCTCAAGCAGATGGCCGACGAGGCCCTCACCGCCACGCCGTCGATCACGTCGGTGGTGGTGGTGAGGCGCGGTGCCGCCGACCTGCGCGTGCACATGCAGCAGGGCCGCGACCACTGGTATCACGAGTTGATGCAGGACGCGTCGTACACCTGCGCGCCCGAGCCGATGGACGCCGAGGACATGCTCTACATCCTCTACACGTCGGGTACCACCGGCAAGCCCAAGGGCATCGTGCACACGACCGGCGGCTATCTCACCGGGTGCTACGCCACGACCAAGTGGGTGTTCGACCTGAAGGAGGACGACGTCTACTGGTGCACGGCTGACATCGGCTGGGTCACCGGCCACAGCTACGTCGTCTACGGGCCACTCGCCAACGGCGCCACGGTGGTGATGTACGAGGGCGCGCCCGACTGGCCCAGGAAGGACCGCTTCTGGGAGATCATCGAGCGCCACGGCGTGACGGTGTTCTACACGGCGCCCACGGCCATCCGCGCGTTCATGCGCTGGGGCACGGAGTGGCCCGCCAAGCGCGATCTGTCGTCGCTGCGGCTGCTGGGTTCGGTGGGCGAGCCGATCAATCCCGAAGCGTGGATCTGGTACCACGTGAACATCGGCGGCGAGCATTGCCCGATCGTCGACACCTGGTGGCAGACCGAAACGGGGTCGATTCTGATCACGCCGCTGCCGGGCATCACCAGCACCAAGCCTGGCTCGGCCACCCGGCCCTTCCCCGGCATCTCGGCGCACATCCTGACCGACCAGGGCGATCCGATTCTCGAGGGCGGCGGCCTGCTGGCGCTCACCAAGCCGTGGCCCTCGATGCTGCGCGGCCTCTACGGCGACCCCGAACGCTTCGTGCAGCAGTACTGGAGCCGCTGGCCGGACATCTACTTCACGGGTGACGGCGCGAAGCTCGACGACGACGGCTTCTTCTGGCTACTGGGACGCGTCGACGACGTGCTCAACGTGGCCGGCCATCGCCTGGGCACGATGGAAGTGGAAAGCGCGCTCGTCGACCACCCGAAGGTGGCTGAGGCGGCCGTGGTGGGGCGCCATCACGAGATCAAGGGACAGGCCGTGGCGGCCTTCGTGACCGTGAAGGAAGGCGTGATGACGTCGGAGGCGCTCGCCGACGAGCTGAAGGCGCACGTGGTGCAGAAGATCGGCGCCATTGCCCGGCCCGACGACATCATCTTCGCCGCCGACCTGCCCAAGACGCGCTCGGGCAAGATCATGCGGCGCCTGCTGCGCGACATCGCCGAAGGCAAGGCCCTCGGCGACACCACGACGCTGGCCGACCCGGCCGTCGTCGCGCGGCTCAAGGAGCAGTACGCCGACGAGCAAGGCTAGCCCCGAGCCCCGGGCCCCGTTATCTTTCGAGAATGAACGTCACCTTCATGGCGACGCGGTATTCGATGATCTTGCCCTTCTGCACGACCACCTTCTGGTCCTGCACCCAGGCGCCCTCGATGTTCTTGAGGGTCTTGGAGGCGCGGGCGATGCCCTGCTCAACCGCGTCGTCGAAGCTCTTCTTGGACCCGGAAATGATTTCGGTGACTCGTGCCACTGCCATGATGACCACTCCTTCGTGACGCACGCCCTTGGGGGTGGGGTGCCACGACTGTCAGGGCCAGATTCGGCCCAGGCCCGCTATCGTACAGGAACCTCGGCCGTCCGGCCGACGTCTGTGATGGAATGAAGCTTGCGGCAGCGCGCCGCGCGGAGACACCAGGTCATGGCCCTGATTGAGACGAAAGACCTCTGGAAGACCTACACGATGGGCGACGAGGAGATTCACGCCCTGCGCGGGGTCAGCATCCAGATCGAGAAGGGCGAATACGTCGCCATCATGGGCCCGTCCGGGTCGGGCAAGTCGACGCTCATGAACCTCATCGGCTGCCTCGATACGCCCAGCAAGGGCACCTACTTGCTCAACGGCAAGGAAGCCAGCACCATGAACGACAACGAGCTGGCGCGGATCCGCAACGAAGAGATCGGGTTCGTGTTCCAGACCTTCAACCTGCTGCCTCGGGCCACGGCCCTGCACAACGTGGAGCTGCCGCTCGTCTACGCCGGCGTCTCGTCGAAGGAACGGCTCGAGCGGGCCAAGGGGGCGCTCGAGAAGGTCGAACTCGGCCCGCGCATGAATCACAAGCCCAACGAGCTCTCCGGCGGTCAGCGGCAGCGCGTGGCCATCGCCCGCGCGCTCGTGAACAACCCGTCGATTCTGCTGGCCGATGAGCCCACGGGCAATCTCGACTCGAAGACCGGCGTCGAGATCATGGCGCTTTTCGAACGCCTGCACGAGGCCGGCAATACCATCGTGGTCGTGACGCACGAGGCCGAGGTGGCCGCCCACGCGCATCGTCAGATTCTGATCCGCGACGGGCAGGTGGAGAAGGACGTGCGGCGGGCGGCCTAGTCATGGCCGCCCTCACACTGCCGCCAGATGCCCCGGGCCGACTTCGACGAGTGGCGTGTCGTGCGTCATCGAGGCCGGATCCAGCTCGATGCGCGAGCGCGGCGCGTCGGGATCGGTGACCGGAATCGCGGAGATCAATGCGCGTGTGTAGGGGTGCGCGGGATTGGCGAACAACGCCTCGGTGTCGCCCATCTCCACGATCCGGCCCAGGTACATCACCGCCACGCGGCGACAGATGTGCCGCACCAGCCGCAGGTCGTGCGCGATGAAGAGATAGGTGAGCTGCAGTCGCTGCTGCAGGTCCATCAGCAGGTTCACGACCTGCGCCTGAATCGACACGTCGAGGGCCGACACCGGCTCGTCGGCGATGATGAACTTGGGTTCGAGCGCGAGCGCCCGCGCCAGGCCGATGCGCTGTCGCTGGCCGCCGCTGAACTCGTGCGGATAGCGCTCCAGGTGCGCCGGGTCGAGGCCGACCAGGCGGAACAGTTCGGCCACGCGCGCGACCCGCTCGGCTTTCGACCCGAGCCGATGAATCACCAGCGGCTCCTCCACGATCTCTCGCGCGCGCATGCGCGGATTGAGCGACGAGTAGGGATCCTGGAAGATCATCTGCAGGTGCCGGCGCGCCGCACGCATCTGGCCCGACGAGTAGGCGAGCACGTCCTCGCCCCGGTAGCGTACCTCGCCGGAGGTCGGCTCGATGAGGCGCAACATGCAGCGTCCGGTCGTGCTCTTGCCGCTGCCGGATTCGCCCACCAGCCCGAACGTCTCGCCTTCGTCGATGGTGAAGCTGACGCCGTCGACGGCCTTCACGACGGTGCCGCGCTGGAAGAACCCGCCGCCACGGGTGAAGTGCTTGGTGAGGTTGCGCACCTCGACGAGCGGCCGGCTCATCGCGCGCCTCCAGCGGCGACTGCCGGCGCGTGCAGCACGCAGCGCGCCCGGTGGCCGTCGGTCACCAGCACGTCGGGCGGCACCGCGCGATCGCATTGGGCGAGGCGGCTGGCGCAGCGCGGCGCGAATGCGCAGCCCGGCGGCAGTGACCCGAGATTGGGCACCGTGCCCTCGATGGCCACCAGTCGGCCGCCCGCATGTCCTCGGGGCATCGAGGCCAGCAGTCCACGCGTGTAGGGGTGCGCCGGCTCCCGGAAGATCGCGCGCACCGGGCCTTCTTCCACGATCCGCCCGGCGTACATCACCGCCACCCGATCGGCCACTTCCGCGATCACGCCGAGGTCGTGCGTGATGAGCAACAGCGACAGGTCGAACGTCCGCTTCATCTCGCGCAAGAGATCCAGAATCTGGGCCTGCACGGTCACGTCGAGCGCGGTCGTGGGCTCGTCGGCAATCACCAGGGGCGGTTTGCAGGCCAGGGCCACGGCCAGCATCACGCGCTGGCGCATGCCGCCCGAGAGCTGGTGCGGGTAGTCATCCACGCGCTGCTCGGGCTCGACGATCTTCACGGCGCGCAGCAGGTCGATGGCGCGATCGCGGGCCTCGCGCGACGTCGCCATGCCGTGCACGACCAGCGCTTCGCCAATCTGCCTGCCCACGCGCATCACCGGATTCAAGGCCGCCATCGGCTCCTGGAACACCAGGCCAATGCCGGCGCCGCGCACGGCGCACATCTCGCGTTCCGAGAGCGCCAGCAGGTTCTTCCCCTGGAAGAACACCTGCCCGCCCGCAATCCGTCCGGGCGGTGGGACGAGGCGCATCAGCGAGAACGCTGTCACCGACTTGCCGCTGCCCGATTCGCCCACGAGTCCAAGCGTCTCGCCCTTGCGGATGTCGAACGACACATCGTTCACCGCGACCAGCGGCGCCTCGCCGACCTCGAACACCGTGGTCAGGCCTTGCACCGAGAGCAGGGGCTCAGTCAACCGCCACCTCGCGGAATTCGCCGAACACGTTTCGCATGGTATCCGCAATTTCGCCCACGGTGGCCTGGGCCTCCACTGCCGCGATGATCGGTGGCACCAGGTTGTCGCGGCCGCGGGCGGCCGACTCCACGGCATCGAGCGCGGCCCGCCACGCCGACCGCGCACGCGCGTGGCGCAGGGCCTGCACCTTCGCCACCTGCCGCCGCTCCACATCGGGATCGAGGGCGAAGACCGCCATGCGCGGACGGTCGTCGGTGGCGAAGCGGTTCACGCCCACCACCACGTCGGCGCCGGCGTCGATGCGCTGCTGCGCCAGGTAGGCGGATTCCTGGATCTGCCGTTGGATGTAGCCGGATTCAATCGCCCTGAGCGTGCCGCCTGCTGCCTCGATACGTTCGAGCAGCGTCAGCGCGCCCACCTCGATGTCGCTAGTCAACTGCTCGATGTGCCACGAGCCGCCAAACGGGTCCACCGTGTTGGCCACCCCTGACTCGTGCGCGATGATCTGCTGGGTGCGCAGCGCGATGCGCGCCGACTCCTCGGTGGGCAGTGCCAGCGCCTCGTCCCGGCCATTGGTGTGCAGCGACTGCGTGCCGCCCATCACTGCGGCCATCGCCTGCACCGCCACGCGCACGATGTTGTTGTCGGGCTGCTGCGCCGTGAGCGTGCTGCCGGCCGTCTGCGTGTGGAAGCGCAGTTGCAGCGCGCGCGGATTGGTGGCGCCGAATCGCTCCCGCATGATGCGCGCCCACAGGCGCCGGGCGGCGCGGAACTTCGCCACTTCTTCGAGGAAGTCGTTGTGCGCGTTGAAGAAGAACGAGAGACGCTGACCAAACGCGTTCACGTCGAGGCCGGCGTCGACCGCCGCCTGCACGTAGGCGATGGCGTTGGCGAAGGTGAAGGCCACCTCCTGCGTCGCTGTCGACCCAGCTTCGCGGATGTGGTACCCGCTGATCGAGATGGTGTTCCACTGCGGCACCTCGCGCTCGCAGTAGGCGAAGATGTCGGTCACGATGCGCAGCGACGCCGCCGGCGGATAGATGTAGGTGCCGCGGGCGATGTACTCCTTGAGGATGTCATTCTGAATCGTGCCCGCGAGCGCCGCCGGGCTCACGCCCTGGCGCCGGGCCACCGCCACATACAGCGCCAGCAGCACGATCGCGGTGGCGTTGATGGTCATCGAGGTCGACACCGCGCCGAGCGGAATGCCGTCGAAGAGCGCCGTCATGTCGTCGATCGAGTCGATGGCCACGCCCACCTTGCCCACCTCGCCCGCCGCGAGCGCGTGGTCCGAGTCGTAGCCGATCTGCGTGGGCAGATCGAAGGCCACGCTGAGGCCGTTCACGCCCTGGCCGAGTAGATAGCGGTAGCGGGCATTCGACTCTTCGGCCGTGCCGAAGCCGGCGTACTGACGCATGGTCCAGAGCCGGCCGCGGTACATGGTGGGCTGGATGCCGCGGGTGTAGGGGAACTCACCGGGAAACCCCACGTCCAGGCCGGCATCCCATTGGCCGAGGTCGGAGGGCACCCGGTAGAAACGAGTCTCATCGCCAGCCATGTCGCTCAGCATTGTAGCGAGGTGACGGATGTCCTGCCCCGCGCGACTGGCTCGCCTCTTGCACAAATATGCACACGCCCCTAGAATGTCCGGGTTCGCGCCGGATTTCCAGCCTGCGCGTCCTGTGGCCCTACGCGACCCGCGAGGAGGGAAGTGCATGGATGACGTCCAGAATCGCCTAGCCCGGGCACTGGCTGACGCGGTGGCGGCCGCGGTGGCGCAGAGTGCCGACGTCGATGCGTGCCGTGACCGCGCCCGCGAGGCCGGCTATCACCTGAGGGTGACGCTCGAGGCCACCGTGGGGTTTGCCCCCGTGCCCGGACGCGATTGCGCGGAGAGCGCAGCGACGGCCGACGCCGCGGTGCTGCCGGCCGACGAGCCGGCCGCCTTCGAGGTGAGCGCCAACGACCGCCGCTTCCTGCGTTCGCTGCGGATTGCCGCCGACGAAGCGAAGGTGGAAGAAGCGAACTAGCGCTGCGGCCTCGAGCGCTGCGAGAACGATCTATCCCCTGGTCGCCGGTCCCTGGTCCGAGGACGGCGCCTGTTTGGCCACGGCCTCGGCGGCACTGCGGGCCGCGTCGGGATCGCCCAGATAGAAACGGCGGATCGGCTTCAGATCGGCGTCGAGCTCGTAGACGAGCGGGATCCCGGTGGGGATGTTGAGTTCCACGATCTCGCTGTCGCTGATCCCGTCGAGGTACTTGACGAGCGCGCGCAGGCTGTTCCCATGCGCGGCCACCACCACCCGCTGTCCACCGCGGATGGCTGGAGCAATCGACTCGTGCCAGTAGGGCAGGAACCGTTCGACCGTGTCCTTCAAACACTCAGTGCGTGGCAGGTCGCTCGCGGCCACGCCGGCGTAGCGGCGGTCGCGACTTGGATGCTGTGGGTGGTCGAGCGGCAAGGGCGGCGGCGGGATGTCGTAGCTGCGTCGCCAGATCTTCACCTGGGCCGCGCCGTGCTGGGCGGCGGTTTCGGCTTTGTTGAGACCCTGCAGCGCGCCGTAGTGCCGCTCGTTGAGCCGCCACGACCGCTGCACCGGCAGCCAGAGCAGGTCGAGTTCGTCCTGCACGATCCACAAGGTGCGGATGGCGCGCTTCAGCAGCGACGAGAACGCGAGGTCGAAGCTGTAGCCCCCTTCCTTCAGCAGCCGGCCGGCCTCGTGGGCTTCGTGCAGACCCTTTTCGCTGAGATCCACGTCCACCCAGCCGGTGAAGCGGTTCTCCTTGTTCCAGGTGGATTCGCCGTGGCGGAGCAGGACGACGGTGTACATGGCTAGGAGAGCTGCGCGATGGCGGTGCGGCCCGCGTAGACGGCGCCGTCGCCGAGGGCTTCTTCGATGCGGAGCAACTGGTTGTATTTGGCGATGCGGTCGCTGCGCGATGCCGACCCGGTCTTGATCTGGCCGGCCGAGGTGCCCACGGCCAGGTCGGCGATGGTCGAGTCCTCGGTTTCACCGGAGCGATGCGAGATCACGCTGCGGTAGCCGGCGCGCGAGGCCATGGCGATCGCGTCCAGCGTCTCGCTCACCGTGCCAATCTGGTTCAGCTTCACGAGCAGGGCGTTGCCGATGCCGGCGGCGATGCCGCGCGCCAGGATCTCTGGATTGGTGACGAACACGTCGTCGCCGACGATCTGCACCTTCGCGCCGAGCGCGTCGGTGAGCAGCTTCCAGCCGCGCCAATCGCCTTCGGCGCAGCCGTCTTCGATCGACAGGATCGGATACTGTCGGCACCAGTCTTCGTAGAGGGCCACCATGCCCTCGGAGTCGCGTGACGGCTCGCCCGACTTGTGGAACTCGTAGCGGCCGGCGGCGTTGCCGAACTCGCTGGCCGCGCAGTCGAGCGCCACGTAGACGTTGCCGCCGGCGGTGAACCCGGCCTGGCCGATGGCCTCCATCACGACCTCGAGCGCGTCCTTGTTGCTCTTCAGGTTCGGCGCGAAGCCGCCCTCGTCGCCCACGCCCGTGGCCAGGCCCCGCTTCTTCAGAATCGATCGCAGCGCGTGGAAGATCTCGGTGCCCGCGCGCAGACCCTCGCGGAACGAGGGAAAGCCGACCGGCATCACCATGAACTCCTGGAAGTCCACGTTGGTGTCGGCATGCGCGCCGCCGTTCAGGATGTTCATCATCGGCACCGGCAGGCGGTAGCCGCCGGTGGCGCCGGCCTCGCTTGCGATGTGCGCGTAGAGCGGCAGGCCGGCGGACTCAGCCCCGGCCTTGAGCGCCGCCATCGATACGCCGAGCAGCGCATTGGCCCCGAGCCGGCCCTTGGTGGGCGTGCCATCGAGCGCGATCAGCGCGTCGTCGAGCGCGCGCTGCGTCCAGTCGCGGTTCACCACCGCCGCACGAATCTCGCCATTCACATGGCCGACGGCCTTCGTGACGCCCTTGCCGAGAAAGCGTGTGTGGTCGCCGTCACGCAGTTCGAGGGCTTCGCGCTCGCCGGTGGAGGCGCCGGAGGGCACGGCCGCGCGGCCGCGTTCGCCGCTGGCCAGGAACACGTCCACTTCTACGGTCGGATTGCCGCGCGAATCGAGAATCTCCCGTCCGCGGATGTCGACGATATGCACGGTGCTGCTCCTGGCAAGGGGCACTGACGGCGCCCGCGTGAAGTTCGTGGACCAGTATCGCAGGAAAGACTCGTCCCGGCGCTGCCGGGCCACGCACCGCGTTCAGTGCGCATGCAGGATCGCGTGACCGTGCGCAGCACGTCGCGCGGCTCGACTACGGGCGGTCGACGGCGGTCTCGTGGGCGAGCGCCTCAGCAGCGATCGGCTCCACGCGCACGTCCTCATCGACCGTGACCACGACGATGCCGCGATCGGTCACCGTGTGACGGGCGCGGTCGGCAGCCTCGTCGTAGCCGATCACGGCACCGCGCGGCACGACCACGTCGCGGTCGATGATGGCGTTGCGGATGCGCGCATGCCGCCGCACCTGCACACCGGGCATCAGAATGGAATCGGCCACCGTGGCAAAGCTATGGACCCGCACGTTCGGGCACAGGATGCTGCCCGTGATGCGGCTGCCCGACACGATGCAGCCCGGCGAAATCACCGAGTCGAGCGCCGTGCCGGTGCGGCCCGCGTCGGCGAACACGAACTTCGCCGGCGGCGCCTGGGGCTGGTGCGTGCGCATCGGCCATTCGGGGTCGTAGAGGTTGAACTCGGGGTTGACGTGGCACAGGTCCATGTTGGCCTCGTAGTAGGCGTCGAGCGTGCCGATGTCGCGCCAGTACTTCGCGCTCTTCTTGTTCTCGTCGTAGAACGGGTAGGCGAAGACCTTGCCGCTCGGGATGAGTGCGGGAATGATGTTCTTGCCGAAGTCGTGATGGCTGGCCGGGTCGGCCGCATCGCGCTCGAGCGAGGTCGTGAGTACGTCCAGGTCGAAGACATAGACGCCCATCGAGGCCAGCGCCAGATGCGGCTGCCCTGGCAGCGGCGTGGGCGCCGCCGGCTTCTCGTCGAAACCGACCACCTGGTTGTTCGGGTTGACGGCGACGATGCCGAAGCGGTGGCCGTCGTCGATGGGCACCTCGATTGTGGCCAGCGTAACGGCGGCCCCGGTGTCCTCGTGCGCCTTCAGCATGCGCCGGTAGTCCATCTTGTAGACGTGGTCGCCGGCCAGCACCACGACGTGCCGCGCCGACTCGCGTTCGATGGAGTAGAGGTTCTGGAAGACGGCATCGGCGGTGCCCAGATACCAATGCTCGCCCACGCGCTTCTGCGGCGGCAGGATCTCGATGAACTCATCGAGTTCCTCTGAGACGATGTTCCAGCCCATGCGGATGTGACGGCTCAGCGAGAGCGACTTGTACTGGGTGGCGATGAAGATGCGGCGCAGGCCGGAGTTCACCGAATTGGAGAGCACGAAATCGATGATGCGGTAGGGGCCACCGAAGTAGACCGCCGGCTTGGCGCGTTCACGGGTGAGGGGCGCCAGCCGCTCCCCCGCGCCACCCGCCAGCACGATCACGAGTGCGTCGTTCCGAACCATGACGGCCTCCCTTGGCTCAGAGGCGAATCTACCACGGCGGCGCAATCCCTACAGCAGAGGCGCAAGTCCTGTGACGGCAGGGACTTAGGGTCGTTGACAGGCCGGAATCCAGTCAATATCATTGCAGGCTCCACTCAGTTCTAGGTTTTCCCTGGGAGACATTCATGAAGTTCAAGGTCCGTGGTCTCGCATTGGCGATGGCTGCCGTCCTCATCGCCGGCCTGCCTTCCGCGGCACTGGCGCAGAAGGACGACAAGAAGCGAAGCAAGCAGGAAAAGGAAGAAATCGAAGCGATCGTCAAGATCGTCGATGCCGCCATGGCCGGTCAGCCCACGC
>Ga0163144_10005496_pt1 | contig 28148 bp, 21 predicted proteins | sample OliLak19BULKMAT1_FD_123175 | JGI IMG/M metagenome (GOLD analysis project Ga0163144, IMG submission 123175) | Freshwater microbial mat bacterial communities from Lake Vanda, McMurdo Dry Valleys, Antarctica - Oligotrophic Lake LV.19.BULKMAT1 | ecosystem: Environmental > Aquatic > Freshwater >... | reverse complement strand
TCCGGGTCACCTTCTCCATCTCTCGCGTCCCCGTGGGGGGGGGGGGGTGAGGGGGCGGGGGGTGGGTGGGGGGGCCATGACGCGCCCGACAGCGTTTCGGCGTTGAATGTTGCTCGCGTGCCTTCTGTGGTCCCCCTCGTCACGGGAACCGTGACGGCTACGATGGGTTCCAGCCGACGGAGCGGCTGGTCAACAGTAGATTCCCGACAACAATCCGACGCTGGCACGATGCGATAGATTCTTCCGCGATCATTCCCGGCATAAAGGTTCATCTTCCGTTGGTATTCCGGCGGAATCCACTCGGGGTGCTCGATCACCGCGCGGTACATGTCGGCGACCCAGATTGCTCCGTCAGGGCCCGTGCGGATCATCGTCGGGCGGAACCAGTTGTCGCTCGATGCAAGAAACTCCGACTGCTGTTCATCGGCCGCTCGTTCGCCTTTGAAGTTGATCCCATCACGAGTCATCACCAGCCGCGACACGAGGTTGTGAACCGGCTCGGACGTGAACGCATTGCCATAGTACTGCTCACCAAGCAGCGTATCGCGATAGATCATCGTGCTGCATGCGGACGTGAACCGGTTCGCCTGGCCGAAGTCGTTGAACCGGGCCAGTGTGCGACTCGTGGGATAGACCGGGGCAGCTCCAGGAATGATCGACACCGGTGCCGTCACATGCGAAATCCCTGCATGCGGGTTTCGTCGCACATAGCGATCTTCCAGAACGTACTGCCAGATTGGATTCGAGTTGTTGTTGCCAAACCAGTTGCCGAAATCGTCCCGTTCGCGACCGAACTGAGATTGCCCGCTGACGGCGTCAAACGCATTCGTATCAGGGTGGACTCGAAGATCGCGACCGCGAAGAGAAACCGACTGGCGAGCGGGGGGCGTAAGCCCTCCGAGTGCGGTTCCTTCGAGCGTTTTCTCGGCGCTTGCCTCGGAGGGCTTACGCCCCCCGCTCGCCGGAATAACGCCTGTCCCGGCGATTTCTCCGCTGCTGTCACCATTCGCCAGATACAACCAGCCATCGAGTCCCCAGCGGAGGCCGTTGATGCGATGCTGCTGGTTGCCTTCCGTAAAGCCCGTGTAGAGTGCTTCGCGAACATCAGCTGAGCCGTCGCCGTCGGTGTCTTCGGCATAGAAGATCTCTGGAGCCATCGTGATGATCGCTCCGCCTCGCCAGCAGTGAATGCCATTCGGGAACGCAAGCCCGTCGAGGAACGTGGTGGCCCTGTCATAGACGCCGTCCTTGTCCGTGTCATCGAGAATCCGAATGCGGCCCGTCCCTGTCCCTTCGCCCCCTTCCAGGGGGAAAAGGTGGCCGTCAGGCCGGATGAGGGGGTTCGTGGCTTCGGTGGTCGCCTGAGAATTGGAGGCAACCCCCTCACCATTGCCCTCTTCCCCTGAAATGGGGCGAGGGGATGAACGCACCTCGGCGGGCTGACGCCCGCCGCTCGCCGAGGAGGCTTCGCCGTTTGGATAGTCCCCCATCTCTACAACCCATAGTCGGCCTCGTTCGTCCCAGTCGAAGGCGACTGGATCACGGATGAGTGGTTCCGAAGCCGCAAGTACAACTCGGAGATCTGGACTGGTCGTCATGCACTTCAGCGATTCGTCAGGGCTCTTCGGGGCCGGGAAGTCGCGTTGCAGCTGCTCGGAATAGAACTCATGCGGCATCAGTTTCTGCACCGCGTCGCAGATCACGTCTTCGGCCTCAGGGGCCAGCCGAGTTGGTCGACGATAATACAACATCGACGAATCGGCCTCGTAACCGCCTTCGCGGAGGACTCTTGCGGAAGCGATGTAACACGGGACATCGTTGCTGTACGCATTGATCCACAGTCGATCGCCGTCGAACATGTCGTTCATGCGGATCGAGTAATCCACCACGACCTCGCCACCAAGGAACACCATCGCCACGTCTTTGCCGAAGCACCAGGTCTGCACGGGATAGTCAGGAATCGTCGTCGGCACTTCCTGACCGCCATCGAGCATCTTCAGAAAGTAGCGGGCTCGGGAACCGGTGACGCCCTGATCCTTTGCTTGTTGTTCCCAATCGTCTCGCGACGGCAGCGGACCGAGGGGCAGGTCGATCCGAGCCATGCGGCAGGTGATGTCGGGGTTGATGCGGCGCAATGCGACTGGGCGAGCGGAGGGTGTCAACCCTCCGAGTCCGCCACCGCCGTTTTCTCGGAGGGCTGACGCCCTGCCGCTCGCCGGAGCAAGAATTCGCCCCACCTCATCCGCCAGCGTACGTCCATGCAGCTTTGCCTGTTCATGAGTCCCTCTCGGCGACGGATTTGCGTCGGCTCCACAACCGATCGCGATCAGCACCACGGCTCCCGGATGATCGGCTTCGAGCAGATCCGCTGCGAAGCCCGCCCAGTCGCCGCTGATCTGATTGAAATCACCGGTCTCCGTCGTGCAGTGACACGCGTAATTTGCCAGAACGGCGATGAGTTTTCCGTCAACATCGTGAGCGGCAAGCACAGGAACTCGTTTGTCGGTGGGACCATCCGGGACTTCGCCGAAGTTCATCCATTTGCCGTTGGCGATCAATCGTCGATTCATTGCAAAATTGGTTTCGCCGAAGCCTGATGACAGATGCCCCGGGCGCCGCGATTCGATGGCCTTATCGACGACTTCGACGAGCTTTCCGATCAGCTCCGCTTCGTACTGAGCCAGATGAGCCGCGTGATCGTCGGGAATCTCGGCAAAGATGTTCGGCGCGAAACTTCGGAGCCACGGGGCGGAATGAGAGTGCGTGGACGAGATCGCAAACCGCTCACGAGTCAGCCCGTGCTTCTCGGCGATCTTCGCGAAAACAGTTTCTGTCACGTCCATCGGAACGGCACAAGTGTCAACGGTGATGAGGATCGTGAGCGGCTGCTCTCCTATCGTCCCTTCTCCCCGGAGATCGGGGGAGCTGTTTTCGATGCGTCGGTATGTTGAGTTACCGGCGTGGCCCGAAGGCCGGATGAGGGGGCTTGACACTGCGGTCAGTTGTTCGGGATTGGAAGCTGCTCCAGTGCTTTCAGTAGTCCCCCTCACCCTAACCCTCTCCCCCGTTGGATCGGTTGCTGACCTGGTGAGTCGTTCGACGGGGGAGAGGGGACTTTGAGTCGCGGCTGAGCCTGTCGCGGCTAGTCCTGACTCGCCTCCAATCACCAGTGCCCGTGCATGAATCCTTGCGGCGACGCCCTCCGATTCCTTCATGCGACTGCCGTATCCGGTCAGTCGCACCGGATAATCCGGCGTGATGTCAACAACTGCGGCCCCGACGGCGACCGGCGAGCGGTTGGGTGTCAACCCACCGAGTACGTCTTGTTCCTGTTCGCCCTGTCCGTTTTCTCGGAGCGCTGACGCCCTGCCGCTCGCCTGATTGTGCTCTTCGAGGATCTCGTCGAAGGACACGCGATAAATCATGTCCGGCAAATGAGCCGTGTCTTCGTTCTGCCAGCAGAAGTGGCGGTCGTGGATGAAGAAGCCGTTGTTCGTGCCATCGTCCCGTTGCATTGGCGGGACACGTTGACTATTCCATGCCGCAGTCATTGCGTTGATCACTGGGAGGGGCAGTGAGTCAGGCTCCGTCAAAGCGGTATGGGCTCGAAATAATCCGTAGCCAAGCGTCGCCTGCCGATCACTGTCGGTGAGTCTTAGCGGCATCGCACTTGTCAGATTGCTGTTCAACCTTTCCGCCACTTCCTGGAAAGTCAGAAACTTCACCTTCTTCCCATGCTTCGCCACTGCATGGTCAATCATTTCGACGACCTGTTCCGGCTTGATCCAGCCGTGGGGATGGAACACCAGACTGAAGCAGCCTTGCTTGTGTACCGTCAGGTCAATCGCGGCTTTCCAGTCTTCAACGGTGACAGGATTGTTGATGCCGTGAAGATGCTGGGCCGACCAGTCGCTGGGAGCGATGCAGGGGATTTCCCAGCAGGTGTTGTTGATCACGTAGGGATACGGATAATTCTTGATGTAGTTGACGAAGTTGTCGTGGACAACGTTGCCGACCTTGTTTCCACGAGGCATGTACTTCAGGAATCGCTCTTTGCCATTCGCATCCAGCACCAGCTCGCGCGGCAGTGATTCATCCTCCGACGTAAAGAATGTGAAGACGGACGAATCGATCTGCAGGAACTTCCCGTTTTCTGTGGTGCCGTCAAAGATCTCTGCGAAGAAACGCGGACTCACGGTGTTCAGCGAATCACAGCACGGTGTTCGAAAGGCGACCGGATTGTTGCCAGGGATCTTGCCGATCAGATCCACGCAGCGGTCGTAGGTCGATTTGGCCTTCGCGAAGTCGCCGCCCTGCAGAATCGGGCACGGATGATCGATCGTGTGGCATTCAATACTCAGGCCTTCTCCGAGCCAGCTCTGCAATTGAGGATCGTCCGGCTTGACTTCACACGTCATGATGCTGACGGGGGCTCGTCCGTCGATCTGCTTCAGGCGATTCAAAATCGGCCGCAGGTACTGTTCGTACTTCGCCGGGTCTCGCATATCGTCGATGCCCAGCACAATGACTGCCTCAACGCCTTCCTCGCCAACCCATTGCGGAGTGATCAGCTTCGGAAAATCCTTGTGCGGGTACCACGGATTGCATTCGTCGAGGTACGCCAGGCGGTTGCCATCGTCGGCAAACGCAGGACCCGAGCAGACGAGGCACAGAGCGACGGCAACAGCAGCACGCAGCATCGGAATGACCTCCGGAGCGAACATGGCAAAGAGCGAAGAGACAAGGTGCTGCCGAGTATAGCGCACGGCTTCGTGAATCGCACGTCCGAGCCGGCGCGGCATACCAGCCGCTGGTCCCGCCCGACAATCTCAAATCTGGAATCTGAGATTTCAAATCCGACAGAAGTACGACAGATTCGAATTCCGCTCGCATACACTGCGGATCCGATTTGGTCTTCAGATTCCACTCAGCCTACCCGCCCTCATGCCGCTCTCTCTTGCCGAATACGCTGACCTACTGGACGGACGCAGACTCATTTGGCCGCAGGTGCCGCCTGTGAAGGCCGTAGCGGCGACTCCGTCGGTGCAGCTTTTGCCAGGGATTCGAGCCGTGCTGTGGGATGTCTACGGAACCCTGTTGCGAGTCTCCGATGGGAGGTTCACACTGTTTCCAAAAGAAGAAGCTCGGCTGCAAATTTCGCTCGACAAGACGATTCATGAATTCAACATGTGGAATCACATGTACCGCAAACCGGGGCCGCCGTGGCAGTCATTGATCGGGCTGTACCGGAGCATCACTGAACGACAGTCGATGTCCGGTGCGGTGAGAGGCGACGTGACAGACGTGAACATTGTTGAGACCTGGCGAGGCATCATCGAGCGGCTGTTTGAGAAGGAGTTTACGTTCGACGAGGATCAGTACGGAGATCTCGACGAGTTCAGCGAGAAGGTGGCCTACTTTTTCCACAGCAACCTGCAGGCCACTGAGGCTCGCGAAGGAGCGGTTCGTGCGATGTCCGACGTCAGTGCGGCGGGGCTGACCCAGGGACTGTTGTCGGACGGCCAGTCGTTCACTCTCGTGCAGACATTACGAGCCCTGGCGCATCAGGGCGAGTTGCCGCCGCTGTATCAGGTATTCAGACCACAGACGATGATTCTGTCGCATCAGCTGGCGGCAAAGAAACCGTCCAGATCTCTGTTTACTCATGCTGTCAATCAGCTGCGGGCCATCGGGATCCAGGCTCAGGAGATTCTGCACGTCAGCTGCCGGTTGTCGACGGATCTCGTCCCTGCTAAAGCCGCCGGGATGAAGACCGCGCTGCTCGTGGCCGAAAAATCCGGACTTGAAGTCAATTCGGATGTTTTGAAAGACCCGGCGTCCAGACCGGATCGCCTGCTGACGCGGCTGGACCAGATTTCGTCGGTGGTCGGGATGGGCTTCTGAGTCCAGTTGTCAGGGCAGCAATTTGCCCTGATTGCGATCGAAATATTTCTGCCAGCGCCGAATGGCTTCCCGGCGACGTGCGGCCTCGGCGGCAGGATGATATCCCATTCGGTCATTGGTAACCTGCTCCATGCGGTAAATCGTCAGCGTCCGGGTCAGCAGACGATCGCTGGAGAGCAGAATCATCAGGTCGGCCGCGACATCCGGGTCACCAGTGTCCGCGGCTGATAGTCCCAGGATCAGTTCCAGTGTCGAATCGACTTCAGCCATGGGCAATCGGGTTTCGAGTGACCGCCGAATTGATTCCCGTCCGTTTCCGGAACTCGCAGCAATTGCGGCCAGACCGTCGATCGCAGCGCGGTGAACCGTTTCGTCATGAGTTTCAAAGATGATGGCAAGCAGACGTTCAACATCACGAGTCACTGACAGCACATGCACGGCCAGGACGCCAGCCTGCGGATTTCGTTCTTCGAAGAGAGACAGGACCGCATCTCCGGGTTCCGCTCCCTGCGACAGTGCTGTGAGCAGCTGAGTTTTCAGGTGGACAGTCTCCGGTACATCCACGGTTTCCGCCCCCAGCAACCAGGCAGGCGTCGCCGCCAGCGGAGATCCGTTCTCCGGTGTCAGCGCCGAGAATCCCGTCATTCCCAGTATCGTCCATGAGACACTCTGTCCTTTCGCCATGGGCAAATCAGCATCTGATCCCGGCGATTTCAGCACAATCGAGCCTTCAACAATCGTCAGGCGGACCTGCAAGTCCGCATCCAACGGCAGAATGCTGTGGTCCTCTGCAACTGCTGCGGCAGGGTCCGACTCAGATCCGTCTGCGAGGGCAACGACTTCAATTCCCAGCAGAGTGTCGGGCGTCTGCAAAGTGAGTTCAGTAGTCTGAGAACCTGTTCCAAGGGCAAATCGCGGCGGAGACTGTTCGTCCCATGCGATCAATTTGTCTGCGCTCAGCAGCATTCGGCCGAAGAGAAGGTCCAGCCCACTGAGCTCACCTTCATGAATCCGGAGCAATGCGGCGCCTGGCAAAGCCGCCGACCAGCCCGCTTTGTCAGTCGACACAATCACTCGAAACGATTCCGGAATGCCAAACCAGTTCCGTCCGAGCAAGGGAAAGCAGTCATCTCGGTTCGGCGCCGGCCCGATGATTTCTCCTCCAGCGATCTGAGCCAGCGAGATCCAACGGTTCTGCTGCTCGTTCAGACTCAGCACAATCCGGCTGTCCGCCTGAAGAAAGACAGTCAGCGGTTCAGCGCTTTCATCACCGGCCACAGCAGCGGCTGCGTCTGGCACTGGTTCCGCCACAACGACTTCAGCAGCGACTGTTGCAGGCGGCGATGCAACCGGCAGCGTCGGCTCTGCGTCTGCGATTCCGGACTCCTGCGACGAAACTGGTTCAGAATCCGGATTCGGCGGGCTCGTGGAAACGACCTCCGGCAGCGAGTTAACAGCGACTGTTTCGCCAGAGTTCCCGTCATTGGCAGTGTTCGGGACGGTCGCTTCGGGATTCACGGAATCCTGAGGAACTCCCAGCTGTCCACCTGCATCAGCGATCACCGAATTTACAACGGCTTCCGGTTTCGCAGTCGACCCTTCCGCTGCATCTGGTCCCATCCTGAGTAGTTCCGAATCGGAAACGATCGACACCAGCCAAACCAGGCCCAGTGCGGCGGCGATCACTCCAGGTAGCCGCCGCGAGGCAGCGACTCGCGTCGCAAGAGGACTCCATTTAGACAAGGGGATTGTCACTGCTCTGGCCGACTGGCCTGCTGCGAGAGCATGCACGACGTCCATGGCGCCGGTAGGGTCCAGGCCGTACAGACGGTCGCGCAGGCGAGGTTCAACCTTCACCGGGTCTCGGATCATCCCGAGAATCTCATGCGCGGCCGCGACCTCGGCAAGCGAGGGGTCCGAAGCGAGGATTTCCCGTTCGACTCGCGCCACGAGTTCCGGCGTCAGCTGATCATCAAGGTACTCGGCGATGAGATTCGCCTCGATGACCGGCTGCGGTTGCGCGGGGGCGGCCAGTCTTCTGCGGCGTTTGACTTCGCGAATCCTTTCGGTCAGTTCTGTCGCAAAGGGACTGTTTGTGATTTTTTGTCCGATTTCCCGGGCGTTCGACGGTGGCAATCGATCGTCAAGATAGGCCAGCAGAGTCCGCAGAGTCAGTCGCATCGAAATTTCCTTTACAGAAACCACCGCACGGCAGCGTCAAGACCTCTTCGCCGCGCGGCGGTGTTGGTGGTCATCTAATAGTGTGAATGTCATTGACATTTCGTACGGATTTTCCAGAAAGTTTAACGCTCAGCGGAAGACCCCGGCCGCGGGACATGCACGGCGTGCGATGAGCCGGGGCCTTCGGCTGGGCGTTAAATCCGTCAATTCTTCAGCTCAAAATCGATACATCCGGAAGTCCGCTGATCGTGGCAGGACTGCGCCTGTTGCGTTTCGGCAACGTTGCCGGTCCTGTAAGCTATCGTCCAGTGTCACGGGCTTCGTTGGTTGTGGTTTTTACTGACCAGAACGTTTTCCGGTTCGTGCTGCGCAGGAATCAGGAGTTTGGGACGTGCGGGAGACGATTGTCTGGCTGATCGATCTGGTGCTGCATCTGGACCGGCATCTGGCGAATTTGTCCGCGGGGCTCGGCAACTGGCTGTATCTGATCCTGTTTGCAGTTGTCTTCTGCGAGACCGGCCTGATTATCACACCGTTTCTTCCCGGCGACTCGCTGCTGTTCGCAGTCGGCGCGCTGGTGGCCAACGAGAATTCTCAGCTGAATCTCGGCCTGATTTTCGTACTGCTGACGGTTGCTGCGATTTTTGGTGATGCCCTGAACTACGCAATCGGGAAGACTCTGGGGCCGAAGGTGTTTCACAGCGACAAATCCCGGCTACTGAACCGAAAGCACCTCCTAAAGGCTCAGGCTTTCTATGTTCGACACGGCGGCAAGGCGATTTTTTTGGCGAGATTCCTGCCAATCGTCCGTACGTTCGCTCCGTTCGTCGCCGGAGCCGGCCGGATGAATACCTTCCGCTTCTGGATGTTCAATGTCAGTGGCGGCATCTGCTGGGTCGGACTATTTCTGTTCGGCGGTTACCTTTTCGGAAATGTCCCGATCGTAAAAAACAACTTTCCGCTGGTCATCCTCGGAATCATCGTCGTGTCTGTGCTGCCGGTGATCTACGAGTGGTACCGGGCACGCAAGGGTGCTCCGTCTGAAGTTCCCGACGTCTCGTCAGAAGTCCGCACATGAATCGGCAGATTCTGCCGATTCTACTTCAGGCATCGTTCATGTTCCGCCGAAAACTGACCTGACTCAGGCTCATCCCGCGCGCTGCGATGAGTCCACTTTCCGGAATGTCGCCATGATTATGAAACGCATCGACGCTGACGACGACAACCAGTCAATTCTCCCCGAAGGAGCCGATCTCCAGGTTAACGACTTTGCCATCGTGACGACGGCTCCTGGTGCCATGTACCGCTGCGTCCCTCAGGATCAGCGAAGTCTGTTTTTGCGGATTGATACCCGCCGGCGGAGCGGGCAACAGCCAACCGGCCCAGCCTTTCTGACGGCGCGTCGAAACCAGCGCGAAGCATCACTGAGTGAGTTGTTCCTGGGATGAACCGCTGCCTGTCGCAGCATCCGCGCCCGGCGTTTTGGTCGAAGAAGATCCGGTTGAATTGGCAGCGGATTTCGCCGACGTTTCCGCATTCGGAGGTCCCGCCGGTTTTTTCTCGCTGCAACCCTGGATGATCAGGAATACGATCGCGGTGATCAGCAGCGCGAGACGCGACCGAATTGTCCTGGCGTTTTTCCTGACAGTGGGCATCGGACGGTTTTCCCATTCATGAAATAAGTGATGTCTTCAGGCAATTTCCTGAGACGCAGTTCACGGCCTTTGCAACAGTGGCGGACCCCCTGAGCGTCCTGCGGCCCAGAGTTTCAGGGTTTCCAGGGCTCGGCGGCCTCGCAGAAAATAGAGGTCATCGAGCGACTGAAGCTGCGTCCGACATTCCCGCTGCATGGCGAGCTTCCAATCGGCATTCGCTGCAGTCAGGAGATCGGTCGCCAGCAACCAGTCCGCAATCGCAATCGCAATATCTTCGTGTCCCCGGAAGGATGGATGGACGTGATCGACCAGCACGTTCTCCCCGATGATCCCGTGAGGACAACGCGATCGGAGTAGTTCGTGAGCATTGATGAGAGGCACATGGTTGGTGGCAGCCGCCTCCTGCATCGCGATTTCGAGCGGCGTTGTGATTCTCAAAGGGCAGATGTCTTCATCGCGCGCCCTGCGAAACGAATTGTCAGCTGCTGAATTTTCGCTGGCGGACAACTGCAGCTGTCCAAGCTCGTACCAGCTGAAAGCGAATCTCCGATCAATGGCCGTGGCCTGCTGCACGATGTTGATTGCCTGCCGGACATCCCGCAGTGAGATTTCTCTGGCTTCTTTCAGCATCCCCTGAATGGTCGCACGAGCACCTTTCGACGTTGCTGCCGAATACTCGGACTTAAACGGAGGACAGTCACTCAGATTCGACGGCGGAAGGACCATCAGTAACGGGACTGCCTGCGAGTGACACATGTCGATCATGCGCTGCAGATTGCTGCGAAAATGCTGATGCACTGTCCCGGCGTGCTGATCATCACGATGATACGCTTCCAGTCCTCCGTCATGATCCAGCAGCGTGTCAACTTCTCCGTGAAGCAGTGGTTTTCCGGGTTCACCGATCCTCGGCATTTCGAAAGCTGCAGACAGGAGAGGACGACGAACGGCTTGCTGCAGCAAGCGAAAGCTGCGAAGCCGGCTCAGTAGTGAATAACCCTGCTGAACAACGACCGGAGTCTGACGAACCTCGGCATAGCTGACGTCTTCGAGGAACTCGTTGTGGCCTTCACAAAAGACGAACAGATCCGGTTGATAGTTCAGACATTCCTGCATGACAGGCACGAGACGATAGCTGGCATAAGAAACTCCTCCGCAGTTGACGACTTTCCAGGAACGAGACGGATAGGCTTGGTGCAGTGCTATCTGCAGGTATGTCGGAAAACTGGTCTCGATAGAAAACGGGTTACCCTGAACCGTCGAACCGCCGAAGACAAAGATTCGGAATTCGCCTGAAGGCTTCTTCGCAGAGAACGAGACGTCCCTGAAGAATCTTTGTCGGGCCGGAGAAGTGTGAAACAGATCGCCTGCCGGCGTCCGTTCGAAAAGAGGCCGGATCGATGTGAATCCCACGAAAGGATCTTCGCCAGCAACTGCACCGCCCCAGTCGGCGGCCGCGCAGAACAACTCAATGACACCGAACAGACTGAGTCCGCAGAGAACGGACGCAAGCCGAAACAGCCAGCGTCGAGTCGCCTTGACTGGGTTTGGCGCCGTTGGCCGGGAAGGCACTTCGACCGTGTCGATCATTGCAGAGATTTCAGCAGGGATTCAATTTCTTCGCGGGGCCGATATCCAACAAAATCTGCGACTTGAATGCCACCACGGAAGATACGGACGGTCGGGTAGGCAAGGACCTGCAAATGATTCGCAATGTGGGGACTCTTGTCGACGTCCACTTTCACAATCTCAATCCGGTCACCCCAGTCCTTCTTGATTGTCTCCAGATGAGGTGCCATTTTCAGGCATGGACCACACCAGGTCGCCCAGAAGTCAACGATAATCAGTTTTTGATCCTGGCGATCGACGAGCTCCAGGAATGCGCCGTCAGTATGCCTGATGCGGCCAGATTCGGCGACCGTCAGATACTCGACTTTGCCGTCCGGGCAGCCGGCCACTGGTGCCCCGGAAGTAGGGCCATCCTGGCAACCGGCAATCAAAGCTGCGAAAACGGCCAGGCCGCACACTTCTCGGATGCCCCAAATCCCGCTCATGGAAGTTCCTCTGAAAAGCAATCACATTGCAATCTACCGGGAGAAACGACTGCGCCGTGTTCTCGACAGACTGTGAGATTCTGGCGAAATCGCCGGATTTCGCCTGTAAGATGCAGCCGCAGAAGTCTAAATTTCCCTGAATCGCCGCAGAGCCGCAAGCGGAATCGGCGATATCGGTGTGCAGGTTGTTTGTATAACCGACCGCTGAAGAATCGCATCCGCGGACTCAGCGAAATTGTTTTCCGCGTTGTTTTTGGGAGATCTGAACAAATGTCAGTCAATTTGACAGAAGCTGCTGCCAAAGAAATCAAGCGGGTGATGTCGGAACAGAATCGCCCGGAACTGAAGTACGTGCGCATTGGTGTCGCAGGTGGCGGATGCAGCGGATTCCAGTACGCGTTCGACTTCACGAATGGCTTCAACGAAGCTGAGGACCTGATGACGGAACACCATGGAGTCGGCGTGGTCGTTGACAAAAAAAGCGATCTGTTCCTCGACGGGACTGAGGTCGATTTCTACAGCGGTCTCGAGAAGCGCGGCTTCACTTTTAAGAACCCGAATGCCGTCAAGTCCTGTGGTTGCGGCAGCAGCTTCTCGGCCTGATGAATGTTCAGCGGAATGCTGATCAAAATAGAGAGCCCGTCCGGACTGTGCGTTCCGACGGGCTCTTTTCATGCCGAATGCTTACTTGCAGCAGCATTACGTTGCCAAGATCGGATCGACGGATTCACCAAACACATACGATCGGCAAATCATTGCAGCAATCAAAGTGAATCCGGTGCCAGCTCGATTAACTCCGCAGGCGTTGAACGCTGGCTGGCGATCAGGCGAATGCCGTCGACGCTTCTGAAGAACGCGTCGACACAGCCTCGATCCCATTGCGCGTCGGCACCGTCCTTCAGGATCTGCTCCGCCCGTTCGGTTGGCATCCCGCGGCGGTATGGTCGGTTGCTCGTCATCGCGTCGTAAGCATCGGCCACCGCCAGGATTCTTGCGCAGAGCGGAATCTGATCGCCCTTCAGTCCATGCGGATAACCGGAACCGTCAACTGCCTCGTGATGATGCAGCACTCCGGGAAGGACATAACTCAGATTTTCAAGATGCCGGAGAATTTCGAAGCCGATCACGGGATGCTGTTTGATCAGTTCAAATTCCGAAACCGTCAGCTTCCCCGGCTTCTTCAGCACATCATCGGGAACACCGATCTTGCCGACATCGTGCAGGAGGCCGGTCATGTAAATCCGTTCGCAATGGTCACTGCTGAGCGACAGTGCGCGTGAAATCAGCCGGGCGAACTCCGCGACACGATCACTGTGCCCGCAGGTGTACGAGTCTTTCGCATCAATCGCGTTGATCATGGAACGAATGACGCCCCGCAGCAGCAGTTCCTTTTCATGAAAGAGACCGCAGTTGCGGCCGTGCGCTGCAAGGACCACGGCGGTTGCATTCATCAGACTCGCTTCAAACGAACCGAACTCGCGCTCACTCATGTATGTCCTGTACGCAGGATCGCGATCGTCTCCGGTTCGGCCGAGCGGGCACACATTTTTGTTGATCGCCATCAGCCAGCCGAGCCGGCCCGAACTGGTTGCCACGGGCACTATCACGCAGGACTCAACACCATCAAAGCCGGGCGACCGGAACTGACTGGACCGATAATTGCGAACCACGGTTCGGGCTTGGCCGTCCGCGACGAGTGATGCCAGGATTGACAGGCAAGTTGGCCGCGGTATGACGATCGGACCGGTCTGCCAGACGAACGGAAGACTTCTCTCCCTCCCGGTCACGGCCACGTCGCGGACGAAGATGACGGTGAAGGCATGCAGCAGACTGCAGAGCGACGGAAGGACGGATTCTGCAATGGCTTCCACGCTGTTGCTGGATTCGCTGAGTTCCAGATTGGTCGCGAGTTCTCTCAGCCAGGTGACTTCTTCCAGATCCTCCGAAACCTGAGCGGCATACGCGAGCAGCTGATCTTCCTGGCTGCAGACTGTCGCCGTTGTCCGTTGCAGTGAAGTGTCGCGAGTCCATGCGCAATGCGATGCCTGATTAATCAGTTCAATCAGTCGTTCCGGATTGTTGTCCACAATCCTTACTGCAACTTGAGCCGGGAGGTGTCCTGAAACGGGCACGGCCCAGGCGGCGTAATCCGAAGAAATGGTTCTCAGCAGCGGCTTTTCGGAGCGAGCGACATCCGTGAGCAGTCGGCAGAGCGCGGCGGTCGCCGGTTCCGACAAACACGGCGGACGATCACTCTCAGGGTCGGACAGACAACTCCGCGTCCAGCCGCCTTCGTCCTGCCAGAGCTGAAAACACTCTCCGAGCAGATCGGAGCTGAAAGGATCGACGACCGGAGTGTCAGGTTGTGTGATGGCCAGAATCATGTGTCAGTGAATACCTCAGATGCGATGCCGAGTTCGACCATGAAAAGCAGATGCCATTCACCCTGAACCGAAATCTATGTCAGAGCGATGGGGATCGGCAGAAAACAGGGAGGGAATCCTCCATTTCCGTACGGCAAAACTGTTGCAACCGACACGACAGAACAAGAAGTATCGGTTCTCGATTTCTCATCGGAAACGGAGCACGATGGGCGAAAACGCAACCTAGGTTTCTGTGTGTTTGGAAAACGCCACATGCCGGTACTTCGGGGATCAGGCCACCTCGGTTCGCTGTTTTCATTGCACACTCTTTCTTGATCCGGAACTTCGGGAGAAACCAATGTCAGTCCCCCACCGACGACATGGCTTTACGCTGATTGAACTTGTGATTGTTGTCCTTGTCCTCGGAATCATCGCCGCAATAGCGGCACCTAAGCTGTTCGATGTGACGACCAACGCCCGCGAAAACGGAACGCGTCAGTCTCTGGTGACCATTCGCAATGCGATCGAACTATATCGAGCCACCACCGGGATTTATCCTCCGTTCAGCACCTTCAATACCGCGATGAAGACATCGCTCCAGGGCGGTACCTTTCCCGCTCCGCAAATCGGAGGCAAGTCGGGAGACAACACTGTTCGGAGCTTCACAGGAACGTACTCTGCCACAGGTGCCAACGGATGGGCGTATAACCAGACGACCGGCGAGTTCTTTATTGACGACTCAGGCTACGCCGCCTGGTAGGCCAGCGTAACTGCCAGCATCGCTCTGAAGAACGTCAACGCGAGCCGGGGTGATTCCCGGCTCGCGTTGTTTCGTCTTCAAACACAGGGAATGAGTTGGACCTGCACATTGCATTCGTTGAACACGATCCGCTTCCGGGATGAGTACCGGACTCTCGCCCTGCCCCGCGCGAAATGAGCCGGCACCACTGGCTGCACTCAAAGTACGTTCACCATCGACAGCGGAATGACGAAGGACGTTTCCATTGTCGCGCTGAGGAGGACCTCCGCGGTCAACTCATTGGCGGGAACACCCGCATCGCCTCGTCCGCCCGGACATCGATGAAGTCCGGGCGGATTCTGCGGCGCGGGTAACATATGTTGACGAATGTGAACTAAGGTTTCGGAATGGCACTATCGTCTTGGAGCCGAAGCGGCGCGGCGGGCGTAAGACAGTTTCGACGGAATATTTGCCATCGGTCGCGTTTCCGGTGTGCAGCAAGGAATTACTTCGTGACTCGACGTCAAGTGATCGTGGCGGAAGACAATCGCGTTCTGCAGGACGTGATTCGTTTCAATCTGGTTCGTGCCGGTTTCGATGTCCGGACAGCCACCGAAGGCGGGCAGGTGTTGCAGCTGCTGAAGGAATCGCCTGCGGATCTGTTGATAACGGACTGCCAGATGCCAGGCATGTCGGGCCTCGAACTTTGCATCCATTTGCGCAGTCATCCCGACTACCGAGATCTGCCAATCCTCTTCTGCACGGCCAAAGGGCTGGAGATTGACCCTCTGACGCTGCAGGATCTGCGTCTCCCGGCAATTCTCTGTAAGCCGTTCAGTCCAAGGGCTTTGATCGAAAAGGCCCACGAGTTGATTCGCGAATCCGTTGTTGCGGCCCAATCACATTCCAACTGAACGCGGATGACCCCAGTTCCTGAATTTGCAGTCTGTACACGTGTTTCTTCCTGCTTCGATCACTGACAAACGGCGTTCAAGAAATGTCCACTGCGACCGTCGTCAACTCGGGCAGCCCGTTACTGCGGAACACGATTGCACTGCACGCGGCCCTCGGCTTAATGAGCCTGCTTGCTGCCACGATATTCGTGAACTCAGCCGACACGCGGATTCTTTGGTTGCTGTCAATCCTCATGGCACTGGTGCTGATGGGCGGTTGGGCGTTGCAGCGGCGTCTTGCCACATGCATTGAGATTGACCGTCGACTGACTTTTCTCGCGGGATGTCCGCAGGTGTCACCACAGTCATTAAAGCACGTTTCAACATCCGATCGCGCCGCGACCGGGTGGAATCGCCTGGTGGATTCTGCGTGCGTGCAGCGGCTGCTGGATGACGCACAGCACCTGATTACGGACGACCATCCGAACGACGATTCGATCGCCGAACACGTGCTGAGTACGCTGTCCGACGGGATCTGCGTTACTGATTCAACCGGATGTGTACTGTGGCAGAATGGTGCGGTGGCGTCGCTGCTGAATCTGGACAAGTTGAATGACATCGATTGCGGGCTGCGTCCGTTTCACGAATTGTTTCGCAGTTTCAGCAACTTGGAATCGCACCGGTCCTTTCTGACAGATCATCGTACAGTAGCCCCGATGACTTTCGAACTGAAACGGGGCCAGAGCACTGTTGACGGAGTGTTTCGCGTCTCGCGGCAGTGTCTTTCTGAGGCCGAGCTGACATGCCTTTGGACCGTTCGTGACATTACGCAGCAGAAACTATCGCTCGAAACGCGCGATCTGTTCGTGACTGCGGCGACTCATGAACTACGGACGCCGCTTTGCAACATTCGGGCCTATGCGGAAACGCTGATTGCCGGGGGTGACATCGATCCGACAGACGAGCGGCAGTTCCTCAATGTGATCCTCTCGGAAGCCTCGCGGCTGGATCGGATTATCGACGACCTGCTCAGCATCAGCCACATGCAGGCCGGAAGTATGACGCTGGATCGTCACGAGACTCAGATCGACCGACTGATGCGCGAGGTCCAGGACAGCATTCGTCCGCTGCTGGATCAGAAATCGCTCGAATTCGAAGCCACGATTCCACCGCGCCTGCCGGAACTGAATGTCGACAAGAACAAACTTCTGGCTGCCCTCGTCAACCTGCTTGGCAACGCGATCAAGTACACACCAGATGGCGGGAAAATCGGGCTCGAGGCCGAACATGACGGGCATGAAGTCCGCTTCCATGTGGTCGACACCGGCATTGGAATCGCACCGGAGGAAATTCCGAAACTGTTCCAGCGGTTCTACCGCAGCAGTGATCCGCGAGTCAGTGATATTCAGGGCACCGGGCTTGGACTCGCGTTTGCCCAGGACGTCGCCCGGCTGCACGGCGGCCGGATCGACGTGGCGAGTGAACTGAATAAAGGCAGCCGATTCTCTCTGATTCTTCCGACAGCATTGGCAAAACTGACTCCGGCGTAACGCCGAACTTCGAGCGGTTCGACGGAGACTTCTGCGGGAATGCAATCTCCTGAGGAAACCGGACGCTGACACGCAGCGGCTGATGCTGCAGTCCTTTCCCAGGTACTCCTCCATTTTTGAAACTTCTGTCCCATGCGATTCACGACTCACCAGCAGGGTTCCGTCTGCGTGATTCAGATCGAAGGAGCAATGACCTCCGGAGAGCTGCAGTTACTCAGCGAGACCGTGCGGGCCAGGGTCGTCTGCGGACAGCCACTGCTGCTGCTGGACTTCACCGACGTTCCGTCAGTGGACAGCGCGGCTCTGGAACTGACGCTGGAGGCACAGGATTCATGTCTGCGTCGCGGCGGAGTCGTGAAAATGACCGGTCTGATACCACTGGTGCGGGAGATCTTTGCCGTGACAGGCCTCGAACGGCGTTTCGAATTCTTCGACAACCAGCTCACGGCCCTCGGGAGCTTTGCAACATGAATACACTTGTCTCCCGACTGCCAAAAACACAGCCCCGACGTCGCCTGGCATCAGTCGGGGCGCTGTCGGATGCTCTGACGGATTGCACCGCAGATATGCCGCTGGGTGAAGCGCTCGTCGCTGCAGGTCTGTTGCGCCGCGAAGACCTGGAAGGCTCACTCACAAAGCAGGTTTCGTCCCGTCGCCGGCTGGGTGAACTGTTGATCGAGATGGGACTGATCGATGAAGACCTTCTCGTGCCGTTTCTCGGACGTCGGCTGGGGCTGCCGGGAACCCGGCTGCGCGAGGGTATGATCGATCCGCAGATTGTCCGCGTCATTCCGCGAAACGTCGCCGAACGATTGTGTGTGCTCGCGATGTTCAGAGTGCAGAATACACTCTCGGTTGCGATGGCCGACCCGCAGAATCTGCTGCAGATTGACGAATTGGAACGACTCACGGGATGCCGCATCAATCCCGTGTTTGCTCTGCGATCCAGTATCGAAAGACAGCAGCCCCGATGCTACGAAGATGATTACAAAGTCGACGACGTCACAGCCGGAATTGAAGACAATGCAGTCGAAATTCAGTCGGATATTGTTCGCGTGGATCTGGACAACGTGGCCGAACAGGCGGACGGAAGCCCGATCGTCAGCCTCGTGAATTACATTCTTGTCCATGCCATCCGCCAGGGCGCCAGCGACATTCATATTGAGGCCGGCCGCAAGCACACGTCGGTGCGTTTCCGTGTCGACGGTCAACTCCGCGAAGTTCTGCGTCCGCGGAGTGACTTTCATGCGGCCCTGATTTCCCGCATCAAAGTGATGGCCCGCATGGATATTGCCGAGCACCGGCGACCGCAGGACGGACGAGTCCACGTCATTGTCGAGGGCAAGGCGATCGACCTGCGCGCCTCAACGCTGCCCACAGTACTTGGAGAGAAGTTGGTTCTGCGAGTCCTCGACAGCAGCAACGTGACATTCCGACTGACCGACCTCGGCGTACCTCAGCACCAGATGCGGGAGATTGAACAGATGATGCATCGGCCGCACGGGCTGGTGCTGGTTACCGGCCCCACCGGAAGCGGGAAGACGACGACGCTCTATTCGGCTCTGGAATTGATCAAAAGTATCCACACGAACATCGTCACCGTGGAAGATCCGGTCGAATACTCTCTGGAGCTTGTCAACCAGGTTCATGCCAGTCAGGGCAGTCCGATCACATTCGCCAGCGCTCTGCGGGCGATTCTGCGGCAGGACCCGGACGTGATCATGATCGGTGAAATCCGCGATGCAGAAACTGCTGAGATCGCGATTCAGGCAGCTCTGACCGGTCATCTCGTGCTAAGCACCTTGCACACCAACGACAGCGCTGGTGCCATTACTCGACTGCGAGACATGGGCATTGCGATGTACAAGGTCTCTGCGGCTCTGATCGGTGTTGTCGCTCAACGGCTGGTTCGCAGCGTCTGCCCGAAGTGCAAAACAAATTACTATCCGAGTACAGAAGTTCTGGATCGACTCGGATACGAGGGTGACCGCCGGCGGCAATTCGTCCGGGGCGAAGGCTGTCCGAACTGCTTCGACACAGGCTATCGAGGGCGGACCGGAATCTACGAAGTGCTCACAGTGACCTCCAAACTCCGGGACATGATGACGCCCGATCTGAATAGCCAGGACATTCGTCGCTGGTATCAGAAACAGGGAGGACACCTGCTGCTGGAACAGGGCATGAATCTGGCGGAAAGAGGAATCACCAGTCCCGAAGAAGTACTTCGAGTCGCAGGAATTGACTGATGCCATCAGATTACGCCTACTCGGCTCGTCGGATCGACGGCTCCCCCAGCGACGGATTTCTTCAGGCCGACTCGCTGCACGAAGCGCGTCAGTTGTTGCGACAACAGGGACTCTTCGTGCTGGCACTGAACGCAGCAGGACGTACCGCCGCTGTCGAGGCGACACACGCGATCGGAGCTGCGTCGGGACTCTTCGCGACGAACCGCGTCACGCGCAACCAAATCATGATGCTGACTTCGCAGCTGGCCATCATGAGCCAGTCGGGAGTGGAGCTTGCCGACGCCATTTCAAACATGGCAGCCACGACTGCCAATCCAAATCTGAAGAGTACTCTGGAAGCCGTTCACGTCTCATTGGAAGAAGGTGTGCAGCTGTCCGCAGCTCTTCGCGCGTTTCCAAAGATTTTCGATGAAGTGTTCGTATCGGCGATCCGGGCGGGTGAGGCTTCCGGAAAGATGACTCAGGTTCTGCAACGTCTGTCGACGATGCTGCGGAACCAGGACCGAATGCGTTCCGCCATCCACGGTGCTCTCGCGTATCCGGCCGTACTGCTGCTCATTTCTGTCCTGGTTCTGTTCGCAGTCGTGTTCTTTGTCCTGCCTCAGTTTTCAAAGGTGTTTACCGACGTCGGAATCGTGCCGCCCCCCACAACCGCGGTGCTGCTGAGCATCGGCGCTGTCATTCGTGGAAACACGATTCTGTTTCTCGGGGGAGCTGCCGCGGCAACGATTGCGTTTGTGGTCTTCTCACAGACGCCCGCCTTTCGAAAGCTCGCCGACTACCTGTGGCTCAATACAATTCTCACTCGGACTGCCGCAAGAAGCCTCACGACCGGTCGGGTCTTTCGATTACTGGGAATGATGCTGAACAGCGGGATTCCGCTGCTCGAAACTCTTCAGCTCTGTGCTCGATCAGTTTCCAGTCAGCAGTTCCGGACGCTGATGGACACCATGCAGGAACGAGTCATCCTGGGTCACATGATTGGCCCGGTGCTGGCGCGCTGTCCGTTTCTGCCGTCGGGTGCCGCGCAGATGATCATGACCGCCGAACGCACGGGAAAATTAAGCGAAGTGTTTGAGCTGATCGGAGTTCACTTCGAAGAAGACGGTGAACGTCAGCTGCGGGACCGCGTCAAGCTGCTCGAACCCGCGGTCATCGTCGTCATGGGTGCGCTGGTCGGACTCATCGTGGCCAGCGTGATGCTGCCGCTGTTCGACTTTTCAAGTGTTTCCGGAAGAGCCTGAAGCGAGGGGCGAGGTGGTTCAAAGTTCATTTGCCGCCGAGTAGACTGTCCCGAGCGTCGTGAGCGGTCTCATGGCGACAAATCAACGGTGAAGTATCTGAACCCTGAGTTGCAATGACAGTCTCTTTCGTGCCGCCGTCCGAATCTTCCCTCCGCGACGCTCTCGTCGGCCTGTTCCCCAACGCTGGGTCGCTCGATCAGGCCATCGCCAGTCTTCTGAATGCAGGTCTGACCAGCGATGCTTCCTCCGCCATTCTGGATGGCGCGGAAGTGGACCTGCAGCGACAGTCCCGGTGCGGATTTCCAGAGGTCATCTTCGGCGAAGGTAAGCCGACAAAAATGATCGTCCGAATCTTGAAGGCTCAACAGCAGGCCGGACAGGACAGCCTAGTGACTCGCATCCGTCCGGATCAGGCCAAAACCGTTCAGGCCGAGTTTGAACACACGATCCGCAACGACACCGCTCGAACGATCAGACTGCATCAATCGGTTGAGACCACAACGTTCCGAGGTGGCCCGGTGTTTGTCGTCACCGCGGGCAGCTGCGACCGTAATGTTGCTGAAGAGGCCATGGAAACTCTGCGCTGGATGCGAATCGAGTGTGAACTGATTCAGGACGTCGGCGTAGCCGGGCCTCAGCGTTTGCAGAGGCATCTCAGCAGGCTTCGAACAGCCGCCGCGATTGTGTGCGTGGCCGGAATGGAAGCCGCCCTGCCGTCTGTGATTGGCGGCTATGTACCGTGCCCGGTGATCGGAGTACCAACCTCGGTCGGCTACGGAGCCTCGCTCAATGGCATCACTGCGATGCTGGCCATGCTGACCTGCTGCGCGTCCAACGTGGTTTCCGTCAACATTGATGCCGGTTTCAAAGGCGGCTACGCGGCCGGGTTAATTGCATCCCGGATGCTGCCTCGTTAACAGACTTCAGAACGGCCAGCACCTGCACTCCGGTCTCTCGCATGCCGAACTGTTGCAGGCATCGCTGCCGAAGTGATTCTCTGACGCCGTCGTCGCGCTGGGGTGAAAGGCTCAGCAGCGCCTCGTCCAGCGCGTGCGGTTCGGTCGGATCGTACAGTGTTCCCGATCCGAGTGCGGCAATTCGTTCGGGAAACGCGCCGTGAGAAGGCAGCAGTGACGGAACTCCGGCCAGTGCCGCTTCGAGTACGTACAGGCCCTTCGGCTCGTGGTACTCCGTCGGCACGCACAGCCAATCGAACGACGACAACATCCGGAATTTTTCTTCACGACCGTCCGGGCTGCCGAGCCATTGCATCCGCGCTCCGAACGACGCCGTCAATCGGGCGATCCGAGTTTCGAACCGGCGACGATGCTGCTCCGGCAGATATCCGGCGATGACCGTTCGCAGATCCGGTCGCTGTTGCAGTGCACGTTCTGCTGCATCGAGAAACCAGAACGCCCCCTTCTCCGGACAGATCCGGGCGAAATAGCCGACAGTCATCAGGGACCGGGCTGGCTGCACCGTCACGAAAGGTCGATCATCGATGGTCAGGGGTATCTGCCGGAATTGCTTTACCGGAAGCCCGAGATACCGCTGCATGAATCGTGCGTAGTAATCACTGTGCGTCAGCAAGGCATCGAAATGCGCTGCGTTGTCGGTGAGAAGCCGGAGTGCCTGTGTCTTCCACGGTTCCTTCAGCCCGTCAAGAAAGATGTCATCACCCTGCAGCAGGCAGCAGATCCGACCGGAGAACCGCCTTCGAAGCTCCGGCACAATCCCCGACATCAGCGCATTGCTGAAGAGGATGATGTCCGGCTGAAGTTCGTCACACAGATACCCGATCAACTCCTCGATCTCCGCTCGCTGAGGCCCGAGACGACCTTTCAGCAGATCAATCGTCAGCGGGCCCAGTGCAGACGCATCGGTGCTGCTGCTCAGTTTTGACAGCCACTTCACAAGTCCTGGACGGTCGAGCCACCTCTTGGCAAATCGGGGAAGGCGGCTCCAGCCAGGCACCTTCGAATCGAGGTACACATTGATTCCCCCAAGGAAGACCCGGGAACTGCTGACGTTTTCCTCGTCGACGCGAATCGGTGTGTAAGCCGGCAGCAGCATCGTATCCGCACCGGCCATCCGCAGCGCACGAGCCAGTGTATTGTCCTGCATGCACGATCCGCAGAACATCCCGGCACCGCCGGCGGTAATGATCGCAATCTTCATGAGATGATACCGCAGCCTGTCCGGGCATTGTCTCCGAAAGTTGAACGCCCAGCCGAAGGACCCAGCTGTTTCGCTCGGCGGATGACAAGGAGCCGGCACCTTCGGCCGGGGCGTTGAAAAAGTTAAAGTCCCAGTGCCTTCAGAATCGCCGCTTCATCATTCTCAACGACGACCGGCGGGTTGGCAAACGGCGCTTCGGTAACACCAGCCGGGCGCAGTTTTTTGTCGAACAGCTGCGAATCGCCCGAATGATAGGCCAGCGTCAGATCCGGGTCTTTCAGCTGATGTCCCGTCAGGATGCAGACGACCCTGTCGCTTGCTCCGATCACGCCTTCCTTCCTCAAACGAAGCACGCCGGCGATTGTGGCTCCGCTGGCAGGTTCGCAACCGAAGCCTGTCGCGGCAATGCGGGCTCGTGAGTCCACAATCTCCTGATCGGACACCGTCCGGACGATCCCATTGCAGACGGATATTGCTCGCAGTGCCTTCTCAAGATTCACGGGACGATTGATCTCAATTGCACTCGCCAGCGTCGACGCGCGTTCGTTATTTTGATTCATGGCGGCATAGCGAACGTCAATCTGAGCCGCGTTCGGACGTCCGTCATTCCATTCCAGCTTTCCGTTGTTAACCAGCTCTTCAAGAGTACCTGCACCAGCAGCATTGATGATCGCCAGGCGAGGAATTCGATCAATCAAGCCAAGTTGTTTCAGTTCCATGAACACCTTGCCGAAGGCGCTGCTGTTCCCGAGGTTGCCGCCGGGAACGACGATCCAGTCCGGAATCTGCCAGCCGAGTCCTTCGAGGACTCGCAGCATGATCGTCTTCTGCCCTTCCAGGCGAAACGGGTTGACGCTGTTGCACAGATAGATCGGATGCTTCGAACAAATCTCGCGGACTCGGGCCAGAGCGTCATCGAAATCCCCGCGAATCTGGATCGTCTTCGCCCCGTAGTCCAGCGCCTGCGACAATTTTCCGAAGGCAATTTTCCCGCTGCCGACGAACACGATGCACCGAAACAATCCCGTGACCCCTGCATAAATCGCCAATGAGGCACTCGTATTGCCCGTCGAGGCACATGCCGTCATCTTCGCCCCGACCATTCTGGCGTGGGTCGCCGCGGCCGTCATGCCGTTGTCCTTGAAACTGCCGGAAGGGTTCAGTCCTTCGTATTGCAGATACAGACTCCCGGGCTGCATGTCGCACAATCGACCGAGCTGGTCATTCTGCTGCAGAATCGTCTGACCTTCACCGATTGTGACAATCTGCTCGTCGGTGGCAAATCGCAGCAATTCGCGGAATCTCCAGACACCGCTGAAGTCGACGGGATTGAGTCGCGTGGCCCAGCGCCGCTGAAACTCTGTCAGTGACGTCGGCACCGGAATCAAGTTCCAGTCATAGCGAACATCCAGCAGACTGCCGCAATTGGGACAGGACGTGAGCACCTGACCCACATCAAAAGTGGCGGCACAATCGGGATGGAGACACTGTTGGAACGCGACAGACATGGTTGATCGACAAGCAAAAGGTGCTGATGAAAATTGGAATGATTGTCACGGTTCGCCCTGTGGCCGAAACGTTTTCCCGCCACTGGGTTCACCCCAGTAGTTCATCGGCTTCTTGCGCTACCCGAGTCCAACAGCGCAGAGTTTTCCAATGGCGCGCAAGCCGCTGAATCACCGGGACGAGCTCGGTGCCGGGGGGCTGATCAGTCTCTACTCTGCTGCAACCGCGGGGCCGTAGCGTAGTGACGGCAACAGGCTGATGCCAGACGTTTGCTGTTCGATCGCCTGAGCCGCCCAACCGACGACTCTCGACATTGCGATCACCACTGCCTGCCGGTCTGCCGGAATATTCAGCAGCGTCATCAGTCGCGCGGCAACCCAGTCGGTGGTCCGAGATTGCTGCTCGGACGACTGCAGTTGTTCCAGCCTCGCCGCACAGGCTTCCACCCGGATGCGATCCGGGCTTCCGAGCAGTGACTGACAGACCTCCGCCAGAATTCCGGCGCGACTGTCGACAGTGCTGTCCGAAAAGCCAAACGGCATTGGCTGGCCTTCCCGGCGTCTCCACCAGGCTTCTGTCTGAACCGGGTCATGAAATCCCCTGAGCAGATCGCTGGTCCAGCTGAACGGGTCATTCCGCAGCTGAGCCACGAAAACAGTCGCCGCAGATTCCAGCGCGGCAATGATGTTGTTCGTCGTGCTGGCAGCAAACCGTGCGGCGAAACAAGCTGGCCGCATCTCGGTCAGACACTCACAGATCATCAAAGTGTTCATCGCAGCGTCTTCTGCCGCGGACGGACGATCATCCGTCGTCCTCAGGCGAAACAGCAATCGACCGGCCCACGACAGTTCCTTCTCGTCCGACGACAGTTCTGTTGGCGGCAGACATCGCTCCTCAGACTTGTCGCCGAGTGCTCCGGAGAGAATCAGCGGCAACTGGGCCAGTAATCTCCAGACTCTTGCGCGAGCGGCGTCCGGAGATGTGTCTTGCGGAGTCGGGTCGAAGAATTTCAGCAGGGAAATGCACAGCGGGAAAAGGTCGAGCGGTCGCGCTCCCAACGGCAGACGAGCCAGAATCTCCGTCGTCGTCTGATCAATCACAGCTGAATCGGAAACCACTGAGCTGCAGTCGGCAAGCTGCTCCTCCGTCGGAAGACTGCGTGTGAGCAGCAGCCAGATCGTGCGTTCGAATGCGGGATGTTCGATGAGGTCTTCGACGGCTTCACCGCAGTAGGACACGCCGCAGTCAGAAAAGCACAACAGCTCGGTCTTTCCGCAAACCACTTCGGCAAGGCCGTTCGTTTCGCGAGCCTCACGCAGCCGGATATCTTCCACCAACCGCCGCAGTCCCTTGACGAGATGTGGCGCGGGTACTTCTGATCGATCCATAAAGTCAGATTCCTTTCTTCTTCATGAACACCGATACCAGCCGAAAGTCCCGGCAGCAATCACCGCCCGCGAGAATCGTTCTCACCGAATGCGGTCATCACTATCGCCAAAACTGTCTGACGCAAAAGACTCTACCCGACGAACCGGCGTCTGTGAACCGTCGAAGCAAACGCATCGCTGACACAAGGCCCCGTGGCTTGACAAGTCCAGCACACTCGTGAAGCGGATTCGCACGGTGGGCCCACTTCAGAACCAGACTCGTTGGATTTAAGGAAACAGCTGTTTGCTTCCTGCACGGCGCACGATCCTCGACCGGCGAAACGACGATGACAAATCCAGTAGTTGGTGATTGGTGGTTGGTCGTACTGCCTTTTGGTATCCGGACGAGTGCAGGACCAACCGTGGAGGGCGGCTGAGATTAGTCCCACGGCCCCAATCACAGCGGCGCCTCCGATGGTCGCGGCAGGTCCGCTTGTGAATGCTGCCGTCGCGAAGCCGATCATGCCTGAAGCCACAACACAGCCGATGATCGTACCGCCTGCCTGTACCGATGGTCGGGATTCCGTCATGCTCGACTCCTCAGCCTAACCAGTCGTGACCGGGCCCGGACGGAAAGCACTCGCCTTGTTGTCGCCCTCAATCTCCTGAGTGACAAATCTCTGGTAATACCCCTGAGGATTACGACGGAAAGTGGTCAGGCGAGAATTCGACAGGATCTCCCATGACGCTGAGTGATATTCGCCATGAGGAAGGCACGATGCAGGGCAATCGAATATCCAATCTCACTGCAAGAAAACAAACCGGCCGGTGCTGACCCGCACGGCAGGTGGTGTGGGAGGGGCTCAGCCGCAAGGCTGGACGGCCCTCGTCGCCCATCTGATCGACGGATCGATGTGTGCCAGTCAGTAAGTTTGACCGGCTACAGTTTCGGCGCGCCGTCTCACCGTTGAATGAGGATCTCCTGCGGACGACTTCCCGGCGGCAGCCTGACGAGTTGCAGGATGACGTAAGCCGACATCGCGAGATTGCCGAGTGCCATGATCAGCACGAACCAAATCAAGCGTCGCAAAAGAGTCCGCTCCTTCCATGCGACCCAGACGTAAAAGGTCAAAAATCCGAAATACGCATCAAGCAAAGTGGCCTGAAACCACACATCGGACATCAGGTGGCCGTTGTTGAAGACGCTGCGGACCGATGAGGCGCGGATGGTGCAGGCCAGCAGAACAAGGAATATTACCGCGAAGAGAAGACCCAGCAGCAATCGCTGCGAACTTTTACGTGAATCGGCACCGGGTTCACGGGTTGACGAGGCCATTTCAGCAATTCCTTCAGGCGGAGTTTCGCAAACATTCTGGCTGGACGTATGAAACGCTGTTAGTTTTTGGCGGCAAATCCGGACAGACCAGTGCGCGGGATGCTCAACGACAAGCAGCTGGCAAAACGAAACTCGGGGTTGTGATTGTACTCTGGCATTACTGAAATCGACCAACGGATTGCAGCACAGCCGAGTGTGGAATGTGAACCTGCCGCGAACTAATCTGGCTGCGTCGAGTGCTGATGCTGGCTGCGGCGTACACGATTTGGGGCGCGTTCGCGATTCTAAGGCGAGCGGCAGAAACGAATCTACCGCAGCTGGATTCGCAGGAATTCAGGGAGGCTGTGAATTCTTGCGAATTCAGCGACGGAACAGGGAGTAAATTCTCTGCCGCTCGTCTAAACCCGCTGACAATCTTTCGCTGGGCTGGTTTCAACCCGTTGCCAGTCTACCCGGAACTCTGGCAGTGCATCTGCATGATCCTGGGCGTGTACGGCATCGGCTATGGAATTGCGGCCTGGGTTCGGCTCGCCACCGGGGCATCGTGCTGGTCGGTCTCCGGGGCAAACCTTTTTTCGGCCCGATTGGATTCGTCGGCGCGATCAGGTCCGGTTGATTTCCGGTCGCGACGGGCTGGACAATTCTCAGCAATGACCTGATCTGGTGGATCCCGTTTTTGCTGATTCTCGGGAAAGCCGGCGAGGCAAACGCCGGCAGCCGGAAGAGTTCCTTTGACACGAAGTCGGACGCGTACAGGTTAATGTTCTCACCAGTCTGCGGGCTACCTGTTACGGAATCACTTTCGCACTTTCGGCGCGACCTCCATGTCCAAATACGATCAACTTCAGTCATCGCTTCGTAACTCTCGCGAGGAATTGTTGAACCATCGGCTGTATGGGCAGCTCACATCGCTCGAGTCCCTCCGCGTCTTCATG
>Ga0163144_10005492_pt1 | contig 28160 bp, 24 predicted proteins | sample OliLak19BULKMAT1_FD_123175 | JGI IMG/M metagenome (GOLD analysis project Ga0163144, IMG submission 123175) | Freshwater microbial mat bacterial communities from Lake Vanda, McMurdo Dry Valleys, Antarctica - Oligotrophic Lake LV.19.BULKMAT1 | ecosystem: Environmental > Aquatic > Freshwater >... | reverse complement strand
TTCGACTGCCGTCAACTTGTACATTTGGGCTGCCGTCAACTTCTATCCCCCACGCGCCCGCCGCTGCCAGATCGCGCGATCCAAATACGGGACAAGGCACCCCCCCCTGCTCGAAGGCGGCGCGCAGATTGGGCGCGAAAGCGTCGGTTGTCAGTACCGCAGCGGCGGCGGAATTTCGTACCAATTCCGCCATGTTTCGCATGTAGATATCGGGGTCAAGTTTGTCCGTCAATGTTGGGAGCATCGACGGGATCGCGCCCATGATCAGCGCGCCCCAAAACGCATAGATGCTTTCGAGATTCTGCGTATGCGCGATGATCACCAGTCCGCGCGGCGGCACGTTCAAGCCGCGCAGCGCGTCGGCGTACTGGTTGACGGCGCGTCGAAACTGGGCGCGCGTGACCGTGATCGGCGCAGCGTCCGCACGCACGTAGATGATCGCGGACGCGCTGGCGTCGGGATGCGTCAGCACCGCCGCATCGTGCAGCGTCCGAAAATCCGCGCGCGTTGGTAACGAGAGGATTTGCCCGATCTGCGTTCCATCACCGCTCACCCGCGCAGCACCCGCGCCACCATCTGATCGAGCGTGTTCATGGTGGCGACGGTCATTTGCGGATCGGGGATCACCACTGCGAAGGCTTCTTCGATGAATAACTGGACTTGTACCAGCGCCATCGAGTCCAGCAGTGAACCGTCGATCAGTTTCTCATCGTCCGCGAAATCCAAATCAGGATCGTGCAGCAGGTCGTTTTGAATGAACGCCTTCAACTGCCCCCGCACGGTTTTCTCGTCCATACTGTCTCCTCTTATAAAGTACGGAGAACCAAATCAAGCATAACAGCATATAGGGGTTTGCCGCTGGCGAACCCGTAAAACGGCGCGCGTCCGCTACGGCGGGCGACGCCCCGACATGAACGCTTGCTTTCACTCAGTCCTAGCGTTTGATCACTTGACCCGATTCCGCCGACTCGACCGCATCGAACACGAAATGCAGCGTGTTGAGGTTGTCCTGCGCGGTCGTGGCGGGGCTAGTCCCCGTCGTCACGGCTTGATAAAACTCGTACAGCAGATAATCTTGCGCCTGCCGATCCATCGTCACGAGCGGGATTTGCAGCTTATCGCCATAGATTTGATGATACGAGCCGCCGTCATCCTCGACGCCGTTGGCGCGCTGAAGCGAAATTGTGTCATATTCGACTGTCATGACCCCCCGCTCACCCTCGAAACGCCAATGCGCGTTCCACGGCGTTTCCTGACCTTGTGTCACCCATGATCCGGTATAGTTCATCTTCACCCCATTGGCGAACGCTGCCCATACCGTCGCGCTGGCATCACCCTTGAACCACGACCACGCCGGATTCCACGTCCGCGCGAAGATTTCCACCGGATTACTGTCGAGGAAGTAGCGCAGCATGTCGAAGTGATGGATCGCCATGTCGATGATCAACGGCTGCGGCATCGAATCGCGGAAACCGACCGAGCGCGGCGCTTTGTAAAAATTCACGCTCACCGCCGTGAGCGCGCCCAGTTCGCCCGCCGTCAGCATCTTCTTGACGGTTTGCGCGACGGCGGAATAGCGATAATTCTGCGCCACCATCAGCAAGACGCCGCTGCGCTCTGCATATTCCGCGAGGGCTTCGGCATCCGCGCGCGTCCCCGACAGCGGCTTTTCGCACAGCACGGGCAGTTTGGCGTCGAGCGCGATGATCGAGATCGGCTTGTGGAACTGCGGCGGCGTGACGTTGATCACGGCAGCGGCTTTGACGGTCGCCAGCGCATCCTCCAACGTCGGGAAGATCAGCGCCGGATCGAGGTTGTACTTGGCGATCTGCTGCTGCGCGATATCGGCGTTGGTTTCGACATACGCGGCGTACTCGACTTCCGGCGAACGATTGACAATATTCAGCCAAAAATCGCCCATGCCGCCAATACCCACTTGGATCACTTTCATGAATAACTTCCTTTCAAATAGTTAAACTGACTTTTGGATCGCTTCACCTGACCCCCTCAGCCACGCTGTGGCTGAGGGGTTGGGGGGTGAGGTGAAAAAACGTCTCAAATGGTCTCTTAGCCCTGATAGATTACATATTTGGTGAGAAATGCCTCAATTGCCCGATACATCGTCTCGATGGTCTCTGGCTTGCGGAAGCCGTGTCCCTCGCCCGCGAACAAGTGGAACTCGTGCGGGACGCCGCCCCGCTTGAGCGCCGCCACGATCATTTCCGACTGGTTCGGTGGCACATTGTTATCGTCCGCGCCGTGAAACAAAATCAACGGATCACGGATTAGCTCCGCATGGAAGATCGGGGAGCGTTCGCGGTAAATCGCGGCGGCGTCGGGCAGTACCCCCATGATCGAATCGTTGTAACGCGCCTCGAACTTGTGCGTCTCCGCCACCAGCGCGAACTGATCGCTGATGCCATACAGCGAGACGCCCGCGCGATAGAAGCCCGGCTTGACGACCAATGATTGCAGGACACTATAGCCGCCCGCGCTCCCGCCCATGATCACGAACTTTTGCGGATCGACCAGCCCAGTCTCCGCCAGATAGGTTGCGCCGGACGCCGCGTCTTCGACATCGATTACGCCCCACGCGCCGCGCAGTTTGTCCCGATACGCGCGCCCATAGCCCGTGCTGCCACGATGGTTTACCCACAGGACGGCATAGCCGCGCGTGGCGAAGAACTGCGTTTGCGCGCTGTAGGCGGCGACGGTCTGTGACGTGGGCCCCCCATGGACCATGACCATCAGCGGCGGCGATCCCGGCGGCAGCGCGTCGGATGGCGGCGCGGGCGGATAATACAAGCCGTAGACTGGCTCGCCCTCTTCACTCGCCCATGCGACGGGCTGCGGCGTTGCGAGCCGCGCCACCGGGATCATCTCCGGCAAACTGCGGCGATGCACGGTCGCCATGCCCGGCACGCGGATCAGGAACGTCCCTGTATCCGTGCGGCTGCTGATCGATGGCGCATCGGACGCGGGCAGCGGCAGACTGATGATGCGCGCGGGCGTGGTCGGAGACGACGCGATCAGCGCGACGCGCGTTTGCGCCACAGCGATCTGCGCCAAATTCGTGTACGCCTCCAGTTCGAGCAGTTGGCTCTCTTTGCGCGTCTTGATGTCGATACGCCATGCGCTGGAAAAGCCCGCCGTATTGCGCAAGAACATCAGCGCGCCGCTCGACACCGAACCAGCGTTGGGCAGCCATGCGAACGTGCGCAGCCCCTGTATCCACGCGGGGAGCGCGTGTTCGGCTTCCGCTGCTGTGAGCGCCTTGTGCGTGCCGGCGAGCAGATCATAGACGAAAAGCTGCCACCAGCCTTTCGATTCGTTCACGTATGCCAAGTGGCGTCCGTCGGGCGAGAACGTCGGCTGAAAGACGCTCGATCCGCTCAACAGCGCCGTCTTGGACGTGATATACGGCGCGCCCTGTGCATCGCGCGCGACCTCTGCCAGCCACAGCGTCGTTTCGTCCCACGCCATCGCGGGATGATTCCACGTCACGTAAGCGAACTGCGTCCCGGCGGGATGCCAGGCGGGCTGCATAACGAAGTCCGTGCCGTAAGCGAACTTGCGCGGGAAGTGGTCGCCGTTCACATCGACAAGCGCGAGTCCGTCCACATCCTCATCCGAGTGGACGAATACGATCCAGCCGCCATCTGGCGACACGACCGGCGCCGCCGCCGCGCCGAAGGCGGGCGTGATCGCGCGCGCTCGTCCGCCGGACAGCGAGACGCGGTATAAGCGCCCGTTTGCGCCTGCGAAATAAACGGTGCCATCCTGCACGGCGATATCGCCGCCGCCGTAGCCGACACGCCCGCCGACGCGATCCGCCGCCGTCGTCAGATCGCGCGGGGCGTCGTAGCCCTCCGGCGACAACGTTTGCGCGACGAGGATATTGCCCGCGCCGCGCTTCTCGACCCAGACGAGCGTTTCGCTCCCGTCCGCGTTCGTATCCCACGCGACTTCATCGAAGCGCCCGCCGTCCGCGAGCGTGCGCGCGGTGACGGGAGACTGCCACGTGCCGTAGATCGTTGGCGAAGAAGTCATGAATTATCCTCATCCACCTGTGATTTCAGAATATGTTTGATGTAGTCTTGCAAAGATAATGAGTGATCTACCGCTTTGGCAACTAATTTGGCATGGGTGGAGATTTCCTCATCCGTCCAAACTAATTCCACACGTCGGAGTGGGCGTAGAGCAACATGGCGATAGTCTACGGGAGCCGCCCAATAGCAAGTCAGGCAAATTGCCGAATCTTTGATGGTATGCCCGTTTTCGCAATGCTCACACGACCATGATTTGGCTCGATTGCACGAAGCACAGACGAGCATATATAAATCAAGCTTGATGTCATCTGTCGCCAATTCACCAGCTATGAGATAAGGAACACGATGATCAATTTGCAAATAGCGCGACTCGTATTGGGTGTTGCAAATTGCGCAGTGTGATTGTTGTCGTGACAATAATTGCGTTTTCAGGCGCTTGGGGAATGTGCTTCGCCCGCTCAATTGCGCCAATTGCGTTTCTGTAATGGTTCCGAAACGATAGGCTGCGATGCTCCGCCCCGCATTGTTTTTCACGCTAAACGACTCAATCGAAATCCCTTGTTCACGTACATCTCGAATTGCTCTCGGTGGATGGCGATAGCCGTAAATCGTTTCCAGTTCTTCTGTCGTGATAAAGCCGTGTTCCAAAATATGCTCGACAACAATACGGGCACGTTTGCCTTTGACCTGTTTGAGTTTTTCTAAAAATTCGGGCGGATAATCTGTCACAAGCTGCACCTAGAAGAGCGCCAATTGCATCGACGATTTTACAGGTTCGTTTCGTTCAAGACGATCCCGTAGTGCCAGCGATAAATAAATCGATTCAACAGTTATTTCTGAACGTCCAAGCAAGGTTGATTGTGTCGAGCGCCCCGCATTGAGGCATAACTGCTGTAACCGTAAAGACACTGGCAAGTCACGACCAAATTTTTTTGCCCCTGTCGCTCCATCATAACTGAGAATAAACGAAATTCCTCTCTCGTTGAGACATTGAAGTTCACCCACTAATTCGTCGAACACGATTGGCTTGATGTAACGCGAGTCGCGCTGTGCGCACACACCCTGATATGGCGGATCAAGATAGACGACATCGGTTTCGCCCGCCATTGCCAAGATCCGTTTATAATCGTACATGAACACCTGAGTACGATCTCGCAGCAACGCTGAAGCACCCTCGATTTCGATCCGCATCGCATGAGGTTGTTTGCCCCTTCGACGATTATCCGGGCTTTGATTGAATTCACCTTGATGGTTGTAGCGTACAGCCGCTTTGACGCAGCGTGCCAACAGATACAAGAGATAGTATGGCTGATGGGTGCGATTGAATCGGGTGCGCACGAGATCGTAAAAACGACGTTCGCGCCCAATCTGCATCCGCCACAATTGGTCATATAACTCAGCAATCCAATTCGGTCGATGGATAATCGCATCCCACAACCGAATCAGCGGCGTATTGAGGTCGTTCAACACGAACTGCTTGGCTTTCCCGTGTTGTGCCGCCGCTAAACTGAGTGCCGCCGACCCTGCAAACGGTTCGATCAACCGCACTGTATCGGTAGGCAGAAAGTTCAAGATGGCGGGCGCAAGTTGGCGCTTGCTGCCCTGATATGGGATGGGATGCGGGATGCGCATTGGACTTCCTAACTCGACGTACAGCCAATACAAATGGCAATCGTTTGGGCAACGTGATCAATCTGAGCGGCGATTATACTACCGATGCGCCGGACGAAGCGTTCTTCGGAAACCGAAGTCACTTGGAATGTATCTGCGCCAGAGATTTTTGAAAGTCCATCCTCGTTGTCAGGCTCAATCCGTACCATCCATGAAAATCCTGCAGATGCGAGATTCCAATTTGTGATTGGAATGACAATTCGTAACCGTAATCGACCGACATCCCCAACATTGACCACGAGCGTCGGGCGGGTCTTTTGGATTTCCGCGCCCCGTGTGGGATCAAAATCGACCAGCCAAATCGCACTGCGGCTGATGGTCGTCCATTTCATCGTCATAATCCATCCAATCGAATGTACTGGCAGTCGCGGTCAATTCAGGATCATTGCGGTAGAATTCCGCAGCCCAACACCGTGACCGACCCGACCTTGAATCACTTCGACACCCTCCACTTGTTCGGCTTCTTTATCCATCGTGTTTCATCTCCGCCAACAGCGTCTGGATCGTCGTTTTGACGACGGCGGGATTGCCCTTCCCCGCCATCGCTTTCATGACCACGCCCATGAGGGGCCCGAACAGTTTGTCCTCGCCGCCGATATACCGCTGCACCATCGCGTCGTTGGCGGTCAATGCCGCGCGTACCGCCGCCGTGATCGCGCCCGCGTCCGAGACTTGCGCCAAGCCGTCGCGCTCGACGATGGCAGCGGGATCGTCGCCCGTCGCAAAGACTTGCGCCAACACATCCACCGCCGTCGGGCGATTGATGGTGCCACCGTCCAACAGCGTGATCAGCGCGCTCAAGCGTTCCGGCGTGACGTTGATCGTCCCGATGTCCTCCCGATCCACGCCCGCGCGATTCATCAGCGCGAACACGTCCCCGATGATCCAGTTGGCGACGGTCTTGGGCGTCGCGCCCGTGCTGATCGCGCGCTCGTAGTAATCGGCAACCAGCTTGTCCGCCACCAGCACCGACGCATCGTAGCGTGTCACCCCGACGCCGATGAAGCGGTCGCGTTTCGCGTCGGGCAGTTCCGGCAGGCGTTCGCGGATGCGCGCGACCCATTCCGGCGACACCTCGATGATGGGCAGGTCAGGTTCGGGGAAGTAGCGGTACTCTTCCGCGCTCTCTTTGAAGCGTTGGATCACCGTGCAACCGCGCGCCTCGTCCCAACCCATCGTCGCTTGGCGCACGCCGTCGCCGTTTTCCCATGCCTTGATCTGGCGCGCGGTCTCGTACTCGATGGAGCGGTAGACGGTGCGGATGCTGTTCAGATTTTTGACTTCCGTGCGCGTGCGCAAGCCCGTGTCGTCCTTGTGTTTGACGCTGATGTTCGGCTCGATGCGCATCACCCCCTTGGACATATCGCCGTCGTTGATGCCCAAATATTGCAGGATCGCGCGCAGCTTGCGCGCGAACGCTTCGGCTTCTTCGGCGCTGTGAATATCCGGCTCGGTCACGATTTCGAGCAGCGGCACGCCCGCGCGGTTGAAATCGACGAGGCTGCCGCCGTCGATGTGAATCAGCTTGCCCGTGTCCTCCTCAAGATGGGCGCGCCGCACGCGGATGCGCTTGGTCGTGCCGTCGGACAAATCAATATCCAAGTAGCCGCGCACAGTCAGCGGGCGGTCATACTGGCTGATCTGGTAGCCCTTGGGCAGATCGGGATAGAAATAACTCTTGCGCGCGAACTGATTGATCGGTGGAATCTCGCAGTGGAGCGCCAGCCCCACCATCATCGCGCGTTCGACTGCCTCCATGTTGATCACGGGCAGCGTGCCGGGCAAGCCGAGCGACACGGGATCGACGGCGGTATTCGGGAGCGCGCTCACGCTGTCCACGACCGGACAGTTGGAGAACATTTTGGTTTTCGTCAAGATTTCGGCGTGGATTTCCAAACCGACAACCGGCATCCATTCGCTCATCTGGTGTATCCTATGTGTGACTGCATCATGACAACGGATTTTAGCACAGGGAGACGACATTATGCGGGTTTTGGAACATCGCCGCCACACCATGCGCGACAAGCCGGGCGAACACATCAATCAGTTTGGTGTCTCGCTGGCGCGGCGCGTCGGGGAGACGATGGGCGTGTTCGACCGCGTGATCACGAGTACCATGCCGCGCGCCTTCGAGACGGCGATTGCGATGGGCTATGCCGTGCATGAGCAGGTCGAATGGTTGACGATCTATCCCACTGCCATCGATGCCGAAATGCCGCCGGGCGGGACGTGGGCGACGCTCGCGCGCGGCGTGGTGACGGGACCGACGATCAATGCGTTTGCGCGCTCCCAAGCGGCATATTGTCACGCGCTGATCGACGCGCTGCCGGAAAACGGGCGCGCGCTGTTGGTTTCGCACGGCGGCTTTGTCGAACTGACGACGATTGGCGTGCTGATGGTCGATGCCGTCGGCGTCGATTACGCCGCATGGGGGACGGACGTGAATTACTGCGAAGGTGCGCGCCTGACCTTCGACGGCGGGCGCTGTGTGTATGCGGAACGCTTGTGGGCGACGGGGTGAATACCGTGCGGGATATGTTAAACTGAGCGTAAGATGTGGAGACGAAAAGTCTTATGACGCTGATCGACAACCCCTCGACGGAAGCTGTTCAATCGGACGTGCCGACTCATATCACAGAGGACGAGTACCTCGCGGTCTACGCCGAACAAGGCTACGAGTGGAACGATGGAGAACTCATTGCGATGTCGCCAGTTGAACTGGAAAACTACCGACTCATACAGTATCTCCAAATGTTGTTACGGGTCTACTTTGAAATGAATCCGATTGGAGAAGTCCTTGGCGAACCATTCATGATGCGTGTTGCCCCGCGCCGCTATCGGGAACCCGATTTGATGGTCGTCTTGAACGGTAATCCTCATCTCACCAACACTGGATTGATGGGTGCAGCGGATGTTTGCATCGAAATCGTCTCACCGGAAAGCATCGAGCGGGACTACGGCAAAAAGCTGGTCGAGTACGAACAGTTAGGCGTGCCGGAATACTGGATTTTCGATCCAGACCGCAAAGCCAGCAATTTTCATCGTCTGAACGAGACTGGCATTTATGTTCCAGCGTTAGCGGGCGAAAACAATATCTATCAGACACCGCTGCTGCCGAAGTTGAAGCTGGATATCGCCCGCTTGTGGAGAAAACCCTTTCCAACCATTGTCGAGACACTGGAAATTGTCAAAACGATGCTGGCGCAGGCTTGAACGCGCCGTGCTGCGCCGATTTGAAACGGTTTCACCTCATCCCCTGAACGAGCCGATCAGCAGCGCGATTCAAATCCCCGCTCCACATGAGAGGGGATTTGGGGGTGAGGTTCATCGATTTTTTACAGCGCCAGCGTCACCAGCAACCGCACATGCAGCAGATCGTCCGTCAGTGCGCGCGACGTGATGCCCACCTGCCGGATCGCCGCGATGCCCTCGCCCGTCTCGCCGGGAAAGAACGTGTTGTAGACGGCGGGCATATCCGCGTAGAAATACGACACGCCGTCTTGATTGAGTACCGTCCAGCGATCTTGCGCCACCAACCGGTTATCCCCGACGAACGCCGCCAACGCCGTTGGGAGCGCGTCGCCCGTGCCAACGGCGATCCGCCCGTCCAACACCGCGATTTGCAGCACGGCGTCGCCCGCGACTGACGCCGTGACCAGCTCGAACGACTGCCCGCGCACCGTCAGCGTTTCCGCTTCCACGATGTCCCCGAACAACAAGCGCAGCGTGTTCGAGAGCGCGTCCGCCAACTCGGCGGTGTCGCCATCGACCTCCGCCACCATCAACACATCGAACGGCGTGTTCAGCGTCGGTGTCGGGTTGTTCGGGCGCGGCAGCAGGGCGAGGACGTAGCCGCCCGTCAGCCGTTGCAGCACGTCACCGCGCAAATTCACACCCGATTCACCGACCAGCGTCAAGAAGCCCTCCACCGCCGCCGTGACATCCGCGCCCGTGGGCAGCGGCAGCACGCTTGCGCCGAACGACGGCGTGATCGGGAACGCCGACAGCGCCACGCCCGCGAAGTTTGCCAATGGCAGCCCCGCCAGCGCCGTATACGCTGCCCGATCCGCCGCGCCCGATACCACGATCATCGCGCTGCGCGGCACGAAGTCCAACAGCGCCAGATCGAAGACACCATCATCAAACGCGACGGGCGCGGACGTATGGATCACCACATCGGCGCGCGCGCGCTCCAAGCGGATTTCGTCGTAAGACAACGCGATGCCAATGGCATCCGCCGCGCCCGCCAGCAGCGCGCGTTCGGGTGCAAGGTCAACCTCAACCCCTATTTCAGGCGTCGCCTCCGGTTCGGGTGTGACTTCGGCGCTTGCTTCGGGCGTCGCTTCGGCGTCCGTATTGGTCGGGGTGAGGCACGCCGCGCCTGCACAATCAGGCGTGAGATTCGCAACCGCCCCCAACAGCGCATCGAACACGGCATCCGCATTGGGATCGGCGCTGAACAGCGTGCGTGGGAGCGCCGCGACGATATCGCCCGCAAAATACATGAAAACGGGCGGCGTCTGTGGGCGTCCGGCGGCGCGCGGCGCGGCATCGACCAGCGCAGACGCAACGGCTTGATAGGTCGGCGTGTCGGTCAAGCGCGGCGCGGCGCCAAAACCGACATCGAGCGCCGCGCGGATCAGCGCGTCATCCCCGATCAAAATCGCGGCGGGCGTGAACGCGAACGCCGTTTCGTCGCCCGTATAGACGGTCACGCCGCGATAGTCCGACTGCGTGAGCAAATCTTGTCCGGCGAGTGCCGCCCGCATCACGCTCAGCGATTGGAATGGATCGGACGTGGGCAAAATCAGCAGGACATCATCGGCGCGCGCCGTCAGCCCCGCGCCCAACGCGCGATAGCCGACGACGATCTGATCGCCCAACCATGGGACGATCAAATCATCGAACGTGCCGCCCTCTAGGTCGAACGACGTGACTGGGAAGATTGCATCGAACGAGCGCGTGGCTGCATGGGCGCGCGGGGGCTGCAAGACGCTGCTGATCAGCAGATTGAGATTGACGCTGGTCAGCGCGCCGTCAAGATTGCCCGTGTCCAAGCGCAGCGCACCCACGAAATCAGCGGGAATCCACGTCAGCCAGTCGGTCTCGTCCGGTTGCGCGGACGCGGGGAACACACATAGCGCGAGGAGCGCCATTAACGCTACAAGGGAGAGCGAACGTTTCATCGGAATTTTGCTCTTTGAGATTTTTACCATCGTGCGCTAAGTTTAAGGCAAAGGTGACGATTCGCCAACCAATAGGGTGATGAATGCGCGGACGCACGCGGAGAACGGGACGATTGGTGCTGCGGATTGGGATCACGCTCGTCCTGGTTGTGTTCTTGCTCGGCGCGGGCAGCGCGTTTGGACGCTTGCTCACGCTGTGGAACGCCCCAACGGGCGCGTGGTTCGTGGATGCCGCCGGACTGCCCGTCGCGGGCGCGTGCGAGGCGGCGGCGCTGCTGCGTTCGACAGCCGTTGGCGTCGAACGGGGGACGCCGAACGCCGAACAGCTTTCTGCCGACGACGCGCGTAAGTTAGGTGATCAAGCGTTGCAGGCGCGCTTTGTGCTATCTGAACTTCCCGCCGATCCGACTTTGAGTCTGATTCAGACCATGCTGGGATCGCGCGGCAATACGTCGGCGTTTTGGTTATACATCGCTCGGCTCCCACCCGATCCAGCGTCCGCCGCGCGCTTGTCCGAAGCGGCGGCGCGTCAAAAAGCGGCGCTTGTCCTGATCGATGCGGTGACGGGGGATGTTCTCGATGTGCTGGGGGTGGCGGACGCCGCGCCGCCGGACTCGTGCGGGCGCGACGTGCGCGCCATCGCGCGAACGATGGTTCGCGTGCCGTCGCTGTGGGTGGCGGGGGGGAGCGCGGGGCTGCTGGTGCTGTTGAGCGGCGTGATCGTGATCGCGCGGGCGCTACAACGACTGAATCGGCGGCGCATGGTCGAATAAGTCGCTCACTGTAAAGACGATATCGGGCAAGCGCGCGAACATGACCGTATCCGGTTCGTTGAACAGGGTCGAAGCGGTGTAATCGCCCGCCTGAGGCTGGGCATACACGCGCATCCAACGCGCCTTGACATCGAGGACGCCATTATTCAGGGACACCCACTTTGGCATAGGCGCGGCGTTTCACCCCATTATCATAATCTTCGTTGCCTTCTGACAAAATTTCGATCAGCGCGTCAGGGACGCCCTGAATGTATTCTTGCAAGATATGTTTGCGATCTGGACGCACGATCATAAAGTCGGGATGTACCGGGTCGCAGCCGGGCATGAACGTCGCCACGTTCATCACGCTAAAAATATCCTGTTCTTGGGCGGCGCTTGGAATGTGTCTGATCATGCCATCGAGCGCGACGTTATGCCACAACGATGGCACGCCGGCAACATACAGCACCCCACATCGATGATTTCGTTCCGCCACCGCAGCGAAGCGTTGTCTAGCAATCCCCATTCCACGCGCGTCCAATTCCCTTGTAGTGGGCAAGGGCTGCCATCTTCCAATTCGATCAACAAGGGGATGCGAACACGACCATCTGACAGCGTGAACTCGTTATGCGCGTCGGTTACGAGTACGTCGCTCATCGTCGTCCTCCAACTCCACGATCATGCTGTCCGTCAGTTCGCCGTCTTCCGTCAAACGCACGCCGCCGCGCCCGGTACGCGGTTCGCGCACCTGTTCGCGTGGTTCTTCAATGGTATCGAAATCGCCAAACGCTTCATCTGCGCCTGGCAGTTGGGCGCGTCCACGCGCGGCGCGTTTCGGCTTCTCGCTGTCCAAAATGCGCCGTTCGCGCTCCATTTCGCGTTCGATGGTGCGCTCCGTCCGCCCCGCGCCCAAGGCTTCGAAGGCGTTGGCGATCAAGCCGATGCCCCAGCCGAAGGTCACGAACAGGGGCCACGGAAAGCCCATCGCTTGAGTCAGTTCGGGATCGTTGGAGTTGATCAGCGCGAGGATGCTGTCGCTGGCGAACAGGAAAATGCCCCACAGCATGATGTTGATCATGACGTAAACGACGAGATGCTGCGCGAATTCTTCGCGCTTCTTGAACGGCGCTTCGGCAATCTTGCGCACGCGCTTCAGATCGCCTTTGCTCGCCGTCCGGCTCCAATCGGGACCGAACTCGCGGCGGTAGGCATCGCGCATGACGCGCAGCCGCCGCGCCGCGCGCTTGCCCGTTTGCTGGAATGTCTCGACGCCGTGCGCCAGCAGCCCCGCGCCCCAGCCCATCGAGACGACGAAGGGCCACAGGAACGCCCACGCTTCAACGGGGATGTCCATGTTAAACGGGAGGTCGCCCGCGCTGACATTGATGAAGATGAACCACAAAATGATGTTGATGACGATGTAGGTAACGACGTGTCCGGCGAATTCGCCGCGCTTCTTGACCTGCTTTTCGATCCGTTTGCGCGCCGCGCTCTGGTCGTTCTCCGCCGCCACGTCGAGATCACCGCCACCGAACCAGCCTTCGACAGCGTTGGTGATCACATGCTCAAACGATTCGGACGACGGTGGGGGCGCGCCGCGCTTCGATTTGTCCGCATTTACGCTCGGTGGGATCGGCGGCGGCGCACTGCCCGGCGGATTTTGCGCCGCGCGCTCAATCGCCGTGCGCACTTGGTCGCCTGCCTGCCGCACGGCTTGTCCGACGCTGCCGAAGTCGAACGAGACTTCGACCACGCGCTGCGCCGGTGTGGGCGTGCCAGTGTCGGACGCGGTATTGGGCGCGGCAGGCTTGAGAACATCGGGCGCAATGAGGTCGGGCAGCGCAGCGGGCGGCGGCGTCTGGATCGTCGGCTGATCGTCGGGCGGACTCGTGGACGGTGTAAAGTTGGCGGCGCGCTGCATTTCGATGCGTGACGCATCGCGCGCGGCGTTTAGCGCGTTCGCGTCCAATTCACGCACAGCCGCTTTGAACGCCACGACCATCGCGGACGCCGATTCGTAGCGATCTTCGGGCTGCTTCGCCAGCGTGCGCATCAGCATCGCATCGAGCGCGGGACTGACAGCAGGGTTGATGCTGCTCGGCGGCGGCGGCGGCGTATAAATATGGCTGTGGACGACGGCGAAGGGCGTATCGGCGCTGAACGGCACTTGTCCGACGACCAATTCGTACAGCACGACGCCGAGCGAATATTGATCCGTGCGCGGTGTCAGCGTCAGCTTGCCCTGTCCCTGCTCCGGCGAGATGTAATTGGGCGTGCCGAGCAAAATATCGTGGCTCATCGAGCTTTCGCCGCTTTTCACCATGCGCGCCAAGCCGAAATCGCTCAGGTATGGCACACCCGCGCCATCGATCAAGATATTGGACGGCTTGATATCGCGGTGCAGCACGCCCTGTCCATGCGCGTAATCGAGCGCGTCCGCGATGGGCGTCATCAGGTTGATGATATCATCGAGCGAGAGCGCCTGTTCGTAGGCATACGCCTTGAGCGTCTTGCCCTCGATGAATTTCATCACCAGATACGGCTGTCCATGACTTTCGTTGAAGTCATAGACCGGGACGATATGCGGATGATCGAGCCGCGCGACGATCTGCGCCTCGCGCTCGAAGCGCGCCAAGAAGCTCTTGTCTTCCACGAACATCGAATGCACCATCTTGACCGCGACGGTGCGATCCAAACGCGCATGATACGCCTTGTAGACGGTCGCCATGCCGCCGTGTCCAAGCTGGGCGACGATTTGATATTGTCCGAGAGTCTGTCCCACGAGCGACGCCATGCGCGTTCCCCTATCCGATGCTTGGTAATGCTAATCGCTTTAATTGTATGCCGGATGCGTGATTTTAGACGTAATCATGCTGATCGCCGCGCGCGGCACGACGCGGGGCATCCGGTTCGTTCGGCACTTCGACCGTCGGCACTTCGACGATTTCGCCGTCGTCACCGAGCGCATAGTGCGGTTCACGCGCGGCGGGATCGCGTTTCGGCTTTTCCGGCTCCATGATGATCATGTCCGGCGCACGCTTGGCTTTTTCGCGCTCGTCCGCCCCGCCGCCGCGATTCCGACGGAACATGAAGAATACAGGGAAGATGAAGACCATCCAGAAGCCGAATGAACGGAGCAGCCCGAACATTGCAGCGATGAGCAACACGACAATGAAGACCTTGAGCAACCTGCCCAGTAGTTGATTACCGTCGATCTGCCAGTTCCACATCACAATCCGCCCTCATCATGGTTTCTAGCTTCTATTACGCTGTGCGGCGGTTGTGGGTTGCACGCCAATGCGCGTTATCCCATCGAGATATCCCATGCCGCTACGTCCGCCAACAGCCGATGCGCGGTCAAGTCCAAGTGAATCGGCGTCAAGCTGACATAGCCCTGATGGACTGCCCATAAATCGGTGCCTTCTTCCTCGAACATGCCGGTTGGTTCGGGTCCCACGATGCGGCAGTATGTCTCGGCGCGCTCCAATTCGTCCTGATAGATGCGGATGCCCTGCCGCGTGAGGCGAATGCCGCGCACACGCGGAATCGGTGGGATGTTGACGTTGAGGATCGTCAGCGGCGGCAGCTTTTTCTCCAGCGTGCGCTGCACAATCAGCACCGCGACGCGCGCCGCTTCGGCATAGTCCTCGATGGTGTCGGCATGGCGCTGATCCAGCGAGAATGCGACCGCTGGCACGCCGCAAATCGACGCTTCGAGCGCAGCCGAGACGGTGCCGGAATAGGTCACATCCTGTCCCATATTGGGCCCGCGATTGATGCCGGACACGACCAGATCGGGCGCCCAGTCCAACATCCCCAGTGCCGCCAGCGCGATGCAGTCGGCGGGCGATCCGCTGATCGCCAGCGCGGCTTGTCCATCCATCGTCTGGGCGGCGGCGTAGGGAATCTCTTGATAGAGCGTCTTTTTATGTCCGCTGGCGCTCTGATTGATGGCGGGGGCGACGATTTCGACGCGCCCGATCTGGCGCATTGCCGCCGCCAACGCGGCGATGCCCGGCGCGCTCACGCCGTCGTCATTGGTCACAATAATGTAGGGGATCAACCGACTTCCTCCAAAGATTTGATGCAAATGCAACGTCGTCTTGACATTTCAGCTATAATTATCGGGTTAAACTGAATGAGAACCAATGCGCAAACGTTGGTCACTCTGGCGATTGTATCGGATTTCACAATCCGTTACAGTTCAACTTGACGGCAGCGTGTAGTATGAAGGGGACACCAATGCCGGACGACATCAACAACAACGATCTGATGCAAGGCGTAAACGCCTTCCAAAGCGCACGGATGCGCGCTTTCTGGCAAGACATATTCGGGCTGGTTCGCGGCAAACCCGCTGAACTGCTGAGTTTCGAGGACATTCGGGCGCGATTGCGCTTACGCGAGGAGTATTACAAAGGACTGCAAGACATCCCGCTGGAACAAGTGGTCGGCAGCGTTGGACGCTACCGCGAGTTCACGAGCAACTTTCTGCCGCGGCGCAACAAAATGCAGGAACGCTGGAGTCGCGTCTATTCGCTCGCCAGCGGCATGACCGGGCTGCCGCCGATTGAGGTCTACAAGGTCGGGGATGCCTATTTCGTGCGCGATGGCAATCATCGCGTGTCCGTCGCGCGGCAGTTGGGTGCCAAGACCATTCAGGCGCATGTGATCGAAATGCCCACGTCGCTGGCGCTCAAGCCGGGCATGACCAACAGCGAACTTGACGCCCTAGCAACGCAAGCGGCATTCTTGGATGTGACGCGCTTGAGCAGTTTGCGTCCGCATCACGTCCCGGTCAAACTCAGCGAGGCGTCGCGCTATGACGATTTGCTCGGACACATTCATCTGCATCAATCGGTGATGGAGGCGAGCAACAGCGCGCCAGTCTCGCTCGAAGACGCGGCGGCGAACTGGTACGACAACGTATATCGTCCCGCCGTCTCGCTGATCCGCAAATACGACGTGCTGAAGCATGTACCGGGACGCACGGAAGGCGATCTGTACTTGTGGATGCTCGATCATCTGCGCGAGGTCAAGGAACAATTGGGCGAGGACGCGGCGGCGCGTTCGTTCAGCGATGCGCTGGTCGATTATCTCGCCAAGAAGCATATTCCGGTGCCGAAAGACCTGCTGAAGGAAAACGATGACTCGGTGACGATTGCGCGCGCCGATCTGAATCAGAAGTTGGCGGAGTACAAGGCGAAGCTGGCACAGCAAAACGGCAATCTGCATCACGAGGCAACGTCGTAGGGGCGACCCAGCGGATCGCCAAGAAAGTTCTTAAAGCAACCTCACCCCCCAACCCCCTCTCCGTATCGGAGCGGGGGAGACAGTCCACCAAACGACGCCCTGTCCATATCGGAGCGGGGGAGCAACCTCACTCCCCGACCCCCGCTCCGATTCGGAGCTGAGGGGAGGACACCTTTTCAAGCACCTCACCCCCTGACCCCCTCCACGCAGTGGAGAGGGGGAACACAAGGCTGAAACTCCCCCTCTCCACGCAGTGGAGAGGGGGCTGGGGGGTGAGGTGAATCAGGGAGAAAACCAAACATGTCCTCCCCTCAGCTCCGGTACGGCTGAGGGGGCGGGGGGGTGAGGTTGCTTTTATCTACTTTCTTGACGGACTATCCCAGCACGACGGGTAAGGGGGTTTAGTCTGCATACTCCCGCACACAGCGCAAGCCCGTTTGTTGATTGTAGATACCCGGCGTCAGCCAATTGCGATTGGCGGCGCGCACATCGTAGCGTGTCCCGGCATAGCTGCCGCCGCGAATCACGCGCGGATCGCTTTGACTGGTCGGGTCTTCACGTCCATCGTTCGCGTTGTAGGGATACGGGAAACGGAACGAGTTATACAGGCTGCTCGTCCATTCCCAAACGTTGCCCGTCAAATCGACCGCGCCAACCCATGATCCGCCGCCAGAGCGTCTACCCGGACGACTGCCCGGCGGCGCGGTCTGTCCGAGCGACGTTTGGTCGTAAATCACCGGAATATCGTCCACCTCGTAGTTTTCGCCCCACACAAACGTCAGTGCGTATTCGAGGTCGCTGACACCCCGCGCGGCATATTCCCATTCCGCTTCGGACGGCAGCCGCGCGGCGCGCAGTGAGCAGAAATCGCGCGCCTCGTACCACGAGACATTTTCGCGCGGGCGTCCGGCATCCGTCCAATACGACGTGACGCGCGCCGCGCCGCCAAAGCTGTCGAACTGTTCGTTTGTGACCTCGTAGCGGTCGATCCAGAACGGCGCGGCATAGCAAATCTCGCCCGTTGGCACTTCATCGGTATCTCCATTGCGGCTGCCCATCGTGAAACAGCCCGTCGGGACGAGCATCATCTCGATGCCGTTGAAGGTATGCCGGACGGGCGTCCAGTCGTCGTTGCGGCGGATCGCGGCGGCGGCGCTCAAGCCGAATGCGGGCGTCGTGTCGGAATCGGCCTGTCCGATGAACGAACCCACACAGCGGAAGCCGTAGCGCGGGTTGAAAGCATACGGCGAATCCCAATTACGCTCCGATGTGCGCGCGTCGTAGGCGATGCTGTCCCACGCGCCGCCGCGCAGGACGCGCAGCGCGGTCGTGCCGGGCGCTGCATTCCCACGCACGCGGTAGGGCGACGGCAGATGCTCGAAATCGTAGACCGAACTCGTCCACTCCCAAACATTGCCGCCCATATCTTGCGCGCCGACCCACGACGCGCCCGTGCGGACGGATGCCACTGCGCTGGTCGCGTCTTGGCGATTGTTCTGCCAATTGGCGATCACGGCGCGACTCGGATCGAAGGTGTTCCCCCATGGATAGGTCAAGTTATCGGGCCCGCGCGCGGCATATTCCCATTCGATCTCGGATGGCAGTCGCAGCCCGCGCGCCGCACAAAAATCGCGCGCCTCGAACCACGTCAGATTTTCGCGCGGGTTCTGCGCGCCCGCATTCCCACTCAGGTACGCCGCCGCCCCCGCGAAGGTCGCAAACTGCGCGTTGGTGACTTCCGTCCGGTCGATCCAGAACGGCGACTCGAAGCACAGCCGTCCGCGCGCGCTTTCGTCGGTATCGCCGTCGAGACTGCCGCGCTCGAAGCAGCCCGCCGGGACGAGCGCCATCTCGACGCCCTCAAAGGCTTGAATCGCGGGCGTCCACGCGGCGTTGAATGTGATTGGCGCAGCGGCGGACAAGCCCAATTGATTCGTATCAGGAACAATCGTCGGCGTGATCGTCGGCTGCGGCGTCGGTTCGGGCGTCAGCAGCGCGCCGAAGCGCCCCGCGTCGAAGTCGCGCACACAGCGCACGCCGAAGTTATCGAAGTAGATGCCCGGCGCGGAGTGGAAACGATAGGCGGTGCGATGAAAATTGTTGACGTAGGCGAATGATCCGCCGCGCGCGACCCGTTCGGACGCGGTATCGTTGGCGCTCTCGCGTCCATCACCCGCGCGGTACGGATAGGGGAAGCGGCTCGCGCTGTAGATCGTACTCGTCCACTCCCAAACGTTGCCGCTCATGTCGAATGCGCCGATCCACGACACGCCGCCCGACACGCTGCCCACATTCGCCGTCTGGGACGCGCCGCCGCCGCCGTGAATGGTCAGATCGCCGTTGAACGTGTTCCCCCACGGAAAGATCAGGCTGTCGGGTCCCCGCGCGGCGTACTCCCATTCGGCTTCCGTCGGCAGGCGCGCGTTGCGCAGGGCGCAGTAAGCGCGCGCCTCGACCCACGTAATTCGCTCCCGTGGGCGCTGTCCGCCCGTCCACGTACTGGCACGCGGCGAGACGCCCCCGAACTGCGTCCACTGATCGTTGCTGACTTCATAGCGGTCGATCCAGAACGGCACAGCGAAACACTGCTGATTTAAGGGGCGCTCGTCAAAACTCTGGTCGCTGCCCATGATCATGCAGCCGGTCGGCACGAGCGCCATCTCGACGCCATCGATGCTCTGGATCGCGGGCGACCACGCGCGATTGGTCGTGACTGGATTCGCCGCGCCCATGCCAAGCGGCTGAAATTGCAGCGCCGGCGGCACGATCAACGGATTGTTCGGCGGGGCGAAATTGCGCGCACAGCGCACGCCAATATCATACGCATAGCCCGCGGCGTCGGCGGCGGTGCGATTGTACGGCTGCACGCCGCCCGTCTCGTAGCTGTTGAGCGAACCGCCGCGAATCACCCGCGTGCCATCAATGTCGCTCGCTTCGCGTCCATCATACGCGCGATAGGGATAGACGAAGTTGCGCGCCGACAGCGTATTCGTCCACTCCCAAACATTGCCGCTCATGTCCAGCGCGCCGATCCACGAGCGCCCCGTCGTGCGGCTGCCCACATCGGTGGTTTGCCCACCCGAATTGGCGATGAAGGTCATATTGTTGTTGACGACCAGATCGCCCCACGGGTACAGCGGGTTATCGGGTCCGCGCGCCGCATATTCCCATTCGGCTTCCGTCGGCAGGCGTCCGCCGCGCCGCGCGCAGTAATCGCGCGCCTCGTACCACGTCAAATTTTCGCGCGGGCGTTGGGCGCGCGTCCATGTGCTTTCGAGCGCCGCTTGCCCGCCCAAGCGCGCGAACTGTTGATTGCTCACTTCAACGCGATCCAGCCAGAATGGCGCATCGAAGCAGACTTGATGCGCCGGACGGATGCCCGCATCGGCGGTATCGCTGCCCATCGTGAAGCAGCCCGCTGGCACCAACACCATCACTACGTCGTCGAATTCTTCGCTGCGTCCCGACCAATCGCCCGCGCGCTGAACATACCGCGCCGCCGAATAGCCCGCTTGCCCCTGCTGGCGCGCGAACGCCGTCGCTTCTTGCTCGACAGCGGCGGTCTGCGCCAGATTCGGCGTCGGCGTGAATGACAGCGCGATCTGCGTCAGGTCGTTGATGCGCTGCTGTGTCCCCGTCGCCAGCCCGTCCGCTGTCAGCCGGAAATCGGGCGTCGGCGTCAACGACGGCGTGGGCGTATCGGAGGATGTGGGCGTTGCCGTCGGCGTTGGCGAGGGGGACGGCGTGGGCGTATCGGTGATCGGCGGCGGCGTGTTCGTCGGCGTATCCGCAAGTGTGGCGGTGGCGGCGGGTGTGTCGGTCGGCGTGGGCGGCGCGCTCACAATCGCGCGTCCGGGCAAGCCGACGGCGCTGCTGCCCGCTGCCGTCACCTCGATGGCATCGATGATCAGCGCCGATTCGCCCGCGCCGACGCCCGTCAGCTCCACGACGAACAAGCGATCTTCGCCCGGTGGCGGCACAAAGCCCGTCTGCGGCACGAGAGCGACGAATCGCGCGCGCCCAGTTGGATCGATGCGGTAGAGCGCCTCTGGCACGCGCGCCGCACCCAAGTATGCGCCCGCGCGGATCGCATCGACGCGCACGACCGCCGGATTCCACGACAGCGCCATGTCGAAACCGTTGCAGCCGCCGCCCGGACACGCAATCCGCGCGATCACCTCGACAGTCTGCCCGACTTCCAGCGTTACCGTCGGCAGGACGACCACCACGACATTATTTTGCACGCCCAAGAGCGCGAACGTGAGGAGCATCAGCGCGAAAATCAGTCGTAATCGCTTCATTGGTTGTCCGCCATGAACTAACTGGGACGCTGTTTGAAATACAATAACCTGAGTTTTGGATCGCTTCACCTCACCCCCAACCCCCTCTCCATTGCATAGAGAGGGGGCTTTCAAACCCGTTGTGACCTGTCCTGCTCCCCCTCTCCACGCTGTGGAGAGGGGGTTGGGGGTGAGGTGAGCGGTTTAGAGCCTATCCAAAACTCAGGTTACAATAGAGTCGGGATGTACCGCTGGCACACCCCGCCGAGATGGTTTGTTTGGGATACAAGTAGATGATAGTGAATCGATTGACCAGACGCAAAAATCGATACCGCCTGACAAGGGGTCTATTTTGCGCCCTGATCGCGCTGCTCGGCGTTTTGATCGTCTCCGCGCAAACCATCGGCACGCCTTACACCATGCCGACGCCGCGCCCCTCCCCGACGCCAGGTTGTCCCGGATCGCTGCGCGAACGGCTGATCGTGCGCGAGCGCGGGCGGGTGGTGTTCGGGGACGAACGCCCGCTGAATGTACGCGCGGGTCCCGCCACCAGTTACGATATCATCGGACAAATCGAGCCGGGCGGCGTGTTTGTCGTGGTGGAGGGGACGGCGTGCAGCGCGCGCTATACGTGGTATCGCGTGGCGCGCGGCAGCTTGTCCGGCTGGATCGCGGAGGGCGACGGCGATGCTTATTTCGTCGAACCGTATCCGCCGGGAAGGTGAGCGCCGATTTGAAACCCACCAAACGACTCTCCCCTCTGAAAGAGGCACCTCTCCGGTACGGCTGAGGGGGTCGGGGGGGTGAGGTTTCTTTTATCTACGTTCCTGTCGAACTACAAGATAGAGCGCGCGCCTCATTTTGTCTCCGAAAATGAGAAAAGAACGATTTTACGAGAATTTAATGCTTCAGTTCGCTTTTTTACGATCTTCGCGCGAATTCTTCCGCCTGCTCTTACGCTCGCTTCGTAAACTGAGTCATGTATGGAGGTGGCGCCACCCCATCACTCGTCTAGGGATCATGGGTAAATAGGGGAAGTTGAAATGCAGAAACGTTCGTTGATTGGTGTCGTGAGCTTGGCTTCAGCGTTGGTGTTGGGCAGCATTGTCCCGGTCGCCGCACAAGATATGGTCGTCAAAATTGCTGTTGCCGCTCCGCTGTCTGGTCCTCAAGCACCCGAAGGTACCGCAATTCTCAATGGTATGCAGCTCGCCGTCGATCAGCTCGGCAGCATGGTGATGGACATGGGTTACACCATCGAAGTCGTGCCGTTCGATGATGAAGCGACCCCCGCAGTCGGTGAAGCGAATGCAGCCGATATCGTCGCTGACGCGGCAATTCTGGCGGTCATCGGTCACTTCAACAGCGGTGTCGCCATCCCGTCGTCGGTCGTCTATGATGCGGCTGGTCTGGTGATGGTTTCCCCGTCGAACACTGCGCCCGCAGTCACGGATCGCGGTCTGGCGACGGTCAATCGCGTCACGGGTCGTGGCGACTATATCACGCAAGTGATGATTGAATTCCTCGGTTCGGAAAGCATCACGTCGGCGTATGTGGTCGATGATACCCGCGCGTTCGGTGCCAGCATTTCCGAAGCCTTCCTCGCGCAGGCAGAAGCAGCGGGTCTGACGGTGGCGGGTTCCGCCAGCACGGAAGATTTCGCGCCGGTGGTCGAAGAAATCATCGCGGCTGCACCCGGTGCGGTCATTCTGGCAGGCGACAGCGATACGATGGGCGCGCTGGCGGCGGCGTTGGGCGCAGCGGGCTACGAAGGTCAATTGGTGGGTGCGGGTACGGCTGCCGCGCCCGGCTTCCTCGAACTGGCGGGCGAGACAGCGGTTGGTGTGGTTGACATCGGCACCAGCGCGGCTGTGGCTGACCTGATGGGTGCCGAGCAATTCGCCACCGATTTCGAAGCTGCCTACGACCTCGCGGCGGCGGGCAATGCGGCAGAAGCCTATGATGCGACGGGTGTCGTCTTGGCGGCGATTGCGCGTGCGGCGGAAGCTGCGGGCGCCATCCCGACCCGTGAAGCGGTTGCGACGGAAGTGCGCGCGACGGTGGATTATGCCGGTCTGACCGGTACGATCAACTTCGACGCCAACGGCGACCGCGCCGCGGCGAACTACTATGCCTACAGCATCGTCGATGTTGATGGCACGACCGAACTGGTCAGCAGCTTCGAGTTCGCTTCGCCGCTGTCGGAGTAAGCGTGGCGCGTCGCTAAGACGCATCATGATGTAAGGCAATCTGAGAGACGCGCTGCCTGTCACAGCGCGTCTCTTTTATTTTTTATTCCGCGATGGCGCTGCCGTGAGCCATTTCTGCCGCCAAATCTTGCAGCAGCGCCTCGACCGTTATCTTGAGGTCAAGCGCCTTGCCGCGCTCGACCGCGGCGTGCAAGGTATTCGCATCGAGTTCGTCCGCCAATGTTCTGTAATAGCCGTCCAGTTGGGGAAAGTCACTCGGCTCTTTTTGCGGGTGAAAGCGCGTCAATCCGTACCATTCGGCGGCGGCTTCCCAGTCTTCTTGAAACAGCGCATACGGAATCGCGGCGCTGACGAGATCGACATTGAATATCGGCGCATCCAACGTTTGTGCCGTCTGCAAGCCCTCGAGTAACACAGCGCGCGCCCCCGCGAGATCGCCCAACTTCAAATTCGTCTCGACGAGTGTGCAGTACATCCCGATCAAGATCGGCGAGAAATTGACCTCCCCACACAAGCGCACGACTTCTGTCATCGCGGCGCGGGCGGCAGCGAAATTGCCGCGTCGATAGTCTAGAATTGCCAACCCGCCCTGCGCCATCAGCCAGTGGCGGCGGCTGTCAATTTCAAGCGCGAGATCGCGCCCCTTTTCGTACCAAGTTTGCATCGCCTCCAGATCGCCGCTCAGTTCAGCGACTTTGGCACGATTGTTATAGCAGGCGCATAACAGGGAGTGATACCCAATTATCGTGTAGAAGGTTATGGCGCGCTCAAAATACGCCGCTGCCGCGACGACATCCGCTTGTCTACCCGCCACCAGTCCCAACGTCATCAGCCCGCGCCCAGCGAGGCGCAGACTGCCGATGGTCTCGCCAATCTGGACGGCTTCTTGGAGCGGCGGCAGCGCCTCGTCGAAACGATTTTGAGAGACATAAATCTGACTGATCGCCATCAGATTGGTGGCGATCAACCGTTCGTCCTCCAACTGCTGCGCGAGTTGCAAGCTGTGACTCAAGCCCGCTAATGCGCGCTCGATATGCCCGGTGCGATAGCGCACCTCCGCTTGGGTACGCAGCGCCTCTTCCAGTAAGCCGGTTGCACCGTGCGCGGCGGCATACGTCAGGGTTTGGTCGAGCATCGGCTCGGCAGCGGCGAACTCGTTTTTTTCGACGTAAACACTGGCGACTCCCAACGCTGCTTCAGCGACGTCAGCGGCTAAACCCGCTGCTTCAGCGTGCGCATAGGCAGCCTCGAACGCCTGCTGTGAAGAAGAAAAATCGTTGTAAAAATGGGCATAACCGAGCAGCATGAGCAAGCGCACCCGCACCACTTCATCACCCGATGGGCGCAGCAGGGCTAAACCGCGATCGGTTACCCGCTTCAATTCGCCCATGCTGCTGTTTTGCCGCATCACCTCGCCCGCGATCAGCGTGTAATGCAGCGCGCGATCCACCTCGCCCGCGCCGTCCCAATGCGCCGCCAAGCGTTGGGCTTGCGCGCTGTCGTCGGGGTACAGCGCCTCAAGGGTCTGCGCCAAGCGCCGATGGAGCAAGGCGCGCGGTTGGGGCGCGAGATCGCTCAACAAGGTCTCGCGCAGTTTGTCATGGGCGAAGCGCCAGCGATTATCGCGGATTTCCAGCACGGCGGCAGCGGCGCACGCATACAGCCAGCCGTCGATTTCGGGCGACGCGCCCATCACCGCTCGGATTAAATCCAGATCGAGTTCGCGTCCCGCCGTTGCCGCCAAGTCGAGCAGATCGCGCGCCGACGCGGGTAAGAATGACAGCCGATGCCGCACGATCTGCGCGATGCTGGCGGGGAAAATCGTATCGGGCAGCGCCGCCGCGCCGATGTCTGCCAAATTGCCCGTTTGTTCCGCCAAAAAACGGATCGTTTCGATTAAAAAAAGGACGTTACCATCGCTTTCCCGCTGCAACCGGTCGATCACGGTGGGCGTCTGGCTCGCCTTGCCGATCATGGCAGCGGTAAGCTGCGCGATTTCGTCGCTCGAAAAACGATTCAGGCTTATGTGGTTCATATCGGGAAGTTCGGCGGGCAGACCGGGCGCGTCGTCGCTGCGATACGTGGCGATAATCAGCAGCGGCAGGGTATCCACTTGGCGCACGAACTGCTTGAGGATGGCGAGGTTGTCGCCCGCCCAGTGCATATCTTCTAAGAGCAGGACGACGGGTTGTTCAAGTCGCTGAAGCAACGTCACGAGCATTTGGGCGAGGCGCTGCTGTCCAGCGTCGCCCGTCAACGGCGCGATGGGCGGGATCGCGCGCGCGATCAGCCGCTCGACATCGGGCAGCGCCTGCGCGAGGACGCCCGCTTCAAAGTCGCTCAAGTTGGTGTTGATCGCCAGGTGCGCGATGGTTTCGCGCCACAGTTGATACGGCAGCCCGCCGTCCGAGACCGCTTGTCCCCAGATGACCGCTGCCCCCGCCGTCAGGGCGCGCGCCCACAAATCGTTGAGCAAGCGCGATTTGCCCGCACCCGATTCGCCGCCGATCAGGATTGTGCCGCCGCGTCCCGCCACAACGCTATCGAGCGCACCATTCAAGCGCGCGCGTTCGGCAACGCGCCCGATGAACGGCGCGGCTTGCAAATAGCTCTCGCGGATGGTCGGTGCTTCCTCGATTTCGATGTTTGCCACCGCCGCCAGCGCCCCGATCACCGCGTCCGCGTCGGGGTAGCGCGCGGCGGGCTGTTTGGCGAGCAGACGCGCCAAGATTGGTTTGAGCGTGGGCGGGATATCAGGGCTATCAAGATCGGGCTGTTTGCCCAAGACTGCGAGGATATCGCCCGGCTCAAACGGGACGTTTCCAGTGAAGCACTCATAGGCGATGACGCCAACAGCGTACAAGTCCGACGCGGAACTATGAACGCCATCGCGCAGTGTTTCCGGCGACATATAGGCGCTCGTGCCAACTTTTTCGCCGCTGCGCCGCTCGCTGCTCGGTGATGCCAAGCCGAAATCCAAGACGCGCACGCTGTTTTCGACCACCAAGACATTGCTCGGCTTCAGATCGCGGTGCAAAATGCCGCGTCGATGCAGATACGACAGCGCCTGAAGCATCTGAATCAGCAGATCGAGCCGCTCCACCAGCGGCAGATCAAACGCTGCCTCGGCAATCGTCTGTGGCTGGTCGAGCAGTTCCATGGTGAAGAACGGGCGGCGTCCCGCATCGAGTCCATAATCCAATACAGCGATGATGTGGGGATGACGGAGTGACGCGAGGATGCCGAACTCGTGGACGATACTCTGCAAGAACACGCCTTGCATCGTCAGGGATGCCCAATCGTTGAGGGAGCTATCAAGCTGCTTGAGCGCAACCAACGCGCCAGTGAGTCGGTCATGGGCGCGATAGACCACGCCCGTCCCGCCTGCGCCAATCAGATCGAGGATGTGATAGCGTTTCATACGATGTTCGCCTTCAAAGCGGCTATGGAGATGAACAATTTTGAACGGCAGATTATTTCACCTCGCCCCTCGATCCCAGAACAAACGCATCAAGATACGAGGTCTCAATTGACACGCTCACCTCACCCCCCGACCTCCTCTCCACTTGTATGGCTGAGGGGTCGGGGTGGGGTGAATGATGGCTTGAAAATCCCTTCCATGTATATGGAGAGGGAATTTAGGGGTGAGGTGAAGCGATCCGAAACTGAAATCACTTATGATCGCGTGCAACTGCATTGAAGATGATGAGTTTATTCGGCTCGATGCGCAGCCCCGATGCCACTTGTGGATGTACCGTCGTGACCAACAGCGAACAGCCCGGATAGCCCGGCGTCAACAGGTATGCCTGATCTTCATGGGCGATTCGTTCGAGGATGATCAGCACGCGCTTGTCGCGCAGTCCATTATGCAACTGCCACGCCAGATGTTCGACCTTGCTGGTGCTTTTCAAGATGCTGATGCGCAGCGCGTCCATCCACAAACGCAGCACCGCCTCGATATCATCGTCAAGGACCGCCCACAGGATGCCGTCGGGATAGGCACCTTGCACATCCCGCTCATGCGTCAACTGCGCGATCAGCGCCGGCGAGATGCTGCCCGTCGCATCGTAGACCGCAACCAGTGGGGTCGGTAGTGGATCGCTCACGATGCCGAGTGCGCGTTTGATTTGCATCCCTTGGCTTTGATAGTCGGATGAGGTTGGCGCGAGCTTGGGCAAAATCGCGCGGATCGTGCGCGCCGTCGGCATATCGAACGGCGACGAGGCGAAGTTGCCGGAGCGGATGTGTGCGTACAGTGTTTGCGTTTGCGCCTCTGGCTGACGCCCCTGATCGCGCGTCAATAAGCGCGCCAGCAGATGATACTGTTCGATGGCGCGCTCGGCTTGGCGACTGAGCGCATACAGCCGCATCTTCAGGCGGTGCGCTTCTTCATTGAGGGGGTCAAGTTCCAACCAGCGCCCCGCCATGCGCAAGCCCGAATCGGCAAGCTGACGATCCGTGTAGTAATGCGCCAATGCCGCGAAAATCTGCGTCGCCTGATATTGAAACTCGATGCGTCGGAACTGCTGCCAATCGTCCCATTCCCCGCTGCCAGACAAGCTGAACTCGTCCATGAAGTCGCCTTGATACAACGCGGCGGCTTGCTGCAACTGCGTGACAACCTCCAACGACAAGATTTTGGGTATTTATTCACCTACCCGTGCAGACCGCATTTTGCCCCAGTCCTATTGGGTTCATTATGTGTTTCTTGGGTTCAAATTTGTGGATTTTGAGCTTAATCCCATGGATAGGTGAATAAATA